>Ga0111538_10008820_pt1 | contig 13499 bp, 15 predicted proteins | sample SoiMethybrSBSTD1_FD_79669 | JGI IMG/M metagenome (GOLD analysis project Ga0111538, IMG submission 79669) | Bulk soil microbial communities from a Populus tree surrounding site in Tennessee, USA - Soil MetaG P. TD hybrid SBSTD1 (version 2)... | ecosystem: Environmental > Terrestrial > Soil >...
GCGGCCGATATCCGAGTTGGCCACATAGACGTTCGTGCCGTCTGTTGCCGATCCCCACTGAACGCCGCCCATCGTGCCGCCCTGTCCCACGCGCGTCTGCCAGAGCAACTTGCCCTGTTGATCCGGATCGATGGCGTGCACGATCCCGGACTTTTGCCCTGCAATTAACGCTCGCTTGCCGTTCGCAAGATTTACCAGCATCGGAGACGACGAAAAGTCGAAGTCCGGGCCGTTGGACACAGGGCAGTTGGTTTTATCGGGAAGACGGCATGCCGAAACGTAAGCATCCTTCTCGGTCATCTGACGGGACCACAGCAATTGTCCGGTCTTCATATCGAACGCAAGGAACGCATTGCTGGTGTGCGTTGGCGGATCGCTGTAATTGTTCCCTGTGGTGGCGTAGATCACGTTGAGTTTCGTGTCGATCGTGGGCGAACTCCAGATCGGTGCGCCGGCGGGTCCGAACAGTTGCGTCCCCACTTTGTTCTTCGTGGTTGGCTGTGGAGCGCCTTCGATAGTGTAGCTTTTCCAGATCTGTTTGCCGGTGGCCGCATCGAGCGCGACAAGGCTGCCGCGAAACTTGCAGCATTCGTAGTCCGTTGGCACGGCGCCGACTTCCTCACCGGAGGCGACGGGCACGTAGAGCCGGCCCCGATACACGGCAATGGAACCCGACAGGCGTGCCAACGCGTGATCGTCCACCTTGGTTTTCCAGACCACCGCGCCGGTTGTTGCATTGAGCGCGTAAACCGTTGCTGAGTTCTCTCCGAATATCGCCGCCCACATTGAGCCAATGCGCTCGATACGTACGGCATTGCGGATTGTGCCGGTCCCCTGAAAGTACCAATAGATGCATCCCGTGGAGGCGTTCAGAGCGTAGACCTTGCCGCCGGGGCTGCCCACGAATAGTCTGCCGCCGGCGAGAGTGATGGCGCCGTTCGAACTCTGTTCTCCGGGGAAGGCAAAAGCCCACTTCACCTTGAGACGCGGGACCTGAGCGGCAGTCAGATTGGCGCGCGCCGTGTCCTGATAACGTGTGTTGGCTCCGTTCTGTCCCCAGCCTTCCCACACGGCTTTGGAAAAATCGGGTGCCGGCCCTTTAGGGCAATAGGCTTCTGGCGGCGGCGCATCGGAAGGGACGTTCTACAACTTTTTTCCCGTGATGAATTCCGCGATCACTCGCCGATCTGCCGCACTTCGCATGCTGGCCATGGAAATCATCGGTCCTGTTTCCATCGCAGCCAGGACCCGTTCGGCAGACATGTCCCGTAAGACGGAACGGTTGGGCGCCCGGTCAATGCCGCCGTCGTGGCAGGAAGCGCATCGCTCTGTGAATATTGCACCGCCATCCTGCGCCGCAAGGACGGGCGCCGACAGAAGAACCATCAACACGGATATAAGTAGAAAATGGGATTGTCGCTGCATGGTGCGCTTGCTCCATTTAGTGGCAAAAGTGGGATGCCGGAATTTGAGGACCAGCCAATTTTTCCTCGCACGCCTCCGGCGTGCGTTTCTCCAGGATTCACCAACCCCCGGTGGCTCGCTACGCTTCGCTGACCCGGGGGCTAACATCCTTCACGCCTCCGGCGTGCAAACCAGCAGCCCCGAAGGGGTCATCGCTTCCAACTCCCACCCCTAAATCAGTTTCGCGATTTCGAAGTGCATTCCGTCCGGCGTTCCAAAGTGTCCGCCCCAGAAGACATTGAGGGAATTTGCGGATTCGACGAGTTCGCGAATGCAGCCGCGCGCGCCAAAGGCTGCTGGTGTGTTGCCACGCTGATTATCGACAAAGTTGATGTCGAAAGTCGATCCGAAGGAATGGTTGCTGAGATCGCTGACGTCGGAGCTGTTTTTCAACCCGTGCCCGTCAGGTCCTGGCGAAGTTCCGCGAATGTACCGGGCCACGAAACAACCCTCATAGGACCGGATCAGGTGGAGAAGATTCTCCGCTTCCCATTTCGCGAATAGCGCTGCGAATATGGGCGCCGCCTTTCTATGGCATCGAAACCGCCCGTCATACCCTTTGGCAAAATCGAGCTGTGGAATCTGAATCGTGACGATGTGCTCTGCCACCCAGTCCTGTACACGACCATCGCAGCTTCCTTTTTGAACGATGGATTCGTCGTCAGGACGCCGGTTGCGAGGAAGTTGCATGAACTTGAAGCAAGTAAAGTCTCGATTGCGCGAGGCATTGCTGGGACTCGAAAGCGCCGTCGGCACGACCGGGAAGCCGGCAGGCTTGCTTTGGTAGTAGTTGTTGGGTTGGACTTTGTACCCCAGTGTTTCAGCGACATCAAGCGTAGGACGGTCCAGTTTTTTGGTATTGGGAAGTCCCATCCGGAGTTGGAAGATCGATGTGGCGGTTTCCGTGTTAATGCCAAAGTCCGCGTCAATACTGCCGACTTGCGAAATTCCCTGCTTGAGCAGGAAGTACTGCCATCGTTGCACTTCCGTTGAGATGTTCCTGCCTCCGCGCGACAGTAAGAAGGGCATGGTGCTCCTTACTTCGGCGCGCCGACGGAAGATCCCCCGATGAACACCTTCTTGCCGTCAGCCAACGTGATATCCCGGCCATTGGCTCTGCGTGATCCGTCCTTGGCCTGGTAGCCATCGACGAGGATCTCCGTTCCTGTCGGTAAGGAATCCTTTGTGATTCCCATCCGGAACAACGTATTCGGGGTCCCGCCCTCGATCGCCCAACTGGCGACTTTGCCGTCGGGCTCCATGACGTCGATGTGAATCCAGGAATGCGGATTGATCAACTCCACCTTCGTCACGAGGCCGCGCAGCTTCACCGGCTTGTTCGCATCGAACTCCGCCGAGAACGCGTGATGCGCCCCCAGGGGCATCGCGGACAGGATCAACACCACCGCTGCAACCGTTAGAGCAATTCCCATAGTTTTGCGCATCGAATCCTCCTTACCCCTGACTACTTTTTCGCGCCGGCGGCTGCTTTCTCTTCAGCACGAGCGCCGGAGAGGACTCCGGCGATGCTCGAGTTGCCCTCATGGCAGGCGTATTCGTACATCAGTTCGCGGTTCCTCCACATCGGAATCTCGACGGTCCAGGGCCGCGGGAACGACGACGGATCCTCGACCGTGAATCTGTACAGAAGGGTTTCCTCGTCGACGCGAGTAAATCTTTCGGTCAGCTTGAGGTTCTCGCTGGAGCCTCTGAAGTTGGTCTTGTCCGTGAAGTTCGTCGTAACGACCACGAGCGTGTCGCCTTCCCAGTGGCCCCGCGAATCTCCGCGGTACTGCCGGATGTTCTTTGGAAGAGGAGGCCGTCCATCCAACGGAACGATGCGCGCGTCGTGAATCATCTCGTTGACGAGGGCAACCTGGTCCGCAGACTGCACCACCTGGACGTTGTTGTTGTAGGCCGTTGGGAGCATAGGTACGCCGCCACTTCCAAACATGATGCAGCGCTCTGCGAGCGGCCGGTCTTCGGGGCCGTCGCTCGGCCCACGTCCACTGCGGCGCCTCTCTTCGGTGCGAGCGGCAGTGCGTTTTCGGGCTTCATCGGTCAGCGGCGGGATCCGGCCATCCGGAGGGTCCACGACGAGCGACGTTCGGCGCGTGGAGACGACTTTGGTTCCGCGATCCCACCAGAAATCGTTGTAAGCGCGCGAGACGTCTTCTGCAGCCGTGCCGTCGCGGCGATCCCTGTTGTTTTCCTGCAGGATGCGTTTCTCGTAGGCTGCCGCTTCCTGTTCGGTGAGGAACTCCTTTCCGGCAAACTCCGCCGGCCGCTCCACTGGAGTGATCGTGGCGTAGCTCCAGATTCCCTGGAGGTCCGGTTTGCCATCGGGAGTCCTCGGAACAGTCCCCGCCTTGTTTTGCGCGACGGCGGGAACGGTCGTCGCTGGTGCGACTGCGATCGCCGCAAGAAACGCGATCAGGCCAATGCCTCTTAGGGTCATGGGAACCTCCATATCTTACTTCGCATTACTTTGCGCGGGCTTCCGGAGATGTCCGTAAAGCAGTTCTTCCGAAAACTCGACGCACTTGAATTCCAGCAGTTGCGTATTCTTCTCGACGCGGCGATACAAGGTCATGCTGATCTTCCACGGACGCGAGAATGTTTTGGGGTCCTCGATCGTCGCCTCATAGAGAAGATGGTCCGGTCCGGTGCGCGTGTAGCGCTCGACGACATGCAGCGCGTCGCTGTGGAAATTTCCGGCCCTGTCGAACCACGTCTGGTCGTTAAGACTCGTCACATCCACAACCAAAGTTTCGCCTTCCCATCGGCCGACGGACCATCCCATCCAGGAATCGGCCGGCGACGGGCCCGGATTTTCCATGTAGATGGTGCGGACGGCGCCCGCATATTGGTAGGTCATCAGGATTGTTTTCTGGCTCTGGACGATCTGGAAGGGTTGAGGCATGTATGTCGCACGAGGCACGCCGGGCAGGTAGCACTTTGCCTCTGGATCCAGCGTCTGCCGGTTCTTGTAGTTCTCGGCCTTCTTTGCCGCCGCCTGCGGCAGGTAGGGAATCGTTCCGCCTTCGACGATCCCCAGGCCTGGAGGCGTCGCGCCAATCGCACCGGTCAGGGCAATCGGAGGCGCCGCTGCGGCGTGCGGCTCGATATCCCAGTTCGCATCGCCGAACGCTTGCCAGATACCATTGAGATTCGGCTTACCGTCAGCTGTGCGCGGCGCCCGGTAGGGAGCAGGATTCTGCGCCAGCATCATCGTGGCACTCACCGTAACCGCGACCATCACAAAGAATACGTTTCGCACGATCGCCACCTCACTTCTACAGAATGCGTTCTCGACGATCCTTCCGTTCAGGACTTCTTTTACCCAAATTCAGATTGAAGAGCCAGGTAACGATGCCTGGAGAATAGGCGTTTAAAGAGGCGCCGGGCAAGTGCAAATGATGTTCAATAATGTCGCTATCGAAGCGATGAGCCACGTGGATCGTAAATAGGCGACATGAAACCAGGAGTGTCGCACCTGTTGTGGACGTATAATTAGTTGATTGCGGAGCCCCACAAAGATGTCTATTGAGGAAAAGGTCGTCGAAAAGCTCCACGGCTTGCCGCCCGATAAACAGAAGCAGGTTTTGGAATTCGTGGAATCCCTCTCACAGGAGAATGGATCGACGCTTCTCTCAAAAGTCTCTACGGGCTTTGGCGTACCTCTCGATTGAAGTTTCAGATGGGGACCTTGAATCGGCGCGTCGTGAAATGTGGGGTAACTTTCCTAGAGAAACACACTGATGGCCGTAGTGCTCGCCACCCATGCGGCCATCTGGTATCTCACCGCATCAAGTAATCTCTCTTCTGATGCCTTTTCGGGCGATCCAGGATTCGATGGCAGCGGCGGATCCTGTGTACCTTCCATCAATTTGCATTGTCGAAGTTATTTTCCTCGTCGAGAAGAAACGAATCCCAGCTGAAGCTCTCGAGAGATTGGTTGCTGCCCTCGCAGACGCGGACAGTGCGCTGCGGATTGCTTCGCTCGATCTCAATGTCGCCATGGCTCTCGCTCGTGTTCCGCGTGAAGCGCTTCCGGACATGCCCGATCGGATCATCGCGGCAACGGCACTCCATCTTGACGTTCCTGATGTGACCCGTGATCAGAGAATGCGGGCCTCATCAATCAAGACAGTTTGGTGAAAAGCTGATGAACACAGTATTCATCGACGGCTCGCGTCATATCTCCAGGCAAAGTTGCATGAGATGAGCCATTACACCATCCGACACGCGCGACAACATGCGGCTCGACGGTCCTAACGATCCGGGGGCAGACTCCGAATTCTGCATTTCGAATTCGGAGTCTGTCCCCAGATCTTAGCAATTTACATCCTCGCCCATCCGATCATTAGTCATAAGGCGAAGCGGCCGCGAAACATTGCCCCAAGGTCCCGCGATGCATTAATCTCCCGCTCCATGTCCACAATCTCAGACGCAAGAACGGCCACTTCCGTAGTATCCGATCACGGAGGCATCGCCGGTCACCCGCGAGGCCTGACAACGTTGTTCTTCACAGAGTTTTGGGAACGCTTCAGCTACTACGGCATGCGGGCGCTGCTCATTCTCTTCATGACCGACACCGCAAGGGGCGGACTGGCGCTCGATACGGCGACAGCGGCAGCCATCTACGGCTTCTACACGTCCGCCGTGTACTTCATGGGAATTCCGGGAGGTTGGATCGCCGACCGGCTGCTCGGCCAGCGCAACGCCGTACTTTATGGCGGGATCCTCATCGCGATGGGTCATTACAGCATGGCGATCAACTCGACGGCGACTTTCTACGCCGGCCTCGTGTTGATCGTTCTGGGGACGGGACTCCTCAAGCCGAACATCAGTTCCATCGTTGGACAGCTGTACTCGGCTGATGACCGCCGTCGTGACGCAGGCTTCTCCATCTTTTACATGGGGATCAACATGGGCGCGTTCTTCTCGCCCCTGGTTTGCGGCTATCTCGGACAAGAGGTGGGCTGGCATTGGGGATTCGGAGCTGCAGGGGTCGGGATGACCTTCGGCCTTCTCCAATATGCCCTTGGCGGGAAGCGCCTCGGCAATGCGGGCAGACTGGCCGAGAAGCCCAGGGATGCCGGGCGACTCTGGCTGGCCGTGGTGCTGGCGGTGTTCGCAATCACGGCGACGTTTTACTTTCTTTGGGACTATCGGGACTTCGTTCTCCTTGCGGGAACTGCCGGCGTTTTCTGGTGGTTGCTGAGGCAGGGAAAGGGTTCAGTGGAAAAGAAACGCATCTGGTCCATCATTGCGTTCTTCGTGTTTGCCTTGCTGTTCTTCGCAGGATTCGAGCAGGCGGGATCAAGTTTGAATCTCTTCGCAGACCGCTACACGCAAAACAGCATTTTCGGAATGCAATTTCCTTCCAGCTTTTTCCAGTCCGTCAATCCGCTCGCCATCATCGCGTTGGCTCCCCTCTTTGCGTGGCTGTGGGTACGGCTGGGAGACAAGGAACCGTCGAGCCCTGCGAAATTCATGGTTGGCCTGGTCTTCCTGAGTCTTGGCTTCCTCGTCATCGCAGGAGCGGCCATGGTTTCAGAGCAGGGGACCGGTTCTCGTGTGAGCCCGATGTGGCTGATTGCGGTCTATGTCCTGCACACGATTGGAGAACTTTGCCTGTCTCCTGTCGGCCTCAGCACAGTCACCAAGCTTGCGCCCGAACGTCTTGTAGGATCGATGATGGGCGTGTGGTTCCTCGCCGCGTCACTCGGCAATTTTGTTGGTGGCCGCATCGCGGGATTGTTCGAGAAGCTGCCGCTGCCGCAGGTGTTTGGCGCGGTCTTTATCACAACGGGAATTTCGGCCCTGCTACTTCTATTTCTCATCAGGCCCATCCGCAACCTCATGGGTGGCGTGCACTGATGTAAGGAGACGAATGACGCGCTCTGCCCTTGTTTTGCTGTTGGCCTCGGCTGTTACGGGGTGTTCGACTGTTGCCGCCACACCGGAGGAAGCGAAGAAGTTCATCGACAACGTCAACACAACGGCGCTTCGACTCGGGATGGAAAACTCTCAGGCCGCATGGGTCCAGGCCACCTACATCACGGACGACACGCAAGCCATCAGCGCGAGAGCCAACCAGGCCTACATCGACACGATGGCAGAGTTCGCGAAGGAGGCCGTGAAGTTCGACAAGGTCGAGGTTCCGGCGGACGTTCGTCGGCAACTGAACCTGCTGAAATTGTCCCTGACCATGGCCACACCTTCCGATCCCAAAGAGGGCGAGGAGCTCACAAAGCTCGCATCAAAACTGAAGGCCACCTACGGCAAGGGCAAATGGTGCGAGGCCGCGAGCAATCCTGAAAGTTGCCTCGACATCGACAAGATTACAAACACGATGGCGGAGTCGTTCGACGAGAAGCGTCTGCGCCAGAATCTGGGAAGGCTGGCACACCATTTCGCCGCCGATGCGCAAGGACTTCGAGCGCTTCGTGGAGCTTTCCAACAAAGGTGCGAAAGAAATGGGCTTCGTCGATACCGGCGATATGTGGCGCTCGAAGTACGACATGCCCGCGGAGGAATTCACGAAGGAACTCGACCGACTGTGGGAGCAGGTGCGGCCGCTTTACATGTCCCTTCACGCCTACGTCCGGATGAAGCTTCACGAAAAGTATGGCGATATCGTCCCTGCCAATGGCCCGATACCCACGCACCTTCTGGGAAACATCTGGGCGCAGGATTGGACAAAGCAGTGGCTTGACGAACAGACAAAGGGAAAACCTGTCGGCTGGTAAAATTTCTCAACTCCAATGAGGTAGAAAACCATGCGTCTAAAAGCAAACCTGTTCACCGGCGTCATCCTGTGTCTTCAGTTTGTTTCCTCCGGCGCTACACAACAACGATCTCCAGCCGCAGTCGGCGTGGACTGGCCGACGTATCGCCACGATCTTGCAGGAACCGGCTACTCACCGCTGTCGCAGATCGATACCAGGAATGTCGCGAATCTGACTCAGGCCTGGACTTTCAGCCTGCAAAGCGACGCGCCCCCGGCCGCTGCCGCCGGCGCAAGAGGCGGCGCGGGCGGAGCGTTGAATTCCGAGGCCACTCCGATTGTCGTGAATGGCGTCATGTATGTGACTACCGCGAATCGCGTCGTGGCGCTGGAGCCGGAGACGGGGATGGAAATCTGGAGCTATCGGCTGACCGGCGGCGCGCCTTCGCGGCGCGGTGTGGCGTATTGGCCGGGACAGGGCGCCGACCTTCCACGAATCATCTTCACGTCAGGGCGTCGATTGATCGCGCTCGATGCCAGAACCGGCGCGATCGTGGCGAGGTTCGGCAAAGACGGCGAGGTGGATCTCGGGGTTCCTTATAACTCCGTGCCGGGCATTTTTAGAAACGTCGTCGTTGTCGGCGCGAACACGCCGCAGGGAACTCCAGGAGGGATCGGCAATCCCCGCGCCTTCGATGCTCGAACTGGCGTGAAGTTATGGGAATTCAGCGCTGTGCCGCAACCGGGATCCGTTGGCAACGATACCTGGGAAGGGGATAGTTGGAAGGGTCGTCTCGGCGTGAATGTCTGGCCGTTCTATTTCACGCTCGACGAACAGCGAGGGCTCCTCTATCTGCCCCTGGCTTCGCCGATCGGAGGTTATTACGGAGGAGACCGTGTGGGCGCGAATCTGTTCGGAAACTCGGTGGTTGCCGTCGATATCCTGACGGGCGCGTACAAATGGCACTTCCAAACGATCCATCACGACATCTGGGACCATGATCCGCCGGCACCTCCGGGGTTGTTCGACATCGTGCGCGGAGGACGCACGATTCCAGCTCTGGCGTTGACCACAAAGTCCGGATATATGTACATCCTGAATCGCGAAACCGGCGAGCCGGTCTTCGGCGTTGAAGAGCGTCCGACTCCCAAAAGCGATGTCCCGGGCGAGACGGCTTTTCCGACACAGCCCATTCCGGTGAAGCCGCCGGCCTTGTCCCGCGTGAACTACAAACCGGAAGATCTGGTTTCCGCCGACGACACCACGCCCGAACACGCCAAGGCCTGCCAGGAGCTTGTCGAAAGAGTCGGCGGGGTACATAACTCCGGGCCATTCACGCCATGGGGATATCGCGCGGAAGGCGCCCCTCTGGCCTCGACTCTCCTTTTCCCGGGAGGACTCGGCGGCGCAAATTGGGGTGGAACCGCATTCGATCCCGCGACGCGGTTTATTTTCGTGGCGACTCAGGACGTCGGCGCGCTCGGCTCCATCGAGAAAGCGCGCGCAGGTTCACCGTTTCAATATGACAAAACCACTCCCGGCCGAAGCACGTTCGATGTCCGCATCGGCGACGAGAACTGGCCTTGCCAGAAACCTCCGTGGGGTCGGCTGACCGCGATCGATTCCTCCACCGGAGACATTGCGTGGCAGACGCCGCTTGGCATCACCGAAAAGCTTCCCGAAGGAAAACAGAACACGGGACGGCCGGCATTGGCCGGTGCCATCGTGACAGGCGGCGGCGTGCTGTTCATCGCCTCGAGCGACGACAACCGATTCCGCGCGTTCGATCTCAAAACCGGAAAGCAACTTTGGGTGACGAAGCTGGCGCGGCGAGGAAACGCCGACCCGATTACGTATCAAGGAAGGAACGGCAAGCAATACGTCGCCGTGGTCGCCACGGATATGCTGGCGGTTTACGCACTACCGTAATCCTGGTTCTAGTTTCGAATGTACTTCGTCACGCCCCTCAGTTGTGCTTCCGCGGTGTAGACATTGCCGGCGGCATCGATGGCAATGCCTTCTCCCATTGCACCATCGGGGGAATTCGGCGTCATATGGGCTGGAATGAATATCGATACCTTCCCGTCCTTGAGACTCCCGATCCGGATTCCTCTGAGCCAGCCCGGGTGAACCCTTTCGGTCGACTCGGAGTCGGCGGTGTAGATGACGTCGTTCCTGTCGATGGCTAGCCCGCTGGTTCGGCCGAAGTCGGCGTATTCACGGATGAACTTGCCTTCTTTTGTCAGAATCTGGATGCGATGGTTGTGTCGATCGGCGACGATGAGCCGGCCCTGAGAATCGAACTCGAGTGCATGCGGCGTCCGGAACTCCCCTGGTCCTGAGCCGACCTTTCCAATAACCCGGAGGAACTTTCCGCTTCTGTCGAACACCGAAATACGCCCGACCAGATTCGGATCGGCGACGTCGGTATGGCTCTCTGCGACGTACACGTCACCATTCTGCGGGTCGGTCACCACGTCCGTCGGATCGGTGAGGGCCTCGGGAGGATTTCCGCGCACGCCCGGCTTCCCGAGTGTCATCAGGACCTTGCCTTCGGGACTGAATTTGACGACAACGCTTCCTTTGTTGCTTTCTCCAGGAAACGTCTGGAGATCGGCTGGGCCGGCGGTGCGCGCGTCCGCCACCCACACATTTCCGTCCCGGTCAACATGGATACCGTGCGGCCACACGAACATCCCGCCACCGAAGCTCCGGATCTCTTTCCCGGTCTCATCGAAAAGGTGGACCGGATTCGCTTTGGTGCCGAGACAGCCCGGGGTTGTACCGGGTGAGCATCGGTCAACCGCCCACACCGACCTGCCGTCCCGGTCGATGGCCACGCCGTTGGAACCACCCCACGGCCTTCCTTCAGAAGTCAGTTGTGCCCAGTCCCGAATGACGCGGTACGGATTGGCGCCGCTGTTGACGGGCTGAACCTTGTCCGTCTGCGGGGTGCCTCCCCGTTGTTGCGACTGAATAGTTGGTGGCAACGCAACCAGGATCACAGCGATCGCCGCTGTAGAGCAGAACTTTGCGACACGCGAAATGCGCATAATCATTTCCAGCTCTGAATGGCCTTGTAATGCAGCGATTCGGGAGGCAGTTCGGCCAGTTCGATGCGGCCCATGTACGGATCGGTGATGTTGGCGAGGATCGCTTTGGTATCGCTGGTGTTCATGTCACTCACCGTCAGGCCGTTCTTCCTGAACCGCGCGATGGCGTCCGCCACCTTCTCCACGTGCAACCCGTAATGGCCGAAACCCGCGGGCCGCTGCGCATTCGCCTGATTGAGCTCGAGAAACGTGTTCCTGCTGATATGCATGTACACGAGCCTTGGCTGACCCGTGTCGTCGTTGACGCGGAACGCTTCGCGGTAGCCCATCTTTTCCGTGTAATACATCACCGCGTCCGGAATATTCGGCACATTGATCGCGACGTGATTCATCATCACGACACCACTGTTGGCGTTCTGCGCCAACACAACATGGACGGCCAACCCCGTGACGAGTCCGGCCGCGAACAGCATTGCTCTACGCATAGACTCTCCTCCGGTATCCGACTATACCCCTATTCCTCCAGGTCAACATAAACGGCGGTAGCTGCTGTAGGCGCGGTCTATGACCGCGCGCTCTTCTTCTCAAGCATTACAACCTCTGGGTGTTACGAGAGATCGTGCGCGGTCATAGACCGCGCCTACAGCAGACGCAAATTCAAAGTGTGTCACTACCTAAACGGCGTGGCCCATTCGGGAAACCTGCGCGGTATGAAGAACGTTACGAACCCATCATCTATTGCGGCGGCTTGCTGGTTCCGGCGGCAGGATCTCGGACCAGTCTGTTAAAAGCCTGTTCCTCTGACGGTACGCAGAAGAGTTCCTGAATTTCCTGGCCTTGAGGAGCCAGTTTCATGATTTTTTTCTCGCTGACCCATGGCTTGGTGTAGGCCTTCGGTGCGTTAATTGTCATCGTCAGTTCCAAAGTGTCGCGATCGACACGCCGGTACCGCTCTTCGAGGCGCATGTCATCGCTGACAGGGTTCCCAAAGTGATCGAGCCAGGTTCGCTCATCCATGCCAATGGTGTCCACGATGAACGTGTCTCCTTCCCAGCGCCCTGTCGAGTAGCCCATCCATCTCGGGTCCGGATTCTGAGGGAGCTTCCGCCCGTCAGTCCAGATTTCGCGCCAGACGTGTGCCCACTCGAAAAACTGGAGGGTTCGTTTCGGGGTCTGAAGGATCTCCATAGGATAGATCGATACTTCAAGGAACAGGTTGCGTGGAATACCCAGCGGATCGCAGTTGCTCATCGGATCGTTTCCACCCGGAACTGCCCTCGGTCCATAAACCGGCCTGGTGGCATCGAACTTTTCTTTTCCCCAGGCGGTCATCGGAGGCGTCTCCGCACTCATCGTCAGCACTCGGCTCGTCCTGGTCCATACGCCGGACAAATCACGTGGGTCGTGCGGAGGAGCAGGCGTCGCAGCGTTCGCCGTCCCCGCTCCACGTTGGCCGCGTTGAGCGATCGACGATGACGGAATCGCAGCTGCTACCATTACAGCCAGGACCAAACTCATCATGCCGTTTCGCATTGCAGAGAACTCCTTTCACTGGATTCGCGCCGATCGGCACTTCACTGCTGCGGCTGTGACGGACCGGGCTCCACGCGCTTTCCGTTGACAAGCACGCTGGCCCGATTGATCAGCCCGACCGGATTTCCTCCTACCGAGGCGCGGAGCGTCAGCGTGACCTGGTCTCCTACCTTCAATGTCGTCCTGGTCCAACCCGCTCCGGCCAGAACGGTTGGACTGTTCATTTCGCCGGCCCAATGCACGATATTGCCCTTCTCGTCTTTCACGTCGAACAAAAGATAGGCATGGGGATTGGACCACACGAATCCTGTCACAACACCCGACAGGGTCACGGTTTTTCCCTGGTCGTAATTGCTGGTTCCATGGTGAGCCGCTGCGGGTACGCAGATCATCAGAAGACCCGCAAGCAATCCGAAGGGCCTTATCAGTCCAACGAGGGCTTTTCTCATAGCTGCCTCCGTACGTTAGAGGGGACGAATTCCTGGCACTTTCCTGGGAAACGATGCGCGCATTATGACTACTACATCGGGAGGGTGTCAAACTGTGGAAGCGTCGGTAGTGGTCGAAATCATGTAAGAAAGATATCCGTTCATTGAGTCATCCGGACAGTGGGTCGTTGGACATATACATTGGACATGGGACAAGGGACAAATGACATTTAACAGTTAAGGAAGGGGGATTTTTTCTTAAGTCGGCAATCAAGAAACTCTCC
>Ga0111538_10008822_pt1 | contig 13497 bp, 13 predicted proteins | sample SoiMethybrSBSTD1_FD_79669 | JGI IMG/M metagenome (GOLD analysis project Ga0111538, IMG submission 79669) | Bulk soil microbial communities from a Populus tree surrounding site in Tennessee, USA - Soil MetaG P. TD hybrid SBSTD1 (version 2)... | ecosystem: Environmental > Terrestrial > Soil >...
GCCGCCGCGATCCGCGATCCCGACCCCGTGGTCGTGCTCGAGCCGAAGCTGGTCTACCGGACGGCGCGCGGCGCCGTGCCCGAGGGAGAGCACGTCGTCGAGCTCGGGCGCGCCCGCGTCGCCCGGGACGGGAGCGACGTGACCCTCGTCGCCTGGGGCGCGATGGTCGACGTCTGCGAGCGCGCGGCGGAGGCCCTGGCCGGCGAGGCGTCCGTCGAGGTGCTCGATCTCCGCACGCTGAAGCCGCTGGACGAGGAGGGGCTGGTCGCCTCCGTGCGGCGGACCGGTCGCTGTGTCGTCGTACAGGAGGCTCCTCGAACGTGCGGGTTCGCCTCCGAGGTCGCTGCCCTGCTCGCGGAGCGGGCGATCCTCGACCTCCACGGCCCGGTGCTGCGGGTGACGGGCTTCGACGTCCCGTACCCCTACTGGCAGCTCGAGGACTGGTACATGCCCTCCGTCGAGCGCGTTGTCGACGCGGCACGGCGGGTGCTCGCCTTCTGACCACGTGAGAGTGGGGGTGGGTGGGCGCCCACCCCCGCTTGGCCCCCCGGCGAGGTGCGCGGATCAGCGCGGGTGGCTCAGGAAGTAGCGCTTCCCGATGTCCTGCGCGATCCGCGGGAAGTGCTTTGCCGTCTCCTGCATCGTCGTGCGGTAGTGGAGACCGCCCCAGACACGCCCGTTCTCGACATCCTCGACGAGGTCGTCGAGGCGCTCGTAGGTGCGCGTGGTCTGGCGAGGTGCGCTCGCGTGTTGGCAGGCAGGCCTCCTGATCGTGGTGTCGCGGACGTCGCGTCATGAACGCACAGGCGTCAAGGAGCTAGCACCCCGGTAAGAGAAGGGCACCCACCCAACCACTCGCCTGCCCCCACCGTGGTCACTGCTGAGCCGGACTCCTAGCCTCGATCGTGCTCGAACGTAGATCCACACAACAGGAGCGTCTCGACGAGCGAATCCCGGCAACTGTCCGTTCGATCGCGAATTCGCTCCATTACCCGAAAGGGGATTTCAGGTGACAAGAGGTCAGATTGAGCCAGCTGGAGTGCGTCGGAGGCGGGCGGCGGTGGCAGGTGTGCTTGCCGTCGCCGTGGGGGCCGCGGTCGCGTTCACCGCGGCGCAAGCGTTGGCGACGACAGGCTCGGGCGCTGTCAGCACCTACATGGCTCGCGGGCCAGTGTCGCAGTCGGTCGTGATCGGAGTCCCGAAGTCCGTGACAGCCACGAAGGTCGTGCGAGTCCGCGTCAAGGGCAAGGTCGTGAAGACGCGCGTGAGCTTCACGTATCAAACCGTCACTCCGTTGATGTCGTGTGGGGACGCCACGCCATGCGACACGGCGTACCAGCAGCTGACGATCCCTCCCGGCGGGCACACAGGCTGGCACACGCACCCAGGGCCGACGTTCGTCGCCGTCGCCCAGGGGGAGGGAACCCTGTACCACGGAATGTCGGGCTGCCCGTCGTTCAAGTACGCGGTCGGCGCAGGCTTCATGCAGCCACCGACCGAGGTCCACAACATGAGGAACGAGGGCTCGACGCCGCTGGTCTTGTGGGCCTTCTACGCGCTTCCTCCCGGCACACAGACCACGGCAATCCGCATTGATCAGCCCCAGCCTGCGGAGTGCCCCAACATTCCGTAACTCGAGGAGGCCTCGGTGCAGGAGCGGCGCTCGGGCAAGCGCTGCTCCTGCAACCGCGATCCCGCCGGCGAAACCGCGGAACGTCACGTCATGGTCGGTGGGCGGCTCTCTACGGCTCGATTGCAGCGCTCGTCATTGCGCCGTCGGCGTTCGCCCACGCCGGGCTCGATTCGTCGACACCGTCGAACGACGAGGTGCTTCGCCGAGCCCCGGAGCAGGTCGTGCTCACCTTCAGCGAGCCCATCGAAACGGCTTTTGGCTCCGTTCGTGTCTACGACGGTGCTGCCCGCCGGGTTGACGACAGACGCACGACACGACCCGATCCGCGTGCAGCGGCAGTCGGTTTGCCGTCGGATCTCGGTCGGGGCACCTACACCGTCGTTTGGCGGGTCGTGTCCGCGGACTCGCATCCGGTCAGCGGCGCGTTCGTCTTTCGCATCGGAAAGCCTCGGGCGGGTGCTGCCGGCGTCGTTGGCCAGGTCCTCGATGAGCAAGCCGGCTCGCAGACAGTCGACCGCGCGTTCTGGCTCGTCCGCTTCCTGAGCTTGACGCTCATCTTGCTCTGTGTCGGCGGGGCGACTGCGCTTGCGTTCGTGCTGATTGGGGCGCCCGTCGCGGTACGCAGATCGCTGTGGATCCTCCTCGCATCCCTCGCAAGCGGGCTCGCCTTGCTCGCGGTTGCGGGTATCGGGCTCCAAGGCGCACAGGCAAGCGGGCTAGGAATCGACGCGGCCCTGCGCCGATCTCTGATTGGCGACGTCCTCGACACTCGCTTCGGCCACGCATGGCTGTTGCGTGCCTTGCTCGCGGTGCTTCTCGTGTTCGTGGCGGTGATTGCCACGCGACGGACGGTGCGAGACGACGCGTCTCTCGCTGCGGTTGCATGTGGGCTCGGGGCACTGATCGCGGCCACACCGGCCATCTCCGGGCACGCACGCGCGGAGGGCGGAGTCGCACTTACGAGCGACTGGGTGCACGTCGTCGCAGCCTCAGGCTGGGCGGGTGGACTGGCGTTCCTGTTGATCGCCCTGTGGCGAGTTCGAAGCGAGGAGCGCTGGCAATTCACGGCGAGGGCGGCTCCGCGTTTCTCTGCGCTCGCTGTCGTCTCCATTGCGGCACTCCTAACAGCGGGTGTCATCAGCGGTTTCTTCGAGGTTGGCTCGTTGCGCGGCCTTTGGGAGACGACGTTCGGCCAACTCTTGCTCGTCAAGGTGGCACTCGTTCTACCGGTGCTCGCACTCGGTGCGTTCAACAACCGCGTTTCCGTCCCGCGCCTTCGAGCCAAGATTGCCTCCGCGCTCGAACGAAGGCGGTTTCTGGTGTCCATTGCCGTCGAGCTCACCCTCGGTGTCGTCATCGTCGGCGTTACGGCGGCACTCGTCGCCGAGCCACCGGCAAGGGCGCAACTGGTCGGGGAGACCGGTCCCGTCTCACGTGACGTGTTCGTGCATCCGAACCAGGTCAAGGTCGTCGTGGATCCCGGCCGAACGGGTTCGAATCAGCTCCATGTCCATGTGCTCGACCATCTCACCGGCCGGCCCGCGAAGGTGGCTGAGATTCGCGTAAACGCCTCACTGCCGGCCGCGGGTATCGGTCCTCTACGACTACGCGCGGTCCCGGCGGGTCCTGGTCATGCAGTCGTCCCGCGAGCGACGTTTCCAGTCGCGGGGCGATGGACGCTTCGGCTCGACATTCGCCGAGGCGAGTTCGACGAGGAAAGCACTGAGGTCACCGTCCCGATCAGAAAGGACTCCGACACATGAAGACTCGTGTCGCGCTGCTCGTGGCTGTCGCCACGGTTGCGGCACTCGCAATCGTCGGCGCCGCCCAGGCGCATGTAACCGTGCACCCGAATGTGCTTCCGGCAGGCGGCTTCACGGTGATCAACATCCAGGTTCCCAACGAGCGCGGCAACGCGTCGACCGTCAGGATCGAGGTGCAGTTTCCGAACGGCATCTACATCGCCTCACCCACCGTGATGCCGGGGTGGAGAAGCCGCGTGATCACCAAGAAGCTCTCGAAGCCGGTGGAGGTCGAGCGAGGCTTCTCCGTCTCGAGCCGCGTCGACCGCGTCGTCTTCTCGGGTGGTCGGATCGGACCGGGGCAGTTCCTCTCGTTCCCGGTCTCGATCAAGGCACCGGCGGTGAAGGCGGGCACGTTGCTGACGTTCAAGGCGCTCCAGACGTACTCGGACGGTGAAGTCGTGCGTTGGATCGGCAACCCCGGCGCGGATGAACCTGCACCGCAGGCCCTGATTCGTCAGGCGTTCTCGCCAGTGCTCGATTATCCGGCCGGCGCGAGCGCCGCAAAGCAGAGCATGGGCAAGACGCTCAAGGGCTTCGTCGTCGGGCTCCCGCTCGGCGTGCTTGGAACCTATCTGGCGATTCGTCGCCGCAGGCAGGCGCTGTGAAGCGAGCTCTCCCCGGTGTTGTCTTAACGTCGCTCGTCAGTGCCCGCGGCAGCCGCTCGTGTCACCCGGCGAGTACATCGGCGGCTGCCGCCCGGTGTTCGGGGTATTGGCTCCTTGACGGAGCGGGCGCGATGACGCAGAACTCCGAGGCGTGGGAGAACGCGACCCCGAGGCGATACGCGACGAGCTCGCGGAGCTGCACGCCTCACGCGAGCGGCTCGTGCTCGCCGCCGACGCCGAGCGCCGCGACGTCGAGCGTGAGCTGCACGCGGTCGTCCAGCAGCACTTCGTCGCCCTCGGGGTTCAGCTGCAGCTCGCGGCGCAGGCGGTCGAGGACGACCCGTCGGCCGCGAAGGAGCTGCTCGCGTCGATGGGCCGTGACGTCCGTGAGGCGATCGCCGACACGGCGCGGCTCGCCGAGCGGATCCATCCGCCCCTCCTCGAGGCGGATCTCGCCGTCGCCCTCCGGGCAGCGCTCGCGAGCGCCGCGATCCCGGTCACCGTCGACGTCCCTCCCGTCGCCTACCCGCGGCACGTCGCGTTGACGGTCTACCGGCTGTGCCTCGAGGCGCTGGACGGGGCAGAGGGCGTCGAGCGCGCGGCAGTCGCGGTGCGGGACGAGGCCGGGCGGGTCGACGTCGACGTCGAGCTCGGCGGCGCGCGGAAAACGCCCGAGCTCGGCTGTCTCGTCGACCGCGTCCGGGCGCTCGGCGGCAGCCTGACGATCTCGTCGAGCCCGGACGGCGCTCGCGTCAGTGCCTCGCTGCCCGTCCCGCGATGACGCTACGGGCTCTCGGCGAGGTAGAGGATGACCGCCTTGACGCGCTTGTGGACCGCTGCCTCCCAGGTGAGCCCGAGCTTGGCGAAGATCGAGTGGATCACCTTCTCGACCGACCGCTCGGTCAGCACCAGGCTCGCGGCGATCGCCGCGTTGTTCTTCCCCTCGGCCATCTCGCGGAGCACGTCCCGCTCGCGCGGTGTCAGCTCGCTCAACGGCGACTCCTCGCCGCGCGCGTTCCCGGCGACGAGCTCCTCGACGACCTTCGGATCGATGACCGAGCCTCCGTCCGCGACGGCGCGGATCGCGTCGACCAGCTGCTCGATCTCCGTGACACGCTCCTTGAGGAGGTAGCCGCGGCGCGCGCTGCCGCCTTCGAGGAGCGCCAGGACGTAGGCGGGGCTCGCGTAGTGGCTGAGGACGACGACGCCGACATCCGGGCTCGTCTCCCGCAGGCGCGCGGCGGCCTGGATCCCTTCGTCGGTCTCGGTCGGCGGCATGCGGATGTCGGTGACGACCACGTCCGGCCCCTGGGCCGCGACAGTCGTGAGCAGGCCCTCGAGATCGCCGCAGACGGCCGCGACCTCGATGTCCTCCTGCGAGTCGAGAAGCCGGCGAAGGCCCTCGCGGCTGAGGTAGTGGTCCTCGGCGAGCACGATGCGGATCGGCATGCGCGGAGAATAGGGCCGTGACCCCTCCACCTTCAAAGGGCCCGTTTGAGCCCATTGCCTCGGAGGCCGGCCCGCTCGTCCTCGTCGTCGACGACAACGAGCGGAACCTGCGGCTCGCGCGCGACGTGCTTCGCGCGGCCGGGTTCCGGACGCTCGAGGCGACGACCGGCGCCGAGGCGCTCGCGCTCGCCGAGCGCGAGCTGCCGGACGTCGTGCTCCTCGACCTCGGGCTCCCGGACCTCCACGGCACCGCCGTCGCGCGCGGCCTGAAGGAGGCGGAACGCACGGCCGGGATCCCCGTGGTCGCCCTGACGTCGCAGCGGCTCGAGGGCGGCGACTGGCACGTTGCGGCGGGGTTCAGCGGCTATCTCGAGAAGCCGTTCGACGTCGGTACGTTCCCCGACCTCGTGCGCGGCTATTGCGCGACGGGCGCGGGCTGAGCCCTTCGGAGAGCCGGGGATGCCACCACCCCGCGAGAAAGCCGTGGGGGCAGGGTTGGCGCGCGGCTCCGCTCGTCGTATGTTCCGCCGCGAGCCCACGAACAGGAGGCGCGGCCATGTCGGTGGTTTCTGCCAGGAGACGCGTTCCCCGTGCCCGCCGCCCCGCTCGCCACGCGTGGAAGCTCGCGCCCGCGATCGCCGTCGTCCTGCTTGCCGGCCTCGGAGCGGGGTGCTCGGGCTCGGACGACGGGGGAGAGAGCACCGAGGCCGTCAAGCGCGTCGGGCTGATGCACGTCGGCACCGACCACGTCCCGCCGTCCCTCGACGGAATGAGGAACCGGCTCGCCGAGCTCGGCTGGGTCGAGGGGAAGAACGTGAAGCTCATGTGGCGCAACCTCGAGCCCGAGCTCGCCGACGCGCAGGCCCGCGCATTCGTCCTCGACAAGGTCGACGTCATCGTCGCGTTCGAGGACAAGTCGATCGAGGCCGCCCAGAAGGCGACGAGCGGCGACGCGAGGAACCGCATCCCGATCGTGTTCCTCCATCCCTCCGATCCCGTCCGCGACGGGCTCGTCAAGACCCTCCGGAGCCCCGGAGGCAACCTGACCGGGGTCTTCGGCGCGCGTGACGAGGTCGACAAGCAGCTCGAGACGTACCAGCTCCTCGTGCCGCGCCTCCACCGCCTGCTCACGCTCGCCGATCCCACCGACAAGCGCACCGAGCGGCTGCTCCCGCAGCTGCGGAAGGCCGCGGCCGGCCTGCCGCGGCCGGTCGAGCTCGTCGTCCGCGAGGCGACGACCGAGAAGGACCTCCGGCGCATCTTTCGCTCGCTCCGACCCGGCGACGTGGACGGCGCGTTTCTCCTCTCGCCGAGCCTCAGGCTCAACCACTCGTCGTTGTCGATCCGGCTCGCCCGCCGGGCCGGGATCCCGATCCAGGCACATCGCAAGGAGTGGGTCGAGCAGGGTGCCCTCTTCTCGTACGGGATCGACCTGAAGCTGATCGGCCGGGCGGGCGCTCGCTACGTCGACAGCATCCTTCGCGGTACGCCGCCCTCGGAGCTGTCGGTCGAGGAGATCCCCGACATCGAGTTCGCGGTCAACCTCGAGACCGCGGCGCGGCTCGGCATCCAGGTTCCGGAGGAGATGATCATCCGCGCCGACGAGGCCTACCCGTGATCGGCGGCGCGTAGGAGCGGGCCGATGGATGCGTCCCCACGGCCCCACCGGCGGTTGATCTGGAAGTACACGGTCGTCGTCGTCGCGCTCGTCGCCGCCGCGGTCCTGTCGGTCGGGCTCACGGAGCTCTACTTCTCCTACCAGGACAGCAAGCGCGCCCTCGCGCGGGTCGAGCGGGACAAGACGACTGCTGCGGCGGCCTCGATCACGCAGCAGATGCAGGATCTGGTGCGACAGCTCGCCACGGTCGCGCAGCCGACCGTCGCGAAGGGCGGGGCCGGCCTCGTCGAGCGGAACCGGGACTTCCACCGCCTCCTCGGCCGCGAGAAGCTCATCAGCCAGCTCCGGTACCTCGACGCGACGGGACGTGAGCGCGTCCGCGCGTCACCGCTCGAGATCGACCGGGACAGCGGGATCGACCGCTCGCGCAGCCCGGCATTCGTCCGCGCGCGAACGGCGAACCGGTACTTCGGCACGGTCTACTTCCAGCGGGGCTCGCAGCCGCACATGTCGGTCGCGGTCGCCGAGCCGGGCGGGGGCGGTGTGGTGGTTGCCGAGATCGACCTCGCGTTCGTCCGCCAGGTCATCGAGCGCGCGCGGATCGGGACTGACGGCTACGCCTACGCCGTCGACCGTCGCGGCGTCCTGATCGACCACCCGGACCGCAACCTCGTCCTCAGGCATACGAGCTTCGCGTCGCTCCCGCAGGTGCGCGCGGCGCTGCTCGAGCCGAAACGGGGGCCGGACGACGCCGTCGTCACGGGACACGATCAGAACGGCACCGAGGTCCTGAGCGCGCATCAGCCGATCGCGTCGCTCGGCTGGCACGTCTTCGTCGAGGAGCCGCTCAGCGAGGCGTTCGCGCCGCTCGAGTCGGCGATCTGGCGTACCGCGCTCCTGCTCGTGGCGTTCCTGCTGCTCGCCGTGGCAACCGCGTACGTCCTTGCCCGCCGGCTCGTCCGGCCGATCGAGTCGATCCAGTCCGCAGCCGCGCAGATCGGCGCGGGAGCGCTCGACATGCGGATCGAGAACACGAGCCACGACGAGCTCGGCGCGCTCGGCGAGGAGTTCAACCGCATGGCCGCCCAGCTCCAGGAGTCGTACGCGGGCCTCGAGCAGAAGGTGCAGGAGCGCACCCAGGAGCTCGCGACCGCGCTGGCCGAGCTGGACGAGAAGAGCCGCGAGCTCGAGTCTGCGAGCCGGCACAAGTCCGAGTTCCTCGCGAGCATGTCGCACGAGCTGCGGACCCCGCTGAACGCGATCCTCGGCTTCTCGCAGCTCCTCCGCGAGCGGGTCTTCGGGCAGCTGAACGAGAAGCAGGAGGAGTACCTCGACGACATTCTCGGCTCGGCGAACCACCTGCTCGCCCTGATCAACGACATCCTCGATCTCTCCAAGGTCGAGGCGGGCCAGATCGAGCTGCGGGTCGCGCCGTTCTCCCTCCGCGAGGCGCTCGAGCGCGGCGTCGTGATGGTGCGCGAGCGGGCGACGAAGGACGGCGTGCAGGTCGTCGTCACGGATCTCCCGGAGGTCGACACCGTCGTCGGCGACGAGCGCCGCGTCCGACAGGTGATCTTCAACCTGCTCTCGAACGCCGTCAAGTTCACCCCCGTGGGGGGCGAGGTGGACGTGTGCGCCGTCCAGGTGAACGGCGAGATCCGCGTCGCGGTGTCGGACACCGGGCCGGGCATCGCGCTCGAGGACCACGACCGGATCTTCGAGGAGTTCCAGCAGACCGAGGCCGGGGCGGCACAACGGGAGGGCACCGGCCTCGGCCTCGCGCTCTCGAAGCGGCTCGTCGAGCTCCACGGCGGGCGGATCTGGGTGGACAGCGAGCTCGGGCGCGGGAGCACGTTCGTCTTCACGCTCCCTCGAGCCTCCGCGTCGCCGTGACCGGGGAGCTCATCCTCATCGTCGAGGACAACGAGAAGAACATGAAGCTCTTCCGCGACATCCTCGGCGCGACGGGCTATCGCACCCTCGAGGCGGCGAGCGGCGAGCGCGCCGTCGAGCTCGCGCGCAGCCACGGGCCGGACCTCGTCCTGATGGACATCCAGCTCCCCGGGATCGACGGCGTCGAGGCGCTGGCGCGGCTGCGGGCCGACGACCGGACCGCACGCGTCCCGGTGCTCGCACTCACGGCGCAGGCGATGGAAGGCGACCACGAGCGGTTCCTCGCGGCCGGCTTCGACGCCTACGTCTCCAAGCCGGTCGACATCGCCGAGCTCGTCGCCACCGTGCGCCGCCACTGCGACGCGCGCCCCTGACCGTCGTCGCGGCGCGGCTCGGACGCGCAGCCGCAGTATCCTGCGGCGCCGTGGCCTACGAGTTCAAGCTGCCCGACCTCGGCGAGGGGCTCACCGAGGCCGAGATCGCACGGTGGCTCGTCGCCGAGGGCCAGGCCGTCGACGAGGATCAACCGCTCGTCGAGGTGCAGACCGACAAGACCACCGTCGAGATCCCCTCGCCCCGCGCGGGGACGGTGCTCAAGATCCTGGTCGAGGAGGGGGCGATCGCCCCGGTCGGCGCGGTGCTCGTCGTGATCGGCGAGGCGGGAGAGCAGCTGCTGCGCGCGGTCGAGGGGCAGGAGCGCGACTCCGGCGCCGCGGCGGCCGAGCCGATCGTCGCCATCGTCCCGCCCGAGCCCGCGGAGGCGGTTCGCGCGACGCCGGCCGTCCGGGCACTCGCGAGGGACCTCGGGGTCGACCTGGTCGGGTTGCAGGGCACGGGGCCTGCCGGCCGGATCCAGGAGTCGGACGTCCGCGCCGCGGCCGTGACCAGCGACGGCCGGCGCGTCCCGATCCGCGGGATCCGCCGCGCGATCGTGGAGCAGGTGTCGCGGGCGCACCGCGAGATCCCCGCAGTGACGTTCGTGGAGGAGTGCGACTTCACCGACGTCGACGTGGGGCTCCTCGTGCCGCTCGCGATCCATGCGTCGGCCGGCGCGTTGCGTGAGCGCCCGGAGCTGAACGCCCGCCTGGACGGAGAGCAGATCGTCTTCCAGGACCGCGTCGACGTCGGCGTCGCCGTCCAGACCCACGAGGGGCTCGTCGTCCCGGTCGTCCGTGGCTGCGAGCGCCTCTCTGTCGCCGAGATCGCCGCGGAGGTGCAGCGCCTCGCCGAGGCAGCGCGGACGGGCACGCTCGCGGCCGAGGAGCTGCGGGGCTCGACGTTCACCGTCACGAGCGCCGGCAAGCTCGGCGGCCTGCTCGTCACGCCGCTCGTCAACCATCCCGAGGTCGCCATCCTCGGTCTCCACCGGATCGCGGAGCGCCCCATCGTTCGCGACGGCGAGATCGTCGTCCGCCGGATGGGGAACGTCTCGGTCACGTTCGACCATCGGGTCGTGGACGGCGTCGTCGCGGCCGCGTTCTGTCTCGACGTGATCGACCGCCTGCAATCCGGCGGGCCCGGCACCGCGTAGTACCGGGCACAGACGTCTCGCGAGACGACAGAAGGGGGAGTGAATGAGCGGGAGAGCGCTTCTCGGAGCGTTCGTTTTCGGGCTCGCTGCCGTGGGCGCTGCCGGTGCGGGCCTCAATGCGAACTGGAGCAAACACCTGACGGGCGCGGAGGAGTTCCCGGCGCGCACGACACAGGCGCAGGGGCAGGTGATCCTCCACGTCGCGCCCAACGGCGAGTCGATCGACTACAGGCTGATCGCGTCGAACATCGACAACGTCGTCCAGGCGCACATCCACGTCGGCCCGGCGGGCGCCAACGGTCCGGTCGTGGCATTCCTCTACGGGCTCGTGCCGCCGGCCGGCGGACGGCAGACCGGCGTCCTGTCGACGGGCACGATCACGGCCGCGAACCTGGTCGGGCCGCTCACAGGGCATCCGCTGTCCGATCTCCTCGACGCGATCCGGTCGGGGAACGCATACGCGAACGTCCACACGAACGACGGCGTCGCGCCGATCGACACAGGCCCGGGCGACTTCCCGGGAGGGGAGATCCGCGCTCAGCTGGTCGAGTAACCGGCGCGCGGGGTACGGGGCGGCCTCGCACCGCCCCGTACAATCTCCGCCGTGGGCGACTGGTACGAGATCGGCGTCGCGCTGGGCCTGGGGCTCGCCGCGGGACTGTTGCTGGCGGGCGCGCTCGCGGGCTGGAAGTACGGCCTGCTCGTGTCCATCGCCGGCTCGCTGGCGATCGGCGTCGTCGCCGGTCTCCTCGTCAAAGGCTGGCTCGGCCTGCCCGGGTCGCTCCTCGGCGCGGTCATCGGCGCCGTGTCCGCATCCCTGATCGCACGCGGCGCTCTACGGCGCGGAGCGACGCAGGGCGGGACGGCGTTCCTCATCGCCACCGCCTCGGTGGCGGTCGCCTTGCTCGCGCTCGTGCCGGTGGTCGGCTACCTCCTGGCGGTGGCCATCCCCGCGCTTGCGGCACGTCGGGCTCGGAACGAGCCCGATCGGCACGCCGGGCTCCGTACGCTCGCGAAGTGAGCGGCGAGCGGGCCGCAGACCCGCGGAAGCTCGTCCTCGTCGTGATCGACGGCCTGACGCCCTCGATGCTCGAGGGCTCGCTCGGCATGACGGCCCTGCCGACGCTCACGGCGCTCGCCGACCGCGGGACCCTCTCGCGCGCGACGACGACGTTCCCGTCGCTCACGCCGGTCTGTCTCTCCTCGATCGCGACGGGCGCCCACCCCGACGTCCACGAGATCCCGCATCTCGTTTGGTGGCACCGCGGGGAGCGCCGACTCGTCGAGTACGGGTCGTCGTTCGGAGCGGCCCGGGCGGCCGGACTGGGGCAGACGCTCCGCGACACGCTCGTCGGCATGAACGCGGAGCACCTCGGCAAGCGGGCCGTGACGGTCTTCGAGGCGCTCGCCGACGCCGGGCTCGAGACCGCCGCCGTCAACTTCACCGCCTACCGCGGCCGCACGCTGCACCGACCCGCCGTCCCTCTCCTCGACGCGGTTCGGGGCCCCGAGCGCTTCTACTTCTACAACCTCTTCCGCTCGGAGCGAACGGGTGCGCCGCTCTCCTTCCGCAACCGCGCGGCGGGCTCGATCGACGCCTACGCCGCCGCGGTCGGGCGCTGGCTCGTGACCCGGGACGGCTTCGACTTCCTCCTCCTGTACCTCTCGGACTACGACTACGCGTCGCACGCCGCCGGCCCGGACGCCGCCGCCGACGTGCTCGAGCGGTGTGACGCGGCCGTCGGCGGCCTCGTCTCTGCGGCGGGTGGGTTGGAGGAGTTCCTGGAGCGGTACGCCGTCGTCGTCATGTCCGACCACGGCCAGACGGCGGTCACCGACATCGCGCGCCTCGGCGAGCGGTTCCGGAACGTGCCGGAGACCCTCGTCGCGGCCTCCAACCGGGCCGCGCACCTCTACCGACTCGGCCCTGAGGCCCCGTCGGCCCGCGCGCTGGCAGAGCGGCTCGACGGCGAGCCGTCGGTCGACGTCGCGCTCTTCGCGGAGGAAGGCGGCGTCGTCGCGCGGCGTGACGGCGCAGAGGTGCGGATCGCGGCGGCTGCGAGCGGACTCGTCCTCGACGGCGACCCGGCCGTCCTCGACTATCCCGATGCGGCCGCCCGCGCCGACGCCTCGGTCCGATGCCCGAATGCGGGCGAGGTGATCGTGTCGGCGACCGAGGGCTGGGAGTTCGCCGACCTCGGTGGACGGCATCACCTCGGCGGCGGCTCGCACGGGTCGCTCGTCGAGGGGGACTCCGTCGTCCCGATCCTCTCCGTGGGGCTTCGCGGCACCGCGGCGCCCGGCGCGGTCGTCGACGTGGCGCCCGCGATCCTCGCGCACTTCGGAGTGGAGGCGCCGGGCTACGCGCTCGAGCGGGCGGCGTGAGGAGAGACCCGTCATCCGAGAAGCGCCGCGCCGGGATGGTGGAGCGCCAGCTCCGCCGGCGGGGGATCTCGGACGAGCGCGTGCTCACCGCGATGGAGCAGGTCCCGCGCGAGGCGTTCGTCCCCGCGCCGCTCGCCGACCGCGCCTACGACGACGCCGCGCTGCCCATCGGCGAGGAGCAGACGATCTCCCAGCCCTACATCGTCGCCGCCATGTGCGAGCTCCTCGGCCTCACGGGGACCGAGCGCGTGCTCGACGTCGGCACGGGCTCGGGCTACGCGGCCGCCGTGCTCGACGTGCTCGCCGCCGAGGTCGTCTCGATCGAGCGGATTCCGGCACTCGCGGACACGGCCCGAGCGGCGCTCGCCGCGACGGGGCACGCCCGCGTCGAGGTCAGGCTCGGCGACGGCACGCTGGGCGCGCCCGACCGGGCGCCGTTCGCCGCGATCGCGGTCGCCGCCGCGACGCCCAGCGTGCCGCCGGCGCTCTACGAGCAGCTCGCCCTGGGCGGCCGTATGGTGCTTCCCCTCGGGGGTCCCCGCGGTCAGCACCTCGTCCGCATCGTCAGGACGGCCGAC
>Ga0111538_10008823_pt1 | contig 13497 bp, 11 predicted proteins | sample SoiMethybrSBSTD1_FD_79669 | JGI IMG/M metagenome (GOLD analysis project Ga0111538, IMG submission 79669) | Bulk soil microbial communities from a Populus tree surrounding site in Tennessee, USA - Soil MetaG P. TD hybrid SBSTD1 (version 2)... | ecosystem: Environmental > Terrestrial > Soil >...
AGCTCGTCCCGAAGTTCCTGCAATGGGTGCGCGACGGCTACAAGGTCTACACCGACACGTCGTGGGCGATCGGGTTCGGCGCGCGCTGGCTGCTGACCGAGATCGAGAAGCAGGGCGTCGGCGGCGACCGCGTGTTCTTCGGATCCGACGAGCCGTGGTCGGACTTCGACAGCGAGTACTGGAAGCTCAACGGCATCCGCAACATCTCCCAAGAGCTCAAGGACCGCGTGTTCTGGCAGAACTACGAGGAGGCATTCGGCACTCATGCTTGAGCTCGACGACCGCCGGCTGCTCGTCGAGCTGCAGTCCCTCGGGGTCCGCGTCGTAGAAGAGGATGCCGACGCCGCGCCCACTCGGCGCGGCGGCGCCGGGCCGTCCGACGCGCTGTTCCTGTGGGTGCGCGGGCTCCCGCTGACCGTGCCCGCACACGCCGACTTCGTCGACGTCTCGCCGTACACGCTGCGCACGACCGGCCGCAAGGCGCAGCTGTTCCGCGACGACGAGTACGTCGCACCGGTGACCGTCCCGCGCCGCCCGAAGATCTACGACATGGCGACGGCCGACGGTGTGCCGTACTGGAAGATCGCGCTCCTGCACCTGGACTCGATCGCGTCGACCGTCGTCCAGAAGTGCATCTACTGGGGCACGCACGAGCAGTGCGGGTTCTGCGGGATCGAGCTCACCCGTGGCGAGCAGACGATCCCGGTCAAGACGCCCGCCCAGCTCGCCGAGGTCTGCACGGCGGCGCGCGACCACGACCACGCGGTCGACGTCACGCTGACCACCGGATCACTGAACCGGCGCGACCGCGGCGCGATCTACATCAGCCGCTGCGCCCATGCCATCAAGGAGGCGTGCGGCCTCCCGATCCAGGTGCAGTTCGAGCCGCCGGACGACCTGCGCGTGCTCGACGAGGTGCGGCGCGCCGGCGTCGACGCGGTCGGCATCCACGCCGAGACGTTCGATCCCGACGTGCTCGCGCGCGTGGCGCCGGGCAAGGCCCAGTGCGGGATCGAGGGCTACTTCGAGTGCTGGGAGCGCGCCGTCGAGGTGTTCGGCCGCGGGAGCGTGACGACCTACGTGCTGCTCGGGATGGGCGAGCGGCCCGAGCTGATCGTCGAAGGCTGCCGGCGCGCGGTCGAGATGGGCGTGTACCCGTTCGTGGTGCCGCTGCGGCCCGTGCCCGGCACGCTGATGGCCGACTCGCCGGCGCCCGAGCCTGACTACGTGGCCCGGATCTACGGCGAGGTGTCGGCGATGATCGCCGCCGCCGGCCTCGATCATCTGGACGCCAAGGCGGGCTGCGCCCGCTGCCAGGCCTGCTCGGGCCTGTCGGCGTGGGAGCGGCTCGCGAAGCGGGAGCAGGCTGGCGATGGGGACGGTCTCCTCGTCACCAACCACGGCTAGCGCCGTCTGCCGGCTCGCCGACGGGCCGGACGAGCTCGAGGCGCACTTCGCGGTCCGCCGGCGCGTGTTCGTGCTCGACCAGGCGCTGTTCGCGGTCACCGACAAGGACGAGCTCGACTGGACCGACGGCACGCTGCATGTCGTCGGGCTGGCCGACAGCGTCGTGGCCGGGGCGGTGCGCCTGTACCCGGTCGACGGCGACGGCCTGTGGAAGGGCGACCGGCTCGCCGTCCTACCGGAGGCGCGCGTGCGACGGCTCGGCGCGCTGCTCGTGCGGTTCGCGGTCGCGACGGCGGGCGAGCTCGGCGGGCACACGATGGTCGCCCAGATCCAGGTGCCCAACGTGCGTTTCTTCGAGCATCTCGGCTGGCACACCGACGGGCCGCCCGCGCCCTACCACGGGGTCATGCACCGGCCGATGGCGATCCCGCTGGTCCCAGCCCCGTGAGGGGCGCGCCCGCCAGGTCCCAGACCGGCGCCTCGGCGCCTCCGGCGGCGAGGCGCAGCACGCGGCTGTCGTCGAACTCGCCGCACGGTACGCAGGCCAGGCCGCGGCGGGTGAACGGTGCGCATGCGACGCGCGCGTGCTCGGGCGGCGCCGCGAGCAGGAAGCCGAAGCTCGGGAACGTGATCAGCCAGCGGTCCAGCGGCGTGTCGCCCGGCCGTGGCAGGCGGTCGAGGTCGAGCCGTGCGCCGCAGCCGGCGCCCTCGATCATCTGCAGCAGCGAGCCGGCGATGCCGGGCATCGAGACGTCGCGCGCCGCGTGGCACAGGCTGTTCTCGGCCACCTCGACGAGCGCCTCGCCGTCGTCGCGCAGCTGTTCGGGCGTGCGGTCGTGGAGCGCGGTGAAGAACGGCCGCGAGTCGCTCATGTACCGGCCGTCGAGCGCGAAGGCGGCGAGCAGGACGTCACCGGGTTTCGCGTTGGCGGCGCGCAGCGGCTTGGTGGCCACGCCGGTGCAGGACGCCGACAGCGCGGGCTCCTCCCCGATCGTCACATGGCCCCCGACGACGGGCACGCCGAGCAGCTCGGCGGCCCAGGCGACCCCGTCGAGCACACGCTCGGCGTGCCCGTGGTCGGGGCTCACCAGCATGTCGACGAGCGCCAGCGGCCGGCCACCCATCGCCCGCACGTCGGACACGTTGGTGACGACCGCGGCCGAGCCGGCGCCGAACGGGTCCGCGCGCAGGAACGGCGGCGAGATCGCCTCGCCGCAGACGACGAGGAACTCCCCGCGGTGCGGGACGAGCGCGGCGTCGTCGCCGTCGATGTGCCCGCCGAGCCGCTCGATCACGTTGATGTCGCGCTTGCCCAGCAGGCCCGGCGCCGACCGGACCGCCGCGACGAGGGCCTCCAGGTCCGGCATCGGGGGGCATTGAACCATGGAGCTGCCGCGCAGCATCGAGGCCGTGTCGCTCGGGCTGTCGATCTTCGCGGACGCGCTGCGCGATCAGAGCACCCCGGTCGTCGAGGTCGACTGGCGGCCGCCGGCGGGTGGCGACGCGGATGTCCTGGCGGTGCTGACGCGTCTGTGGGGGTCGCACGGCGAGCGGATCGCGGCCGCGAACGCCGAGGTCGTCGCGCGGATCGAGAGGTCGACGCCGTGCGCGGTGACGGTGGCGGCGGCGGGCGACGTCGTGCCCGGCCTGCGCGACGGCCTGCTCCTGCACTCCGGGCCGCCGATCGCGTGGGATCGCGTGTGCGACCCGCAGCGGCGGGCGCTGACGGCAGCGGCCGTGTTCGAGGGCTGGGCGGCCGACCGCGCGGACGCGGAGCGGCGGCTCGCGGGCGGCGAGATCGCCTTGGAGCCCGGGAACGAGCACGACCACGTCGGCCCGATGACCGGCGTGTGCTCGCCGTCGATGCCGGTGTGGGTCGTCGAGGACGGCGACGTCCGCGCGTTCTCGACCCTGAACGAGGGACCGGGGCGCACGCTGTGGTTCGGCGTCGGCGACGACGAGGCGGTCGAGCGCCTGCGCTTCTTCCGCGACGACCTCGGGCCGACACTGGCCCGGCTGCTCGACCGCCGCGGCCCGGTCGACGTGCTCAACCTGGCGGCGCAGGGGCTCAACATGGGCGACGAGCTGCACATGCGCAGCCAGGCGACCGGCAACCTGCTGATGCGCGACCTGCTGAGCGCGTTCGCGGCGCTCGGCGGCGAGGCGGCGGCGGCGTTCATCGCCGGCAACCACCACTTCTTCCTGAACCTGACGATGGCGGCGTGCAAGTGCGCATCGCTGGCCGCGTCCTCGGTGGCGGGTTCGAGCGTCGTGACGCTGATGTCGCGCAACGGCACCGACATGGGCCTGCAGCTCGCGGGCATGCCGGGGCGCTGGTTCACGGCGCCGGCCGCGCCGGTCCAGGACACGCTGCTGCGCGAGGGGTTCGGCGCCGACGACGCCGCGCTCGACATCGGCGACTCGGCGGTCATCGAGTGCATGGGGCTCGGTGGCATGGCGCTCGCCGCCGCGCCGGCGGTCGCGGCGTTCTTCGGCGGCGATGCCGCCGCGGCGACCGCGCGCACCGAGCTGATGGGTGAGATCTGCGCGGCGCGGTCGGCGCGCTTCGCGATCGCCGGGCGGGGGACGCCGGTCGGCATCGACGCCCGGCTCGTGACGGAGCTCGAGGTCACGCCCCAGATCACGACCGGCGTGCTGCACGCGAGCTCGGGCGCGGGGCAGATCGGGGCCGGGGTCGCCCATCAGCCTTTGGAGCCGTTCCGCGACGCCGTCCTGGCGCTCGACGCGACGCTGTCGGCACAATCGCCCTGATGATCGAGGTCGGGCCGAACTTCATCGCGCGGCCGTACCGGGGCGTGAGCGTGCAGGACGCGCCCGGGCTCGACGAGGCGTCGCTGCGCTCGTGGCTGATCGGCCGGCGCGTGTACCGGCGGACCGAGTTCATCGTCGCGGTCCGCGACTGCGAGCGCGCGGTCGTGCAGGTCGACCACGACGTCGGCGAGGAGATCGTGGCGCCGGTGCGCGACCTGCGCGTGATCGCGCGGCCGGAGGAGGTCGCGTTCGTCGCGGATCCCGCGGTCGATACCGGCAACGCTTCGCAGATGGCACGTGTCGCACGCGCACGCGTGACCGTCGTGCAGGGCCGCTACGAGCACGTGAACTTCATCGTCGAGCCGGCGCCGGTGCACGTGCGGGTGCTCGAGGTCATCCCGCCCGAGCCGCCGAAGCTGCTGGAGATGGCGCGCCAGGTGGTCGACTACGACGAGGACCTGCCGCCGGTGGAGCTCGAGTTCGCCCCGATCGACCTGCGCGAGCTCGAGGTCGGCCCGGGACGGCGGATGTACCCATGCCGCTGCGGCGGGCTCGACGGGGACTTCCTCGACGCCGCGCCCGCCGAGCTCGGGGACTGGACGCTGGTGGGCTGCGAGCGGTCGCGACAGATCCACGTCGCGCTGTACGGCGCGGAACCGCGGACGCGCGTCGACTTCTGCCCGCTGACGCGGATCACTCCGGACGGCGCAACGCTCGTCAAGTGCTGCCTCCACGAGCGCGGGATCGAGCGCTCCGGCGAGACCATGATCGTGCCCTGGGGCGCGACCCTCGAGGAGGTCCGTGCGGCGCTGCGCGGCCTGGTGACATGAGCATCTACGGGCATCTGTGGGGGACCGACGAGACGCGCGCGCTGCTCGACGACGACGGCCGGACGCGGATGTGGCTGGAGATCCTCGGGGCGCTGGCGGAGGCACAGAGCGAGCTCGGGCTGATCCCGGCGGCGGCGGCAAACGCGATCGGCGCGCGCGTGCGCGAGCCCGTCGATCTCGAGGCGGTGGCGACCGAGACGCGCGCCACTGGGCACTCGACGCTCGGGCTGATCCGCGTGCTCCAGCGCGGGTTGGCGGACGACGCGCGGGAGTGGATCTACTACGGCGCGACCGTCCAGGACGTCAGCGACACGTGGACGGGCCTGATCGCGCGCCGGATGCTCGACATCGCCGACCGCGACCTCGGCGCGATCGACGCGGCGCTGGCGCGGCTCGCCGGCGAGCATCGCGACACCGTGATGCTCGGGCGCACGCACGGGCAGCCGGGCCTGCCGATCACATTCGGCTACAAGGCCGCGGTCTGGCTGGCCGAGGTGCGGCGGCATCGTGAGCGCGTCGCGCAGGCGCGGCCGCGACTGGTCGTCGGGCAGCTGGCCGGCGCGGTCGGCACGCAGTCGGCGTGGGGATCGGACGGGCCGGAGCTCCAGCGGCGCGTCATGGAGCGGCTCGGGCTCGGCGTGCCGGAGATCCCGTGGACGTCCTCGCGCGATCGCATCGCCGAGCTGGTCGTGCTGCTGGCGCTGATCACCGGGACGCTCGCGAAGGTCGGCAACGAGATCTACAACCTGCAGCGCCCGGAGATCGGCGAGGTCGCCGAAGCCGCGACGGAGGGCGTCGTCGGCAGCATCACGATGCCGCAGAAGCACAACCCCGAGCGCTCCGAGCACCTGGTGACGCTCGCACGCGTCGTGCGCTCGTCGGCCGGCCTCGCGCTCGAGGGCCTGGTCGGCGAGCACGAGCGCGACGGCGCGGCGTGGAAGACCGAGTGGGAGCTGCTCCCGCGCGCCTGCGGCGCGGCGGCCGTGTCGCTGCGCCTCGGCGCCGAGCTACTCGACGGGCTGCAGGTGAACCGCGACCGCATGCGGTCGAACGTCGAGGCCCAGAACGGCTACGTGCTCGCCGAGCCGGTCATGCTCGCGCTCGGCGAGCAGATCGGCCCGCGCCGCGCCCACGAGCTCGTCCATGCCGCGGCCACGCGCGGCCTCGCCGCCGGCGTGTCGTTCCGCGAGGCCCTCGCCGCCGACCCGGACATCCCCGACGTCGACCTCGACGAACTGCTGCAGGTGGAGAGCGCGCTCGGTGCGGCGCGAGAACTCGTGGACCGGGTGCTGCGGTGACCGATCCCCCTGAGGGATATCTCGGAGCGGGCGCGCGGATCTCGCGCGGGCCGGCGCCGGAGCTCGTGGAGGCGGGCTATGAGCTCGAGCTCGCGGACACGCCGCTGCTCGCGCGCGGGCTGGGGCTGGCCGACCTCGCGCACGTGCTGGCGCTCGATGCGATCCCCGACGGCGAGCGGCGCGCGCTGCTCGACGCGCTGGTCGCGTTGCTGGACGACGAGATCGAGATCGACTCGCGCTACGGCGACCTCGTCAACGTGCGCGAGCGGGCGCTCGAGCAGCGGATCGGAAGCGCCGCCGGCTGGCTCAACGCCGGCCGCACACGGCGCGAGGCGGGGCGGATCGCGTTCCGGATCGCGTTGCGCGCGCGGGTGCTCGACCTCGCGGACGCGGTCCTCCGCTTCGCCGCCGGCCTGGTCGAGGCCGCCGCGCGCGAGCGCGACACGCCGATGCCCGACTACACGTACCTGCAGGCCGCCCAGCCGACGACCGCGGGCCACTGGCTGCTCTCGTTCGCGTACCCCGCGCTGCGCGACGCCGGGCGGCTGCGCGGCGACCTCGGGTGGGTCAACCGCAGCCCGGCCGGATCGGGCGGGGTGAACGGCTCGCGCTTCGCGCTCGACCGCGAGCGGCTGGCCGCGCTGCTCGGCTTCGACGGACCGGTGACCCACACCCGCGACGCGCTGTGGCAGACCGACGGCTTCGCGGAGCTGACCGCCCACGCGGCGCTCGCCGCGGTCGGCGCGAGCCGCTTCGGCGAGGACGTCGAGGTGTTCAGCGCAGACGAGTTCGGCCTGATGGCGATCGGCGACGAGCTGTGCCGCGCCAGCGCGCTGATGCCACAGAAGCGCAACCCGTACGCGCTCGTCGTCCTGCGCGGCGGCGCCGGCACCCTGATCGGCCGCGCAACCGGGGTGCTTGCGACCCAGCGGACGCCTTCGGGCCGGACCGACAACCTGCTCTACGCCTACGGCGAGGTCGCCGGCTCGGTCGACCTGGCCGCGCGGCTGCTGCGGCTCGCCGCCGCAGTCGCGGAGAGCCTCACGATCGACGCCGCGCGGGCTCTGGAGCAGGTGCGCTCGGCCGCGGTGATGGCCACCGACGCCGCCGAGGCGCTGAGCCTCGAGCGCGGGATCGACTACCGGTCGGCCTACCGAGCGATCGGCGAGGCGGTGGCGGCGGGGACGTTCGACGCGTCCGATCTCGACCCGGTCGCGGCGCTCGCCACGCGGACCGTGGTCGGTGGGGCGGCGGCGGCGCCGATGGACGCGATGGTGGCGGAGTGCCGCGCGGCGGTGAGCGAGGCGCGCGGGTGGATCGGCGAGCGCCGCGCGTCGATTGCGGCCGCTGAGGAAGCCCTGATCGCCGAAACTGCGGCTGGGTAGGGCGGCGTGTGCATTTCTCCCCAACGATCGCGTCGCCGCGCGTTCGTGGGGAGTTAGGCCCCTATAGCGTGCGTTTCTCCCCACGCTCGCTCGGCGCGGCGATCAGTGGGGCGAAATGCACACTCCGCGCTCCCCCTCGATGCCCGAAGTTCGAGCCCTCACAATCGCCCCCGTCAAGGGCCTGCGCGTGAGCGCGGCCGAGGCGCTCGAGATCACGCCCAGCGGCCCCGCCGGCGACCGCGCGTTCCTTGTGGTCGACGCCGATAACTCGCTGCTCCTGACGACCCGCACGCCGGCGCTGCTGCAGGTCGCCGCTCGCTGGGACCAGAACGTGCTCGCGCTCACCTTCCCCGACGGCACCGAGGTGGCCGCCGCGCCGGAGCTCGGCGCGCCGGCGACGACCGCGAACTACGAGGGTCGCGCGATCGCCGGGCGGATCGTCGAGGGCGAGCTGGCCGAAGCGCTGTCCGAGCACCTCCAGCGGCCCGTCCGGCTGCTCGCTCGCGACCCGGCCGACCGCGGCGCCGACGACGCGCCCGTCACCCTCATGTCACAGGCGTCGCTGGACGCGCTCGCCGTGCCCGACCCGCGGCGCTTCCGCATGACGATCACGATCGACGGCGTCGGCGCGTGGGACGAGCACGGCTGGGGCGGCCGCGAGCTCGCCGCCGGTGACGCCGTGCTCCGCGTGACCGAGCCGGTGCGGCGCTGCGTCGTCACGACCCGCGATCCCGACAGCGGACGTCGTGACGCACCGACGCTCAAGGCGCTCGCCGACCTGCGCGGCAAGGACGACGTCACGTTCGGCGTCTGGTGCGAGGTCGTCGCGCCCGGGCGCGTCCGGATCGGCGACACCGTCGCTCTCGTCGCGTAGCCGGCGCGAATAGCGCGACGCGCGCCGGCGGCGAGGACGGCGCGTGCGGACAACCATGAGTGTGAGAACGGGATGCATGGGACGCAGCGTCGCCCCCGCCGCTTACAGACCGCTTGCGCCGCGCTTTCAACAAGGAGCCAACCTCGGCGCGCCTGCCGGGGTCGTTCGCGACATGCTCCCCAAACTCCTCATCGCGCTCGTCGCCGCATTGGCGCTGGCGCCCGCGGCGTCGGCCGCTCCATCCGACCCCGAGCGGGTCTGGACGTTCACCGAGATCCGCAAGGGCCAGACCGACGTCCTCGGTGAAACCGGCACACAGGTCGGCGGCCGCCTCGACCGCACGCACGCCTTTGGCTCGGCCGTGTTCGAGTTCCTGCGCCCGGGCGACGCCGGCGCGACCGGCGAGATCACCTCGACGGCGAGCGGCAAGACGTTCGACGTCTACGCGCAATCGCCGTCGGGTCGCGCGCACGGCGCGGTGATCGGCGGCAAGTCGCAGCTCGTGCAGTCCCAGAGCTTCCGCAAGCGGCGCGGCAAGGCGTCGATGACGTTCCAGATCACCCGGGCGATCGTCAGCGCGATCGACGCGAACGGCTCGAGTCTGCTCCCCTCTGAGTGCCCGCCGCGGCTCGAGTGCCAGCCCGTGCGCGGTGACCTGCGGTTCGAGGCGCGCGCCTACGTCGAGCGGACCGGCCGGGAGTTCTTCCGTACCGGCGGGGTTGCCTACGTGCACGGCCACCAAGGCCGCTGGGACATCGATGCGGCGGCGTTCGGCGACTCCCCGCGCGCGCTCTGGGCCCGCGACAACTTCTTCGCCGACCCCGATGCCGATGGCACCGGCACGGGCTCGCACGCCCTGCTCGAGCTGCTCGACAAGCGCACCGTCCGGATCCCGCTCAGGAGCGTCAAGCGGCGCCGGCGCTTCGCGGTCCAGATCACGCTGCGCGCCGACGTCGTCGACAACCGCGGCCGCGAGTCGATGGTCGAAGGGTTCCTGCGCGATCCGCGCCGTGCCGGCGCGCTGATCCGGACCCGTGGCGTGAAGCGGCTCGGCGCGCCCGTGTCGGACGCACCCCCGAAGCTCCCGCTCCCGGCCGCGCAGTGCCCGCAGGGCGCCGACCCGGCGTCGGGCTCGCTGCAGCTCAGCGCGCCCTCGTACGCGGCGTACGAGTCCGACGCCGGCGGGCCGTTCGTGCTCGTGACCCGGACCGCTGGCAGCACGGGCGCGGCCAGCGCCACGGTCACCACGACCGCCGGCTCCGCCGAGGCGGGGACGGACTACGCCGAGACGAGCACCACGGTCCGCTTCCGCGACGGCGACACCTCGCCGCGGCTCGTCGAGATCCCGATCGTCGGCGACGAGCTCGCCGAGGACGACGAGACGCTCAGCGTGGCGCTGACCGATGTCGCGTGCGCACAGCCCGGCGCCCAGGCCACCGCCGACGTCACGATCGTCGACGACGACAGCGATCCCGAGCCGGGACCGTCGTTCACGGTGGGCGGTACGGTCACCGGCCTCGAGGGGTCCGGGCTCACACTCGCGAACCTCGGCCAGCCGCTCGCGATCACCGCGAACGGCCCGTTCGCGTTCAGCCCGCCGGTCGCCGACGGCATCCCGTACGAGGTCTCGGTCGCCGAGCAGCCGAGCAACCCCGACCAGGTCTGCAGCGTCGCGGACGGCGACGGCACGGTCGCCGGCGCCGATGTGACCGACATCGCCGTCACGTGCACGACGCCGCCGCCGATCTCAGGCCTCGACCCGGCGTTCGGCGACGGCGGCAAGCTGTCGACGCCGGGCGGCCGCGGGCAGGCGGTCGCGATCCAGGACGACGGGATGATCGTCACGGCGGGCGGCAACCTGGACTTCGTCGTCACGCGCACCACGCCGGACGGCGATCCCGACCCGAACTGGGGCGACAACGGCAGCGTGACCACGGACCTCGGCGGGATCGACGAGGCGTTCGACGTCGCGGTCGACGACCAGGACCGGATCGTGGCCGTCGGCAGCAGCGACCACCCGGACCGCGACATCGCGGTCGTCCGCTACGAGCCCGACGGCGACCCCGACCCGAACTTCGGCGGCGGCGACGGGATCGTCCTGACGGACTTCAACCACCTCGCCGACGCGGCCAACGGGGTCGTGATCCAGCCGGACGGCAAGATCGTCGTCGCCGGCCACGCGCAGCCCGTGGCCTTCCAGCAGAACGACATCGCAGTCGTCCGCTACGAGGAGAACGGCGACGTCGACCTCAAGGTCACGACGGATCTCGGCACGAGCACCGACCTCGGCAACGCGGTGGCGCTCGACGCCCAGGACCGGATCGTCGTGGCCGGCCAGGTCGAACAGGGCGACGACATCGCGCTCGTGCGCTACGAGCCCGACGGCGACGTCGACCTGAACGTGACGACCGACCTCGGCGGTGGCGACATGGCCACCGGCGTGAAGATCGCGGCGGACGGCGACATCCTCCTCGCCGGCTCGTCCTCGCGCGACAGCGGGCACTTCGACATCCTGCTCGCCCGCTACGGCGCGGACGGCACGCTGGAGTCGTCGACGACCACGGACCTCTCCGGCGACGATGACTTCGGCGCGGACCTGGCGATCGACGAAGACGGCCGGATCGTCGTCGTCGGCCAGGCCGCCAGCAGCACGTTCAGCGACCTCGCGCTCGTCCGCTACAGCGCCGACGGCGTCCTCGACGAGGACTTCGACCCGATCGTCGCCGACTTCCACGGCGCCGGCGACCAGGGCAAGGACGTCGCGATCGACGCCGACGGCAGGATCGTCGTGGCCGGCCTCACCGCGAACGGCCTCGCTACGGAGTTCGCGCTGATGCGGGCGCTGCCCTGACCACGCTGGGCAGCAGGTCGAGCGTCTCGTAGCGCAGTCCGCGGCGCAGCGTCTCGAGCGGGATGACGTCCTCGGGCGCGATGTTGCCGAGGTTCACGTTCGGGCCGACGTGCTGCAGCAACCACGTCTGCTGAGCGCGCTGCGGGGCCTCGAAGATGACGGTCTCGGCGCCGATCGCATGCAGGATCCCGTCCACGAGGTCCGCATGCACGGCGCCGGTGCTGTCCCACAGCCCGGCCGTGCCGCTCTCACGCCCTTCGGCGATCACCCACGCCGCGCCCGAGGCGAGGTCGCCGAGCATCTCGTCGCACCACTCCTCGGTCACCGCGTCCTGCGCGCCCTTGCTGCCGACCTCCGCGATCACGGTGAAGTCGACCGCCAGCCGCTGGATCAGCCTGCGCTTGTCGGCGGGCGACATCGGCAGCGAGCCGTTGGACACCTCGACGTGGTCGATGCCCAGCGAGCGCAGCCACTCGAGGTACTCGTCCACCTTGCCCTGCGCGACCGCGATCTCCAACAGCGTGCCGCCGAGCGAGATGCGGATGCCGGCCTCGCGGCAGATCGCGACCTTGTCGGCGACGCCGCGGGTGACGTACGCGGTGCCCCAGCCGAGCTTGATCAGGTCGATGTGCTCGCCGGCGGTCTGCAGCAGCGACTCGAGCTCGAGCGGCGACATCCCGCGGTCGAGGACGTGGGTGATCCCGGCCCGCCGCGGCTTGGTCGTGCGCTCGGGCAGGTCGAGGAACTCGGGCGGGCGGTGGCGCACCGGCGGCAAGCCGTCGAGGCGGAGCGTGAGCCTGTCGGCCATGGGTCAATCGTAGTTCAGCCGAGCGTCGCGCCCTTGGCCTGATTGCACGGCGCGCACAGGATCTGCAGGTTCTCGACCGTGTTGGCGCCGCCGAGCGCCAGCGGGATCATGTGGTCGTACTGGATGTCGAAGCGCGAGCCGCACTCCGAGCAGCGGCCGCCGTCGCGCTCGAAGACCGCGAGCCGCACGGCGCGCGGGATCGGCTCGCGGCGACGCTCTGCCACCTCGCCGGCCAGCGCCGCGTGGGCGCGCTCGAGCGTGCGCGTGGCGCGCCGCTGACGGTCCCGGACGAGCGCGAGCACGTCCTGGCTGCCCAGGCCGTTGTCCTCCCACCAGATGCGCTGCTCGAACGCCCAGTACGTGCGGTCGCCGTCGGTCAGCACGGGGACCGGCTCGGTCGCCTGCGCGCGCAGGTCGCGCCGCGGCACCGCCGCCACCGGCTCGCCGGAGAGCACCAGGACGTACCGGAGCAGCCGCCGTTCGACACGCGCGTTCTTGACTTCTCGCAGCATCGTGCGGACGCTAGGGACGCGTCTGGACGAATCGCAACGCGGCTTGCATGCATGATGGTGGCGTGAGCGAGATCCCCACCGGCGGCGAGGCCAAGGTCCCGCTGCGCTTTCCCCCCGACGCGGTCGCCGCGATGCGCGTGCACGCGCCGAGCGAGCGCAACCCGAAGCTCGCCGGCCTGCTGGAGGCCGCGAACGCGAGCCCGCAGCTGAAGGCGCGCTGGCACGCCGCCCAGGTCACGGCCGAGCGGCTCGGGATGAGCGATCACTCGTGGGTGCACCTGCAGATCGTCCTCAACGGCGCCCTGCGGCTGTTCCGGCTGCTGCGCGGGCGCAACGTCAAGTCGTCGATCGAGCTCGACTACGAGATGGGTGCCGACGACGCCGAGGTCGTGATCGCGCTCGGCTGCCTGCTGCACGACCTCGGGATGTCGATCCACCGGGTCGACCACGAGGCGTTCAGCCTGTTCCTCGCCGCCGACCACATGGACACGCTGCTCGCCGGGGTCTACCAGGAGCCCGAGCGCACGGTCGTCGCGTCCGAGGCGCTGCACGCGATCATCGGCCACCGCAAGGGCGGGCGGCCGCTCACGCTCGAGGCCGGGATCGTGCGCGTGGCCGACGCGCTCGACATGGAGCACGGCCGCTCGCGCGTGAACGTCGAGACCTCCCTGGCCAACATCCACTCGCTCTCCAGCGCCGCGATCGACGAGGTCCGGATCATCCCCGGCGAGCAGCGCGCCGTGCGCGTCGAGGTCCAGAT
>Ga0111538_10008825_pt1 | contig 13496 bp, 11 predicted proteins | sample SoiMethybrSBSTD1_FD_79669 | JGI IMG/M metagenome (GOLD analysis project Ga0111538, IMG submission 79669) | Bulk soil microbial communities from a Populus tree surrounding site in Tennessee, USA - Soil MetaG P. TD hybrid SBSTD1 (version 2)... | ecosystem: Environmental > Terrestrial > Soil >...
ATCCGCGACCGCCACCGCCACCGCCGCCGCCACCGCCAGCCTGGCGCTCGCGCGCCACGTTGACGACGATCGGCCTGCCGTCGAGCATGCTGCCGTTCAGCGCATCCACCGCCGACTGTGCCTGCTGCGCATTCGAGAATTCCACGAATCCGAACCCGCGTGACCGACCGCTCATACGGTCGACAATCACGGTTGCCGATACGACCTCTCCGTACTCGGCGAACGCATCGCGCAGACTGTGTTCCATGGTCGAGTAGGCCAGATTGCCTACATACAGACGAGTGCTCATTTCTATCTTTGTCGAACCTCTGCGCCGTCGATCAACCTTCGAAACGAACGCCCGGCGCTGACGTTTCCTCTCGATCCCCCTCCCCTCAGTGGGAGGCGGGCTAGCAGACAGAACCGAGGCACGAGCGGAACGGACGAACCGAACGGGCGGAGGTCTGACAGCAGGTGAGGTCACCTTAGCACAGGGCGCCCTCCGCCACCACGGAGCCAGGCCTCGGAAAAATGGGCGGGGAAGTGCGAGCCAGGCCCAGTGCCCGCGCCTATCGCGCGCTGGTACGGGTGAGCGGCTCGGCCTCTTCCAAGAGCGGCTCGAGCTCCGGGACCGGCTCGTCGAACTGGATCGCCATCCGGTGGGGCCAGAGCCCGAGCGGGTCGACCTCGTTGCGCTCGACGCGGGTCACGTGGCCGAGCACGGTGCGCTCTTGCGGAGCATCCGGTGGGATACGGAAGGTCACGGTGATCGAGGCGCCGATTTCGACGGTGCTGGCCGTCACCATCAACAGCCCGCGACGGCTGACGTTGTGGCTCACCGCCACGCCCTCTTTCAGCGCGTCGACGCGCACGGGGAGCCACAGGGCATAACGAGTGTCGCTGCGCCGCTCCAAGGTTTGTCGATCCACGTTACCACGCCGCAGCAGTACCGCGGGGGCGCAGCGCGATCAGATCGGCCGTTTTCGCAGCGCGTCAGTGGTCGCGGGCCGCGGCGCGCTCGAGGAACCCTTTGAACACGAGTCGGTTCTGCCCGCTGGGTTGAATCCCGTAGTGATACGGGCGGGGAATCCCGTGCCAGTAGAGGCAGCGAACGGCCGTGCTGAGGGCCTGCGAACGCGCTTCGACGTCGGCCGGCGCGAGCGGCTCGCGGACGACCGAGGCCAGTGCAACGGGGAGCGCTTCGCACTTTCCGGAGTACTTCGGCAGATCGATCGGAGCCGCGTCGGGGCAGCACCGGATCCGAACCAACGCCGTTGCGCCGAGCTCGTACCAGCCGAGCGTTGCCCACTGGCGCATGCCTTCGGTGACCTTGCCTCCCGCGGAGACGACCACGCTTCGGTGCAGCTGCGAGACGATGCCGCGAAAATCCGCAGCCTCGCACAGGTACCCGAAGTTCTCGCTCCCCGTGAAGGTTCCGGGCGGAAAGTAACTTGCTACGCACGTGGCCAAGGGATTGGCGGCGCCGGCGCCCGCGCCGCCTTCCGTCGCGATACCCTGACCGGGTAGGCCTGCGTCGAGCGCGCTGGTCGCGGCATCGCTTTCGGTGTTCGCGGGAGCTGTGCTCGCTTCCGCCTGAACGACCGGCGCGTTCGTCGGTGGCGCGATCGGAGCCTGAACGCTGCGCCGTTCGAGCTCGAGCGCACTGATTCCGATCACCGCCAGCGCCCCGAGGATCCCGGCGATCCACGCCCACGGACTGCCCTGAGGCTCCATCGCGGTGAGCGATCGGCTGGGGACGGAAGCGCTCGACTGCGCGACGCTTTCTGCCCGCCGCGCCTTCGACGGCTGCGTCAGGTCCTGCCACGGTTTCGAGTCGCGCCGCGGGCGCGTCTTCTTGGAAACTTCTATTTTCGGCGGAATCAACGGGATGGGCACCGACGACGGAGGAGGCTCGTCCGAGCCTGGAACCTTGGGCTTGGGCGGCGCTCGCGACGCCATTCCCGTGTCCCGCTTCGGTGGGATCGTGTTCGCCGGTTCCTCGGGCCAAGCTTCCGGTTTTGGTTCTGGCTTCGCGTCACCCGCAGTCTCGATGGCAGCTTCGGCGGGTGCTTCCGCTTTTGCTTCGGCGTCCGCCGCCGGCGACTCTTTGGCGTAGAGCGCGTCGAGCGGGAACATCGGGATCACCGCCGACGACTCGTTGTCGATCGGTGGTGCTTCACTGCGCAGCTTTTCCAGCTGAGCTTCTTCGGCAGCACGACGCTTGTTCGGGTGCCGTGGCTTGTCGGTGATGGCTGGGCGGGGACGGTCGGGCAGCGGTGGTGGCTTGGACGTTGAAGCGTCCGAGGGTGGTTGGAGCGGCACGTCCACGGGCGGCGCTTCGAGCTCGGCTTGCAGCGGTGGCTCCGGAAGCAGGTCGGACGGAGGCGGAGGTTGCGGCGGCGGTGGGGCGAGCAGCTCGGAGTCCGGAGCGGGCGAAAGCGTGGGACCCGGCGGAGGATCGAAGACCCCGCTCGTCGACTCCGACTCCGCCGAAGGCGCCGGCTTCGCCATGGTCGCGAGGATCGCCGACGGGCGGACGAACACGGTCGTCTGATCCTCGGCCGCTTCGTCGTCGAAAATGGCGTATTCGACCGTGGTGGTCGGCGGCTTGGCAGTGGGTTGCTCATCGGGCGGCTCGTCGCCTTCCCAATCCATGCTGAGCCGCGCGAGCTCCGCGGTCTCGGCCACCGACGCGTCGCGATTCTTCAGCCAGGTCGAAAGGCCGTTGATCAGGTCGCCAATGCTCGAGCGCCGCCGGTCGGCCGATCCGGCCAGGCCGTCAGCGAGCAGCGCCTCCAGCTCCGGACGGTCAACGCCGCAATCAGCCAGTGATTTTCGACGTTGCTCACGCATCGCCAGCGCGAGCTCCTCCTTCGATGCGCCGTCGAACGCCACGCCGGCCGTGAGCGCGGCGTACAGCGTCGCATAGAGCGCCCAGACGTCGTTGTCGGTCGTGGGTCCACCGCCCTCGAGTCGCTCGGGCGTCGAATAGGCGCCGCTGGCCGGTGCGATCAGCTGCGCCACCACGGGCGCCGGCCGAGCCACACTCGGTGCGACCACCAAGCTGCGCGGCGAAATTGCGCCGTGCATGGCGCCCGCGGCGTGCAGCGCCTGCAATGCTTCCGCCGCGCGCGCGATCATCGTGACCGCTTCCGCCGCGGGCAGCGCGCCTGCCTTCAGCTGATCGTGCAGGGTGAGCCCCGGAACGTATTCGGCGATCGCGACCGCCGGAACCTTCATCGGCTCTTCCCCCGGGATCGCTTCGGGCGCCGGATCGCGGATCAGATCGAGCAGCGTCGCGAGGTAAGTCTGCTCGACTCCGACTGCGCGCTCGAGCGCCTTGAGTCGCACGTCACCGAGCGCGCACGCGACGACCTGGCGGCCGAATCGCTGATCGGTGGCGAGCCATGCCAGGGTGCTCGCGCCAACCTGGATGCTCCTCGCGAATTTGTAGCGTTCCGCGAGCAGCTCCGGAGCCCGCATCGGACTCATGCTCGCTCGATCCGGGCGCCGATGAAAGGGGCGAGCGGATTCGGCCCCAGGCTCAGGGGCCGGCCACCCCGGCCGCGCGGCGGGGGGGTCGGTCGAGCCATGTCCGGACGGCCAGCATGGCTCGCGTTGCCATCGCGGAGCCCGCGGGATACATGCCAAAAGATGCTCCCCGTTGAACCTCCCAGCACCCCGTGGATCGGCCGCTCCGGAGCTCGTTTCGGCACCGGAGTTCTCGCGCTTGCTGCCTTGATCGCGCTCCCTACGAGCTCATGCAAACGAAAAGATCCGGAAAAATGCCAGCAGGGGATCACCGTCGCGCGCCAGGCGATGGGTTCGGAGGACTTTGCGCTAGCCAAGCAATGGCGCGAGTACGCCTGGAAGAATTGCGAGGACCAGACGAGCCTCGCGAGCTTGGACCAGGAGCTCGCGAACAAGGAGGCCGAGGTCACGCACCGGAAGGCGGAGGAAGCGACGAAGGGCGCCGAGCGCAAGGCGCTGCTCGACCTGTTCAAAGGCTGGGTTGCCCAGACCCGGGCGGCGCCGCAGACGGCCTCGAACGCCTTCCGCTGCGACCCGCCGCCACCCCCGCCTCCCGGTAAGAAGCCGGCGGACGTCGCCAAGGATCGCTTTTGCACGGCGACCCGCGTCGCCGGAAAGTACCAGCTCAACGTGCGGTACTGGGAAGCGGAACCGGATGCGGTCCGCTACAGCACGCGACCGGCGTCGCCGGCCACCTGCGCCGAGCTCGGGGAGAGCCGCGAGGTGCGAAGCTGGAACGTGATGGCTCCCGGTGGCCAGGCGGTGAAGCGAACGCACTGCGAGTTCACGAGCGGGCCGCTCGCCGGCATGCAGGGGATCACGAGCGCGGCGATCGCGGACGTGCTGGTGTTCACACCGAAGTACGCCCAGAAGGACCCGAGAGTGATTCAGTAATTCTTGCGGTTCAGGCCGATGTTCACGGCGCTGCAGGTGCCGTCTGCGCTTTGAACCAGGCCGAGGCCCTGTGCCGGTGGGGGGTACAGGTAACCGAACAGCGTGCACATCTCGTTGTTGCCGTTGCCGTACTGGATCGGCCCGGGCAGATCGTTTTGCACCGTGCAGGTGTGCCGGATCTGGGCGACGTCGGCCAGGCTGATCGGCTGGGCGAAGACCTCGATGTCGCTCTCCAGATCGTAGGCGCCGCCGGTGTAGATGCGCTGCTGATTGCCGTCTTTCATCAGCAGATCGACCGTGAATTCGCTGGTGCGCTGGTGCGTGTGCGGCATCAGAGAGACGATGTTTCCGCCGAACACGTTGCAGGTCGTGCTCACGTCGGCGGTGGAGTTCGCCGGCACCGTGAACGCGAAGTTGTCGTAGTAGTAGGGAACGAGCTCCTGGACGAGCTTGTCGCGCGACACCGTGTAAAAGTCGTAGACGATTTCGATCCGTTTCCGTTCCGTCGACGGGTTCAAGAAGTGAATGCTGGTCACGACCTCGCGGCCGGTGGTGCGAAGCTCGTAGGCCATGCCGGGCGGAAAGATCAGCGATTCACCGCCGAGGATCTGCGTCGAATTCGCGAACAGGACGTCCGGGATGATCCCCTGCGCGATTTCGCCTGCGTGCGTGAAAAGGTCGCTCTGATCGGGATTGCAGGCGGGATAGGGGCTCGCGCCGAGCGTCGCGTGCAGCGGCATCCCGTACATGTTGCTGTGATGGAGCCCGCCGGACGTGTAGAGGCGGGCGGCATAGACGAAGCTATTTCTCAGCTTCGGGTACGCCCAGGCAATACACGTGGACAGCTCTTCACCTGGGCCGAGCTCGCGCGGCGGAACGATCAGACGAAACCCGCTGCGCGGCGGATCGGGCAGATCGAGCTCGGTCGGCATCTCGCCGTACGAAACCACGTTGTCGAAATCGACGCGGGCCGGCGGCTCGTAGCGACGCAGCGACTCCACGCAGCGGCCGTCGATCGGGTCCTGTCCCGCGGCGCAGTTGCCCGAGACGCCCCCGGCACCGCCGGCACCTCCCGCTCCCCCGTTTTCGAACGGCGGCGGGGCTTCGTGATCCGAGCCGCCTCCGATCTCGAGCGAACAACCGAGGGGCAAGAGGACCAGCAACGGCGCGAAAGCAAGGCGATCCATGAATTCTCAGTTTCTCAGGCTTCCTCCGCCCGAGCAAGGCGGCAATGTAGGTCTCAGGGGCACACGGCCTGGCTGCCGCCGAACCAGGGCTCGCGATCGAAGTCCGTCCACGCTTCTTCGAGCTTCCAGATCGAATTGTCGTCCTCGTAGAGCACGACGTCGTCGTTGTCGCCGCTCGCGTACGCGCCCCAGTGAAAGTGGCAGATCCGCGTGCTCGAGCGGTCGAACGTGACGTCGCTGATCTTGGTGCCGTTCTGCCAGACGTGCAGCGTTTCGTCGTGATAGTTCACGTAGATCGTGATCCGAACCCACTGCCCGTACGGCACCCCGGGGGCGTTCGGCGCGAAGCGGCGCTCCCCGCCGCCGCTCTGGTAGTGCGCCGCGGCGAGCCGGTTCGACTCGTCCTCGAGGCCGAGCGTCAGCACGTCCTCGCTCCAGTCGCAGCTGCCATCGACGGTCCAGAAGCTGAGCCACGTTCCTTCGCGGAAGATCGTGGTGGTCTCGAGCCACACGCTGAAGGTGTTGACGATACCGTTCGGGGCGTCGATGCCCTGGCCGCGATCGGTGAACTCGTCCACCGGCTGGTCGCCGTCGAACTGCACGCCGCCGTAGCCGCGGTGGACGTTGCCTTCCGCAGTGTAGGGGCAAGTGATCTGCGAGCGATGCGAGTGGGTCGGGCTCACCGCGTGGTCGGTCGAAAAACCGTTCGACTGACACTCGTTGCCCCAGCCGTTGCCGTACGTCTGCGAGGTCCAGCGCGAGTAGTCGCCGGTTTCCCAATCCTCGAACCACAAGCGCCTGGCGTGGAAACACGGGCCGCCCGAGCTGCCAGCCGCACCGCCGGTCCCGGTTGCTCCGCCGGTGCCCGCCGCGCCGCCGCTCCCGGTCGCTCCGTCCGTCACGGTCCCGCCGGTTCCAGCCGCGCCGCCGCTTCCGGTCGCGCCGTCGCGGCCGCTGGTACCACCACTCGGATTGGTGCCACCACTGGCGCCGGAACCGCCGCTGCCGCCGCCGGCATCGGCACCGCCGGAACCGCCCGACGCGCCGCCCGAAAATAGCGAGTTCGGACTTTCTGCCGAGCCGCAGTTTGCGCTCATTATCGAGAGCACCGCGCCGAGCAGACACACCTGGCGAGTTGACCACCTCCGCCCAATCATTTTTTCAGCGTATCAGCTTTCGTCCGGCATGGAGCCTGGCGGCCGACTCCGCGAAATCGCGTCGCTTTTCGATTCAGCGTGTCAAAGCGCCGCAGTACTGGACGAACTCGAGGTAGACCGATGCACCGGCCGCCTTGAGGAGCGACACCAGCGCCGGATCGTCTTCGAGCACGAGCTGCACCCAATCGAGTTCGGGCAACGCGTGTCCGCGCAGCGCACGCAGCAGCGCCGGCGCGTACTCGGCGCGGAGCACGCGGAACGGGAGCGCGCCGGGGAAAGCCGGATCGAACGCCGCGGCGCCGAGCGGCGCGCGCGAGATCCGGTCGAAGAGCCCCACCATCACGCGCCCGCGCTTGCGCATGTCGGCGAGCATCCCGCTCGCAAGATGGAGCGCGCTTTCCAGCGCGGCGTCGTCAGCGGCGGCGATCGCAGCGGGGATCGCGTCCGCCGGATCCGCCGGCAGTGCGTCGAGCTCGCGCCAGCGGATGCGCAGGGCCGCCGACGCGTACTTGAACCGCATCCCGAGCGCCTCGTAGAGCCGGATCGCGGGCAAATTGTCGGGTTTGACGCTGAGGCACCAGGTTTCGGCGCCGCGGCTGCGAAAATGCTCGGCGAGCGCCAGCATCAGTGCCTTGCCGACGCCGGTGCGCCGGGCCTCGGGCGCGGAAACCACGTTTCGCACGTAGCCGACCGTATCGAGCAGCTGAAAGAACGCGTAGCCGACCGGGCGAGCTGCGCGCTCGGCGATCAACGTCGTGGGCGCGAGCTCGGCGCTCCAGCGTTCGAGGCTCGGGACCGGGTCGTCGACGCCGAGCTCCGGAAACAGCCGTGTGAACGTTGCGTAGTCCCCGGCGTGTGCCGGGCGAATCAGGAGGGAGGAGTTGGTCAAGGTGGAGCGAGCTTAGCGCCGACTTCGAGCTCCGGGGCTGAGTGAACGCGCGATGCGCCGCTGAAACGCCAAAACCAGGAGCATCACCGGCAGGCTCGCCATCAGCGACGCCGCCATCACCTCGCCCCACGGGATCTGATAGCGGCCGCGCAAGAGCGCGATCGCGACCGGCAGGGTCTGGTGCTCGGGACCGACCGTGAACGAGAGCGCGAACAAGAATTCGTTGTACGCGTAGATGAAGGTCAAGATGGCGGTGGTGGCGATGCCGGGAAGCGCCATCGGAACGACCACGTAAAGCAGGGCGCGAAAGCGAGTCGCGCCGTCCACCAGCGCGGCTTCCTCGAGCCAGGGCGGAAGCTCGCGCAGGGTGCCTGCGAGCAGCCAGACCGCGAGCGGCATGGCGAAGGTCAGATAGGGCAGCACGAGCCCCGGATAGCTGTCGATCAAACCGAGCGTTCGCAGCAAGAGATAGAGCGGCGACACGATCGAGATCTGCGGAAACATCGACACGGTCAGGATCGCGCCGACCACCGCGTTTCGCCCCGGAAAGCGCAGGCGCGCGATCGCGTACGCGCAGGGCGTGCCGATCACGATGCACGACGCCGTCGTCGAAAGCGCGACCAGAAACGAGTTCCCGAGCGGCCGCCACAGCGTGTCGCCGGCGAACAGCGCACGATAGTGATCGATCACCAGCCGGCTCGGAAACCGGGAGCCTCCGAACAGCTCCTCTTCCGGCATCAGCGACGCCGCGAGCGCGAAGTACAACGGGTAGACGAGCGCGGCGCCCAACAGCGCGACGGCGATCGCGGTCGTGATGCGGCGCGCGCTCAAATCGCCTCCCCGTCTCGGCTCAGGAGCCGCGTGTAGACGAGCGCGAGCGCGAAGCCGGTGATGAAGATCAAAACGCTGAGCGCCGAGCCCAGCCCGAAGCGCAGATTTTCGAGCAGCACCGAGAACGTGAACAAGGCCAGCGGCTCCGTCGCGGTGCCGGGTCCGCCGCCGGTCAATACGTAGACCAGATCGAACACGCGGAACGCGTCCAGGGTGCGAAACACCAGCGCTACCAGGAGCGCGCGGCGGATGCCCGGCAACGTCACGTAGCGGAGCCGCTGCAGGAACCCGGCGCCGTCCATGCGCGCCGCTTCGTCGAGGCGCGGGTCGAGCGTCGACAGGCCGGACAGCAGCAAGAGCGCGACGAACGGCGTCGTTTTCCAGATGTCCGCGAGCAAGAGCGGGACCCAGGCGCGGATCGGATCGGTCAGCCACGCGGTCTCGGAACCGGGTTGCGCTTCGAACAGCAGCCGCCAGATCAGGGCCGTGACCACGGTCGGAATCGCCCACGGCAAGAGCGCCGTCGCGCGCGCGATGCCGCGGCCCCGAAACGATCGGTCGAGCAAAAGGGCCACGGACAAGCCCAGGATCAGCTCGAAAGTGACGCTGAGCGCGGCGAACAGCGCGGTGCGCCCGAAGGCGCCCCAGAAGCGTGCGCTCTCGAGCAGCGCGGCGTAGTTTTCGAGCCCCACGAACGGGTGGCCGCGCCACGGGGTCCTGAGATCGCGTGCGTGCAGTGACTCGTAGAAGGTGTAGACGAGCGGGAAGGCCGCGAATCCGCCGACGACCGCGAGCGCCGGCGCCATCAGCATCCAGGCCAAACCGCGCTCGCCCCGCACCGGGGGCCGCGATCGAGCGCGGCGCTTCCCAGCGCGCCAGAGGAGCCACCCACTGCCGAGCGCCAGCACGAGCGCCGCCCCGTGTGTGAACAGCAGCGCGGCACGCGAAGGTCGCGCTTGCGTCTCGGTGAGCACGGCGCGCATTTCGCGAGCCGCCGCGTGGAGTGCGCTGGACTCGGGCTCTTGAGCCGTCAGTGCGCGGTGCAGGTGAACCTGGAGGATCCGGGACAGCTCGCTCCAGTACGGAGTCGCCGGGCGCGGCCGTGCGGTTTCGACGATGCGGCGCAGCGGTGCCAGAGGCCGTCCGAGCGCCGCGCTCAGCCGTGGGTCGTGGTACGAGCTCTGGCGCGGTGGCAGCTGGTTCAACGCGGCCGCCCGCTCCAACATCTGCTCGGGCGCCGTCAAGAACTCGATCAGCTGCTTCGCCTGATCGGGATGGTCGCTGCGGGCGTTGATCGCCAGCGCCGAGCCGCCGAGCGTGGCCGTGGGCTGTCCGCCCGGCATGCTCGGCAGCGGCGCGATCGCGACGCGACCCGCTACCTTGGATTTTGCGCGATCCTCGAGCAGGGGCAACGCGTACGGCCAGTTGCGCATGAACAGCGCTTCGCCGTTCTGGAACGCGTAACGCGTCTGTTCCTCGCGAAACGACAACACGCGTTCGGGCGAAGCGCGGCCGATCGTCGTCTTCAGGAAGGTGAGCGCGCGGACGGCCTCGGGTGCGTCGACACTGACGTTTCCCGCGCCGTCGACGATGTTGCCGCCGAACGCGCCGAGCACCTCCGAGAACACCGCGACCAGTCCCTCGTAGCGAGCGCCCTGCCAAACGTAGCCGCGCGTGGTCCCCGGTCGTTCCGCGAGCGCCGCGAGCTCGTCGTAAGTCCGCGGGGCGTGCGCCACCAGATCGCTCCGGTAGTAGAGCATCGCGACGTCCGCAAACCAGGGCACGGCGTAGAGGTGGCCCGCGTGGCGATGCGCTTCGAGCGTTGCCGGAAAGAAGTCGGCCGCGTCAGCTACGGCGCCGTCGAGCGGACGCAACCAGCCGGCCGCCGCGAACTCGGGCGTCCAGATCACGTCGACCTGCAGCACGTCTGGATCGGGCGTCTTCGCGTTCAGCCACTGCACGTACAGCTGGTGTCGCTCGTCCGCGGCATCGGGCGTCGGCAGCACGACCACGCGCACTCCGGCGTGCAGCGCCTCGAAGCGCCGGAGCTGCCGCGTCAAGAGCTCGGCTTCGGCGCCGACGCTGCTGCCGGGAAACACCAGGACGGTTTCCGATTCGGGTTGGGCGGGACCGCAGCCAGACAGCGCGAATGCCGCGGCCAGCGCCGCCCCGAGCCAGATCTGCCGGTCGACCCTCACGCTGCGAGCTCCGGCCGCCAGCAGTAACCACTCCGCGGAGTCGTGGTAGAGCCGGGCCCATGTCGAAAGCCACCGCGCTCATCGTTCGCCGCGACAACTTGCTCGACTGCAAAATCGTGGAGCTGGAAAAAGCCACGCTTGCCGAGGGGGAGGCGGAGCTTTCCGTCGACCGCTTCGGTTTCACCTCGAACAACGTCACCTACGGCGCGATCGGCGAGGCGCTCGCGTACTGGAACTTCTTCCCCACCGGCATCGACGGTTGGGGGTGCATCCCGGTTTGGGGGTTTGGGACCGTGATTCAGTCGCGGAGCCCGTCGGTCGCGGTCGGGGATCGCTTCTTCGGTTACTACCCGATGGCGACGCGGCTCGTGGTGACTCCGGGCGAACCGATCCCGACGGGCTTCAGCGACACCGCGGCCCATCGCAAGCCAATGAGCCCCATCTACAATCGCTACGCGCGCACGGCGACCGACCCGGTTTACCGGCCGGAAGACGAAGCATTTCTTGCTCTCTATCGGCCGCTCTTCGGCACCGCGTTTTTCATCGACGACATGCTGGCGGAAAGCCAGTTCTACGGAGCCAAGACCCTGATCTTTTCCAGCGCTTCCAGCAAGACCGCGTACTGTACGGCGTTCTTGTTGTCTGGGCGGCGGCGGGCGGGTGCGGACATCGAGACCGTTGGGCTCACGTCCCCCGGCAACATCGCGTTCGTGAAGCAGCTCGGCGTCTACGATCGCGTGCTCGCCTATGAGGAGGTCGCAGAGCTAGAGCGGAAGCGGGCGGCATTTTTCGACATGGCCGGGAACACCGGCGTGCGGGCCGCGGTGCATCGTCATTTCTCCGATGCGCTCACCCATAGCTCGATCGTGGGCCGCACCCACTGGAGCGAGACCGCGGGCGGTGGGGAAAAGCTGCCCGGCGCGGAGCCGGAGATGCTCTTCATACCGACCTGGATCCAGAAGCGAACCGGCGAGCTTTCGCCGGGCGTGGTTCAAGAGTGGATCGGGAAAGCCTGGGCTTCCCTGCTGACGAAGCTGCGCGATCCGAAAAGCGGCTGGCTCGAGGTCGTCGAAGCGGCCGGGCCGGCGGCGGTCGAAAAGACGTACCGCGATGTGGTCGCGGGGCGTTTCAAGCCCGTGCAGGGACACATCCTGTCTCTGAACGGCTGATCCCAACGTCTTGTGGCGACCGGTGTCGAAGCAGCAAATGCGGCGATGGGTTTGGGCGGGACTGGGCCTCTGGGTTTTGGCATGCGCGCGCCCCGCGCCGAAGGAGCCCGAGTACCGCGGTCAAAGCTATGGCGAAGCCCTGCGCCTGATGTGCAAGGTCGACGAGCTGGCCGGTCTCGCCCAGGAGGAGGATCCCCTCGAAAAGAGTCAGAAGCGGGAAGACTGGCTGAACGAGCGGATCGAAAATCCCGACGCCATCTACTTTCGTACCCTGCTCAAGGTGAAAAGCGCCGGAGAAAAGTCGTCCGAGCTGCGAGCCGAAGCGAAAAAATCTGGCCTGAACGCATGCCCGCTCGCCGACACGATCGCGGCCGATCCGTTCTGAGCTAGAGTGGCCCGCGATGTCACTCAATCGACGGATATTGTTGGCGGAGCGTCCGGAGGGTGCGGTCTCCGAACGCTCGTTTCGGCTGGAATCGGCGGAGCTGCCCGCGCTCGGCGCAGGAGAGTATCTGGTCAAGACGCTGTGCCTGTCGATCGATCCCACGATCCGCGGCTGGATCGAGCGCGACACCTATTTGCCGGCGGTGAAGATCGGCGAGGTGGTGCGCAGCGCCGGCATCGGCGAGGTCGTCGATTCCAAGAACGCCGCGTTCAAGCCGGGCGATCGCGTGTTCGGTCTACTCGGCTGGCAGCAATACTCGATACACGGAGAGAAGTCGGGGCTGAATCCGGTGCCGCCCGGAGTGCCGATCACGGACGCGCTCAGCGTGCTCGGCGTCACCGGCATCACCGCGTATTTCGGCATGCTCGACATCGGCAAACCCGAGGCGGGGCAAACGGTGGTGGTCTCGGGCGCCGCGGGCGCGACCGGATCGGTGGCGGGGCAGATCGCCAAGCTCCGCGGTTGCCGTGTGATCGGGATCGCGGGCCGCCCCGACAAGTGTCGCTGGATCACCGAGCTCGGGTTCGACGTGGCCATCGACTACAAGACCGAGCGGGTAGACAAGCGCATTTTCGAGACCTGCCCGCAGGGCGTCGACGTGTTCTTCGACAACGTGGGCGGGCCGATCCTCGACGCGGTGCTGGCTAACCTCGCGCTCAGGGCGCGCGTCGTGTTGTGCGGCGCGATCTCCCAATATAACCAGCTCGACTCCGCCTACGGGCCGAAGAACTACGTCAATCTGATCGGCCGCCGCGCTCGGATGGAGGGCTTCATCGTGCTCGACTATCGCGAGCGCTACATGGAGGCCGTGATGCACCTCGCGGGCTGGGTCGCGGAGGGGAAAATCAAGCACAAGGTCACCGTGCTCGATGGGCTCGAAAGCGCTCCACAGGCGCTCCAGAAGCTCTTTACGGGCGACCACGACGGCAAGCTCCTGGTGCAAGTCGCCGAGCGCTGAAATTTCCGCAGCTCGACCGCCAGGTGAGCGGGCGCCGGCCTTCGGCCGGACTGCCCGACGTCACAGCGTTGGTTCGTGCCACGAGCACGCTGGTCGCTGACGTCGGGAGCTCCGATTCAGCCTAACTCGGCGCCGCTCGCACTGGCATGCGCGCTGCTTTGATCCGAAGCATGAGCAAGCAGTCGAATTACGTCGCGCTGCTGGCGCTCGGCCTGTGCAGCACGGCCGCCTGTGCCAGCCGCGAACCGGAACCGGCGA
>Ga0111538_10008827_pt1 | contig 13494 bp, 7 predicted proteins | sample SoiMethybrSBSTD1_FD_79669 | JGI IMG/M metagenome (GOLD analysis project Ga0111538, IMG submission 79669) | Bulk soil microbial communities from a Populus tree surrounding site in Tennessee, USA - Soil MetaG P. TD hybrid SBSTD1 (version 2)... | ecosystem: Environmental > Terrestrial > Soil > Tree...
AATCCTGTCTAATTGTTTTCGCGCTACGCAACTTCCCGCGATTGATTACTCAACTGGTAGATAGCTTCCATCACGGCGGTGTGAACCTCAGGCGGCAGCGTATCTCGCGACGCTAAGGTGCGCAGTCCTGGCAGGATCTGTTGTTGATTGCTAAGCGAGAGCAATTTCACCGAGGTTAATCGAACTTCGATATTTGGATGCTTGGCGATGGCTTGCATCAAGGGCTGCACTTCTCCGGCTTTGGCCATCAGAAACAGGATTGAAAAAGCACTGTAGGTTCGATCGCGGCCTTCGCCGCTCAGGCTGTTGATTGCGTTGGCGGCCAGGCCCGAAGCGGCGATCGCTGCCCCAATCTTGCGCCGGCGCTCGGCAGTAGCCTCACGCAGGGCCCGGGTGAACGAAGCGGCCAGATCAGGTTGCAGGCTATGGAGTGCGCGCGCGGCCGCATTGCGGACTTCCACGCTGGGATCATCAAACGATTTGGTAATCAAAGTAAACGATTCGTCTCCGCCGGCCTCGGCCAGATCAACCAGCGCGGCCGCGCGTTGAGAAGAATTTGGGCTTTGCAGACGCTCGGCGATGTCGGCCGGGATGGCGTCGTCCGCAACCTTGATCGGTTCGGGTTCCGCCAGGATGTTTTCGAGACTGAGCAGGTCGGCGGTTGAATCGACCGCAACGATGTCGCGGACTTCCTCGACAACCTCTTTCTTTGGATCACAATCGATGGTTAACCAGGGTTCCTCCGTTGATTCTTCGTACGGCGTTATCGAGGTAGCATTCTCTTCGATTGGCAACTCGACCGTTTCGACTTCCGCTTCGACGACGACTTCGAAGCTGTCGATCACCGGCGATGAGCTTTTGATTGATTCCAGCTTCTCGTTGAAAAGTCGTTCGGGTACCGAGTGCTGCTCGGACTCGGCCTGTGCTTTTTCATTAACGGCTTCGAGTTGGCTGAGGACTTCATTATCAGCTGATTGCTGAGCCTGCTCCTCGGCCTGCCGCATTGCTTCCTGATGAGCCGAGAGTCGAGCTTCATTTTCCTTAATTCGCCTCAAGTACTCTTCTTCGGATTTGCGCAGCGCTTCGAGTTCCTCAATTACGCGCTGTTCCTCTTCCGCCAGTTTCTGAACGCGGGCCCTGGCCATTTGACGGACCTCTTGCTGCTCGCGCAGACGAGTTTCGGCGTCGGTTCCCTGCGAATGATCTTCTTCTGCCGTCCTCAGCAACGGGTTTTGGATAGCTTCGAGCTTGTCGATGACTTCTTCTTCGCGCGACGCACGCTCTGCCGCTTCGGCCCGGGCCTTTTCGTAAAAGGCTTCGAGTTGGCTGAGTCTCTGAACTTCTTCGTCAGCTTTCCGCTGGGCCTGTGCCTCAGCTTGTCGCAGGGCTTCCTGATGAGCCGGCAACCGAGCTTCAGTCTCCTTAATCCGATTCAGATACTCGACTTCGGATTTGCGCAGCGCTTCAACTTCGTCAATTATGCGTTGTTCCTCTTCGGCGAGTTCCTTGACGCGGGCTTTGGCCGATTGACGCGCCTCCTGCTGTTCGCGCAAACGGATTTCGGCTGCTTCGAGTCGCTTGATCTGTTCTTCTTCAGCCTTCCTTAGCGCTTCAATCTCGGTATTGAGTTGCTGCTCTTTTTCGGCCCGGCGCTGAGTACTAACCTGGCTGCCGTGACGACTTTCTTCCAGTATGCGCAGGCGATTCTCAGCCTCTTCGACGCGCCTAACGTAGTCCTCTTTGTTTTTGACGATACTCTTGTACTCGACATTTACCTGCACGGCCCGTTCGGCGTGTCCCTGTGCTTCAGCTTCAGCGACGTAGCAAGCTTTCACCTGGGCCGCGAGGTGTGCCTGAATATCTTCAATTCGTCTGACCTGCTCATCTTCCTGCTCACGCAGGACGCCTATCGTGAGCCGCAATTGTTCTTCCTGCTCAGCCCGAACCTGGAAGTCTTCTTCAACCAGACGGCGGGTCTCTTCCAGTTGCGGAATTCGTACCTTAATTGCCTCGATGCGCGCCAGTGTCTCCTGCTCGGCCCGGCTCAGTGCTTCGAGTTCTTCTTTTAGTTTGTCTTCTTTTTCCTGTTGCTGCTTGGCTTGGGCGAGCGTCAGTTGATGCGTCTTGCGCTGCTCGACAAAGAGACCTTCGACTTCAACGATCCGTTTCAGCAGGTCGTGCTCAGACTTACGCAGCAATTCAGTCTCAACCTTAACGGACTGTTCTTTACCGCGCAGCTCTTCGACTTTGGCCCGCTGATCATTCAAGGTCGTTTCGGCATTAGCGAGTTGGGCCTGGGCGGCTGCGATTTGAGCTTTGATCGTCTCTTCAGTCCCGTGCAGCTGCTGAGCTTCCGAGCCGAATCGCTTCCCGGCTTCTCTGAGCTCGGCGAGTCTCGCTTCCTGTTCTCGCGCAAACTGAAGCGCCTCGGCCTCGGCCCGTCGATGGGCCTCTTCCTGCGATTTCAGAGCGGCGCGTGCGTCTTCGATTTGCTTCGCCTTTCCCTGAATATCGGCTTTGGTTTCCTCGATTTGTTTGGTTGACGCAACGGCCGCCGACGCGAGCTGGTCGAGTTCGGCTGCCAGGACCCTCTGCTGTTCGACCAGAGTTTGCAGCTTGGCTTCAGCCGCCCGCCTGGCTTCCTGCTGAACGTTGAGTGCGCTTTCAGCTTCCGAAATGCGGGCCATCTGTTCCGCCTCGGCGGCTCGCAGGGCCTCGGTCTCGGCTTCGACGGCGGCGAGCTTCTCAACTCGCTGTTGCCCCGTGGCCTGCAATTCGGTCCGCAGCACAGTCAGCTCACTCTGACGCTGCTCCTCGTGTTGGGCGCGCAGTTCGGCCTCGACTTTTGCTCTCAGGTGATCCTGTTCCGCGATGCGTGAGGCTTCTTCGACTTCAGCGATTCGGGCACGCAGTTGTTGTTCTTCCGCGTGCAGAGTCTTAATCGAAGCCTCGATCTGTTCCAGCTTGCCGGCCAATTCGGATACGCTGGCAGCCGCGATATCGCGCGTTTCGCCTTGCTCCTGGAGTTGAACCTTCAACTCCTCGAGGCGTTGGCGATGCGCGACTTCCTCAGCCTGAAGCGTCTCAATGCCGCTGTTAATTCGTTGTTGTTCTGCGACCAGAGCGGAAGTCTGCTGGGCCAGCTGATTGCGCGTTCGATTCAGTTCCGCTGTCCAGGCAGTAGCCTGTTTGATTTTCTCAGCGGCTGCCTCGCCATCTGTTTTTAACGTGGCGATTTGGGATTGTAGTTCCGATATCTTTTCAGCCTTCTGTTGCAGAGCCACCTCTGCGGTTCGCACTGTTTCGCTAAGCGCTTGAACGCGGGCTTCTGCCTCTTTGACGCGAGCGAGGGCATCGTTTTCAGCCTTCGTCAGTGCTTGAACTTCCTGGTTGAGGTGCTGTTCCGTTTCGCTGTGCCGTTTTGCTTCTGTCTCAGCCTGATGACGCGCCTCAAGTTGGGTCAGAATCCGGGCTTCGGTTTGCTCGATTAGTTTGACCTGTGCCTGCTCGGCTTTTTTCAGGTTTTCAATTTCTGCTAACAGCCATTGCGATCGCTCTGAACGTTGCTGCGCTTCCACTTCAAACTGATGGCAGACCTGTTGCTGTTCATGAATTTCGGTTTCCGTGTCGGCAATCTGCCTTCGTAAATCCTGTTCGTCGTTACGAAGCCGATCCAGCGAAGCGCTGAGTTCTTCGGCGTCTCGAGCGCGACGGCGGGCGGATTCCCGCGCACGATCGCGGAGGGCCTGCAGCTCAGCCAGTTGGTGTTCTTCCTCTTCGGCACGGAGTTGCGCTTCAATTTCCAATTGACGCCGCGACTCTTCAAAGACGCGTCGTTTCGCTTCCTCTTCGGCTCTTTTTCGGGCAGCTTCAACTTCAAACCGCCGGCGTTCGAGTTCGGCTTCAGCTCGTTTTAGTTCTTCCTCTTCTCTGCGGAGTTCATCAACCGGAGCGAGGGAATGCCCAGGACTTCGCGGTGTGGTTCGATGATCGCGCAACGATCCGAGATCCGGTGCGGCTTCGCGGACAACTTCTTTCCTGGTTTCGAGTACGCGTTCTTTTACCGGTCTTGGTTTTGCCGGGGGAGGTTCTTTCTTTCTTGGGGCCGGGGCTTCCTTCAGAAAAGCCTCACGCGCCTGCGCCAGGTGATCTAAATTACCGTTGGCCAGGGCCGCCAGCAGACGGTCTGCTATCAAACGCTGACTGGCCGGATCCTTGGATTTAGCCGAGTCGCCGTTCTTTCCTGATAAATTGCGCTTCCGGTCGGGGTCGGAATTTGGCGGGTAAGAAGAGGAATGCTCCATGTTGTTCTCCGCTCCAGTGATTGGGGCTCTGGAGCACGGCCATGGGCCGTGATCTGTAAACTTAGAAGTCTAACTGATGTTGTTTCGACCTTCGAAACTTTGGGGTAATTCTACGACTTTGGTGTCGTCTGAGCGAGGGAGACGATTAACTCGTCTGGCAGTAGGTTCGGTGGCGCTGCCACCCCGAGCCTTGCCGATTCTCGCAAATCGGAGGGTTTCAGGTCAATCGGTTTATTTGCGCACTAGAAAGTAAAGCGAATTTGGGCCTCAATCAGGCGATTAAACGGAGCCGACCCGCCGCCGCCTCGTCCGCCGAAACCGCCAAATCCTCCGGAACTACTATTGGATTGGCCAAAAATCGAGGAACTCAGGTTACCCACCGGGCGGCCCAGATTTGCGTGATTCAGAACGTTTTGGAAGTTGAAGCTCACGGTCAAATTGTAGCGTTTGCCGGCCTCGCCACCGCCAAAGCCGCCACCACCGCCGCGGCCACCACCACCGCCGCGGCCACCGCCGCCGCGGCCACCACCGCCACCACCACCGCCACCACCTCTGCCTCCGGCACCTCTGGTTGCGGCGGCGCCAAAGCCTCCGCGCTCACCTTCGGCGGTACCCTGGCGATTCTGCTGACTGCGGTTTTGCGCTGCGGATTGTCGCTCAGTGCCAAAACCAAAGGTCTTGCTAATCCGAAGGTTCGAAATGATTGCTCCCGGGCCGTCTCCGTAGTTACGGGGAATGATCACCGCACCAGTAGCAGGATTCATATCAAAGGCGCCGAACTTTGTTATTACAACGCCCGGTTTACTCAAATCAGTTGCGAGTGCCGGACGATCGGTGAACAGCACGTCGCCGTTCAAGTCTCTCCCGATGGTGATGTTGAATGGTTGGCCGGAGGAAACGGTTAACGTTGGGACCAGGCTGATTCCCCACGGTGCTCTGAAGTTACCGAACAGAGTAAAGCGATGCCGAACATCGTTGGAGGTGCGGCCATACTCGTATGAGAAATCATACGGATTCGATGCAAAGGTTCCGGACCCGTCGGTGTCGCTGTTTGCCTTACCATAAGCGTAGTTGGCATTGAAGGTGACGTTGCGATTGAGGGTTCCCGCCAACGTTACAATCAGCATATTCTGATCGAAGACTCCCGTCGAATCGTATTCAAAATAGCGGTTGACGCCCAGCGGATACACCCCACTGCCCGGCACATTGGGAATGAAAGTTCCGGGCAAAGGCGCGTTGATGGCGCGAGCGCGCAACATGTGAAGCGTCCGCGTGTGGCTGAAAGTCACACTGGCTCTAAGGTTACGCGGCAGCGCGCGTTCAACGCTGACAATTGACTGCATTGAATATGGCGCCTCGAGATCATCGGCCATTGAATAGATCGAAACCGGAGTCTTAAAAGCTTCCAAAGCGTCGAGCGATGGGACGTTCGGATAGGTATTCAAAACCGCAAGATTCGTTACGGTGTACTGCTGCTGGTTGAGACCATTAAAACGAATCGTGTTGAGCGTCAGGTTCTCGCCTACGCGATCATAAAAGAATCCGAAACCGGCCCGAATAGTGGTCTTATATGGCTGTGACCCAGGAGCCCAGGCAATTCCAATTCGAGGGGCGAAGTTCAAGTTGCTGTCGATGTTGCTTTGGTTCTCATAACGCAGACCGGCGCTAATCGTAAGATTGGGCCGGAATTTCCAGTCGTCCTGCGCAAAGCCGCCAAAATCAAATTGCTTGACCGTGGCTTCCGGATTGCCCGCGGTAATCGAGAACTGGGTCGCGCCGCCGCCCAGGAGACGGACCTGTTCTCCAGTGAGTCCCTGTTGCAAACCCTGCTGAGTTATTTGATAGGCCTGAATACTGGTCAAGCCGTCGGGGTTAGCCAGATTTCGCGTGCCTGAGAAAGTCCAGGTGCCCCCGAAATTTTGCGGCGAGAAACTGGTAATACTGACCGTGCGCGCTCGGCCTCCGAACTTGACGGTGTGGTCACCCATCAGCATCGAGGTGATGTTCGTGACTTCAAACCGGTTCTGCTCGTTCGACGTCAATCCAATCTGCGATCCGCCGCCGGTGAAGGCTTCCTGAACGTTTTCGGTCGGAATTGTGTTGTTGGCGGTATCGCCGGTCTTCTGGTGATTAAATTGAACACGAGTCTCGTTGACGGTCGTCTTGTTGAGAACCGCCGTTTCTGTGAAACGGGCAGTTTGTTGAGTCGTGAAAGTTTTGTAAACGCGCGAGGGCAGCGAATAAGGCAAGCCCGGAATTGTCAGGTTATGTGACTTCTCGTATTCGTAGCGGGCAACCAAAGTGTTGTTTGCATTGAGCTGATAGTCGAGGCGCGGACTTACGCTCCAATTCCTTCGGGGGATGGGCACCGTCGCCGCGAACGGAACAATATCAAAACTCGGATCCAGAACGGTGGCGTTGATGACCGCCCGATCATCAGTGTCGCGCTTTTCAAAATCGACAAAGAACGAAGCCTTTTTCTTCGTGATTGGTCCGCTGAGGTTGCCGCTTAAATTGCGCGACATGTAGGGGGCGCGCGTTGGCGCAAACGGATTGCGGGAATTCAGAGACTGATTATTGAAGTTAAAGGAGACTTGGCCCCGGTATCGATCTGTTCCCGGTCTGGTCAGAATCTCAATCCGGCCCGATCCCGGGCGATCATATTCAGCAGAAAAGGGATTTGAGTTGATTCGTACTTCACGAATTGAAGAGAGCGGCGGCATTCGCCCGCCGCTGAAGCCGTCGATGTAAATCTGTCCGCCGTTCGGTCCCGCGGCTGGTCCGGCCAATGCCTGGAGCGCGGCGACGAGATCGTCAGGGTCGTCGGGCAACGCTTCGAGGTCGGTACCTTTCAGGACGATTGCTCCGACATTATTTTCCGGATCTGTGTTGACGCCTGCGTTGTCGGCAGAGACTGTTACTTTCTGTTGCTCGATGGTGACTTTCAGGATGACGTTAAGCGGCTCACTTCGAGTACCCGTCAATTCAACTTCGGCGTTTTCATAAGACGCGAACCCCGCTGCGGTTACTTGCAACGAATATTTTCCGGGTGTGAGGCCCGCTATTGAATAATTGCCGTCGCCATTTGTGGTTGCTGTCTTGGCGACACCCTTCGCATCCGTTACGACCACGGCCGCGCCGACGATCACACCGCCAAATTCGTCGCTCACTTGTCCCTTCAGGGTGGCTTTACCCTGCTGACCCATGGCTGCCGCGGTACTTAACAGCAGGGTCAGAATCAAAATCACACGTATCATTACTGAGTTTTTCCTTAGATTATCGTTGCCGAAACGTCCCAAAAGTTAAAGACGAGGTGAATTCGGATTCGGTTACAGGAGATGAGGCAGTTTTGGTGGTTAAAGGCTTCGCGGTCAATCATTTTCCGAGTCAGAAGCCGACCGTCAGGGAGGCCCCGGTTAGTTCATGATCAGTGCGATTGAGAGTGGCCCTCGCTCACGGTCGGGCTTCTGACACAAAAAAACCGGCTCAACGAAAGGCCACGTCTATCGGGACCGTGTGCCTGTTCGTTGAGCCGATCACCGGAGGCTGCCTCTAACCTCCGATGAATGTGATTAAAGTTATTGTGGCGGTTGGGGCGGCATCGGTGGGCCCATCCGCTGCATCTCCTGGCGCCTGGCTTCGAGTTGAGCTTTCTGTTCACTCGTTAGAATGCCGACCATCTGCGACATCATTCTGGCGTGCGAGATTTCCAGTTCGACCTGGACCCTCGCGCGCGCTTCCGCGGCGGCCCGGACCGCGGCCTCATTGAATTCGCCGTTAATCAACTCACGCTGGTTTTCGCGCAACGTTCGCATTTGCTCGAGCAGCGCCCGGTCACTTTCCCGAAAACTCTCGCCCACCTTTTGGATCGCGGTTCTTTGCTCATCGGTCAGGTTCAGATCCCGGCCGAACGGTCCGAATGGCCCAAAGCCTTCACGTGGTGGGCCGCCGGGCCGTCCCGGTCCTCCCGGTCCGAACCCTTCGCGTGGGGCTCCGGGCCCGCCCGGGCCGCGAAAGCCAAAACCATCGGGCGGAGGGCCTCCAGGTCCGCCCAGTCCCCGAAAACCGCCCGGCGGCGGTCCCGGCGGCGGGCCCTGTGGCTGCTGCGAAAACACAACAGCCGCAGCGGCCAGCAATATCGCCGCGCCAACGGCGCCCACGCTGATCTTGTTCAGATGAAGTTTCACGTTTTTCTCCTTGATGTCCGAAGTATCGATTACGAGCACCGCGCTCAATCCATTTGTGAAATTAGTCGCCAGGGCGAAACTGTTTGTATGACAGTCTTCACGAAAAACTCATTGATAATTTCACGTTCAAGGCCCCACATTGCTGAGTGCCCCCAGACTCTGTTCAGATTTGTATTGCGCCAGAATCACTGCGCGTTGCTCCGGGGTCATGACTTTGTAGAAGTCCGCCTTCGCCCGGGCGATCGTGGCGTTGATCTCAGCCATCACCACCGCTTGTCTCATGGAAAGCTCTCTAAGTTTCGTCTCGTTCAACCCACCGCTGAAAGCCACAATCGACATTTGATCGTCCAATTCATCGAGTTGATCGAAGAGTGGCTGAGTACTGTTCATGCTGGCGCCGGCAATCGTCACAATCGTAAACTTTTGCGCCGGCGTCAGGTTTAGGGCCTTGGTGACGGGATCGAAAAGGGAATGGATCAAATCTTCGTCACTGATGTCACGCTCGGATTGTGGGCCTCGAGAGACGATATTCGGTGTTGTTTGAATCGTCGTCTGGGCCGAAGCTCCCGCGGCGGTCAACATGACGACCGCCACGGCCCACAGAAAGGATCTTCCTATGTTCATTTGGTGAGCATCGACACGCACGTGAGTAATCTGCGGAAAAAGATCGGCCACGAAGTCAACGGCGTGGAGCGAATCAAAACGATTCGCGGAATCGGATACATCTACGCGCCGGAAGAATAAATTTGGAGTGCGCTGACTTGTCAGCGCTTTCGAAAGCGGCGACAAGTCGCCGCACTCCAAAGTTCGTGCTCTCGTTGTTAAGCTCTATGCGAAGTCTCTTTCTCAGAATTCTTCTTTGGTTTGGGCTCACGATGATCGCGGCGGCCGTCGCCTCTTTCGCGGTCGGCCTGATCGCTGAACGCGAAGCACGCGACTTTGCTCCGCCGCATCTGGTCCAGGCGCTGGGCGTCTACTCGCAGACAGCCGCCGACATGATCGAGCGTGATGGCCCCGGCGCGGTCGATGCGTACTTCAATCGAATTGAAAAGCTTTCCGGCCTCCATGCTTTTCTGATCGACGAGAACGGTGCGGAAGTCTCCGGAGAATCGTTGCCGGCGGGGACGGCGGAGCTCGTGCAGCGAGCCGGAAAGAAGGAAGGTCTGGTTAATGACCTCACTCGCCGCGTCCCGCTAAATGCCGTCGCGGCCAGATCGCCGCGGGGCGTAGTTTACGTACTGGTGGCTGAGGATCCGCAGTTTCGTCGCGGGAGTTTCGGATTTTCCGGGCCCGGGTTTCGCTTCAACCTGTTCGCAATTACACGCAACCTGCTGCCGATCCTGCTGGTCGGCGGTTTTTTCTGTTATTGGCTGGCAAAGTATCTCTCGACTCCGATGGAACAGCTTCGCGTGGTGGCGCAGGAATTGTCAGAAGGAAAACTCACCGCACGGGTCGACAGTAAGTTGCTCAACCGGCGTGATGAGATCGGTCATCTGGGCCGGGACTTTAACTTGATGGCCTCCCGCATAGAGTCACTCGTCGGGGCCCAAAGACGTCTGCTGGGAGACATCTCGCATGAACTTCGTTCGCCGCTGGCGCGCCAGGGAGTGGCGCTGGGCCTGGCGCGACGAAAAGCCGGACCGGACGCTTCCGGCGCCCTCGATCGGATTGAGCGGGAAGGCGAGCGCCTGAATGAAATGATTGGTCAACTGCTGACCCTGACACAACTAGAGAGCGGAATTCACGCGCTGGAGAATGCGAAAATCGATCTAAGTGCGTTGGTGAGTGACATTGCCGACGATGCCGACTTTGAGGCGCGCGATCGTAATCGTTCAGTGCAGTTCGTTAACAACGAACCCACATCAATCAAGGGTGCGCCCCAAATGATTCGCAGCGCAATCGAAAACGTCGTGCGCAATGCCGTGCGGCACACAGCCGAAGGATCAGCCGTCGAAGTTTCACTTTCATCCGAATCCGTCAACGGAGCCGGCGTGGCTTTAGTTAAGGTGCGCGATCACGGCCAGGGCGTTCCGGAAGACGCCATCGAAGAAATCTTTCGACCTTTCTATCGCGTCGAGCCCGATCGAGATCGCAAGACCGGCGGAGTGGGTCTCGGATTATCAATCGCTGCCCGCGCTGTACGCTTGCATGACGGCACGATCAAAGCCTTCAATCCTAAGGATGGCGGGTTAGTGGTAGAGATAAGATTGCCCGCGCCGGAATTCAAGGGTTGACGCCCGCTTCAGCAAGGCTGCCCCTTTTCTATTTATGATTAAAAGCTTTCGATCGTCTGAAACACAGAGGCTATTCGCCGATCAGCCGTCGAAAAGATTCCGTGCGATTCAGCAGCAGGCGCGTCGAAAGCTCGAGATGATTCATGCTGCGGAGAAGCTTGACGATTTGCGAAATCCACCCGGAAATCGTCTGGAACGATTAAAGGGAGATCGGGCTGGTCAATTTAGCATTCGAATTAACGATCAGTTTCGGATATGCTTTCGCTGGGTTCAAAATGCCGCGGAAGAAGTCGAAATAGTTGATTACCATTGAGGAGTGAAAAGGATGGCCCGGAAGTTAAAGCCAATTACACCTGGTGAAATCTTATTAGAGGAGTTCCTGGCGCCCTTTGGAATCAGTCGAACGAAGTTGGCGCGCGACCTCAACGTTCCTGTAGGCCGAATCAATGACATTATTCACGGTCGGCGCGCCATCACTCCCGACACCGCATTGCGCTTGGCTGTTTATTTCAAAATGACTCCGGAGTTCTGGATGAATCTCCAGAGTCACCACGATCTCAAACTCGCTAAACAGAATCTGCTACCTAAAATCGAACGAAGCGTTAAACCAGCTGAAAAAAAAGCAGCCTAGTTTCAGAAAATGGCCTAATCTTCTTCCTCTCCGCGAATCCGTCCCTCATCCTTAGCCTGCTGCACAATCTTCTGTGCCAGCTGGCCCGGCACCGGATCGTAATGCGAGAACTGCATGTGGAAACTTCCGCGGGCGGCAGTAATCGAATTCAAAGTCGATTGATAATTAAGCATCTCGGACATGGGAACCTGGGACTTGATCAACTGGTTCTTGCCCCAGGTGTCCATGCCTTGCACCCGGCCCCGGCGCGAGTTGAGATCGCCCATGATGTCGCCACTGCATTCCTGAGGTGCAGTAATCTCCACGTCCATGATGGGCTCGAGCAGCGTTGGCTTCACTTTTTCCATCGCGTTGCGAAAAGCCTTGCGGCCGGCAGCGCGGAAGCTGTGCTCATCGGAATCGACGTTGTGATACGAACCGTCGATCAGCTGGACCTTGAAATCGACCAGGGGGTAACCGGCGATGGCGCCATGAGACGCGGCTTCGATGATTCCTTTCTCAATTGCCGGCCGAAACTGTTGGGGCACTGAGCCGCCGAAGATCTTGTCTTCGAAAATAAAGCCGCCGCCGCGCGGCAGAGGTTCAAACACGCACTTGCAATCTCCGAACTGACCGCGGCCGCCGGTTTGTTTCTTGTGACGGCCCTGCACTTCGGCGCGCTGCGTGATGGTTTCTTTGTAAGGCACCTTAGGCGGATGCAGCATGACTTCGACGTTGTAACGCTTCTTTAGCTTGTCGACGATGGTTTCGACGTGCACCTGGCCCGAGCCCGCCAGCAGAAATTCTTTCGTCTGCGAGTCACGGGTGAAAGAGAGGGCCGGATCCTCTTCCAGGATCTTGTGAATCGCGACGCTGATCTTCTCTTCGTCCTGACGCGACTTTGGTTCGATCGCGAAGGCAATGGCCGCTTCCGGATACTCAACCGGATCGTAAACGATTGGATGGGCCTTGTCGCAAAGCGTGTCGCCGGTTTGCGTCTCTTTCAACTTGACGCAGGCGATAATGTCGCCGGCGTTCGCCTCCGGGATTTTGTCGAGTTGCTTGCCCTGCATTGTGTGTAGCGCGCCGAGCCGTTCAGTCGTGCTGCGCGTCGAGCTGTAAACCGTCGCGTCAGTGCCGACTTTGCCACTGAAGATCTTGAAGACGTTGATGCGGCCCGCGAACGGATCAGCGATCGTGCGGAAGCAATAGGACGAGAAGGGTTCGCTGGTCGAATATTTCCGCGACTCTTTCTCTCCTTTTTCGTCTTTGCCGTGTTCGGCTTCGTGATGCGCCGGGTCAGGCGCGAATTCGATGATGTGATCAAGCAGAGTTGAAAGGCCCACCAGTGTCGTAGTGGAAACCGCATACACCGGACAGAGCTTGCTGGCGGCGATGGCCTTGCCGATATTCGGCAGCACGTCTGAGTCTTCCAGCGTGCCTTGATCGAAATACTTCTCCAACAGTGCATCGTCTGATTCAGCTACGAGTTCGATGATGCGCTCGCGAGTCTTATCGACGACATCGCGGCCTGCGGCCGGGATTTCAATTTCTTTGGCTTTCCCGTGCTCGTCGAACTCGTAGGCTTTCATGTGCACGACATCAACCACGCCTTTGAGGTTGTGTTCTTTTCCGATTGGCAGAGTGAAGGGGACGATTGCTCTCTTGAAAACGTTGTGTGCGCTATCGAGCGCGATGCCAATATCCGAATGCTCTTTATCTAATTTCGTGACCACCATCAGGCGCGGCAGCATGAACTCGTTCGCATAATTCCAAACCTTCTCAGTCTGTACCTCGACGCCTTTGACGCCATCGACTACCACCATGCCGCAATCCGCGACGCGACAGGCCGGACGGGCGTGCGAAACAAACGCCGCATAGCCCGGAGTGTCGATTAAATTGACCTTGGTATCTTTGTGTTCGAGGTGGGCGAGCGCGGTGTTGAGCGTGATCTTGCGGGCGATTGAATCTTCGTCGTGATCCGTAACGGTCGTGCCCTCATCGACCTTGCCCCAGCGGGGCGTGGCGCCTGCGACGTAGAGAAGGGAACTAAGCAACTGCGTCTTCCCTGCGTCGCCGTGTCCAATGACCGCAAGGTTGCGGATAGCTTCGGTGGCATAGACTTTCATAAGAACGAATGAGTCCTTTCAGAGATCGAA
>Ga0111538_10008829_pt1 | contig 13492 bp, 11 predicted proteins | sample SoiMethybrSBSTD1_FD_79669 | JGI IMG/M metagenome (GOLD analysis project Ga0111538, IMG submission 79669) | Bulk soil microbial communities from a Populus tree surrounding site in Tennessee, USA - Soil MetaG P. TD hybrid SBSTD1 (version 2)... | ecosystem: Environmental > Terrestrial > Soil >...
CACTCGATTTCCCTATCGGTTGATCTATCGTGTGCGGGACGAGGACGTCTACATCGTCGCGATTGCGCACACAAGCCGAAGACCGGGCTACTGGCAAAACCGGCAGTGACGATTCCGTCTGGCTAACGCTCTGCCGCTCAGCCGCGAGCGGCGCCAACAACATCTCGGATCGGCCCACACTCGCCGCGCCGCTCGTCGGCTGCAGTGATGGTTCCGACGAGATGCTCAGCGAAGGATGAATGATCATGGCGTGACCGGTCGGACCGGCACCGAGCCAGGCCGATAACACCGTTGACCTCTCGAGGTCGCTGTTCAGCGATTGGCCCTCGGCGCGCGGATACCCATGATGGCCAGAAGCGACGACCGCTTCACCACAGGCCGGATATACGACTGCATCCGATCTTGATCATTGCGACGATCGTGATTCCCTTGCTGACATCTGGGAGGAGTCCATATACCGATGTTAGGCCGCACCGTCCACACGTTGCGCCACCACCACAAGTCGGTCGGTTGCACCGGCCGCCACGTCGGGATCATAGGCGCCGAAGCACGAGAGCTCGCCGAACTGATGGCGCGCGAACAGAATGTTGAGCTCGTCTCTTTCCCAGCAACGCATCACGAAGTTGTAGTCGCTGACGCGTCCCTGGCCACGCGTGACCAGTTCGTGCCGCTCGGAGATCCGCAATTGCCGGTTCTCATGTTCGATGGTTGTGATACTTGTGAAGGTCAATTCGCCACGCTCAGTCGAGACACGCTTTCTGAAGAGCGGTTCTCTGACCTTCCGTTCCACCGAGGCCGCCCATTCCCGGACGTCCAGAATCAACGCGCCATTGGATTGCAGTGCCGCGGCGAAGGCCCCGAAGACCGCGTCACGACCCGCGTCGTCGACGATGTCATTGAGAACGCCACGGCACAGAATCGCGGCGTATCGCGAGGGCGGCAAGTGGGCGATATCCCCAACGGCGAATAAAACGCCCCGGTGGACGTCACGGTTCGCACGCATGGCGACTTCAATGAGGTCGGGCGACAGGTCTATGCCATGAACAAGGTAGCCCCGTCGCGCGAGCTCGATCGCGTACCGACCCGTTCCGCAGCCGGCATCAAGGATCTCCGAACCCGGCAAGACCCCGCGATCGATCAGCCACGCGGCAATCACGGCGCACTCTTTACGAACCGGCCTATCGATAAGGAGGTCGAACGCCCACGCGTACTCGGTGTAGAAGGGACGATGCGGGACCTCGTTCATACAGATGTTGAATTCGTCGGCCTAACGTCCACGTTTCAGCCGCGGCGGCTCATTGTCCTGCCTGACGCCGACGGCTGCAAACGTTTGTTAGGCCTTGAGTCGCGAGCGCGACGCAATGCATTCATGAAAACCCGTAACGAAACAGGTCACAGGCTCGATCAAGCTTGAAATCGTCGACCCAGATGTCACCAGTACCCGGCCGGATGAATGTGCCTTTGATGTCGATCATCAGTGCGAAGGCAAAGGAACCCGCCGCCCTCTTGACCTTTCGCTCATGACCCACCGAGGGGGGTTGAGCGTGTTCTCTTCCGCCGCGTCAAAAGCCTGTTGGTCGTCGAATACCCACACCTTCGAGTGCGGTGCACGGATGGAGGTCTCAACGAGATGCCAGTCCGGCAATCGAGGGAATTGCCCGTGCGCGGCCTGCATCGCGCTCGTCAACCCGACGACCAACTCTCGATTGAAGATGATGCCTTCTTCGGGCGACAGGTAGTACTGGGCCCGATAGCCCGAGCGGCCGTTGAAGAATTGATCGAAGGTTGCTTCTGCCAGCGGCACTTGCGCAACGACCCGGTAGAAACCCGGCCGATCCGTCGATTCCTGCCATAGCATCGGCAGACGCCCGGCAAGAGCGGCTGCGTTCGATTCGGCGACTACGGTTCTCAGCAGATCCCAGGTGGCTGGCACATCGAGTAGGCGGTCTCGTCGCGCACCGATCTGTTCTGACACGGCCCATTCACTTGAATCGACAGGTCTTGCCAGCCTTGGCATCAACAATTTCTTCCGGAATCGAAACTCCTCAAATCAACTGGTTGCTGCTCCGAGAGACCTAACGCATTGGCGATGACCTGCGCCGTGCTGGGCGCGAGAGCGGCTCGCACGGCGTCTGGTCCATCGCCTTGTTAGACAGCCGACCGCCCGGATGGTACATTGCCGCTGTGACGTTCACGATTGAAATTGAGCGAGAGGACGACGGCCGTTGGCTGGCCGAAGTGCCGGCGTTGCCTGGTGTTATGGCCTATGGTCAAGACCGGGACGAGGCTGTCGCTCGCGTCCAGGCGCTCGCCCTCCGCGTCATCGCCGAGCGCCTCGAGCATCGTGAGACCCCGGCGGAGTTCGTCAACGTCACGTTTCACGCCGCGTGAGCAACTGGCCAGCTACCAAGGCCAGCCGCGTCCTCGCCGCTCTGCTGAGAATCGGCTGGAGCTTGAAACGTCAGTCCGGCTCTCATCGAACGCTTGAACGCCCCTCATGGCCTGACTTCGTGTTCGCATTCCACGACAACGAGGAGATCGGACCGCGCATGCTTGCTCGGCTCGCGAAACGCACCGGCCTCACGCCCAACGATCTTTGAGTACAGCCCGGTTCTTCCATCCGGGTGTCTAACGGTTGAGCTGAGCGGCGCGCGCGCCGACATTTGAGCTTAGTACTTTATCGTTCACGCGTCCGCTCCAGCGAAGTGTTAGGCGGCATTACCATTTGCCATGCTGGGTGAACCGGAGCGTATTGCCATCGGGATCGTCCACATAAAACTCGCGCGTGCCCCAACTCTGATCAATCGGACCTTCATGGACTTTCTCCGGAGCCTCCGGATTCCCAGGCGTGTGCAATCCTCGCTGCCGAAACTTACGGAAAACCGCATCGACGTCATCGGTGGTAACGACAATCACCTGCTCAAATTCACCGTCGCCACTGTGGCTGGAGAGGAGGAGACGATCGCCGTTGCGCGACAGCGTGCTGAAGGAAGGGTCCGCGAGATCATCATCACCCCCTACGCGCTCGAAATCGAGCACGCCGGTGTAGAACGCCAGTGACGCTTTCATGTTTCTACAGCGAACTGTTGTAAGGATGGCCATATGCCGCCTAACGTGCCAAATGAGCCGCGCACCGCGGCGACAAGATCACACGGACCGTTGGACGCGTCGGCTCCATTTGGGTGTTAGACCGTCGATACTCAGTACTTGCGAATCCGGGCGGTATCGGCGCCAGAAAGGGGCCGCCACTCCATTCCAGTCCATTCGTACGCGCTGGGAGTTCCACACACTGCGCAGCTCGCTGGAATAGAGCCGCCAAACATCTCTGACACGAGCTTCGGTGAGTCGAGGATGACAAGCCGGCTGTTCGGATAGAACTCAGCGCCCGCAGTACTTCGTAGTAGCCAATCGAACACCTGGCCTGTCCGGGCATCGACGATCGCCCATTCTTGACAGGAACTGCCGCAGCCCCAGGCGACCAGGGTGAAGTGGCCAGCGAAGTTCGCGCCTTTCTTTGCGCCGTCCCGCAAGCGGGTTCTGTACATCTTCCCGAGCTTTGAGCCCGTGGTGATAGGAGCCGTTCCCGGCCCCTGGAAAGAATCGTCAACTTGGTGAGCTTCGAAACTCGGCAGCCTCTGTTGAGCGGCCCCGTCTGTCGACATGTAGACGAAAAGTGCGCTCGTGACTAATCTTAGGAATTTCATTTTCGCCTAGCGCTCTGTCTACTCAGCCAATTCCGAACGGTCTAACTACTAGTAGACCGCCAAGCCGCGCCCATCCAACAATCGCGCGGAACGCACACTCAAACGGCAACTTCGCGGCCAGCCAGATCTTAACAAATGCACCTCTCCCGGTTCCTTCGCATTGTTACGCGCGAGCGACCACACAACAGGCTCCGCCAATCGACGGGGCGGCGTGGATGCACGCACGCAACCGCGCGTATCCCACACCAATCGAGGTCACGAGGCAGCACCAAGATTGTGAAGTGGCGACCGTTCGCCACCCGCGCCAATGCGCGCACCGCCGGTGGATACGCGCGAGCCCGGCGCGTATCCACTCATAGCCGATCCGCCGGACTCCGCACCCCGAGCGCTCCGCGCTGCAACACATGAAGATAGGTCATCGTCGTCCGCACGTCTCGGTGCCCGAGTAGTTCCTGCACCGTTCGGATGTCATATCCCGCCTCGAGCAGGTGCGTCGCAAAGCAGTGCCGCAATGTGTGCGGCCCGACTCGCTTGGTCACACCCTCTGCACGCGCCGCCCGCGCGACTGCCTTCTGCACGACCGATTCGTGCACGTGATACCGTGACGGCTCCCCAAATCGCGAATCGCGGCACACGCGCCCCGCCGGAAACACAAATTGCCACCGCCAGTCCGTCGCCGCACCCGGAGACTTCCGCTCGATCGCGTACGGAAGCACGACGCGTCCCAGTCCGTCCGCAACGGCTCCTTCGCACTCGCCGGCAGCATCGTCACTCGATCCTTGCGGCCTTTGCCTTGGCGCACGGTAATCCGATCCCGCTCGAAGTCGAGATCCTTCACGCGAAGCTCGAGGCACTCATCCAGGCGAAGCCCGGCTCCGTATAGCAGCGTCACGATCAGGCGCAAAGGTCCTGAGAGTTGCCCGAACAGCGACGCCACCTCGCTGCGGCTGAGCACGACAGGCAGCCGTTCCGGCGTTCTTGCCCTCACGACCGGATACGTCTTGATCCAGCGCACGTACGCATCTTCAGTCCGCCGGCTGTCGTGCCGCACGCGCACGGCCTGCCTCACCCGATCGAGCAGCTTCGGCTGACGAGCGCTTGACTCCATCGTCATGTGCGCAACAGATGACCCAGGTGGCCGGAAGACCACCGGAAGGAGGTGTTGCGGCGGCTTCGGCGGGCAGACCGTCGACACGTTCTCCTTCAGGCCGCGCAGGTGGTCGATCTATGCTTGCGCAATGCCACCAGGCAGCTGCGGCTCGACACCTCGCCACGCGTGGCGATGCCAGGCGAGTCTTGATTTCGCTCCACTGAAAGAGTGAGACGTCATGTCTAAGCGACCTTCCATCCGTTTGTTGCTGATCGCGCTGTTGACCATCGGCACCGTGGTGTCATCGTCGGCCCAGAACCCCGCACCACAGACCGGCAGCCGCGCCGCCGCCCCCGCGACCGTGCCGAGGGTCGCCGTCGAAACGTTCACACTCGACAACGGGCTGCAGGTGATCGTCAGCCGGCGGCCGGAACTGCCGGTAGTTGCCGTCAACACCTGGTATCACGTCGGCCCGGCGAACGAAGCCGCCGGCCGCACCGGCTTCGCTCACCTGTTCGAACACATGATGTTCCAGGCGTCGAAGCACGTGCCCGAGGACTCGTATTTCCGCCTCCTCGAGTCCGCTGGCGCCAGCGACATCAACGGGTCGACCAGCTTCGATTTCACCAACTACTACCAGACGCTACCGGCGAACCAGGTCGAGCTCGCGCTGTGGCTCGAATCCGATCGCATGGGCTATCTGCTGGACGTCGTCGATGAGAAGTCGTTCGCCAACCAGCAGGACATCGTCCGCAACGAGCGGCGGCAGAGTACGGAGAACCAGCCCTACGGCATGGCCGAAGAAGCCGTCTTCCAGATGCTGTTCCCCAAGGGCCATCCCTACCACGGCGTCGTCATCGGTTCTCACGAGGACATCCAGGCCGCGAAGCTCGCCGACGTGAAGCAGTTCTTCAAGGAGTTCTACGGGCCCAACAACGCGACAGTCTCGATCGTCGGCGATATCAATCCGAAGGAAGCCGTGCAGCTGGCGCAGAAGTACTTCGGATCGATCAAGCGCAGCCCCGCGGTCAAGAAGATGGAGGTGCCGCTGCCGCGGATTACCTCCGAGCAGCGCCGGGTCGTGCCGTCGCGTGTCGAGCTGCCGAAGGTCTACATGGCGTGGATTACGCCGCCGTTCTTCAAACCGGGCGACGCCGAAGCGGACGTCACGGCGACGATTCTTGGCGGTGGACGATCCAGCCGCCTGTACAAGAAGCTGGTGTACGAGAAGCAGATCGCCCAGAACGTCACCACCTACCAGTACTCGCTCTCGCTCGGTTCCACGTTCCAGATCGAGGCCACTGCGCGTCCCGGCCATACCGTCGAGGAGTTGGAGAAGGCGATCGATGAGGAGCTCGCGGCACTGGCGGCGCGACCGCCTGACGTGAGCGAAGTGACGCGCGCGCGCAACCAGTTCGAGACATCAACGATCAGCAGCCTCGAAAGCATCAGCGGTCTGGCCAATCGCCTCAACTTGTACAACCACTACGTGGGCTCCCCCGACTACGTGCAGGCCGACTTCGCCCGCTACGGCAGTATCACGCCGGCCTCGGTGCAGACCTTCGTCCGTGATCAATTGAAGTCGTCCGCCCGTGTCGTGGTTCACGCCGTGCCGGGCACGCCGGATTTCGGTCCGCCGGTCACGACTCCGCCAGCGCCCACGAGCGCTGCTGGTACGGGCACCGAGTCGGTCAACGCCGACGAGGGGTGGCGGGCCAAGCCGCCGGCCGGAGGCGCGGGCCGCACTGCGAATCTGCCGACGCCGACAATGGCGACGCTGCCGAACGGCCTGACGCTGCTGCTGAACGAGCGGCGCGGGCTGCCGATCGTGTCGGCAAACCTGGTGTTCAAGACGGGGAGCGACGCCAACCCGCTCGACAAGCCGGGGCTGGCGAGCTTCGTCGCGGCAATGCTCGACGAGGGCACGACGACGCGCAACGCGCTGCAGATTGCCGACGAAGTGGCGCAGCTCGGTGCGTCCTTATCGACGGCAAGCTCGATGGACTCGATGACCGTGAGCGGTCATGCGCTGTCGAAGAACTTCGGTGCCACGCTCAACCTGATGGCCGATGTCGTGCTGCGGCCGAATTTCCCAGCCGCCGAAATCGAACGTCAGCGTGCCAGTCGCCTCGCCGGCCTGCTGCAACAACGCGAAAACCCGGCGCAGGTGGCGGCGCAGGTGGCCGCGGCCGCGCTGTACGGCCCGAAGCATCCGTACGGCTACAGCGAGATTGGCACGGAAGCCTCCGTCAAGGCCATGATGCGTGACGACATGGTCGCGTTCTGGAAACAGAATTTCGTGCCAAACAACGCCGCACTGGTCGTGGCCGGCGACATCTCGATGAACGACCTGCGCGCGCTGGCGGAGAAGGCGTTCGCCGGTTGGGAACGCGGCCAGCCGGCCCGTCCAGTCCTTGGTGCGCCGGTGACGACAGCGGCACGCCTCGTGATCGTCGACGTGCCCGGTGCGCCGCAATCGCAGATTCGCGTCGTCGCCATGGGGGCGCCGCGATCGACGCCAGACTTCCGGCCGATGCAGTTGATGAACATCGCGCTCGGCGGCAACTTCGCGAGCCGCATCAACATGAATCTGCGCGAGAAGAACGGCTACAGCTACGGCACCTACTCGCAGTTCGTGTTCCGTCGCAGCGGCGGCCAGTTCCAGGTGTCGGGTGGCGTGCGGACCGACGTAACCGCACCGGCCGTGAACGAGGTGATGAACGAGCTCCAGGGCATCCTCAAGAACCCGCTGACGGACGACGAAGTGGCGCGCGCGAAGGATGGCCTGGCGAATTCGTTGCCGGGTGCGTTCGAGACCAGCGGCAACGCGGTGGGCAACTTCTCAAACGTCTTCACCTACGACCTTGGCCTGGACTACTACGCCAAGTACGCGGCGCAGGTCCGTGCCGTGACTGGCGATCAGGCGCAGACGATCGCGAAGAAGTACATCGTTCCCGCGAGCATGGTGGTTGTCGTGGTGGGCGATCGGAGCAAGGTCGAGCCCGCGCTGCAAAAGCTCAACATCGGCACCATCGAAGTCCGCGACCGCGAAGGCCGGCCCATCTCGTAGGTTGCTAACGATTCACGGGCCATTTGCACCAGGCGCACCAGCGAGACTCACGCGTGATCGGGTGAGCGCACGCCGGGCATTGCAGAGGGGGCGACGCCACACCTCGGCTCGAGCTCGCCGCCCGCGGCGTCGTCGCCCTATCGCTCACTGTGCGACGGCTGCGCGCTGCCGGTGCCTTCGGTCGCAGCGGAGCACCTGGTAGACGAATATGACAGTGCGGGCAATGCTCGGGACCGGACTCGATCGTGCGCCGGCACAAGGGACAGGTGATCTCGGACACATCTCAGCGTACAGTCATTACGGAACTTCCGCGCGCCCGGTATCGGCGGTGGAGGGAACCGGCCCGACAGCCTGCGCTTCTCCCGATCGCGTATGACTGCTGACGCGCAGTGCCGTGAGTAAGGCCGCCGCCTGCAGCAGAGCAATTGCGATGAGCGGCCGTCGAAAATGGCCCGCGTCGAGGACAGGCCCGAACACGAGCGGCGACAGTGCCTGCCCGGTGTCCAGACCGGAATAGACGAACCCGTAAATCCGACCGAACGAGCTGCGGCCGAAGCGGCTCGTCGCCGCGCGACGCACCAACAGGTCGCGGCCGGGCCCGGCGAAGCCGACACCGAAACCGAGGCCGACCATCAGCGGCAATAACGCGGCCCGTGGCATCTCCCCCGACGCGAGCACGGCGGCCATGACCGCCGCGAAGCCGAGCGACGGCGCCACCATCCGATCGGCACGATCCCTCAGAAAACCTGCCGCCAGCATTCCCGTGCCGCTGCCCACGAGGTACGCCGTGAGCCCGCTGCTCGCGACGATGAGCGACACGCCGTAGACGTGACTCAGGATTGCCGGAGCGAAGTTCTGCAGGATGCCGAACGCCATCGTCGTAAAGAGGAAAAAAGCGAACGACAGCCACACCGCCCCCGAGGCCAGGAACGCGAACTGTCCTGACCGATGGTCCGCGTCGTTGGTCGCGAGACGCGACGTCACAAGGCCTTCCGTATCCACAAGAGCGTGACGCCGCAGACTGAGTGTGGTGAAGACCACCGCACCAATCGCCGCCGCGCCGAATCCTGCGATGTGCCAACCGAACGCGCTGGTGACGCCAGCCATGAAGAGCGGCGCAACCGCCCACCCGACGTTGCCCGAGACACCGTGGATCGAAAACGCGTGTCCCAATCGCGGCTGAGTCACGCGCTGATTGAGGAGTGTGAAATCGGAGGGATGGAAGATGCTGTTGCCGATACCGGCACAGGTCGCACTCAACAACAACCAGGGATAGCTCGTGGCGAAGCCGAGCACAACGCCGGAGACCGCCAGCATCGCGACGCCGAAGCACAGGACGCGCCAGCCGCCCACGCGATCGACAACGAAGCCGGCGAGCGCTTGCCCGATGCCGCTGATCACAAAGAACGCTGTGGTGAGCAATCCGACGTCCGTGAAGCTGAGCGAGAAATCGCGCATCAGCCACGGGAAAAGAGTCGGCAGCATCAGGTGGAAGAAGTGCGAGGTGCCGTGCGCGAGCCCGACGAGCGCGATGACCTCGCGGTCTCTCGGCGCTTCACCGGCCGACGTGTTCTCTCGATTAGTGCGCAACGTCATAGACCACTCGCCCACCGACCATGGTCAGCGTTGGGCGGATGTGCTTGATCGCCGCAGCGGGCACGGTCATGTAGTCGCGATCGAGCACGAGGAGATCGGCCTGTTTCCCGACTTCGAGTGAGCCGAGCGCGTTCTCCTGAAAAAACAGATACGCATTCGAGCGTGTGTGCGCGACCAGCGCTTCTTCGCGCGTGAGGGTCTCGTCGAGCACCTTGGTGCCGCCCACGTCGAGCCCGCTCACCACCCAGCCCAGTGTGACGAATGGCGAGTAATGCGACACGATCGTGGCGTCTGTGCCCAGGCCGAAGATGATGCCGCTGTCGGCAATCTTTCTCAGCGGCATGTGTGCAGCCGCCTGCATCGCGGCTCCGTGCACACCGAGCGTCATGCCCAGCGCCTTCGCCCGCGCAATGTTTTGCGGCGAGATGTCATAGACGTGACCGAGCGTCCAGCGCAGCCGGTCGACGCGCTGGGTCTTGTTGACGGCTTCCAGGGTGTCGAGTAGATCGCTCACCGCGGAGTTGTTGATCACGTGCTGGTGGACGTGCCAGCCGCCGCGCGCGGCCGCGGTTGCGAGCTTGCCGTACTCGTTCATGATTTCGGCGGGCCAGTGATCCTTGCGAGGAGCAAGATCGAAGAACGGCCCGTAGAGGACCTCACCGAGTCCGAAGATGCCGAACTGACCGTCGAACCGGTTCGGACGACTGCGCTCGATCAGCGCGGCGGCCGCCGTCGCTGAGGCCGGGTCGCGCGCGTCGAACGGCAACGTCTCCCACAGTCGGACCGGCAGCGGCCCCTTGGCCGCGCGCGCCGCCAGGAACGACGATTGCCCGAGGCTGTAGACGCCCGTCAGTCCGACGGCATTGAGCTCGCGCAGAAAGTTCGTCAAGTTGCGTTCGAGCTGGTCGGGAGAGGCCGGCGGGATCGCATCGAGCAACCTGGCCGGCGGCTGGAACGAGGCGAGCCCTGCGGCGCTGCGTTTCGCGCCGTCGGCCGGGTCGAGCCCGACAGCCTTCAACGCCAGCGTATTGGCGTAGACGAAGCTATAGCCTTCCTGCACGAAGAGTGGATTGCGCGGTGCGACGCGATCGAGCTCCTCGAGCGTGAATCCGCCCGGTGCGTCGGCGAACTGCCGTGGCGTCCACCCGCCCTGCACCATGACCCACTCGCCTGGCGGCAGGCTCGCTGCCTTGGTAGCAAGGATCTCGAGCGCTTTCCGGCGCGAGTCGACACCTTCGAACCGGGCCTGCTGATGCCAGCGATCCACGGCTCGCGTCAAATGGAAATGGTTGTCGATGAGGCCCGGAATCACGGTCGCACCGGCAACATCGATAACCCGGGTCTTGGTACCCACGTAGCGCGCGATGTCTGTGCTCGTGCCGCGTGCCACGATGCGGCCGTTATCGATTGCCAAGGCCTGGACGATACGGAAGCCGGCATCAGCCGTCAGGATCTTGCCGTTCGTGACGACCGTGTCGGCGCTTCCCTGGGCGAGCGCTACCGAGCCCGCACAGGCGACAAGGATGAGGAGAGACCTCATTTCTTCTCTTCGGCGCGCGCCGCCGCCAGGATGTTGCGCAGCCCGTAGTTCCCCTCGTGACACGCGTACTCGAACGGCGGCTGGCTCTGGTCCCTCGTCAGGTTCATCGCGAACGTCCACGGCTTGGCCCACGTATGCGGATCGTCGAAGGTGACCGACCACTCGAGCGTATCTGGACCGAGCGGGGTGAAACGCTCGATCATCCGCAGCTGATCGCTCGACCCGCGGTACGGCGTCTTGTCCGTGAAGTTGGTCGTCTCGACGACAAGCGTGTGGCCCTCCCAACGGCCACGCGCATCGCCCACGTACTGCCGCACGCTGGACGCGAGGTGTGGCCGTCCGTCGAGCGGAATCACTCGTGTGTCGTGCACCATCTCGTAGGTGATCGTCACAACGCCAGGTCCCTGTTGAATCTGATAGGAGTTTCCGTAGATGGCGGGCATCATCGAGCCGGGAATGCCGCGAGTGATGCACCGATCATAGAGGCTCCGGTCCTCCCACGAGTCGGCCGGCCCGCGACCCTTGCGTGCCGCCTGTCGTGCCGCCGCCCGCTGCTGCGCCTCGGGTGTCTGCGGCGGAACCTTACCGTCCGGTGGATCGACGACCAGCCACGCGCGGCTGTTGACCGCGTTGTAATTCTCGAACCAGTGCATCGGGCTTGTCGCGCCAGGGAACTCGCTCAACGTCGGCGCGCGCTCGATAGTCTGCTGCTGACGCTGCTGAACGATCCTGGCCAGCTCCGCAGGCGTCACGTCCTCGAGCCTGCGGCCGGCGAACTCGTCCGGCCGCTCGAACGGAATGCCGCTCTCGTCGCTGTTCGTGTACGGTCCGGCAATATCGGGATCTCCCCATGGCGTCTTTGCCGGCACGTAGGTTCCGCGCGGTGGCAAGGCGACGATTTTCTTGCGCGCCGGCACTTCTCCCGGCTTCACCGGCTGTGCGCGCTGCGGCGCCTGTGCGGCAGCGATGCCTCCACCGACGAGAACACCCAGGGCTGCGCCGATGACGAGTAACTTCATGATGCTCCAAGTATCGCGCAGCCCGACCGCTTCGATGCCTATAAACTCGGAACGTATGGACAAGCCTCGTATCTTCCTAGGCTCGTCAGGAAAGCAGGCGAAGCTGCTGCAGGCGCTCACGCGCGGTCTCGAAGACGTCGCGCACGTCGAACCGTGGACGACCTCCTTCAATCCGGGGACCACCACGCTGGAGCGGCTTCTGGAGCTCACGCGTGAGGTCGATTTCGCCACGTTCGTGTTCGCGCGCGACGACTGGACGACCCTGAGTCCACCCGCATCCGATCCGTCGAAATCCGGCCAGGCTTCTCCGCGAGATAACGTCGTCTTCGAAGCCGGTCTCTTCGGTGGCGTCCTCGGAATGCGCCGGACATTCATTCTGCATGCGAGTGGCGCAAAGCTGCCAACCGATCTCCTCGGTCTCACGTGCATACGCTACGAAGAAACCACCGCCGCCGAGATGAGAGTCGTGAACGAGAAGCTGCGGAAGGCGATCGAGAACGAGGGACGCGCCGCCCGCATCGAGGGCCTGTGGTGGCAGTTTTCGTTGACCGAACGCAGCTCCGAGGAGCCGTCGGCGGTGAGTCTCTTGCGGGTCTCGCGAGGGCGCGACGGAACACTGGAGCTGGCGGGCCGCTCGTGGCAAGAGGACGGCACACTGTCAGCGCGCTACTGGAGTGAGGCCGCAAAGGAGAAAAAGGACCCGTCGGGCGTCTTCTACTGTTGGAAAGGCGAACGGCCCAGGCATCCGAACGCGCCACAGTTGGACGGGACGGGAGAGATCCGACTCGAGTCCGCCGATCGCGCGACAGGGTACTGGACGACTCGTTCCGACACTCACCCGCAAGTCAACGCGCGGACGTCCGGTGTCTACGTGCGCGCCGATCCCAAGGATTTGAGCACCCTGGACGGAGTGGACGATCGGCAACGCGCCGCGTTGATCGCCGAGCGGCTGACGGATTGGCAGTCGAGGAGAACGAACGCCTGAGATCAGGTTCTCTCTGCACGCCGGTATGTGACCGGCCAGGACGACACGTGTTGGGATGGCGTTTGCGAGCTCCACCACGCTTCTACTTCCGGAAGATAGGCCAGGCACAGTCTCACGGCCTCGCGCTCGAGCGTATCAGTCCGCCGGAGGACGATTCTTTCCCACCATGATCTGTCCGCGCGGAACCAGCTTCTGAGCCCGGGGCCTGGTCTCGCTTTGAGGCAGCCGGCAACGACAGTACCTCCTTCCGCCATCAGGCGCTCCATGCCTTCGTGTGGCTCGACATGGAGGTTGAGAAGGAAACGGGGCAACTGATTCTTTTCGAGTTGAATCGTCAGAACGTGAACGCCATTCGCCGTGGTGCGCCGGTACTCGTGAAACAGAGAATTGCCGCTGATCTTCGAGGGACCGGTGAATCCTGCACTCAGCAGGACGGGGACTAACTCTTCAGAAAGCGCCTCGCGCAATTGGCTTCGTGTCGTGACGGG
>Ga0111538_10008833_pt1 | contig 13489 bp, 7 predicted proteins | sample SoiMethybrSBSTD1_FD_79669 | JGI IMG/M metagenome (GOLD analysis project Ga0111538, IMG submission 79669) | Bulk soil microbial communities from a Populus tree surrounding site in Tennessee, USA - Soil MetaG P. TD hybrid SBSTD1 (version 2)... | ecosystem: Environmental > Terrestrial > Soil > Tree...
CCAGTACCGCCGCGAGCGCGACGGCCGAGCTTTCGACCTCCTGACCGAAGCCGAGTGGGAGAAGGCGTCGAAAGGCGTCGACGGGAGGTACTACAGCTGGGGCAATCATTTCGACAACGAGTACGCCAACAACTTCTTCGCGTTTCGCGATCGGCCCCCCGGTCCCGTCGCGGTCGACACTTTTCCCCAGGATTGTTCCCCTTACGGCGTCCGTGGTATGGTGGGCAACGTTGGCGACTGGTGTTACTTCGACGACCCCGGGCGGCTCGACGTCGCGGCCGTCCGCGGCGGCAACTGGGCCCTCACCGGTGAGCCCTGCCGACTGTCATACCGTCGATCGACTTCCAAGACCTACGTGTCGGACCGATTCGGCATTCGGCTGAAACTGGCGCTCTGAGCACGAGTTCCTGCGGAAGCTGGCGCCGCGAGCCGCGCTGCGTCCGGCGCAGAAAGCCTCGACTACCGCCGCATGGACACCACCGGCCGAATCACGATCGAGATCATCGACCGCATCCGCAGCGGAGAGTCCGGGGGGCTCGACGATTTCGTGAGGCTTTTCGGCCCGAAGATCCTGGTCTTCATCCACTACAAGCTCGGCGACAGGCTGCGCACCAAAGTGGAGGCGGAAGACGTCCTCCAGGACTTCTTCACGAGCCTCGTGGCGAACCGCGAAGGCTTCCTCGACAAAGTCGAAGGCCGGGGCGTCCACCGGACCGTCTATCGCCTCGTCGAGAACCGCATCAAAGATCTCTACGAGAAGCATTTCGAGACGCAGAAGCGAGATTCACGGCTGGAGCGGCGCGAAGCGGCGCCTTCCGCGGGGGATTCCCGCGCGGGCTTCTCTCTCGGCAATATCGCAGGTGAAACGGCTTCCTTCTCGCGCAGGATCGAGGCGCAGGACGAGTACCAGAGCCTCCAGAAGATCCTCGATCGGCTGAACGAGGAGTCGAAGCGTCTTTTCATCCTAAAGTTCGTCGAGGAGTGCACGAACCAGGAGATCGCGGAGGAGCTCTCGACCTCCGTGAGCACGGTCAAACGCCTCACGAGCGACCTCATCCTGCAGATCCAAAAAGCGCGCCGCAGCAGTTGACGGCTCGGCGGCGTGGTGGACGCGCGCGTTCCGGCGGGCGGCGTTCCGGCGGGGAGTAGTGACGACGCGTGCAGGCGGACGGCCGATCACGAGCCGCAGTCGAGAAAGCCGCCGTCCGGGTCGACGCCGAAATCGTCGGAGGGCGGCGGCGGCTTCGGCTTCGTCCCCAGGAAGAGGTAATTCAGCAGGTAGACGGCGTCCGTGAGCTCGAGCTTCTCGTTGTCGTCGACGTCCGCCGAGTCCTCGCAGGACGGAACGGCCCCGCCGGTGAAAAGGAAGTTCAGGATGGCGATGGCGTCGGATAGGAGGATCGCTCCGTCGTGATTCTCATCGCCTCGCTGGAAACCGTAGACGAAGCCGGGGAACAGGAAGTCCGTCGACGTAGTGCCGGAGACTTCCACCGTGATCTCCTTGGCACGGCCGAGCGGCGGCGCGTCGACGCGGATCACGCCCGCCGCAAGGCTCTGGATGGGCACGTCGAAGCCGTCGAACTTCACCTGGAGGTCCGCGGCGTTGGCGCCGAAGCCCGTTCCCGCGATGGCGATCTCCTGCCCGGACTGGTCCCAGCGGATGCGGTCCGGCGTCAGCGACGTGATGCGCAGCGACCCCGTGAGCTGCGCTCCCACGACCGCGATGCGCCCGCCCGACCGATCCGCGACCACGAGCCCGACTCCCGGCAAGGAATCGAAGCTCGGGAGGTCGCTCGAGCCGAGCGCTTCGAGCGAGACGCTCGATCCCGCGTCCCCGAGAGCGAAGCTCGCGCCCAGGTCCAGCTTGACGACGCGACGGATCGACGACGCTGTGCCGTCGAGGTTGACGCCGATGCCCGCGAGCAACGCGTTGTTCCCGAGCGCGGCGACGCCCGCGGCGAAATCGAGAGGTGTCTCGATCAAGGTCGAGACGCTGGTCTCCGCGCCGTCCTTGAAGACTCCGGATGTGCGGAAGAAGCCGATGAGGCAGTCGACGCCGGGGCCCGCCATCGTCGTGAACAAGTCGTTCGAGTTGCCCCGCGTGGAAGCGAGGCCCGTGAAGCCCTCGGGGAGCGGATAGCCCGGCTTTCCTGAGAACGTGAAAAGCAGGGCCGGAGCGCCGTTCCCCACGCGACGGTAGACCCGCCCATCCGCGAGCATCAGGTAGAGCGGTGCGGAGGCATCGCCGGAGTCGACGGCCATGCCTCGGACTTCCTCGGACGCGAACGGATCCGCGGGCAAGTCGACCTCATCCTGCAGGACGAGGTTGGTGTCGAGCTCCCACAGAATCCCGCCTTCGAGCGCCGCCACGATGCGCCCTCGGACCGTGTCGAACGCCAAGGCGCTCGGCGGAGACACGGTCGTTGCGCTGCGCAGCACGGCGCCATCGCCCTGCGCGATGATGCTCTCCTCCGGCAGGGAGAACGGCTCGGGGATCTGCCCGCTGCCATCGTCGAAGCCGCCTCCGGCCCCTTCGGCGGATAGGCCCTGCCCGATCACGCGGTAGACGTGCACGCCGTTGGGCACGTTGGAGTCCAGCACGCCTCCCAGAGCGTCGTCGAAGTCGAATGGGGAGCCTTGGATCGCGCGGCCGTCCCGGAAGATGAAGAACTTGAGGAAGGGGCGGGAGCTTTTCCAGGTCAGACGGACGCCTCGATTCGGCACGAGCGTCGCTGCGAGGTCGTACACCGGCGGCAGCCGCCGCTGCGCGGAAGGGTCTTTCGGGTCGAAGGGGTTCCCGCCGCCCGCAGTCTCCTTGCCGTTCAGGATGCCGTCGCCGTCGGCATCGCTCGTCCGCGCCGTCACGTTGGCGGCGACGAAGCCGGTGCCGTCTCCGCCGCCTTCTTCGCCGAGGAGCCCCGTGGAAAACTCACGGAGCGAGATTTCGCGGTCGCTGCTCAGCTCGAGTTGGTAAGCGACGCGCGCACCCTCTTCCTTCAAGTAGAGCGCGCCGCGGCCATCGACGTTGATGTTGATGCGCCCGTCCCCCGCCGGGCCGCGATCGCCCACTTGCAAGAACGGCGCGCCGCCGCCGCGGAATCCGACGACGGCGCCCGCGGCGACCGTGTAGACGTTTCCCGCCCCGTCCACGCCGAGGCCGCCTCCCTTGGCCAGGCCGCGCTGCCAGAGGATGCTGCCACCGGAGGAAATCTTTGCGATCGCTTCGCCCGAGCGGGCGAAAAGACTGCCGTGCGCGTCGCTGGCGATCATGAGGAACGGGTCATTCATCGAGCGCGTGAAACGACGGAGCGTCTCCAGACGCTTCGAGACTTTCACGAGCGTGTGCCGCCCGGGGACAGCGACGCTGACCCAGACGTGATCGAACGGATCGATGGCCACCGACACTGCATCGACCGAGGGAATGGGCGGCGCGAACAGCCGCAGCACGACAGCTTCGCCGTCCGCGCTGACGCGCCACAGCGATGCATCAACGGCGACCCACGCGAACCCTCCCCGCGCTGCCAACCCCCAGACGCGGCTGGGCCCGAAATCGACCGGAAGCGTGGGAAGATCCGGGTCCGCGGGCTCGAGGCTCAGAGCTTGGAGCCGCGCGAGGCCGGTGTCCCCGACGACCCAGACGGCGTTCGCATCGTCCACGGTGAAGCCGTGGATCTTGCCGACGCGAACGGCCGCGGTCTTGCCGGTCGGCTTCCCGTTCGGCTCGAACTGCCGGATCTCGCCGTCCTGATGGATCAGCACGTGATTCGAGGGCGGAAACGAGGTGAGGAGCGCTTGCGGGATCAAAGCTCGGTAGATATCGGGTCGAGGCGTCGGGTCGAACCGGGTGATGTCGGTGGCCAGCGACTGGAACGCGCAGCTCTGACCGTCCTCGGAGAGCATCGCGCGCGTCGACGGCCCGTTGGGCGTGCGCGACGGGCCGCCCCCGGCTGCAATCAGGATGGCGCTGGCGAGAATCGTCCGCCCCAGCACGCGGTCCCGCACGTACACGTCCTCGACCTGATTCTTGTCGACCGGATCGATGGGGGCTTGCGTGACGAACCCCACGAAGCGGCCATCCTGGCTGATCCCCGCGGCCGTCGAGGCGGCCTGCAGCTCTCGGCCGTCCGCGTCCACGCTGACTCTTTCCGTGACGCCGCCGGCAAGGTCGCGCACGAACGCGTCGGGCAGCTTGTTTCGGTCGCCGCCGGCGAGGTTCGTGGCGGCCGACGTGAACGCCACACAGCGGCCGTTGCCGCTCAAGAAAGGCGCGGTGCTGTCGCCATCGCCCCGAGAGCGGCCCGCCCCGACACTCACGAGGACCGTGTCCCCCACCTCGCGATCGTAGAGGAACACATCGGCTTTTTTGTTGTCATCGTCGGCCACGAAGTTCGATGCGTCGGACTCGAACGCGACCCGGTCCCCCTTCGACGAGAGCCGCGGCCGGCGCGAGCCGCCGTTCGCGAGCGCGCCGCGCAACCCCTCGAGCCGGATCATCTCGCCGGACCTCACGTCGAAGACGTGGATGCGGCTCACTCCTGGCTGCGTAGCCGGCGCCGCGAGGTTTCCCGCCTGCGACTCGAACGCGATCGTGAGGCCGTCGGAGCTGATCACGGGGTAGTCGGAGGGCCCGTCGGCGCCAGTGCGCGTAGCCTGGCTGATGAGGACGTTTTTCGAGGTGCCGACTTCGTGGAGGAAGATGTCGGGAATCTGGCCGTTCGGGTCGGGAGCCAGGTTCGTAGCCGTCGAGGCGAAAACGACGAACTCACCGTGCGCGTCGACCGACGGATGGGCGCTCGGACCGTTCCCTTTGGTCACCGCTCCAGGAATGGGAGGATTCGTGCTGACGAGGATCATCTGCCCCTTCGCGAGATCCTTCAGATAGATGTCAAGGAGGCGATCGCCGTCGCCGGGCACGAAATCGGTCGCTTCGGACTGGAATGCAATCCACATCCCGTCGGCGCTGATCGCGGCGTCCGTGGAGTCGCCCGACCCTGCGCCGCCGTTCGGGTTCGTGGAGACGAGGGTCTCCAGCACGGGGCGCGGCGGAAACCCCTGGGCCGCGAGCGGCGCTCGGCCGAGCGCCGCGATCGCGAGCAGCAGCCCGCTCGAGCCAAGCAGCAACCTGCGTTGGGCCTCGACGAGCGACGGGATTCTCCTCAGGAGAGCCTGGCCAAACATGGCAATTGAAATCGACGGGAGAACTGCGCAGACCGCGACCCTCACGTTGCGCGTGGAAGCGAAGCCAAGTATACGAGCGCGCGGAGCACAAGAAAAGTCGCGGGATCGCGGCCACCGAGGCCGTGATCCAATCATCCGGGGGGAAATTCGCGGGGGATGGCTCAACTTGCCTCCTGGCACGGGGAGGCCGAAACGCCGATGACTTCTTTCGAGCGAAGCACTACCTTGCTCGAGCCGCGTGAGCCTGAACGCGTCGGAGTGAACTCATCCTGCCGTGCACAAGATCCCTCGCTATCGCCTCTGTTTCGTCTGCGGCCGCGACAATGCGGCCAGCCTGGACGTTCAATTCTTCCGCGAAGGCCCGCGCATCCACTGCGAGTGGACGCCGGATCCGAAGCACCTCGGCTATCCCGACCGCGCTCACGGCGGCATCGTCGCAACGATCCTCGACGAAGCCATGAGCTGGGCACCCGCGGCCGACTGGAAACGCATGGCGTACTCGATCGAGCTTACGGTGAAGTACCGCCGCCCTGTTCCGCGCGGCATGAAGTGTCGCGTGGAGGCCGAGGTCGTCGAGCTCAAACGGCGTTTCGCCCGCACCACAGGTCGCGTCCTCGACGTCCAGGGTATCGTCTGCGCGGAAGCCAACGGCCTCTACTTCCCGCTCCCGGACGGGAAGACGGAAGAGATTCTTCCCGAGCTCTACATCGAGGACGAAAGCCGGCGTGTGACACTCGACGACTTGTGACCCCGGGAGAATCCTGGAACGTCAGGATGCTCGAAGAACTTGGCACGCTCGAGGCCTCGCGACCTCGCTCTGCCTCTCATCGGTGAGCGTTGCGGAGCTCTGCCTCTCATCGGTGAGCGTTGCGGAACGGCACGCCGGCTCCAGCTTGCACCGCGGCGCCCGCGGGGCAATCGGCCACGAACGCTCCGGTGGCGGGCACGTCGGCCGCGGGGAATCCGGGGCAGGCTCCCTGCCCGTCGAGCATCTGATCGTAGAAGAGGAGGACCAAATTGCCGCCGTCGTCAACGTTCATGACGAAGTCGTAGACATGGTCCTTCACCGGCGCGATATCGCCGCAGATCGCGAAACTGCCGCATTGGACGGTCGTGGCCGAGGCACGAACAGGGCAGTTGGCGGCCACGGCGACCGGGATGCAGTCCGTCGGAGTGTTCGCATCGTCATCGGTGTCGTTGATGTTCTGGCCGCAGAAGCCGAGCGTCGCGGCGAAGCGCTGGTCGCCGCAAACGAGCACGTTGAGGAAGCGGAAGTAGGCTTTGTCCTCGCTCGGCGCTTCGCACTCGATGGGGGCCGGCGCCGCGCCGGATTGAAACAAGTACGTGAGGAGATAGATCGCGTCGGTCAAGTCGATCTTGTGGTCGCCGTTGACATCGCCGTTCGAGAGCGGCTCCACGCCACCGCCTCCGCCGGCTTCTACCGCAGCGGCAGACGGTGAGCTCCAACGCAACGAGGCAGTGATTACGCAGCCGGCAAGGAGGCCCAATCCGAAGCCTAGAAACCGTCTCATGAGGTGATCTCCAGCCACTCAGGTCCTGCGGAAATTATCGGGGGCGGTCCCCCGCCAAAAGAAGGGTCGACCCAGACTCCCAGTGCTTCAGAGTATCCCGCATGATTGCTTGCCGCGTCTCGATGAATCTCGATCGCCGAAGGGTCGTGCGGGCGGAGGCTTCGGCGCTTGCGGCCGGCTGCGGGCCCGGTCAAAATCCTGCCGACACCCGAAGCGTCCCGCGTACTCCGCGCAGCCGCTTCCTCGGGACACCATGCAGCGAATCCCGCGTTCCCAGGCGCTCGGCTACGAGCTCGACGGACGCCTCAAGCCGGTCCTCTTCGTCCGGCAGGGTGAGGTGTTCGAGGTCGAGACCGAGGATGCCGCGTCGGGCCGGCTCCGCTCCGCTTCCGTGCTTCCCACGCTCGAGAATCGGCCGGAGCTAGGGCACACTCCGCCCCTCGTGAACCCGGTCGCGGGCCCGATCCACGTGGAGGGCGCGAAGCCGGGAGACCTCCTGGCGGTGAAAGTCGAGGCGATCGAGGTCGACTCCCAGGGCTACACGAGCCTCCGCCCGGGCGCGGGCCCCTTGACCGATTCGAAGCGCTGGCTGGGCGATACCGGCCCGTACACGCACATCTTTCGCCACACACCGGGACCGAGCGGCACGCTCCTCGATGGGCGCGTCCACTTCGACGATCGCATCTCCTGGCCGCTCCGCCCGTTCATCGGGACGCTCGCGACAGCGCCCGAGCGAGAAGTACCGTCGAGCGGCTTCGGGCAGGGCCCTTTTGGCGGCAACGTCGACGTCCGTGATTTTGCTCCGCCGAACACCATCCTCTTGAACGTCTACCGGCCCGGCGGCCTGCTCTTTGCCGGCGACGTGCACGGCTCGCAGGCGGACACCGAGTTCACCGGTACCGCCAACGAGGTGCGCAGCGTGCTCCGACTCTCATGCACGGTGCTGCCGTCGCGGAAGCTCCCATTTCCCCGAGTGCTCAAGCAAGACTCGATCGTCTTCCTCGGGATCGATCGGCCTCTGGAGGCGGCCGTCCAGAAAGCGCTGCTCGCGTTCATGGAGTGGCTCGTCGAGGACCATGGCGTCCTTCCGCGCGACGCGTACCTGCTCACGTCCGTGCACCCCGATGTGCGCGTGCACGTCTACCAGATGGTTCCCGGACTGGGGCTCAATTACGTCGCGGGAGTCGAGTTTCCCGCCAAGGGGCCCTGAGACCTCCTGACGGAGTACTGCTGAGCCCTCTTCCGGCAAAAGACGCCGGGGGGCACAATGCCGGCCGCAATGGCGGAGCCCCCTCGCGAGCCGGACGCGCTCCTCGGCAAGTTGCGGGATGTCGAGCAGAAGCTCGAGGACCGCGAAGCCGAGATCCTGGAGTTGAGGGCCACGCTCCGCGCAGTCTCGGAAGAGGTGCGGAGGATCGAGGCCGGCGCCGCGGCCCCGGTCGATAGCCCGCCGCCCGCAAGCGCGCCAGCGGAAGCGCCCCATCCACCCGCCCCTGTCGCTCCGACGCCGGCTCAGGAAATCCCAGCTGTACCCGGACCCGCCACTTTACAGAAACTCGCGGAGCGAGTCGGCCCGCCCGCCGGCCCACCGCCCCTTCCCCCTTCCGCCAGGAAATCCATCGCGCCGAGCCCCGCGCGTCCCTTGCCGTCCGCTGGATCTTCCCCTTCGGCCCCGCGCGAGGCGGAGCCGCCGCCAAAATCCGAGATGGACCTCGAGACCCGCATCGGCGCGGTCTGGTTCAATCGGATCGGTATCGTCGCGCTCCTCGTGGCCTTCGCGCTCTTCGCCCGGGTGGTCCACCAGCGCCTCCTGCCGTGGCACAAGGTGACGGCGAGCTACGCCGCGGCGATCGCGCTGTTCTTCTTTGGCAAGCTTTTCGAACGGAAGCTCCAGCAGTTCGCGCGCCCGGTCATGGCCGGCGGGCTCGCGCTGGCGTTCTTCACATCGTTCGCCGCGCACTTTCTGCCCGCGATGTCCTGCCTGGGCCTTCCGGCATCGCTCGCGCTCATGTCTGTCAGCATCGCGGCGCTCTTCGTCTGCGCGGAGCGGTGGAAGTCAGAGCCGACCGCGCTCTTCGCGGTGTTCCTCGGGCACACGGCCTCGTACGTCGCGAGCGGAGACGCCGACGCTTTCTCCCTGGTGGCCATCGTTTTCCTCAGCGCCTCCGCGATCATCCTCTTCGTGCGGCACGACTGGGCGCCGCTCGGCCTCTTCGCGGTCGTCGCGGCCTACGCATCGCATTTCTTGTGGGCCGTGCAGGAGCATCCCGCGTCCACTCCCGAGCATCGCTTCTGGGCGAACTTCGCATTTTTCACCGCCTATCACGTCGTATTCCTTGCCGCGGACATAGTCTTCGTCGAGCGCTGCTTTCGGCAGCCCGATCGCTACACCCGAGCGCAGCGCCTGGCTGGGAGGTGCGTGGGGCCCGTGTCCGTAGTCCTTTATGCCGCGTTCTGCGGCGGGATTTTCGAAGTCACGCAGGTCTACTGGAGCTCCGTGCACCTGTGGCTTTTCCCGCTCGCGGCGCTCGAGACGGCGCTCGCGGCCTTCCACCGGCGCCGCGCGAGCCCTGAAGTGCCCTTCCACGCGCTCGCCGCCGTTGCGTTCGCGACGCTGGGCCTTTTCTCGTGGCTCGGCGGCCTCACGCTCAACCTTGCGCTGGCCGTCGAATCGCTCCTCCTCCTGGCGCTCGCACACCGGCTGCAGCTCGGCTACGTCCACTTGATCTCGCAGGCGACGCTCGGCGTCAGCTTCGTCCACTATTGGCTTTCGAACGCGAGAGACCTCGACAACTGGCCCTCGTTCGCCGGAAGCACGGCGACAGCCCTCGTCTACTTCGTGCACGCGCGGGGGGAGGAGGCGGGCCACGCCGCGGGAGCACATCCCGCGTTCTTGTCGGGCTCCGAAGGGGCGAAATCCTTGGCCGGCACCGCCGCAAGGATCTGGGCGCTACTCGCGATGCCGCGGGCCATCGTCCACTCGGTGCTCGGGGCGAGCCTGATCGCATACTCTTGCTCGGCTTTCTTCGACGTGCCCCACGATGCTCTCGCGATCGCTGCGTTCGCAGCCGCCATCGGCGCCGCGGGCTGGCTTCTGCGCAGCCGCGCGGCGGCTTTCGCCATCGCTACTCTCGAGGCCACCGGGGCCGTCCTCTGCATCGGCCACCGCACGGCGGAGCAGATCGCGCGGCGGCTCGCGGTCGAAGCGGCCGCGTCGCCAGCGTTCGTCTGGTGCGCGGATCACGTTCTCGTGGCCGTGGGTGCCGCGGCGGCGGTCTCGGCGGCGATGCTTGCAGGACGCCGCCGAGGCTGGGCGGCCACGTCGGGCGCAGTTCTCGCTCTTTTGCTCCTCGCGCCACTCGCCGCGGCAGCCGCGCGCGTCGGAGAGCCCCGACCATGGATCTTTCCGCTCTGGCTCCTGGCGCCCGCGGCGCTCGCTCTCCCGGCATTTCGGCGCGATTTCGGCGTGCGCTGGCCTTTCCCGCTCCTCGCCGCCGCCGTCCTCGTCTTCATCGCGCGTCCGACGCTGCCTTCCGATCCGGCCGCGCTGTGGTTTCTCGTCGGAGCCGGTCTTGCGGCCGTGGGGCTCGCCACCGCCGCCGACGCGCCGGCGCTCCTTCCCGGCATCGTGGGGCTCATTGCAGGGTCGAATCCGATTCTCTGGAGAGCGCTCGGCCGGCCTGCGGCGCTCGAGGACCCCCGGTCGATGGCGCTCTGGGCTTACGTCGCGGGCGCGCTGGCCGCCTCCGCGCTCACGTCGGCTGCCGGGCTGGTTCGCCGGCGCTGCTCCATGATCCTTGCCGGGCTGGCATCGCTCGCCATCGCCTCGTGGACGATCTCTACGTTCGCTCTCGAAAACCTGGTGAGCTTCACCCCCATCGCGGCGTGGCTGGGGATGGCGCCGCTTTTCTGGCTCGCGGGCGAGCCGCTCCGCAGCGCGTTCGAGGGAAGCCGCTCCGACCCCCAGGTCTGGCGGGACCGGCTGGGCTTCCACCCGTTGCGAGACTCGGCGCAAGGCCTCGCATTCGTGATCTCGCTCGCGGGCGCGGCTTTTCTCGCGGCGCTCACGCTCCGGTACTTCGGGTCGGGCCGTGCGGTCGAAGTCATCGGATCGGAGACGGCGTACGCCGTTCTGCTCTTGGCCGCGGCGCTTGCGCTCCGGAGCCCATCGCTGGGCGCGGCGTACGCGGCATCCCTCACGGTGGCTTACGCGGCGTACGTTCACCTCGTCGCGCTGCCGCTTCTCCACGCGGCGCCCATCGCAGAGCGATGGCTCACCCTGACGCTAGCGGGCGCCGGCCTGGTCTGTGGCGCTGCGATCGAAAAGCTGCACCGGCTGCGAAAGCCCCCCCTGCCGATCGGCGCCGAGGAGTGGTCGGCGGCCGGAGTGCTCCACGCCGCGCTGCCCGCGCTGCTTCTGGGATGCTGGGCGGCTCTCGAGCACGCGCACCGCGCTTCCGAGCTGGGCCGCACACTCTCGATGCCGGCAGCGGGAGCCGTCGCTTTCGCTGCGCTCGCAGGGGCGACGGCTCTCGGTCTCCGGTGGCTTGCCTGTCTTGCGCAGGCCGTGCTCTTGGCGGCAGCGGGCCTCCTCGCCACGCGGTGGGGCCTGGGGCTGCCCTCTCTCGCGATTGCGGCCAGTGCGGCAGCACTCGAGATGGTCGCCGGCGAACGGTTGGTGCGGCTTGGCAACGGCGGCACCTCAACCGCCGATCAGCTCGTGCCGGCGCTGCGCAGGGCGTCGGTGATCGGCGCCGCGGCCATCCTGTTGTATGCCGCGTACGTGTCCCGCGAGCTCACGGGCCTGTGGACCACGGTATGTTGGAGCGGGGTCGCTCTCGTTTTCGCCACCCTCGGCTTCGCCTGGCGGGAGTCAATGTACCGCCGGGTCGGTCTTATTGTCTTCGCCGCGTCGATTCTCCGGATCGCGATCGTCGACATCCGGGACCTCGAGATCGCGTACCGCATGCTCGCATTTTTCGGCCTGGGAGCCAGCCTGCTGGCGGTCTCTTTCCTCTACACGAAGTACCGCGACGAGATCCGTAAGTGGATTTGAGGGGGGGCGGGCTGAAGCACAACATCGCCGGCGCCATTGGCCCCGGCACTTCGCCCTACACGTCGCCCATGGACTACCGCCCCGCCGTTGGCGAGAATACGCGCCAGGAGGTCGAGAAATGCTCCGCTTCTCGGACACCGCACCAGGCACTCTTAGGCGCCGCGATTTCCTCCACGTTGGCAGCCTCGCGCTCGGCGGGCTGACGCTTCCGAGCCTACTGCGAGCGCGTGCGGCGGCGGCGGACTACGGTGTACGCGCCGCCGACAAATCGGTCATTTTTCTGTTCCTTCACGGGGGCCCGCCGCAGACGGAGACGTTCGACCCCAAGATGGGGGCCCCGTCGGGAACCCGCAGCGTCACCGGCGAAATCGCCACGACACTTCCCGGCGTCACGTTCGGCGGCACGCTGCAGCACCTCGCGCGCCAGGCGCATCGGATGGCCATCGTGCGCTCCTTCACGACGGGCGATGGAAACCACGACCTGAAGCCGCTCGTCGGCCGCGACACCGGCGGCGCCAACATCGGCGCCATCTGCGCCCGCCTGCAGGGCACGAACCGTCCTGGGACAGGCCTGCCGACGAACGTCGCGCTGTTTCCCCGCGTCGTCGTCCCGGACGCGCAGCCTGCCGTTCGGGACTTCGGCCGCTTCGAGGCGACCGGCAGCCTGGGCGCGGGCTACGCCTCGTTCGTGCCCGGCGAGGGCGGCCCCATGGAGAAAGACATGCGGCTCGAGATGCCGCTCGGGCGTTTCGAGGACCGCCGGCGGCTGCTCGGCTCGCTCGACACGGTCCGCAGAGCTTTTGACGCGCCGGACGCCCTCGAAGGCGTGGACCGCTTCCGCGCCCAAGCCTACGACGTCATCCTCGGCGGGGCGGCGCGCGCGTTCGACCTCAGCGAAGAGGATCCGCGCGTGATCGAGCGCTATGACACCGCGCCGCTCGTGCCCGTCGCCTCGATCAGCAAGCAGTGGAACAACCACAAGAACTACGCGGACAACGTCCGGAGCCTCGGCCGATTGCTGCTGCTCGCCCGGCGCCTGTGCGAGGCCGGCTGCGGTTTCGTCACCGTGACCACCAACTTCGTGTGGGACTTCCACGCCGATGAGAACAACGCGACGGTGGAGGAAGGCATGCGCTACGTCGGCGCGCCTTTCGACCACGCCGTGGCGGCGTTCATCGAGGACGTCGAGCTGCGCGGCCTGCAGGACCGCATCTTGCTCGTCGCCTGCGGTGAGATGGGGCGGACGCCGCACGTCAACAAAAAGGGCGGACGCGATCACTGGGGGCGTTTGGCGCCACTTCTCCTGTACGGAGGCGGTCTGAAAATGGGTCAGGTGATCGGCAGGTCCACGCACGACGCGGGCGAGCCGGCCACCGAGCCCGTGACGAACGCGCGTCTCGTGGCGACGATCCTCCACTCGCTCTTCGATATCGGAAAGCTGCGGCTCGTGCCGGGTCTCCCGCAGGAGATTCTGCGCCTGACGGAAGCGAAACCGATCGAAGAGCTGTTCTGATCCGCCGTTCTGATCGATTGTTCTGACCCGCCGTTGTAAACGATTGTTCTGACCGGTGGTGGGCGGCGTGGGTCAGGCAGCCGCTCGGGCGCACGGACGGAGCGCGCCGCAGCTCACTTCGCGTGGTCGGAGGGCTTCACGCCCTTCTTGAACCCGCCGAAGCCGTAGAAGCTCGGCTTGTATTCGCCGACGAGGTCCACCGCTGACTTC
>Ga0111538_10008835_pt1 | contig 13488 bp, 10 predicted proteins | sample SoiMethybrSBSTD1_FD_79669 | JGI IMG/M metagenome (GOLD analysis project Ga0111538, IMG submission 79669) | Bulk soil microbial communities from a Populus tree surrounding site in Tennessee, USA - Soil MetaG P. TD hybrid SBSTD1 (version 2)... | ecosystem: Environmental > Terrestrial > Soil >...
ACTGGCATCGCCCGCCTTTGAGGCGCCGGCCTTGATCACACGCGGCAAGTTCTCGAGCAGCGGATTGAACGGCTGCGCATCGCAGGCGAGATAGCCGCACACGAGATTGGCCGAGGGTGCTCCGTCGCCGCCATAGCTCAGGGCGAACGGCAATTCGCCCGCAGTCGCGTCATCGAGTAAGCCACGCGTGGGCGTCTCGGCCCGCATGCCTGGGCTGCTCGTCATGACATGGGGATCGCCATGCGTAAACACGATCACCTCGCCGGCCTCAAGCGCGATCGGCTGCCCGCCGATCAGCATGCCAAAGCAGCGGCCCTTGGTAACGACGTGATACGCGATCAGATGATCGGCGCCCGGCAGGACCTTCGGCAGAATGATGTCACGCGGCGCGGACTCGGCGACCCACGGCTCCGTGGCAGCAACCTCGAAGAACACGGCGCCGGTCAGGCGCACCGTTCTCAGCACATCAGAGAGTGCATCCGCAGCCATAGGGTCTCCGCAGTCCGCTTTTGGACGCTTGTTCTGGACGCTTGAGCAAGAATTCGGGACGCTCTGCAAGGGCGTCGCGAATTCTGGACGGCGTGTCAAGCAATTCGGACGTGCGATCATTGGTGTAGGCCGCCTTAGGCTTTAGGACGCACGCCCTGGAGCGAGCGCAGCGATACCCCCCAAATGTGCTGCGCCGCCTGCAAATCAACGAGGTCCAGCATGGCGACACACAAAGGTGAATGTTTCTGCGGAGCGGTCAAAATCGAAGCGACCGGCGAGCCTGAAGGCATGGGCTATTGCCACTGCCGGTCTTGCCGCTCGTGGTCCGGCGGCCCGGTCAATGCGTTTTCGCTCTGGAAGCCCATGGCGGTGCGCGTGACGGAAGGTGCCGAGCACGTCGCAACGATCGAAAAGTCGCCTGTGAGCCAGCGGCAATACTGCAAGAAATGCGGCGGGCATCTGATGGTTAATCATCCGCCGCTTGGATTGGTCGATGTGTTTGCCGCGACCTTGCCGACGCTGAAATTCGAGCCAGGCATCCACATCAATTATGCCGAGACCGTGCTGCCGATGCGCGATGGACTTCCGAAGATCAAGGATTTCCCCGCCGAGTTCGGCGGTTCGGGCGAGCAGATCGCCGAATAGCGATCGCCGAGTAAAGCCAAGCATGGGTCAGGCTCACGGACCGGTGCAGGTCTGGCCCCTCTAACCAAAAAATAGGAGCGCGCCATGAGTGACGTTCACGAGAGTAACACTGACAATGCCATTGCGATCGAAGCGTGGAACACCGTCCTGTTCGAGAAGTTCTGCCGGTTTCGTTACGTCCTGACCGACGGCTTGTCGGTTCATAGCGACGAGTTGTTCCGTCGCAAGCCTTTTCCGGCCGGTGCACGCGTGCTCGATATTGGCTGCGGCTTTGGCGACACCGCACAGCGGATTGCCAGGCATGTGACGCCGGGTGGCGAAGCCGTCGGAATCGATTGCGCTCAGGGCTTCATCGATATCGCCATACGCGAAGCCCGTGAGGCGTCGGTCAAGAATGCGGCCTTTCTTGTCGCGGACGCGCAATCGGATAATCTGCTCGGCCCCTATGACTATGTCTTTTCGCGTTTTGGCACGATGTTTTTCAATCTGCCGGGACGTGCCATGCGCAACATCCGGCGTGCGCTGTTGCCCGGCGGCGAGCTAGCGATGGTCGTGTGGCGCCGGCGCGAGGACAATCTCTGGCTCTACGAGGCCGAGCAGCGCGTCAAGCAGATTGTTCCAATCGTGCGCCACGAGGACTCCGACCAAGTGCACTGCGGCCCGGGGCCGTTCTCGATGGCCAACGCGGATACGGTCAGCGACCTGCTCCGCGACGCCGGTTATGATCGCATTGCGCTTGAGCGCTTTGACGCCGATATCTGCATCGGCCGCACCCTCGACGATGCGGTTGCATTCGCCTTGGAGATCGGACCGGCTGGCGAGATCATCCGCCTCGCTGGCGAGGCCGGCGAAAAATGCCGCGGGCAGGCGATCGCGGCGCTGCGCGAAACGTTTGCCGGCTATGAGCGCGCTGACGGCATCTGGGCGCCGTCGAGCACGTGGCTAGTCACCGCGCGCAACCCCGACGTCAATCGAGCACGTGGTTGACCATGCCGTCGGCGAGCTTGGGCTCGAACCAGGTGGATTTCGGCGGCATGATGCCGCCCGCATCGGCGACCGCCATCAGATCGGCCATCTGGGTCGGATAGAGCGCAAAGGCAACGGCCATCTCGCCGGAGGCCACGCGCTGTTCGAGTCCGGCAAGTCCGCGCCCGCCACCGATGAAGTCGATGCGCTTGTCGGTGCGCGGATCGGTGACGTTGAACAACGGCTCGATCACGTTGCGGGTGAGCAGCGTGATCGGCAGCCGGCCGATCGGGTCCTTTGCCGGAATGAGTTCCGGCCGCAGTGAGAGCCGATACCAGCGGCCCGCGAGGTACATCCCGAACTCGCCGGCCGCAGTCGGGCGTACCGGCGTGTCTGAGGCCGTAACAGTGAACCCATCCTTCAGCGACGCGATGAGGGCCTCGGGCGTGCGGCCGTTGAGATCGCGCAGCACGCGGTTGTAGTCGAGGATGGTCATCTCATGGTGCGGAAAGTTGACCGTGAGGAAGTAGCCGTGCGAGCCGCCAGGTCCGTGCGCGGCGGCGACGCGGGCAGCGGCCGCTGACCGGTGGTGGCCGTCTGCGATGTAGAGCGCCGGCAGCGCATCGAAGGCGCGAGTCAGCTCGGTGATCGCCGCCTCGTCATCGACCACCCACATCTGATGGCGCACGCCATCGTCGGCAGTGACGTCGACGGCGGGCGTGCCGGTGGCGGCCTGCGCCAGCAGCGCGTCGATCGCAGGTGCAGCCGGATAGCCGTTCATCACCGGCCCGGTCTGGGCGTTGACCGCCTCGATCTGGCGGACGCGGTCGTCCTCTTTCACAGGGGTCGTCAGCTCGTGCTTGCGGATGCGGTTTGAGGCGTAGTCGGCGAGCGAGCCGATCGCGGCAAGCCCGGTCTGGGTGTGGCCCTGCCGGGTGAGCCGGTAGACGTAGTAGCAGGGCTTGGGGTCGCGGATGAGCGCGCCGGTCTTGCTCATGCGGTCGAAGTTCTCGGCGGCCTTGGCATAGACCGCCTTGTCGTAGGGATCGATCGCCGGATCGAGGTCGATTTCCGGCTTGGAGACATGCAGGAAGCTCCACGGCTTGCCCTTGGCGCGCTCGCGCGCCTCCGCGCTCGAAAGCACATCATAGGGCGGGGCCAGGATCTCGGCGGCGCGGCCAGGTGCCGGGCGCAGCGCGCGAAAGGGCTTGATCAGCGTCACGGGAGCTCCGATGGCGTTTTGGGGCGGTGGTTCTAGTCGGAGGCGGGGGCGGGGGCAATATGGCGGCTATCTGTTGATTTCCGCCCGCGCCGCGGTCTAGCTCAAGCCGTGCATACACCCATCCTCCTCGCCGGACCAACCTCGAGCGGCAAGTCAGCGCTGGCGCTTCGGCTCGCCCAGACCCATGGCGGCGTCATCATCAACGCCGATTCCATGCAGGTCTATCGCGACCTGCGCATCATCACGGCACGGCCGACGCCAGCCGAGGAGGCGACGGTTCCGCATTGGCTCTACGGCCACATCGATGCGGCGGAGAATTATTCGGTCGGGCACTGGTGCGTGGACGCGGCGGCGACACTTGCGGAAGCAGAGCGCGCGGGGCAGCCGCCGATCCTGGTGGGCGGCACCGGGCTCTATTTCAAGGCGCTGACCCAGGGGCTTGCGGCGGTGCCGCCGGTGCCGGCCGAGGTGCGGGCGGTCGTGCGCACACGGCTCAAGGACGACGGCATCGCGCCGCTCTATGAGGAGCTGCGCCAGCTCGATCCTGACACTGCCAGCCGGCTCATGCCCGCCGACCGCTCGCGCATCACGCGCGCGCTCGAGGTCGTGCTGGCGACCGGGCGCTCGCTCACCGACTGGCATCGCGACGGCATGAAGCTCGCAGTCGATGCAACGCGCGCCATCAAGATATTTCTCAAAGTCGAGCGCGAGGAGCTTTATCGGCGGATCAACACCCGCTTCGATGCGATGCTGGCGGCCGGCGCGCTCGAGGAGGTGCGAGCGCTCGCGGCGCGCGGCCTCGATCCAACGCTGCCCGCCATGAAGGCGCATGGCGTGCCGTGGCTGATCCGCCATCTCAACGGCGAGATTTCGCTCGATGAGGCAGCCGAGGGCGGCAAGCGTGACACGCGACGTTACACCAAGCGCCAAGGTACCTGGTTTCGGCATCAGCTGCCGGATTGGAGCTGGGTCGCGCCGGAGGAGGCGGAGGAGTTCATCAAGCGAATAGCCAATATCGAAGACCCGCACTCCCGACGGTAGATCGAATGCCGCGCTTGCGGCTTTAGTTGAACTTCAGCTTGAAATCCCGGGTCAGGAGCTCCTGTAGCCAGGTGATATTCTCCTGCTTCGTCTGGGCGATGGCGGCGACCGTGGCGTCAAGACCTGCGCCGGTATTGAATCCGTACCCCTCGAGCACGGATTCGGCCTTCTTCAAGTATTCCGGATCCTTGATCATCGTGTTGACCGCTTTTTGAAGAGCGGCGCGAGCTGCGGGCTCGATGTCGCTGTGCATGAGCATGATCTTGCCGCCGTTGCCGGCCGCCCGCACCGAAGCCTTGTAGGCCTCCCAGGAGGGACCGGAGGGATCAACGCCGTGGATCTCGCGATAGGCTTCGGCTGCGGTGGGAATATCGGGCGCCGCGGGGTCGCGCACGAGCTGCTCCCCCTCCATGAAGCCCTGCCCGAATAGCGGCAACGCCTTGCCTTCCTTGATAACCGGCCGAACGGCGGTCTCGAACAGCGGCGTTGCCTGGCTGTCGACATTGACCTCGTTTCGCAGCAACGCGATCCGCGTCTCGGCCTTGCCCGGATAGCCGAAGACAGCACGGAAGTTCGCTTTCACCAGATGCAGTCCGAGCACCATGTCGATGGAGGAGATGACTTCCGGAACGCCAGCCACCAGTGGCTCTTTCGGATGCATGAGATCCTTGAGCGACTTGATCCCGGTTGAGGGCGAAGCATAGGTGATACGCCCCATCGGGCTCGCGACCAGCGGATGCATCTCCGACATCTTGGCCTTGGAGCCATCGAGGCCAAGAACGACGCGCATCAGCGACTGGCCAGAGGCAATGAGGACAAAGGTTCCGTCGTGCGGCGCCTTCTGCACGAAGTAGTTCATGGCCACGACGCTGCTCGCGCCCGGCATGTTCTGGACAACGACGTTGGGTTTGCCTTCAATCGAGCGGGCAAGCCCCTCCGCGACGATGCGGCCGAAGAGGTCCGTCCCGCCGCCGGGAGTGAAACCCACCAGAACGCGCAGCTGCTTGTTCTGGTAGTAAGGAGTCTGCGCTGGGACCGGGCTTGCTGCGAGGGCGAGGACCGCGGTGAAGGCCGTCGTGGCCACCAATTTGCGCATTTCAGTTCTCCCTCTTTCCCTGCCGCAGGCAATCAACCTTCTTTATAGCACCCGGACGGCCATCCCGCAGGCGACAGATGGCTGCACCGACCAATCCCGCAATTTGTGAAGAAAACCGTGCCAATTTGCAGCCGTCCACCCCTGGTCCGAATCCGACGTGTTGGCATTTCGCTATCGCGCCGCTTTCGGATTAAGAGCGAAGGTAACACGGACATCGCGAAAACGACGTGAGTGACCACATCGGACTCGCCGCTCTGTTCGCGCGTCAGCTTTCAGGGGAAAGCTGACTCATTGCGCCGGACAACGAGTTGGTTGCAAAGAGTGGGTGCACCTGAATAGCCGTCATTGCCAGGGCCGAACGTCCGGCGAGGCCGCGGCTGGCGCGGCGATCACGTCCGCAACCAGTGTGTCCCTCAGCAGGACCTGAGGGGGATTGGTGCCGTCGAGCGCAAACACGCCGTAGCCGTTGGAGAACAGGATGGTGCCGTCGGAGGCGATGTCGAAGGACGCCACATGCGAGGCCAGAACATGCTCCTCGCCCTGCGGGCTGCGGCAAACGAGCTGCCAGGATGCCGGCACCAACGACGGCACGCCATTGAGCTGAACGCCGGTACGTAGCGCGGCTTCCGCGTCAAGGCGCTTGCCCTTGATCAGAATCTCCTTGAGATCGGCCTGAACCGCCGGTCCCGAAGCCGTGATCAAGGGTTTCCGCGTGTACATCAGCGAGAAGAAGTTGAGATAGTGGAGCAGAGCCCGCAGCAGACGGAACGGAAACATCAGCGCATCGATCACGGCGTTTTCCGTGCCGTACCGCGGCGTTTCATAAGGTCTGCGGATGAAATACAGGAAACCGTTCTCGCCAACGCGGGGCTGCAGGAAATCAAAGCGCGGATCTTCAAGAATCATCGTGAGCGAGCCGGCGGCGGTGTCGGCCATCTGGATCGAGGTGGGCCCTTGGGCAAGGACATGGCCAGCCTGGTTGCGCGCGAGGCCCGAGGATTGGAACAGAACCGCATCGGCCTGGCCGGGAACCCACGCGGGCGCGGTGTCAACCGTGTCACCGCTGGTCAGCTCGCGATAGTTACTGCCGTCGGCGTCCATGACGACGATGTTCGCCGCCCCGTTCCTAGCCTGCTGCGCACCCAGCAACCGGTGGCCATCGGGGCGGATACGTAGGTCTTCCACCGAGAGATACTGTTTGTGGAGCAGGCGCTTTTCCGCATCCAGTGTCAGGTCATATTCGAACAGGCCGCCGAAGCTGTCGTCCCTCAGAAAGTACAACACCCGATCGTGTGCCACGAACTGCGCTGACGTCGCCTGTATTCCCACGGCATCGGTGGACACGTGACGGTCACGGCCGGTGAATGATCTGCCGAATGCCGTACCTTCCTTCCAGCCATGCAGCTGTTGGTGCCGCTCCATGCGCTCCATCACCGTCCGGACGTGCGGGCTCTGCAGCTCGCGGAGCTCCTGTCCCGGCGCCTGGTAGAACAGCTTGCCGTTGGAGATGAACGCCAGGCCGTGCTGCCACGATTTTGCGAGCACGCTGGGTCGCGGCGCCGGAGCGGTGCGACTGTCGCCCGTTCCCTGCGTTCCGCGGTTCATGATGATGATGACAACGATCAGCGCAATTATGCCTGCGGCAATAGCGATGAGGTGCATCCCGCGCTACCCCCACTTCCCCTGCGAAACGACGCCCGCGAGTATAATCATTTCCCCTGGAAGGCGCGCGGTTATTATGGCTTTTCCAAGCCCTCGTACCGTCGGTGCCGGTCGCGGCGGTACAGGTGCGCGAGCGTCTTAGCCGCTGCGCCAGCGTCATGATTGGCTTTGGGTCGCTATCGATGCGCTGAGCGCCCGCGCTGGATCGCCCGCTTGTCTTATGTTCGAGCCCGGCGATGGACGATGGCATCGCGCAGCTCGGTAAGGGCTTTCTTTAGCTCCTGATCCTTCGTTGTCGAAATCTGCTGCGTAAGCTTCTGGACAAGATCCTGCCTGTCCTGGTCCGTGAAGATCGGTTGGAAGGACGGCAGTCCATCGTGAGCGCCCCCGATCATCCTGAGAACGTCAGACTTGGAGTAACGCGTTTCAGTCAGCCCCTGCACGAGATCCGAATAGAACTGACGCGCGGCGCTTTTCACCTGATCATGATAGGCGACATGGACTTGATATCGCTTGTCCGTTGCAAGGGTTGCGAGATAGGGCTCACTAAGGTCCAGCAACGCCGCAGAGACCTTCGTCTCATAGACCATCAGCCTGGCAAGCTCAGGGGCATATGATTTCCCCTTTTTGGCCTCATTCAAATAAAGAACTACAAGCTTATGAATCGGATCGAGAGCACTGTCCAACCTCTGAAAGCGTATGGTGGTGGAGAGCTGCCGATTCAGTCCCATGCGCAGTGGGATATTGTCGACATTGACCATCCGCTCGAAGACCAGCTTCGTCGCTTCATTCGACAGCGTTGGCAGCTGCAGTTTCTTGTTCTCAACCCGCTCAACCAGGGCCCGGTAAGAAGTTCCGTCCCACGGCTCATCGGCCGGGGGATAGCTATTGCCTTGAGCGCTGGCAGATTGGACCGCCAAGCCACCCCATAAGAGCAGCCAGACCGATGGCTTCAACATTTTGAAACGTTGTCGCATGGAACTACCTCTCCCCTAGGCGGACCGCTCGACGCCAGCCGACACTATGGTCTGATCTATGTGGCGGCAGTCTGATCAATGTGGCGGTCATTGGCTGAGTAGGCGTGGAGCTACCTTTCTGTCGTGAAATTTGTGGCAGCTTGTGGCCCATCGCGGCGGTCCGCTGACCGGACGCCGCGAGAGGTCCGGAAAACGACGTGAATGACCCAAAGGACACCCATCACCATCCCAGTTGCAATTGCGAGTAGCCTTCATTCCCACGGAGGTTGAGGTAACTCCTGCTCTGATCGCAGCAGATTCAGAGAGCGGTTTCGCGAATAAGAAACATGCTCTTCGGGGGAACTAGTGTTCCCAAGTTGCATGTTGGAGCGTAGGCCTTACTGCGCCTCGCTATCGATTAGCGTATCCAAGCGTCCAATCGTTTCGCGAATTACTTCCGCTTCCACCTCATACTCGTCCTTTTTTCGATTGTAATCGTGGGCTGCTCGTTTGTGTCCGCTTTCGCGGGCCTGCTTATCGAGTTTTTTTAGCAGGGCGACACGCTCCTCGAACAAACGTAACGCGCTTGCAAGGGCGCGCCGGAGGTTTCCATCGAGACCAATACTCATGGTCTCTTCGCTATACGCATGACCGACATGGCACCGATAGCGAACCAAGTTTCCTTCATCGATTTCCCACATCAGACCATTGCACTCCGGACAGGTCAAAATAGAACGCTGTCCGAGCCGGTCCATCTGCCTCATGCTTCCCTTCTCGCCGCTCGCAATGCTGACCTCAAATCGGATGGACTCGGGCACCGGCCTTGGCTGCCCAGCAGGCTGGTGGACAAGGCTGGTTAGCAACATCGGGAGGTCTACAAGACGCACGATGTGGTCAGGCGTCGATTCGTTCATCGCCGCGCGTGGCATTTCCGGGTGCGCGGCATCGTTGGGGTCCTGCACCACAGTCATCCCTCCGCATTGCTGGATTGCGTTCAGCCCGGAGGCTCCGTCCCCCAGCGTGCCAGTGAGGACGACACCGACTGTGCGCGGCCCACAGCAGGCGGCCACCGAGCGTAACATCGGGTCAATGGCAGGTTTGGCATGGCTTTCCCGCGGACCGCTGCCGAGCAGCAATGTTTCACCATTTGCAATCAGATGATGCCCTGGCGGGGCAATGAAAATGTGTCCTTTGCGGAGCGTGTCACCGTTCTGGGCAAATGCTGCGCGCCCATTCGCGGCTCGGTTCAGAATCTGATCTAATTCCGAGCCCTGGCTTAAGTGCAAGGTGATCAACATCGTGGCCGGAAACGGATTTGGTAATCTCGTGATCAGGAATGCCAGGGCTTCCACGCCACCCGCCGACGCTCCAATGGCCACGATGTCACGATTGGCCATGGTGCTCATCCTCAGGGAGGGGACGCATCTTCAACCTCATTGGTTTTCAAAGGTTCCATGGTCAACGGCTGTTGGAACTCGTGAATGGCAGCATCTGACACTGCCAATCTCGGTTCTGTCCAAACTAGTCGGTCTGTTCCATAATCATCTCCGCTAGACCTTTAAAGGCGCCGAGAGAGAGAGAGCGCGTGCTTCCGCCTGAAACCAGGAAAGGGAAGGTGGTATGAGGTCGCTGATTCTATTCCCTTCCTCTTTTGACCCGGAACACTTGGCTGCAATGTCGCAGGCTTATGAGATGGTTTGCATCAAGCTCGGGCTGAGACAGGGGAGCCATCATCTGAAAGCATAGGTTCTGACGAGTTCGCCGAAGCCACCCAAAAGGATCGGGCACTTTCCGTCATGGCGGGGCTGAACCGCTCATGGATCCGTTGGCAATCCCAACTTGTGGCCGATTGCGATGCTACCCATTGGGCAAGGGAGCGCCTATGCCGATGGCTTCTGCTGGCCTCTGATCGAATGGGAAGTACGACCATTGTGGCGAGCCAAGACTCGATCGCAGATGGGCTCGGGCTTCTCAGGACAACAGTGACCCTGCTTACGCTCGACCTTGAAGTCGCAGGCGCAATTCAAACGAGACGAGGTAAGATCACGGTCTGCGATCGTGCCCTGCTGGAAAGCAGTGCGTGTATCTGCTGCGCGAAGCTGGACAGCAGTAAGTGGCCATCGCACAGACTTGCTGCTCCGATCAGAATTGCCACTCACGAGGATGACGGCCTGAATACGGGAAGACCAGAATCACCACACCATCACGATCTTTGACCAGATCGTATTGAACCATGTCAGATCCTGTGCCCTGAACTGAAATGGCAGCATTCGATCGTTCTTGTAGACAAAGCAGAGAACATTAGCTCAATGTGAATTCGTCGCATTTGACCCCATTGCCGACAGCGAGCAGATTGGCACTAACGGTAAGCTGGGCGCAGAAGGTGCGGTAGCCGACCCTGTGGAATTAGTTCCAGTAGCGGGCTGGCCTCCCCAACGGCAGTAGACGAAGCTACCTTCGATCGCCCTTGCTCAGGCTTTGGACATGGCAAACGGAAGCGGAAAAATCCCGGAACAGGCTGGCCAGGGGGGCAGCGACAAGGGGCCCGTTATTGTCGCGATGGGGGCCTCTGCAGGTGGTGTTCAGGCTCTGCAAAACTTCTTCAGTGTAATGCCGAAAGATACTGGCGCCGCCTTCATCGTGGTGGTGCATCTTGATCCGCAGCACCGCAGCGAGCTTTCGGCCATCGTCGCAACGCGCACAACGATGCCGGTCGTTCAGGTTGAGAAAAGCGCGCGCATCAAGGCCAACCACGTCTATGTCATCCCTCCCGACCGGCGCTTGCACGTCGTCGATCACGAGCTGCAGGCATCCGAGTTCGAGGAGCCGCGAGGGCAACGGCTGCCTATCGATTTTCTGTTCCGCTCGGTCGCTGAGCGGCTCGGCGATGGATTTGCCGTCATTCTAAGCGGCGCTGGCTCAGATGGGGCAATAGGGGTGCGCGCCGTCAAGGAGTCCGGCGGCATTATTCTCGTGCAAGACCCGAACGAAGCCGACTACGCCTCAATGCCCCGCAGCGCAATCGAAACTGGAGTGGTGGATTTTGTCCTTCCAGTACGCGAGCTCGCGAAACGCCTAAGCGATCTCATTCGCATGAAGGACATGGTCTGGCCCCCCGAGATGGGCGATCTCGACGAGGAACTCATACGCCGCATTCTGGCTCATCTTCGCGTGCGTACCGGCCATGACTTTTCCAAATACAAGCGATCGACGGTAGTTCGGCGGATCGCGCGTCGTATGCAGGTCAACCGCACCGATGCCTTGAAGGATTACCTAGACCTTATCCGCACCAAACCGGATGAAGTCGAGGCGTTGCTCGCCGATCTTTTGATTTCCGTGACCACGTTTTTCCGCGACCAGGAAGCATTTCAAGCGTTCGCAAAACTATTGCGCGATATTTTTGATAGCAAAGAACAAGGGCAATCGATCCGCGTCTGGGTGGCCGGCTGCGCTACCGGTGAAGAGGCGTACTCCATCGGCATGCTCTTACTCGAAGAGGCGTCACGCCACGTTGTCCGTCCGCAGATTCAGGTGTTTGGCACTGATCTCGATGTGCGCGCATTGGCAGTGGCGCGAGAGGGGCGCTACCCCGTTGCCATCGAAGCTGACGTCGGCGAGTCGCGCTTGCGCCGGTTCTTTTCGCGTGAGGGCGACTATTACAGGATTCGGCAGGAGCTGCGGGACATCATTCTATTTGCATTGCACGACTTACTTAAAGACCCTCCGTTTTCGCATGTCGACGCGGCGTCTTGCCGAAACGTACTCATTTATCTTGACCGCGAGCTGCAAGAGCAGGTCTGCAGCACATTTCACTATGCTCTGAACCCCGGTGGCTATTTGTTTCTCGGATCTGCCGAGACAGCTGATAATCCGGCGGGGCTGTTCCGCACCATCGATCGCCATGCCCGCATTTACCAATCGACCCTCGTTCCGGGCGCAAAGCGAGAACTATTACCGCGCCTGCTCGGGCCCGTTCGCATTCGCGAGCAGATGCTGCCTCTTCCCCAAATCGTCACTCCAACCGCAGCCTTGAGCGAGGCGGCGGCGCACCGCCGCGCCATCGAGCAGATCACCCCTCCGAGCATTCTAGTGGATGAGGCCCATCGCGTGCTTCACCTTTCGGACAGCGCAGGCCGTTATGTGGCGCCCTCGGGAGGTCCCTTGAGCGCCGACGTAACGGAGTTGGTTCGGCCGGAGCTTCGCTTTGAAGTCCGCTCATGTCTTCACCGCGCCTTCGAACGACGGCGGTCCACTCTCAGTTTGGCTGTCCCGGTAAAGGTGAACGGTGCGAGCCATCAGGTGCAGGTCCAAGTCAAGCCGATCGAAGAAGCGGGAGAATGGCGGCGGGCCGTGATCCTGTTCATAGAAGGAGACGCCGTCAACGAAACGCTCTCCGGCGAGCAAGTCTCGGATGAGGGGGTCCGTCGCCTCAAGGACGAGCTGGAACTCACACAGCAGCGGCTGCGCACGATGCGCGAGGAGTCGGAGACGGCCAACGAAGAACTCCGCGCCTCAAACGAGGAGCTGCAATCGATCAACGAGGAGTACCGCTCGACCTCGGAAGAACTGGAGACTAGTAAAGAGGAATTGCAGTCGATCAACGAGGAGCTGCAGACGGTCAATAGTGAGCTGAAGTCCAAGCTTGATCTGATTTCGCGTGCGAACAGCGATCTCCAGAACCTTCTGGCCGCGACCGACTTCGGCATACTTTTTCTCGATTCCGGCCTGAATATTAAGCGCTTCACAGAGCCGGTAAGGGATTTGTTCAGTGTCACGAGCAGCGACGAGGGTCGCCCAATCACCGATTTTGCGCATCAGCTCGAATACGATGACCTGGTCAAAGATGCTCGGACGGTGATTTCCCATTTAGCTCCGCTCCGCCGCGAGATTCGCAGCCGCAAGGGGCATTGGTACGAGCTGGGCATACGTCCCTATCGGACAGTGGAGGATAAAATTGATGGTGTCGTGATCACCTTTGTCGACATCACGGAGCGGAAGCTCATGGAAGAACGGCTCAAATCAGTCATCAGCGAGGCAGGGCCGTCGAGCCGGAACAGCACCTAATAATGGTCTTTAAAACCTATCTTGGCGGAACCTAAACCTATATTGGCTGAACTTGGCATACCAGCGGAGCTGGCCGGAAAATGTTTAGTGCTGGTTCAATATAGTATCGGTCTTGGCAATCAGCTCTTTACTTTCCGCGATGGACCGTCGCGCTCGCTCGGTCAGCTCGGCTTCGACCTCGTAAAGGTGCGCGATCTGAAGAAGTTTGTTTCCAAGCGCCTCTGTAGGCGCCCGCTCCGCCATTTTGAGGCAACGATCCCGGTCCTGCAGCAGTTTTTCAGCCTTTGCGTCCATGGCTGCGCATCCTTCTGTACTGACGATAGATCAATGGTCATCGTTGAACAAGC
>Ga0111538_10008836_pt1 | contig 13487 bp, 10 predicted proteins | sample SoiMethybrSBSTD1_FD_79669 | JGI IMG/M metagenome (GOLD analysis project Ga0111538, IMG submission 79669) | Bulk soil microbial communities from a Populus tree surrounding site in Tennessee, USA - Soil MetaG P. TD hybrid SBSTD1 (version 2)... | ecosystem: Environmental > Terrestrial > Soil >...
CCGGCAAAAGCCCAGCTCCTCGTACGCGATCATCTCGGCGATCGCGAAGCAGTCGTGGACCTCGGCCACGTCCACGTCGGCCGGCCCGACGCCCGCCATGCGGTACGCGCTCTGCGCGGCGCGCTCGAGCGCGGGCCAGCGGGCGTAGTCCTCGTGCAGCGACGTCAGCTGGAAGCCGTCGAGCGCCTGGCCGGTGCCGCGAATCCACACGGGCCGGTCGGTGAGGTCGCGGGCGCGCTCCTCGGAAGCGACCAGCACGGCGGCGGCGCCGTCGGTGATCGGCGAGCACATGAACAGCCTGAGCGGCGTCGAGATCATCCGCGAGCACAGGATCTGATCGAGCGTCGCGCCCTTCTGGAAGTGGGCGTTCGGGTTCTTCGACGCGTGCGTGTGATTCTTCAGGCCGACCATGGCGAGCTGCTCCTCGGTCGTGCCGTACTCGGCGATGTGCCGTTGCGCGGCGAGGGCGAAGCAGGGCGGCGCCGTGAGCCCGAACGCCGCCTCCCATTCACGGTCGACGCCGGTTCCCATGTTCAGGATGGCCTCGTCGCCGCGCGGCTGGTTCAGCTTCTCGACGCCCAGCACCATGACGAGGTCGGCGAGGCCGGCGGCGATGAACGCGTAGGCGTAGCGGATGCCGACGGTCCCCGAGGCGCACATGTGCTCGGTGCGGGCGCTGAGGGCACTCGGCCGGATTCCGAGCGCCTCGGCGGCCATCGACGCGATGTGAGACTGAAAGGCCGTCCGCTCCGGCATGACGGAGCCGACCACCAGGCCCTCGACGTCCCTCGGCTTCACCGCCGGAATGGAATCGAAGCACGCTTTGCCGGCTTCCCAGATGAGGTCGCGATAGCTCGCCTTGCGGACCCCGAACTTCGACACTCCGGCGCCGACCAGCGCGACCTTTCTCACGTCCGCCTCCGCGCAAAAATGCTCAGAGCTCCCTCACTCGAACGCCGTCGCGCGATCCCAGTCGAGGTCGCGGCCGATGATGACGCGCAAGATCTCCGACGTCCCTCCTCCGGGCAGGAGGAATCGCGCATCCCGGAAGTACCGCTGGACCGGGTACTCGCTGGCCAGGCCGTACGACGCGAAGATGCGGGCCGCCTCGTCGGTGATCCGCACCGCCGTCTCGGATGCGAAGAGCTTCGTCATGGCGGCCTCGCGCGGGACGACGCGGCCGGTGTCGAGACGCGCGGCCGCCTGGTATGTCAGGAGCATCGATGCGTGGAGTGACGTCAGCATGTCGGCCAGCTTGAACCCGATGGCCTGATGCTCGGCGATCGGCTTGCCGAAGGCCACGCGCTCGCGCGCGTAGCGGACCGCCGCCCCGTACGCCGCGCGCGCGAGCCCGACCGAGATCGCGGCGGTCATCACGCGGATCTCCGAGAGGATCCCGCCGACCTTCTCGACGCCGCCGGTTTCGCCGCCCAGCAGATGCTCCGCGGGAACCTCGACATCCTCGAGCAGGATCTCGCCGGTGACCGAGCCGCGGACCGACATCTTGTCGATCGACTTGCCGAGCGTGATGCCGCGCATCGCGCTCCGGTCGAGGAGAAAGAGCGCGATGTTCTTCATGCCCCGCTCGTCCGACGTCTTGGCGGCGACGGTCAGGAGATCGGCGACCGGTGCGCTGGTCACCCACGTCTTCGTCCCGCGCAGCACGTAGCGGTCACCCCGGCGCTCCGCCCGCGTGGTGATGGCGGCGACGTCGGAGCCGGCGTTGGGCTCGGTCAACGCGAAGGTCGCGATCAGGTCGCCGCGGAGGGCGGGGACCAGATAGCGCCGGCGCAGGTCCTCGGACCCGTGCTTGTAGACGAAGTACGTCCCCATCAGGGACTGCATCGCCGCGGCGGCGGCCACCGACAAGGAGCCGCGCGCGAGCTCCTCGGCGAAAAGGCAGTACGTCACCATGTCGGCGCCGGCGCCGCCGTAGGCCTCCGGATAGCGGAGTCCGAGGTAGCCGAGCTCGCCGATTCGCTTGAAGAGCTTCATCGGAAACTCGGCGCGGTCGTCGATCGCCTCGGCCTCCGGCACCACCTCGGCGTCGACGAATCGGGCGACCGCCTTGCGGAACTGCTCCTGCTCTGACGTGAACGCGATCACGACCGGAGCTCCCGGCGCAGCGTGTCGGTGGCGGGCCCGTCGATCGACAGATCGGCACCGCGCGCGACGATCACCACGCCGTAGTCGCGGCGCGCGGCCTCGACGGACACGTAGTCGTCCAGCACGTCCTCCAGGACGCGGCGCGGGTCTCGCTCGAGCGGATCGCCGTAGCCGCCCGCCCCGGATTGCTGGAACGAGATCACGTCGGCATAGGCGAACTCGCGCGACTGCTTGCCGTGGACGATCTCCTCCCCCGGACCCGGGTTCAGCACGGTGCGGCCGAGCCTGCCCGGCTTGCCGCCGTAGAGACCATACGGCGCGAACCGCTGCCGGTCCGAGAGATTCGTCAGCTTGCCCTCGTCGGCGAGAAACCGGAGATCGCGGCGGATCCCGCAGCCGCCGCGGTACGTGCCGGCGCCGCCCGAATCGCCGATCAGCTCGAAGCGCTCGACGATCATCGGCTGGTTGGCCTCCTGCGCCTCGACCGGAATGTTCGACGCGTTGAATGCCCACGCCATCGCCTCGCAGCCGTCCCGGGTGGCGCGGGCGCCCGTCCCGGAAAGCACGAGCTCGTAGGCGACGAACCGCCGGCGCCGAGCCCGGTCCCAGCCCCCGAAGGTCGGGTTGGCCATGTGCGACGCGGCGGCGCTCACGCGGGCGGGCAGCGCCGGAGCCAGCGCGCCCAGCACGGACTCGAAAGTCCTGTAGCAGATGATGGCGCGTGGACCCCCGCCGGCGGGCGGTCGCGGGTTGAGGAACGACCCCTCCGGCGCCTTGACGGTGATCGGCCGCAAGGCGCCCTCGTTCATCGGCCCGAGCGGATCGGTCAGGCACTTCACCGCCGCGTATGAGTAGGAGCGCGTGTAGTTGATGTAGGAATTCATGCCCGACGCGGTCTGGGAGCTCGAGCCTTCATAGTCGATGAGGATCGAGTCGCCGTGCACCGTCACCGCGACCGCGACGCGGAGCGGCTCGGTCCCGGGGCCGTAGTCGTCCAGGAAATCCTCGAACCGGTAGACGCCGTCCGGGATCGCGCGGATGGACGCGCGCATGCTCGCCTCGCTTCGGGTGACGATCTCGTCCATGGCGGCGCGGAGCACGTGCTTGCCGTAGCGCGCCGCCAGCTCCTGGAGCCGGAGCTCGCCGACGCGCAGCGCACTCCGCTGAGCGCGGAGGTCGCCGAGCACCTTCTCGGGCGTGCGCGTGTTGGCCGCGATGATCGCGACGATGCCCTCGTGCTCGCGATATTCCTGCCAGACCTTGGTCGGTGGGATCCGCAGCCCTTCCTGGAAGTAATCGAAGATCCCCTCGACGCCCTGGCTGCCCGGCCGCTGCCCGCCCACGTCGGTGTGGTGCAGGATGTTCACGGCGAAGCCCACGATCTCGCCCTCGTGGAACGCCGGCTGGGTGATGAAGAAATCGGGGAGATGTCCCGAGCCGAGGAGCGGGTCGTTGAGCATGATGGCATCACCCGGCCGCAGCGTCTCGCGCGGATGCGCCGCGAGTGCGTTCCTGACGGCGGCCGACATCGCGCCCATGTGGCCCGGCGAATAGGGACCCTGGGCCACCATGCGGCCCTCCGGATCGAAGACCGCCACCGAGAAGTCCTGGCCCTCGCGCGCCTGCTCGGAGTACGCGGTGCGGTGTACGGTGGTCCCGATCTCGACGGCGATCGACTGGAGCGCGCCCCACACGACGCCGAGAGTGATCGGATCGAGCGGTGTCACTGGACGACCTCGTCGGCGCGCGTCACCAGCGTCGGGGGCAGCGTGACGCCGAGCGCCCGGGCGGTCTTGAGGTTGAGGAGCAGCTCGAGCTTCGCGGGCGGCTCCATGGGCAGGTCACCCGGCTTGGCGCCCTTGAGAATCTTGTCCACGAACGCGGCGGCCCGACGGTGCGCATCGATCGCGTTCGGCCCGTACGCCATGAGCCCTCCCACCTCGACGTATTCGCGCTGCGGATAGATCGCGGGCAGGCGGTACTTCGCCGTGAGGCTCACGAGCTGCCGGCGCTGGGGGTCGGCGACGCCGTCGCTGGGAAGGATGACGCCGCCTGCGTTCTCGCGCTTCACGCGCGCAAACGCCGCGTCGAATTCGTCCGGGGCGTGCAGAAACGTCGGCGCGGCCAGCATCACTCTCGATGCCCGCGCCTTGTCCTGCATGTCCTCGAGAACGCCCGTCACGGGCTGCCGCGTGACGAGCACCGCCACACGCGTGGCGGACGGTACCGCCTCGCGCAACAGCTCGACGTACTTCGCGCCGATCCCCGGCACGCCGAGCGTCAAGCCGGTGATGTTGCCGCCCGGCCGCGCCAGGCTCGCGATGAGCCCGCCGGCGACCAGATCGGGCGCCGCGATCGTGACGATCGGAATCGTCGTCGTCGCCGCGCGAGCCGCTTCGATCTCACGCGATCCGGCCGCGACGATGACGTCGACGTTGAGTCGGACCAGGTCGGCGGCGAAACCCGGGAGGTCCCGGGCCTTGCCGGCGGCGAAGCGCCGCTCGATCGTGAGGCTCGCGCCCTGTGCGTGGCCGAGCCCGCGCAACGCCTCGACGAACCCCGCCCACTCGGGGCCGGGCCGGGCTGGATCCGTGGCGAGCGAGAGGATGCCGATGCGCGCGGTCTTCGACGGTGGCTGGGCCGCCACCTCGCCCGGGGCGGACGCGAGCAGGAGGCCGAGCAGCACGCCGAGCACCAAGCCCTGGGCGCTCATCGCTCGGCAACCTCGGCGAGCAGGTTCGCGTACTCGTCCACGGTAGCCGTCATCCACGGCGGAATCACGGTGGTCGATTCTCGCTCCTCGACGATGGCCGGACCGGTGAGCGATATGCCCGGCGCGAGAGCGTACCGGTCGTACACCGGTGTGTCGGCGTAGCCGCGCGCCTCCGGAAAGTACGCGCGGCGTACGCCCTTGCGGCTTCCCTCGCCGCTGCGCGCCCCCGCCTTGGCCAGGGCGATGCGCGGCGAGCCGCCGATCGCGGAAAGCTTCCAGGTAACGATCTCCACGGGCTCTTCGGGGCTCGCGTAGCCGTAGCGCGCCGCGTACACCTCGTCGAAGCTCGCGCGCATGCGCGCCAGCGCCGCACTGTCCAGGCGGCCGGCGGGGATCGGCACGGTCACCTCGTATCCCTGTCCGACGTAGCGCGCGTCTGCGGAGCGCACGACCGTCACTTCCCCCGCGACCGCCGACTCCCTGACGACCTCGATCGCCTGCGCGGCCATCTCCGCGTACATCGACGTGAGGTGCTGGGGATCGACGGTGTCGAGACGGCGGACGTACGTTCGCGCGACGTCGAACCGCACCTCGGCCGCGAGCAGGCCGATCGCCGCCGTGACGCCGGCGCAGGCTGGGAGAATCACTCGCGGGATGCCGAGGGCCTGCGCGAGCCGGCAGCCGTGGACCGGGCCCGAGCCGCCGAAGGCCACCAGCGTGAGGTCGCGGGGATCGCGTCCGCGCTCGATCGACACGATGCGCGTGGCTAGCTCCATGTTCGTGTTGACGATCGCGTGGATGCCCCACGCTGCCTCCTCGAGCGAGAGACCGAGCGGCCGCGCGATCTTCGCCTCGATCGCCCGCGCCGCGGCGCCTCCCTCGAGCCGCATCGCCCCGCCGGCGAAATAGTCGGGATTGACGTAGCCGAGGACGACGTCGGCGTCGGTCACGGTCGGCTCGGCGCCGCCCCGCCCGTAGCAGACGGGGCCCGGCATCGACGAGGCGCTCTCTGGACCAACGGCGATGACGCCGAGCCGGGCGCTCGCGATCGACCCGCCCCCCGCGCCGATCTCGACGAGATCGATCGCCTGGATGTTCATCGGTAGGCCGCTGCCGGGCGCGTTCTTCACCCGGTGCAGCTCGAAGGCCGTCGTCGTTGCGGGACGCCCCTTCTCGATCAGCGCGAGCTTCGCGGTGGTGCCGCCCATGTCGAAGGCGATGAGGTCACTGTGTCCGGTGAGCTCGCCATAGGCCGCCGCCATCAAGGCACCTGCCGCGGGGCCGGACTCGATCATCCGGACCGGATGCCGCTGCATGGCCTCGGCGGTCGCGACACCGCCGGAGGACTGCATCACGAAGAGCCGGCCGCGGTAGCCGCGGCGCGCGGTCGCGGACGCGAGGCCGCGCAGGTATTCACCGACGGCCGTCATGACGTAGGCGTTCACCACGGTCGTCGACGTACGCTCGTACTCGCGAAACGTCGGCGCCACCTCGTGCGACAGCGTCACCGTGACGTGCGGGGCTTCCTCGGCGACCAGCTCGGCCAGCCGCCGCTCGTGCGCGGGATTCAGATACGAATGAAGCAGGCACACCGCGAGCGTCGTCACGCCGCGCCCGACCAGCTCGCGGATCGCGCGCCGGGCGCCGGCCTCGTCGAGCGGCGTCCGCACCGATCCGTCGGCGAGAACGCGCTCGGTCACCTCGCCGATCAGCCGCCGCCGGATCAGCGGCGCCGGCTTCTCGATCTGCAGATCGTAGACCTGGTAGCGGCGCTCGCGTCCGATGATGAGGACGTCGCGGAAGCCGCGCGTCATCAGGAGCCCGACGCCGCGCGCCTTGCGCTCGATGACGATGTTGGAGCCGAGCGTGGTGCCGTGAATCGCCTGGGCCACGTCGGCCCACGCCACGCCGCTCTGCGCGATCAACTCGTCGAGGCCCGCCAGGCACGCCTCGGACGGATCCGGGTAGGTCGTCAGCCGCTTGGCAGTACGCAGCTCACCGGAGGGCGACTGGAGCACGAAGTCGGTGAAGGTTCCGCCGACGTCGAACCCTACCCGGTACGACATGATCAGACGCTAGTTCCGGCGATCCGAGCGCGAAAGAACGATCCGATAGGGATATCGACGGCACGTTTGCCAGGTGTTGGTGTACTCGACCGGCTCCCCGCTCGCCGCGAAGTACGTGCGCTCGAAGAACAGCAGCGGAGAGCGGGCGCGTATCTGCAATAGCTCGGCGACCTGCCGCGGCGCGAGGGCCGCGTCCACGACCTGCTCCATGAGCTTGATGGGCATGCCGAGGTGCCGCTCGATGGCGCCGATCAGCGAGGTCTTCTGCAGATCCTCCTCCGACACGGCGGCGCCGATCGACAGCGGCATGTACGCGGTCACATGCTGGAAGGGGCCGTTGTCGGCGATCCGGACGAAGGTGATGCAGTGAGCCGAGGAGCGCGGGGGCATGCGAAGCGCCCGGGCGATGTTCGCGGGCAGGAGCACGACGCCCCGGGAGACGAACTTGAACTCCGTCTCGTCGCCGAGGGCCATCATGTCGCCGACCGAGCCGATGACCCTGAGCTTGCGGTCTCCACCGGCCGAGGGCGTCGCGAACGTGCCCCGGCCCGCGTGCCGGTAGAGGCGCCCTTCCTGGACGAGGACGTCCAGGGCCTGGCGGATCGTCGGCCGGCTCACCTTGAAGCGCGCGCACAGCTCGTGCTCGGAGGAGATTCGCTCGCCCTCCTCGCGCAGGTCGGCTCGGATGGCGTCGGCAATCTGGAGGTACCTCGGAATTCCGGGGCGGTAATTCAAAGCCGGATGAACCTCCCGTTGTCAGGCTGTCTAGACATCTAACACCAGGAGTACCCGGCCGTCAAATTACGGAACTGCCTTACAGGACCCCCTCGTTGTCCGGACAGCTACCGGCCGATGAGCTCGCGGGCGATCACGACGCGCTGGATCTGGTTGGTGCCCTCGAAGATCTGGGTGATCTTCGCGTCCCGCATGAAGCGCTCGACCGGATACTCGCGGGTGTAGCCGTAGCCGCCGAAGATCTGTACGGCGTCGGTGGCGACCTTCATGGCGGCGTCGGCGGCGAAGCACTTGGCCATCGACGACTCGAACGCCGTCGACGAGCCGCCTCGATCGAGGAGCGACGCCGCGTGATGGACGAGGAGCCGCGCGCCGTGCACCTGCATGGCCATGTCGGCCAGCATGAACTGGAGGCCCTGGAAGGACGCGATCGGCTGACCGAACTGCTGGCGCTCCTTCGCGTAGGCCACCGCCGCATCGAGGGCGGCCTGGCCGATCCCCACCGCCTGGGCGCCCACGGCAGGGCGCGAGCCGTCGAGGGTGCGGAGCGCGATCTTGAAGCCCTCCCCCTCTTCGCCCAGGCGGTTCTCGACGGGGACCTCGCAGTCGCTCAGGTGGAGCGCGACGGTCGGCGAGCCGCGGATGCCCATCTTGCGCTCGAGCTTGCCGACGGAGAAGCCGGGAAACGTCGGCTCGACCAGAAACGCCGTGACGCCGCGCCGCCCGCGGCCGCGGTCGACGGTCGCGAAGAGCGTGATGACCTTGGCGTGGCTCCCGTTGCTGACCCAGAGCTTCTGGCCGTTCAGCACGTAGCGGTCGCCCTTGCGAACGGCCAGCGTCGAAAGCGAGGCGGCGTCCGAGCCGGCGCCGGGCTCCGACACCGAGAACGCCGCGGTGATCTCGCCCGAGGCCAGGCGCGGGAGGTAGCGGCGCTTCTGCTCCTCGTTGCCAGCCGCGACGATCGGCCAGCCGCCCGCGTACTGGACGAGGTAGATGACCGCGGTGGACGCGCACGCCCAGGCGATCTCCTCGACGGCGATGCAGAACGCGAGAGCGCCCATCGCGCTGCCGCCGTACGCCTCCGGAATGTAGAGCCCCAGCAGCCCTTGCTTGCCGAGGAGCGCGAGCTGCTCGGCGGGGTAGGCCTCGGTCTCGTCCACGTGGGCGGCCAGCGGCGCGATTCGGTCGCGCGCGACCGAGCGCACGAGGTCCCGCATGGCGCTCTGCTCGTCGGTCAGGTAGAGATCCTGGGACATCGCCGATTCACTCTCTGGAGAACATTCTCTCCCGAAAGCATTATCCGAGACGCGGCAAGGACGATGACAGTTATCGTCACTTGCTCAGACGAATTTTTGTAGCCGAAAAATCCGGATATCGGGGCTCCGCGCGCCAAGTGCCCGGGATTTCGACCACCGGCCGGCTGGCATCGACGGTGCAGTAGCGAGGCCCCATGCAAAACGAGAAAGTCGTCGTCGTGATGCCGGCGTACAACGCGGGGCGGACGCTCCGCATGACATACGAGGGGCTGCCGAAGGACACCGTTAGCCTCGTCATCCTGGTGGACGACGGCTCCACCGACGGGACGCTCGAGGTTGCGCGGCAGCTCGGCCTCGAGATCTTCGTGCACAACCGCAACTACGGTTACGGTGCGAACCAGAAGACGTGCTACGCGGAGGCGCTGCGGGCGGGGGCCGACATCGTGGTGATGGTGCACCCCGACTATCAATACGACCCGCGGCTGGTTCCGCAGATCATCGAACCGATCGTGCGTGGGGAGGCCGACGTCGTGTTCGGCTCGCGACTGAAGAGCGGTTCGGCGCTGGCCCAGGGGATGCCCTGGTGGAAGTACTTCTCGAACCGCTTCCTCACGAGCCTCGAGAACAGGATGTTCGGCCTGAGGCTGTCGGAGTACCACACGGGCTACCGGGCCTTCCGCCGCGAAGTGCTGGAGAACGTCAACGTGGCGCTGAACTCGGACGGCTTCATCTTCGATCAGGAGATCGTCGCGCAGGTCGTCGCGTCGGGCTACCGCATCGCCGAGATCGCGGTGCCGACGCGGTACTTCCCGGAGGCGTCCTCCGCGAGCTTGAAGGACTCGACGGTGTACGGTCTTCGCATCCTCTCGCTGCTCGCGCGCTACGGTCTGCACCGTCAAGGCGTGTGGCACTCGCGCGCGTTCGACAGCCTGCCCGCCCGGTACGCGCGCCTGGCGCCGGCCGTCTCGACGCCGGCGCGCCGGCCCGTCGCCGAGCCCCGGACTGCTCCGGCGCTCGGTCGCTGAGCGAGCGTCCCGCTCTTATCCCGCTTCGCATCTCGCGCGCCGCGCGCCGGCGCGCTTGACGATTCCCGCGCTTCTGCCCGATCATTGCGCGTCGCTCTCCAGATGTGCGCGCCGCAGGCCATCGCGGGGCTGGGGCCCCGCCCGCCGAGGCGCGCCTACGGATTAGGGAGGCGCGCAATGGCGCTCGTGAACACGAGGACGCGCATCGTCACGGCTCTCACCACCCTGATCGTCATCGGCTCGGCCGCGGTCTACGTGCTCGCGCAGCCGGCGGGCGACCCGAAGAAGAGCCCGACGCTCGTCATGGGCAAGCGCCACACGCTGGCGGCCACGCTCGAGACGGTGCAGTGGGGATGGCTCGACCCGAAGGAGCCGCCGAAGCTCACCGTCGACTCGGGGGACATCGTCGCGGTCGAGACGATGATGCACTCACACGACAAGGTCCGGCCCGGAATCACGATGGACGAGATCGTCGCGCTGCGCCGCGTGAACCCGGGCGGCGGGCCGCACTCGATGACGGGCCCGATCTACGTCAACACCGCCGAGCCCGGTGACGTGATGGAGATCCGCATCGTCAAGATCGTCCCGAAGGCGTTCGGCATCAACTTCAACCTGCCCGGCAAGGACTTCCCGACGATCGGCGCCCTGGCCCCGGAGATGCCCGACGGGTTCATCAAGTTCTTCACGCTCGATCTCAAGAAGCGCCAGGCGGAGTTCAAGCCCGGCATCACGCTCGACCTGCGGCCATTCCCCGGCACGCTGGCGGTGGGCATCGATCCCAACGATCCGTCGCCGCGCAAGGGCGGCGCGACCGACCCGATGGCGCCGGTCTCGACGCTGCGGCCGTGGAAGAACGGCTCGAACATGGACATCAACGAGCTCCAGGAAGGCGCGACGATCTTCATTCCCATCTTCCTGAAGGGCGGGCTCGTGTGGACCGGCGACTCGCACTGCCGGCAGGGCAACGGCGAGGTCAACCTCACCGCGCTCGAGTGCTCCTATAAAGAGATCGCGATGCAGCTCATCGTCCGCAAGGACATGAAGCTGGAATGGCCGCGCGTGGAGACGAAGACCCACTGGATCGCCATGGGATTCGACGAGGACCTCAACAAGGCGATGGTCAACGCGGTCCGTGAGGCCGTCGATTTCCTGGAGCAGCAGAAGGTCGTGCCGATGAGCCGCTACGAGGCGTATTCCCTGGCCTCGATGGCGGCCGACTGCCGTGTCACGCAAGTGGTGGACGTCCGCAAGGGCGTTCACTGCATGATTCCGAAGTCGATCTTCGCCAAGAAGTCGTAGTTGCTCCGGGCGCTCGGCCTCGTCCTGGCCACCGCCGCGTCCGCGTGGGCCGCGGCGGCGCCGGACGTGATCGCCGTGGTGACGACGTCGACCGATCTCAAGGCGCTCGTCGCCGCGGTGGGCGCTGGGCGCGTCGCGGTCGAGAGCCTGGCTCCGCCCCTTCACGATCCTCACGCGGTCGAGATCACGCCCGGTCAGCTGGCCAGGCTCAGGTCGGCGGCCTTGCTGGTGCGGATCGGTCTCGATCACGAGCCGTGGCTCGGGCGCGTTCGCGCCGCCGTGAACGATCCTCGCTTCGCGCCCGGCGGTCCAAACGACCTCGACCTGTCGCGTGGAATCGACGTGCTCCAGTCGGAGTCGCCTCGCGTCCGCAGTGAGCGCGGCGTCCACGTCCACGGGTTCGGCAATCCCCACTACTGGCTCGACCCGATGAACGCTCGCCCGATGACCCAGGCGATCGTGGACGCGCTCGCCCGCCTGGCCCCCGGCGAGCGGGAGACCTTTGCGCGAAACCAGGCGCGCCTGCTGGCTGGGCTCGACGCCGACCTGGCGCGATGGATTGCAGCCCTCGCGCCCGCCCGCGGCGCGCGCGTCGTGGCCTATCACGACACCTGGCCCTACTTCGCGCGCCGCTTCGGCCTCGTCGTCGTCGCGACCATCGAGCCGGCGCCCGGCGTGCCGCCGTCGGCGGCGTCGCTCGCCGAACTGACCGCGCGCATGAAGGAGGCCGGCGTCAAGCTCGTCATCGCCGAGCCGTCGTCCAACGCGTCGATCGCCGGCCAGGTGGCCGCGCGAAGCGGCGCGCGTCTGGTGACGCTCGTGCCGTCCGTGGGCGGCGACCCGGAGGCGCGCGACTACCCTGGCCTGTTCGAGGTCAACGTGCGCCGCCTCGCCCGGGCGCTGGCCGGCGCTCCGTGAGAACCGCCGGATGATGGAGCTGCTCTGGGCTCCGCTGCTGGCCTGCCTGGTCCTGACGGCGATTCACGTTTATCTCGGGCTCCACGTGCTCGCGCGCGGCGTGATCTTCGTCGACCTGGCGCTCGCCCAGGTCGCTGCGCTCGGCGTAACCGTCGCGTTTCTCGCCGGCCACCCGATCCAGAGTGAAGCCGCCTACGGCTACGCGCTCGCCTTCACGCTCGGTGGCGCCGCGCTCTTCGCCGGAAGCCGGGCGCGGCGCGCGCCCGTGCCCCAGGAGGCGATCATCGGAATCGTCTACGCGGTGTCGGCCGCGGCGGCGGTGCTCGCCGTCGACCAGGCACCTCAGGGCGGTGAGCACATCAAGCAGATCCTGGTGGGCAGCATCCTCACCGTCACGCCGGCCGAAGTCGGCACGCTGGCTCTCCTCTACGCGTCGATCGGCGCGCTCCACTGGCTCGTCCGCCGGCCCCTGCTCGACATCTCGTTCGACCCGGACGGCGCCGGCGCGCAGCGCGCGGTACGCCGCTGGGATTTCGTCTTCTATGCGTCGTTCGGCGTGGTCGTGACGAGCTCAGTGCGTCTGGCCGGTGTCCTGCTCGTCTTCGCCTATCTGGTGGTGCCCGCCACCGCCGCGGCGATGCTGGCGCGGTCGGTGCGGGGCCGGCTGGCGCTTGGATGGGCGCTCGGGGCGCTGGTGAGCATCGGCGGGCTCGCGGCGTCGTGGGCCTGGGACTTGCCGACGGGCGCCACCGTCGTCGTCGCGTTTGGTGTGGCGCTGGCGGGCATCGGCCTCGGCCTCGCCGCACGCGCGCTCGCGCTGGCGACGCGGCAGCGAGGCCCGGGCGCGCTCCGCGGTGTCGCGATCGCGCTGTGCGCGGCGGCGGCGCTCGCCGGCCTCCTGCTGGTGCTGGCGCCGCGGATCGACCACTGGTGGCTCGACGGGCTCGAGGCGGCCGTGCCCGCCGCCCGCACGCTGTTCCTGGACGCCGACGAACGCGAGACGTACCGGGATAGCCTGGAAGGCGCCGGACGCAGCGCCGCCGAGCTCGCGCGCGTTCGCGCGATGCAGCGTGAGGCGCAGTGGGGCACCCGGCCGATGACGGAGGAGATGCAGGAGCGGGCGCGGCAGTACCTGGCCGGGCGCGCCGAGCTCCTCGCCGGCGACCGGATGGTCATTCAGGCCTTGCGGGCGCAGGCGCGAGAGCGCCAGCGGTGGTGGCTCGGACTGCCGCTACTCGTCGCCGGAGCGGGCGGTGCGCTCGCGCTCGCGGGTCGCGGACGGGCTACGTAGTGGAGTAGCGGTAGAAGCCCTGCTTGGTCTTCCGGCCGAGCTGACCGGCCATGACCATGCGCTTGAGCAGGGGCGGCG
>Ga0111538_10008837_pt1 | contig 13486 bp, 10 predicted proteins | sample SoiMethybrSBSTD1_FD_79669 | JGI IMG/M metagenome (GOLD analysis project Ga0111538, IMG submission 79669) | Bulk soil microbial communities from a Populus tree surrounding site in Tennessee, USA - Soil MetaG P. TD hybrid SBSTD1 (version 2)... | ecosystem: Environmental > Terrestrial > Soil >...
AATTTGATTTACGTTCATAGCTTTACCAGCTTCGTTGTTCGTAAATTGCGCTACATCGAAACCAGAATTTCTGCCCTTTCCGGGAAACGCACTGGTTAGAAAATCTGCGCCATGGGTAAGAGCAGCGCCATAGTGACCGGCGACGGCTACATTCAAAACTGTAAATATGAGAACCGCCCGGTAAGATTTTAGAAGACCTCTTTTGTTTTGACTGATGATATATACATGCAGCGTCACCGTTGCAGCTGCTAATATTGCCGTCGCAATGCCAGACCATTGATGTATTGTGATGAGGCTTCCGCTGTATTCGTCCTGGGTTTTCAGCAGTAATCCAAAGGCTACCGAAATAGTTGCCCCCAATGCTCCGAAAATCAAGAGAAGATTAATCCCCGCCCGTAGTTCTTGATTTTTTTTATTTAGTGTGAATAATTCCAGGATCAACGCAACAATCAATAACGCAATGGGAAAATGAACCACTAGCGGATGTAATCGGCCCAAAAAATTCCAAAGCCAGAAATCTGTTATCTGGCAAGTTATCGGCATGAATGAAAAGTGCGGAAACATAAAAGTTAACGCTTTATAAAGAATAACAGAATTCAAAATATCCAATTAGAGTCGTTATCATTTCGGAAAATTAATGGTGTTCAGTTTTGGATTCTGTTTCAAAATGCTTCGGATAAAATTAAGAGCAGGAGCGCACATTACAAAATTTTCTTGTAGATGCGAAATTACTGGATCAGATATATTTTAAGTTGGGAATGCTCTTGTTAGCAGGCTGGAAGCGTAGCGCTAATACCGGACTTTCATGATTGGCGCTGCTTAAAAAAAAACCAGGATACAGATCCTGGTTCAATTTGCTAATTATTGCGAAAATTATCTGATCTCAGTGCTCGCATCCTGATTGATCAAAGTTTCCGCAAGGTTGGACAATAGCATGTCGGTTTCTTTTTCCTCTTGAAGTGTTTGCTCAAGCATGCGGGAAATCTCGGCCTTATCGATGGTTTTAGCCAATTGCCTCAAACTTCCATAAGCGGCGATTTCGTAATGTTCGACCTTTTGTGCGGATACAATTAAACCAACATCCCTTGTCGCGCTTCCCGTTTCCGTGTCGTTAATAACCGATTCCCCCTCTCTTAACAAGCCTTCCATTCCCTCGCATTTTTTTGCTTCCACCTTTTCACCTAATATTTCAAAAATTTGCTCAAGACGTGAAATTTGATTTTGCGTGACGCTAAGGTGATCTTCAAACGCCATTGACAGATCCGGGGAGGTGGCGGCCCTTCGTAGTTTCGGAAGAGCCTGCGCCAGTTGTTTTTCGGCACCGTAAATGTCACGTAATTCCTCTTTGAAATACTCGGACAGCGGTAATTGATGGTTACTTAATCCAGATGAAGTTTCCATGTTGTAGTATTTATAATTTGATATTATTCTATGCGGCACAACGCGATTGCATTATGCTCTCTAGTTTTAACTGACCGGCCTCCAATATGTTCACACAATCACAAAGGCTCCTGAATTTTTATCGCTTTTTTTGCCGTGACATTGTAGAAATTTATCCTCAAGAAAAGTAAGTAGCTTTTAGTATCGATCTGTCTACACTCACGCCTTGACTGTAGGCCTGCTGGTTTTTATCGCTTTGTCCGGTTCAAAGCATTAACAACTATCCGAAATTCGGAGCCTTTTGACAAACACAGCTAGGGAAAAACTTTCTATCTTCCGGTTTGAATAAGTACGAAACAAACAACACATCATGAAGCAAGCAGATTATGATACCTTTTCAGGAAGAAGACAATTTTTATCCTCCGTTAAGGGCCTTGTCGGGACCTCCATATTAATGAGTTTACCTGGCCTAAGCCGAGCGGGTGGGTTGTTGGAGACTTTCACGGTAAAACAAGTGATAGATATTATTTTGAAAGAAATTCCAAACGCACCATTCCCAAAAACCGTCGATCAATTAAGATCAGGCAGTATGGAGCAGGAAGTCACGGGTATCGTTACCACGATGTTCCCGACAATAGAAGTAATTGAGCGTACTGCTAAGGCGGGCGCTAATTTTATTATTGCTCATGAAACACCTTTCTACAATAATCAAGACGAAACGGATTGGCTACAGCAAGATGACGCTTATCGCTACAAGATTGGTTTGTTGGATAAATATAAGATTGCGATATGGCGCTTTCATGATTACTGGCATTCGCACAAGCCCGATGGCATTATTATGGGTAATTTAATCAAGCTTGGGTGGGAAAAATATTTCGACGCCAACACGCCAAGGCTCCTTACATTGCCGACACCAATGTCGTTGAAATCCATTGTGTCGCTTGCTAAGGACAGGTTGGGGATTCCGAGTGTCAGGGTGATTGGCAACTTAAAACAAGAATGCAAAACCATTTACATGGCCTTTGGTTACATGGATAGCAGAATGCAGATTGCCGCTATTCAGCAATACAAACCCGACCTTATTTTAAGTGGCGAAACCAGGGAGTGGGAAACCGTTGAACGGGTACGAGATGGCCAACTTATGGGACAAAAAACTGGTTTGCTGGTGGTGAGTCATTCCGTGAGTGAAGAAGCGGGGATGGAGTACGCCGCGAAATGGTTGCAACCAAAAGTTCCCGGTGTTAAGATCACACACATTGCGTCCACGAATCCATTTACTTTTTTGTAGCTGTAAATAATACTAAACTGAGCAAGATTTATTGCGTCGAAGTGTACGCCGATTAATAAATTCGTTCGTTTATACAGTTTAGTGACCTGACGGTCGAATGACGATGCGATCAACGATTTTTACCGTGAAGACTTGGCTGGCTATTTTACTTGGATTTATTTTTAGCGTCGAATCCTATGCGCAATCGAAGAAGATTGTATTTGTGTGTGAGCATGGATCAGCAAAAAGTATTATCGCCGTATCTTATTTTAATAAGATAGCAAAAGAGAGAAACCTTTCCTGGGAAGCTGTTCCGCGCGGGACGACCCCTGACGCAGAAATTTCAGCCAAGACAAAAAAATTGTTGACGGATGACCAAATGCCAGTTCCGCAGGTAAAACCCCGGGCGATTAGCCAAAAAGATATTGATGAGGCCAACCAAGTGATCCTTTTTTTTCCGTTGCCGGAAAACATAAAGGGTGGAGATAACTTGCAATATTGGCCGGGAATAGACGCCGTGAATGGAGATTTCCAAAAATTAAGAGATGACATCTTAGCAAAGTTACTACCGCTGATCGATTCGTTGGAAAACAAATAATGCCTTTGCCTAATGTCGGTATTCCATTGATCAACCAACATCCATTCATTTTATCATTCTGCAATCGGCTGTTAGAAGTACGCCACTACAATAACAGCCGTTCTTAATAAAACATCTATACGTCTTATCAGTATCTTACACCACCTTTACGCGCTGCAACCTACTTTTGTGTTGTCATGGACGAGAGAACACTACGGGTCTACCTATTTCATCAACCTTCAAAAAAGGTTCAGTATGCGCTTAGCATCCTGGCGATCGCCGTTGTTATTGGAATAGGAATGTTGCTTCACGATTGGATCGGGTACCAGGTAGTAGCGCTGATGCTTCTATTGGCGGTTTCGATGTTGGCGATCTTTCTTGACATCGTACCTGTCTTAATCGCGGCGTTGTTGAGCGCTGTTCTCTGGAATTTTCTTTTTATTCCTCCACGGTTCACGTTTGCAGTCGGCAGCGCCGAAGATCGTTTGCTGCTCCTGATGTACTTTGTTATCGCGCTGATCAACGCCGTACTTACCTATAAAATAAAACAGGTGCAAAAGGAAGTGAGGAGGAAGGAAGCTAAGGCTAATGCCGTCAAGTTTTACAATACATTATTCAATTCGCTATCGCATGAATTGAGAACGCCTATTACAACGATCATCGGTGCAACCGACAACCTTATATCGCTGGAAAAAAAATTATCGCCGCAAGACCAACGAACTTTGATCAACGAAATTTCGATCGCAGGTTTAAGGCTTAACCAGCAAGTCGAAAATCTTCTCAACATGTCCAGGCTGGAGTCAGGATTTCTGCGAGTCAAGCGCGATTGGTGTGATATTAAGGAGATCATTTATAAGACTATTCATGTCCTGGAATCGGTTCTGCTGAAATACAAGGTTGCTGTTTTTATTCCGGAGCATTTTCCATTGTTTAAAATTGATTTCGGATTAATGGAGCATGTATTGTATAATTTAATAAACAATGCAGCCATTCATACGCCTGAAAATTCAGCCATCACGATTGAGGCAGCTTGTGAGGATAATGTCCTTGTGATCACGGTCGCTGATGACGGTCCTGGATTTCCCGCTGCAGAAATTCATAAAGTGTTTGATAAATTTTATCGATTGCAGGGTGCACGACCTGGTGGTACGGGCCTGGGGCTATCGATCGCACGCGGTTTTGTCGAAGCACATGGCGGAAGCCTTACCCTCGAAAATCTTCCTGTCCATGGTGCAAAATTTAGCATCAGATTGCCGGCTGAAACTTCTTCCTCAAGCAACTTAAAAAATGAGTAGCCCTACTATACTAATCATTGATGACGAATCACAGATACGGAAAATGCTGTCCATCACGTTGCATGCGAATGACTATAAAGTTTTGGAAGCGCCGACGGGAAAAGAAGCATTACCATTGATTGCGAGCCATCCTCCAGATTTGATTTTACTGGATCTCGGACTGCCGGATATAAATGGCCATGAGGTGTTGAAGCATCTCCGCGAATGGTATACCAATCCTGTCATAATACTGTCGGTACTGAGCGATGAGACCGATATCATAAAAGCCCTGGATAACGGAGCAAATGATTACCTGGTAAAACCATTTCGCACGGGTGAACTACTGGCCAGAATACGGTCAGCGCTAAGGCTGTCACAAACGGATGACAATATTCCCACGGGTGAGTTCAATGATCTAACCATTGACTTTTCAACACGTGTTGTAAAGAAAGACGGGCAAGTGGTCAAGCTGACGGCAACAGAATATAGTTTGCTGGCGCTCCTCGCTAAGAATGAAGGAAAAGTATTGACCCATCACTTTCTCTTAATGAATGTCTGGGGACCAACGTACACGAATGAATCACAATACGTAAGAGTTTTCATTGCGCAACTGAGAAAGAAAATTGAGCAAGATGCCAACAGACCTGCACACCTCATCACCGAATCGGGTGTGGGGTACAGGTTTATAGGAAAATAACCATCGCCAACGATGTGACGGCTTTTCACGCTGAAATAAATTAGGATGTATCGCGTTGCCGTGTCAATGATTCCTCCAACAATTTTCAAAAAAAAAGAGACCGCCCTTTGCGGCAGTCTCTTTCTTTGTATTAATCAGGATTTGTTAAAATCTTATGTTAACGGCCAGACTGAAAATTGTTCCAAGCTGACTGAAATGATATCCATCATAGCTCATCGTAGAATAACGCTGATTGAAGGTAACAAGGTTCGATTGAGATTTCACCTGTGCAGGATCATTCAAAATAGCCTGGCCCTCTGGGTTCAAGGCAACAAATTTCCATTGTGGCAATACATCTAAAATGTTGTTGGCATTGAATGTAACATTAACGTTATCACTAGCCTGATAGCCAATACTTAAGTCTGTAACCACCTTAGTTTCAAATTCCAATTTGAGATCGGAATCCATTCCGGAGTTCCGGAACTGTGTGGGACCAAACAAAGTGTTGTTCAATGCGAAACTGAATTTATTCACCGCATACTCTATTCCTAAAATTGCCTTGTACTTTGGACGGGAAGTGAAAATCAAGGCTTCCTGCGTTGCATCAATCACAGACTGGTCGGCGGCTTCAATAATAGCAGGGTTTTTAACAGCTCCGTCGCGTTCATTTTCTATTGTATAATTGCCGGCCAAATTGAATGCCAGTTGTCCTGACCCAAGCGGAACGTTCTTGTAGTTTGCGACAAGATCGATCCCTGAAGTTCTTGTATCAATTGCATTGGTAAAGAAGCTCAGCGAAACAATTCCATTATCGGCTAATATTTGATCCAGCGGATTGGTTGGATCGCCACTTTTACTAATTTCATTGCTTAACACAATCCGGTCTTCAACTTGGATATTGTAATAGTCGGCCGTGATACTGAAGTTTTCAGTCACGTTGATACCTAGTCCAACCGTTGCGTTAGTAGATTTTTCAGCATCCAAGGATGGGATCTGCAATAAGCGGATTTGAGGGGATACGTTGTTGGCAAGCCCTGATACCTGGATTCCTTGACCTGGAACAAAGCTATATTGGGCCTTTTGCGTATAGACCTGGTGCAACGATGGGGCTCTGAAGCCTGTGGAGAAGGACGCCCGTAACGTGACCCGGTCCTCCTCTCCGAATTTATATCGTGAACTTAACTTGTAGACAAAGGCATCTCCAAAATCACTATAGTTTTCAAAACGACCGGTCGCGTCAAGCAAGAAATTTTCGGTGATGTCCCATCCCAAGCTTACATATCCACCAATATTATAACGATTTGAAATGAATGAATTTTCCTTGCTGTTGCCTGCAAAAGAGTCAGCGCCACCGGCTTCATAGGATGCAAGATCACCTTCTATCGTTTCGAAAGTTTCTGAGCGGAATTCAGCGCCAAAAGCAAGCGTTAAATTTTCAGCCAGCAACCGGGAGATATCAATATTTCCTACGACGTGCGAAAAACGAGTGCCACCAGCCCGAAATGTAATGGGACTGTTTTCCCTGTATTTGAACGTTCCTTGGACAATTTCATTCGAATCAACCATGCCATCGTTATCAAGGTCGCCCAGGTAAGTATCAGGATTCCTGGCGTCTGTAGTATTTCTGTTATGGGAATTTCTAACTGTATAGGTCTGCTTGTTGCCACCAACGGTCAAACTCAAATCGGAACTCCATCCATTTTTTAACGACTTGAGGCCGAAGGTCGCGTTATAGTCATTCAAATCACCATCAAATGTTGGAACGTATCCCATGTAGTTTCCATTTTCATCTGGAAAAAAGTCAGCCAGGTAAGGATAGTCGGCAAGTGTTCTCCAGTAGGGAGTCCGGTAGTTTGCAAAGCTGTTCACTTTCTTATACACATAAGCAGCGTTGAAATACAGGGTGCTGTTCCTGCTTATTTCAGTTCCGGAATTTACTAAAAATTTGGCAGCCATTGTTTCAGGTGAGCCATTGATATTTCCGGCGTCAGGTTTAACCGCCAGGAACGATTTTACATCGTTGATATTGGCGCCAAAGTCCGCAACTTCTCCATCGGCATCTACCGTGCCTGGCCGGTTTGCTAATCCTACTTTTGAGAAATCAACGGTGTAATTAATATATCCTTCGTTAAAAATCTTCGAACCATTGTTTAGGCTTATCCCGAACATTTCACCGTCTCCCTCTGATGTAATGCCGGTTCTAAAGGTGACCGAACCTTGTTCGTAATCATCTTTTAGAATGATGTTCATAACCCCCGCGATCGCATCCGATCCATATTGAGCCGAGGCACCGTCCCGTAAAATTTCGATGCGTTTGACTGCATCGATCGGTATCGCTGAAATGTCTACACCGGTTTCACCCCTTCCGGGAGATGTTTGTGTATAAATCAAAGAACTGGAATTTTTCCTTTTGCCATTAATTAAAATAAGGGTTCGGCTTGGTCCCATGTTTCGGATCTCATAAGGATCAAGCAATGAAGTTGCATCGTTGACTGGCGTTTGAACCGTATTAAATGAGGGTACCCTGTATTGAAGGGCTTTGTCAAATGTGTATTGGCCAGTTGACTGTAGTTCTTTCACCGCCAAGACATCCACGGGCAAAGGTGTGTCGGTGGTTGTCCGTTGTAAACCCCGGCTTCCTGTGACGATTACTTCTTCCAACTCGCTAACATTGCTTTCAAGACTAATGGCAAGATAATTGGATTCTGGGATGGCTACTTCCTGCGTAACGAAACCGATAAAAGAAAACACCAGGGTTGTTGCCTCGGGTGGAACTTGAATAGCGAATTTTCCTTCACTATCAGTAATACTTCCTGTACCGCTTCCTCTTACAACAATGTTTACCCCGGCAATTGGGACCCCATCGGACTTTCCGGTTACTACTCCGGTCACGGAGCGCTGTGAATACGCTTGCTCATTAATTCCAAATAGCAGAGCAAGCATGAATAGAAATAGAGATTTCTTCATACTTTATTTAGGTTAATGTTTAGTGAATTTGGCAATTTCTCGTGGTATTTTATACTTAATCCGCAACGTATTTAACAACTAAGTTCCCCCAACGTTTGCAATTGTCCGAAACTGGAACTCTTCTTTACTAAAATCAGCGGGTATCTTAGATATCTTGTAAAACGTTAATAGCTAACAATCACCATGAAACTCATCTTCGGCTATTGGGCGCTCCTCCTTCTTTTTGTCGGATGCCAAAAACAATCCACTGATGATCTACCTGTCAAAGTGGTTGAATCCATTCAGAATAGGATTGACAATGGCGTCACTCCTAGTATTGTCGTTGGTGTTATCGATAACAAGGGACCGCGCTATTACTGCTTCGCCAAAAAGAGTCTTACGGATTCCGCCGTCAACGAACATACCATTTACGAGATCGGATCCATCTCTAAAGTTTTCACAGGAATATTGCTGGCCCACCAAAATGAAGCAGGCATGGTTGACATCACCGATCCCGCCCAGAAATATTTGCCGTCAACAGTACAGGTACCCAAACGCGGAGGAAAAGAAATTACCCTTGGCAACCTGTCCGATCATACATCAGGCCTGCCCCGAATGCCCGATAACTTTAATCCGAAAGATTACTCAAATCCATATGCCGACTATACGGTCGAGCAGATGTATGCTTTCATCTCAGGGTATCAATTACCCCGGGATATTGGTGCCGAGTACGAGTATTCAAATTTGGCGCAGGGTCTCCTGGGACACATCCTCGCCTTAAATGCGGGTAACTCCTACGAAGCGTTGATGATCAGCACAATTGCCGGACCGTTGGGAATGAAGGAAACCAAAGTTGTACTTGATGAGAACATGAAAAAGAATCTCGCGATCGGCCATAGCGGAGGCAGAGAAGTTTCCAACTGGGATATACCTACGTTGGCTGGCGCTGGCGGTATCCGCAGTTCCGTTCACGACATGTTGAAATTTTTGGCTGCCAACATTGGCTTAACGCAAACTCCGCTGAGGTCGGCAATGGATAAATCACATGAAACTCGCCACTTTAAAGCCGGCGAAGCACGTGTAGGACTTGCGTGGCATATTAGCAAGGGAAAGTTAGGTGACGTGGTCTGGCACAATGGCGGTACTGGTGGGTACCGAACGTTTGCCGGATTTGTGAAGGAAATACAAAAAGGAGTTGTCGTCTTTACCAATTCAACAGAAGGGGCCGACGACATAGGTTTTAGGCTGTTGAACCCTGATGCGATGTTGAATCCGGTGAAGGCTTCGATCGTACCTACGTTTAGGAAGATTTTGGATTCGTTGGGTGCAGACGCGGCCATCGGACATTACCGGAAGGTTAGGGCAGAGCAGGAAGACGAGTACGATTTTTCCGAGTTTGTATTGAATTCGCTGGGATATGCGTACATGGAAACAAACTTACCGGCGGCGCTGGTAATCTTTAAGCTGAATGTTGAACAATATCCAGCGTCTTACTATGCACATGATAGTTATGGAAAAACACTCCTTAAAAGTGGGGATCAGGCACTCGCCATCGAGAGTTATAAAAAGTCGCTGGCCATTAATCCAGGGAATCGAAACGCTCTAGCTGAACTCGGGAAATTAGGCGTTAAATGGGAAGAACCAGTAATAAAGGTTCCCGAGGAAACCTTAGAAGCATATACTGGAACGTATGAATTTACGAAGCAGATGAAAATCACCATTACGCGTCAAGGAAGCCAACTTTATGGGCAAGCGACAGGAAACCCTAAGGCCGAACTGTTTCCAAAATCCCAGAAGGAATTTTACCTTAAAGTTGTAGACGCTCAGGTCACGTTTGATAAAAATGAGAGGGCGTTAACAGTTTATCAAAATGGGCAGACCATGAAGGGGAAGAAAACAGATTAATCGATCATCATTCGAACACCCTTAGGGTCCTTCCCCGGTACCACTAATTGAAATTTTTCAATGCGATTTCTGCGCTGCTATTGCGGCTGATAGCTCCTTATCGGTCAGGTAATATTTATCAATAAAACCTTTATCCTCCGCGTAAAGGGATTTGCATGTGGGATCATTTCGAACAAAATACGCGTATTGATAGATCTGGCTTCCAAGGCCGTAATAAACGGGCATTAAGTCAGTGGTTCGTTCATGCGCTGCGCGGAAGTCTTCCTCCATGAGATACCTTAATCCCCAGTTACCAAACCCAAAAATATTTAAATTTTCATAGTACACGATGTGACCCAACTCGTGCGCCAAAATTCCGACTTGCGCATCGAAAGGGAGGGAACGAAGTAATATTGGATCAAAGAAACTGTTGTGAGCGTCATTCAACAAAACGTGATAGCGCCGATTCCTTCGTCCTTCAAACAGAGATCCTATCTCTACTGTGGATTCCATGGGAGCACCTCCTTCAGTCAATATCATATCAATATGCGCCGCTTTTAACTGTGGAAAAGCGGAATATGCAATGGCTGCCTGGACCTCAAACCCGGGGGGCAATCCTTTATTTTCGCCGATGATTTTTTTTAGGCTATCCAGGTTGTAACGCCGGCCTGCCAGCGTATCATCGAAGGCGTAAGGTTCACCTGTGGGTTCTTTTTGTTTCGGATCGACCTGTTGCAATGCTACTGTGCCGGCCAGCAAAAAAATAAGAGTAATCACGATCAAACCGATTTGTATGAGGCGTTTCATGTTTTGAGATCACTATTCAAGGTACGACGTACGAGGGACAAGGTACGAAACTTCGACACTCAGAACCTCCCTGCGGGAGGCAGGCTCCAACATCAAGAAACTTGATGACTAATTTCTCTAAATTGAGATAAGCATGCTAACTTAAGGTGCCTCAATTTTTCAACCCATAATTATGAAACAAAACCAAGCGGATAGAATCGACCGAAGGGGATTTCTGAAGTCTTCAGGTGCGGCGGTAATCGGAAGTACATTGGTGAGCTTACCCACGAGTAGCTTTGCGTCATCAGCGCCAATGTTAAAAGTAGGATTGATCGGCTGCGGCGGCAGGGGAACGGGTGCCGCTGCCCAGGCCTTACAAGCCGACGCGAATGTTTTACTTACGGCCATGGGAGACGTCTTTGAGGATCGCCTTGAGGAATCCCACAAGGCGTTGATGGAAGAGGTGCCGACGAAACTGAAAGTAGAAAAGGCAACAAAGTTTATCGGCTTTGATGCTTACCAGAAGGTGATCGATTCCGGTGTGGACGTGGTGTTGCTGGCAACGCCACCAGGCTTCAGGCCGCAACATTTAATGGCCGCCATCAATGCCGGAAAACACGTGTTCTGTGAAAAGCCAGTGGCTGTGGATGCCCCCGGCGTACGTAAAGTTCTGGAGGCTGCAAAAAAGGCAAAGGAAAAGAAGTTATCGTTGGTGTCTGGATTCACCTTCCGGTATGATTATTCTAAACGGGCGCTATTTGATAAGATTCGTCAGGGCGCAATCGGCGAGATTGTTTCCGTTTCGTCTACACGAAATGGAGGTGACTTGTGGTATTTTCCCCGGCAAGCTGCCTGGACAGACATGCAATATCAAATGCGAAACTGGTATTATCAAAATTGGTTGTCGGGTGATTATCTCGTTGAGATGATCGTACATAGCTTAGATCTCATGATGTGGGCCGTTAATGACAAACTTCCAGTCAAAGCTACCGGGACGGGTGGACGCCAGGTTCGTGTCGATCCGAAGTACGGAAATATTTACGACCACTTTGCAATTGAGTTTGAATTTGCAAATGAAGTTCGTGGGTTCAGCTTCAGCCGGCAGCAGCCCGGGTGCTCTAACCGGAATTCTATCGAGATAGTGGGCACCATGGGCAATGCTTACGCAAATATGGGAGAATGGGCCCATGTGATCACTGGAAAAAACAAATGGGTTTACGAGGGCGAAAAAAACAATCCTTATCAAACCCAGCACGACGAATTTTTCGCTTCCATCCGAAACGCGAAGCCTATGAACGATGGTGAACGAATGGCGAACAGCACCATGGTTGCAATTCTTGGACGGATGGTGGCCTATAGCGGTCAAACATTATTGTGGGACGATGCGATAAATTCTAATCAAACATTGGGCCCTTCCCATGATGAATACGACTGGAATTTCAAGTATGCGGGTCCGCCTATCGCGATTCCTGGCATCACGAAAGTGCTCTAACGGATCGTGTCATGAGAATTTTATCCTGCCTCCTTTTTATAACGAGTATTTGCCTGCCGGGCTTTTCGCAATCGGTGCAAGTGGAGTTTGGCTCCGAGACGACTGCCGAAAGTTTCTTTGGCGGTAAAAAACAACAAGTTCCTATACGGTGGATCAACGTAAATACCGACAAGGAAACCTGGTCTGTAAAGAAGGATGAACTGAGATGTTCAGGACATCCGATCGGGGTTATGAGAAGCGAAAAACAATACGAAAATTTTATGATGCACGTTGAATGGAAACACCTGGAGCCAGGAGGAAATTCAGGTGTGTTCGTGTGGAGCAGTGCCATCCCAGGCAAGGAAAACCGATTGCCCGACGGCGTCGAAGTGCAAATGCTCGACCTGGAATGGGTTAGACTTAACACGCGTGATAGCATTGTTCCTCCCATAGCTTATGTGCATGGCGAGCTCTTTGGTGTTGGAGGCGTTGAAACCGTCCCGGACAACCCAAGGGGAACACGCAGTCGTTCGATTGAAAACCGTTGCCTGGGAACGGGGGAGTGGAATACCTACGATGTCGTCTGTGTTGATGGCGTCATTAAATTGTCGGTGAATGGAAAATTTGTGAACGGCATCAACAAGGCCTCGCAGAAGAAAGGTTATCTGTGCCTTGAGTCTGAGGGCGCTGAAATCCTCTTTAGGAATTTCACCCTTGTAGTGTTGCCCTCGGGTGTTACTTCATCGGAACAAACTGCGCCTGAAATGAAAGTGCGTTAGCGTAACCTTGAGTCCTATTTTACACCTCTACAGAAAACTCACGGACCTTAACATTATCAATCCCTTTCGGATCGAACGGATATTCGATCAGCGTTTGGAAATTGTTAAGGGTCACCAATGCGAGGGTTGTGAACGCCAGGGAAAGGTGAATTCCCCATGCTGGAATTATCGATTCAAACCGAAACAAGAACAAGGGCGCCTGGACTAACGGAAGAATGATGATAAAAAATATACTATAGAACCGTAATCCCAACATGGTACGGTGCGTCACAAGACTCACCAGGTAGGCAGAACTTTCTGAAACATCTTTCATATACCGAACCATGCGAAGCGCGTTGCGTTTTGAAATATCTTCACGATTCGCCTCCATAAAAACAAATACTTCATCCAATTTTTGGTGCATGAGCTTATAACCCGGCATCCTGTTTTCCAGTTGATTGATAAGC
>Ga0111538_10008838_pt1 | contig 13485 bp, 10 predicted proteins | sample SoiMethybrSBSTD1_FD_79669 | JGI IMG/M metagenome (GOLD analysis project Ga0111538, IMG submission 79669) | Bulk soil microbial communities from a Populus tree surrounding site in Tennessee, USA - Soil MetaG P. TD hybrid SBSTD1 (version 2)... | ecosystem: Environmental > Terrestrial > Soil >...
CCGCCAGCACCATGGCGGCCACCATCGCCTGCAGGCGCGAAATGCCCACGCATTCCATGAATCCTCCTCCGGTGAATGGTCTCCGGCCCTACCGCCCGGTGACCTCTGGGAGGGAATCCGGGCGGAGCTACGCTGCCCGAGACGGTTCGCGCGGAGGCGCGCGACCGCGCGCCGGCGATCCGCCCAGACGGGCGACCATGCGCGGCGTGGTGCGCGGGATGACGAACGACCGGAACGCCGGAGCATGCGGCGCGACCGGCGGCGTCTGGACCGCCGGCGAGTGCTGCGCCACGACGCACGCCGCGCAGGGACGCGACGCGGGGTCGTTCCAGTGGTGATGCCCCCGGAGCGCGAGCGGCACGAGCAGCAGCGCCGCGAGCACGATCGAGCCCACGTAGGAGCGGACCCACCGCTGCCACCGGTGCATCAAGGGGCGCGTGTACTGGCGGGCCGGCAGGCTGTCAAGCGCGCCCAGGGGTGCGTCTAAATTTCCTCAACCGCGAGTCTTCTTTTGGGCGTTGACGTTGACGCCTGTCCAGACACCGCAGTAAGCGTCGATGACACTGCTATCGCGCAGGGGGGTAATCATGCCCGGTAGGTCCTCGTTTCGTGCAGGGCTCGTCGCTTCGTTCGTAGCGGCCGCGTGCTGCGGCGCCGTGGCACGCGCCGTCGAGCCGCTGGCGCACTTCCAGTGCTACCGGACTGAAAGCGATGCCAGGGTGGACCGCACCGTGACGCTGACCGACCAGTTCGGCCAGATCGAGGCACGCATCGAGGAGCTCTACCGGATCTGCAACCCGACGGACATGAACAACCAGGCTCCGGGAGCCGCGGCGCTTCCCGAACACCTGACGGAATACACGATTCGCAAGCTGAGCGGGCACGTTCCACTCCAGCGCGTCTCGGTGACGAACCAGTTCGGCACCTTCGTCCTCGAGACCGGACACAACCCCCCGCCGCGATCGATCCTCGTGCCTTCTGCGGTGAGCGCTACACCTCCCGCGCCGCCTCTGCCGACGCCGGGTGCCAGCTCGCACTTCACCTGCTACCACGTGCACCGCCAACCGGGGCTCGTGAACGAGCCAGTCGAGCTCGAGGACGAAATCGGCACCCAGAGCTTCAACACGAGGCTGGCCGACGAGCTGTGCCTACCGGCAAAGGTGGACGACGAGGACGTCGTCGACACCGACGCGGCTCTCGTCTGCTACGTCCTGGTGCGCCGCGGCGAGCGGCCCGTGTCGAGGACCGTGCATGCGGCCGACCTGTTCGGCTCGAGCGCGGTGCAGCTGCTGACGGCCTTCAGGCAGGTGGTCTGCGTGCCGTCGACGATGGTCGTCCTGCCGTAAGGTCGAGATCGCGCCCGCGGCGGCGGCACGGAATCGCGGAACGCTGGTTTGCGAGCGCCACGCACCTGCGAGCGCCTACCGCGTCCCGGTACCGTCCTACCGAGGCGCGTTGCTTGACTGCCCGCAAACCCGCCGATACAGCTGCGCGTTTTCGAGGAGGAGACGTCGTGAGAACGCCGTGCGCCCTGGTCATGGTCATCGCCCTCGCCGCCTGCGGGGGCGAGCCGTCGAGTACGAGCAAGGAGGCCGCTGCGCCCACTCCCAAGCGGGCGGCCGGCGCACCGCCGCTCCTGGAGCCGCTCGAGGGCGGTCCCTACCCGTCGCTGCTCGTGACGCAGGCGCAGTTCACCGAGCAGGACGGCAAGCCCGTCCCCGGCCCGGCCAAGCTCCTCATCGTCCGCAAGACGCCGGACGGCTGGAAGACGGTGACGATCGAGGATCCCGACAGCAACGTCTTCCACAAGGCGATCGCCTACGAGACGGGAATTCTCACGATCGGCGCCACCAAGGCCGCGCTGAAGGCCTGGATCTTCGCCAACGGAATCTGGAACCAGCGGACGATCTGGCAGCCCACGTTCGGCGGCAAGTTCGACCGCCTGCGCGACATCGAGGTGGGGGACGTCGATCACGACGGCCAGGAGGATCTCGTCATCGCCACGCACGACCAGGGGGTCATCGGCATCGTGCACCCATTCGCCGACCGCCCATGGTCGATCGAGGAGATCGATCGGCAGCCGGACACCTTCGTCCACGAGATCGAGATCGGGGACATGAACGGCGACGGGAAGAACGAGTTCTTCGCCACCCCGAGCAAGCCGAACAAGCTCGACGAGGAGCAGTCCGGCCAGGTCAAGATCTACCGCAAGACGGATCAGGGCTGGTCGAACGCGGTCGTCGCGGCGCCGAGCGACACGCACGCCAAGGAGATCCTGGTCGCCGACCTCGACCACGACAAGAAGAGCGAGCTGTACATCGTGTGGGAAGGCGCGATCGGCAAGGACGGGAAGCTCGAGCGGCCGGTGAAGGTGGAGGAGTGGGCGATGCTGAGCGGTCCCGCGGGCGCCATGTTCGCGCACAAGGACGTGGGCGAGGTGCCCGACCGGCAGATGCGCGTCCTCGCCGCCGGCGACGTCAACGGCGACGGCAAGACGGACCTCGTCGGCTCGAGCCTCAAGAAGGGCATCTGGCTCTTCGAGAAGCAGGGAATCAACTGGAAGGTCACGAACATCGACGAGAATTCGTCGGGCTACGAGCACCCGCTCCACTTGGCGGATCTCGACGGCGACGGTCAGCTCGAGATCTACGTCGGCGCCGAGGACCAGGGCGAGCTCAACTGCCTGCGCTGGAAGGACGGCAAGTTCGAGAAGACGGTGGTCATCCCGCTGAACAAGGGTGACATCACGTGGAACATCACCGACGGGCGTTTCTGAATTCGTCCACGAGCGTTTGACGGCCTCCCGGCCCGGCGCTATGCCCGAACTGTGAGACGCCTCGCGCTGGTACGCATCCGCGTCTGCACACGGTGTGGCCGGGGCGGGGCCGAGTTCAAGGCCGAGGACGGCGCAAAGCTCGTCGTCCGCCTGGAGCCGGCGCGTGCGGCCGAGCTGCGTGCCGAGGCGAAGAGCGACGAGATGCGGTGGCTGACGGACGTCGTACTGGCGCAGCTCGCGTCGAGCGGTCAGGGCGTGCGCGAGGTCGTGCTCGACCAGGTCGACGGCGTGATGCGCGCCTTCCTGACGCTCGCGAAGGCCGGAGACGCCTCGGGCGAGCCGGAGGTCGTCGCCTGCACGCCGGAGGAGGGCGTCGCCGTCGCGCTTCGTGGGGGCTTCCGTCTCTTCGCCACCGACGAGGCGCTCACCACCCCCCGCGGACGCAGCGAGCCGCGCGACGAAGGCGGCGCGGGCGGCGGCACGCTGCACTGAATCGGCGTCGCCGTGATCCCCGGCGAGGCGGCCCGGAGTGCCGGCGCGCGGTGGCCGGTGGCGCTCGCGGTCTACGCGGCGATCCTGGCGGCGACGCTGTTCGCCTTTCTCGCCATTCGCACGGCGGGGGAGGGACTCGCGGCGCCGCCGCGTGTCGGCGATGCGGCATTCGAGGCGCGTGATGCGGCGGCGAAGGGCGCACCGCTCGCGCCGGTTCTCGGCGCGCTGATCGTCGTGGTGGCCGCCGCACGCGGCCTCGGCATCGCCTTTCGCCGACTCGGGCAGCCACCGGTCATCGGCGAGGTGGTGGCCGGCATCGTCCTCGGGCCGTCGCTCCTCGGCTGGCTCTGGCCTGCGGGCGCCGCGGCGCTCGTGCCGCCCGAGGCGACGCCCGCCCTCCGCGTCCTCGCCGAGATCGGCGTCGTGCTGTTCATGTTCCTCGTCGGCCTGGAGCTCGACCTCGGACTCCTCGCGCGACGCACGCGGGCGTCCATCGCCGTGTCGCACGCGAGCATCGTCGTGCCGTTCCTCCTCGGCGCCACGCTGGCGCTCTGGCTCTACCCCGTGGTGGGCACCGCCGACGTGCCGTTCGCGGTCTTCGCGCTCTTCCTCGGCGTCGCGATGTCGGTGACGGCGTTCCCCGTCCTGGCGCGTATCCTCCGCGACCTCGGCATGCAGCGGACGGAGCTCGGTGCGATCGCCCTCGGCTGCGCCGCCGTCGACGACGTGACGGCGTGGATCCTGCTCGCGCTGGTCGTCGGCGTCGCCCGGGCGAGCCTCGGCGAAGCGACGCGAACGTTGGTCCTGACGGCGGCCTACGTCCTCGTGCTTGCCACGATCGTGCGCCCGCTCGTCGCCCGTATCGTCCGCGGCCTGGACCGTCGCGATGAGCTTCCCGAGACCATGGTGGCCGGCGCCTGCGTCGCGCTGCTCGCCTCCGCTTTCGTGACCGAGGCGATCGGCATCCATGCCCTCTTCGGCGCCTTCGCCCTCGGCGCCCTCGTGCCGCACGACGCGCGCCTCGCCGGCGACCTGGAGCGTCGCCTCGGCGACCCCGTCCGCATCCTCCTCCTCCCCGCCTACTTCGCGTACACCGGCCTCCGGACGCAGATCGGCCTCCTCGCCGGCGCCACGGAGTGGACGCTGGCCGCCGCGGTCATCGCCGTCGCCAGCCTCGGGAAATTCGGCGGCAGCTACCTCGCGGCCCGCCTCACCGGCCTGGCGCCCCGCACCGCCGCGAGCCTCGGCGTGTTGCTCAACACGCGGGGCCTGATGGAGCTCGTGGTGCTGAACATCGGGCTCGACCTCGGCGTCATCTCGCCGACGCTCTTTGCGATCATGGTGGTGATGGCGCTGGTGACGACGTTGGCGACGGCGCCGGTGGTGGGGTGGTTGGAGCGGGGGAGGGCGTAGGTCGTCGACGAGGCCGGCCTCGGGGTTTGGCCGTCGACTACAGCGGCGGCAGGCGGCCGCGAATTCAATTCAATCAGAGCTCGGCGCGACGAAATTCCTGGCGCATGTTCTGTCTGGACGGGGCGAGCGGGCACGAACGTTGCGTGATCGGTCACCACCCATCACCGGCATCTAAGGCGGAAGCGCGTCGCGCCTACCGCACCCGCACCGCCACGTGCGGCGGCAGCGTCGCCGGAAACTTCTCCGGATGGAGCATGCTCGCGAGCAGCTCGAGGCTGTCCACGATCCGCGGCCCCGGCCTGCTGAAGTACGCCGACCCGTCGACGGCCCAGACTTCCCCATTTCGAACCGCTGGGATCGTCGCCCATCCCGGCCGCTCCCGAAGCAGAGGTACGTCCGCCAGCGTACGCTCGACGTCGTAGCCGCAGCAGGCGAGCACGATCACATCGGGCGCGGCCTCGACGACCGCCTCCCACGGCACGCGCGCCGCGTCCTCACCGCGCCGTCCGAGCAGTTCCTCGCCGCCCGCCAGCTCGACCAGCTCCGGATCCCAGTGCCCGCTCCGATAGGGCGGCGCGATCCACTCGAGCAGCGCGCAGCGCCGCCGCGGCAGCGCCGCCGCACGGTCGCGCACGGCCGCGATCCGCTCGCGGAGCGCCGCCACGACGTCGGCCCCGCGCGACTCAGCACCTAGCGCACGCGCCACCCGGAGAACATCCTCCAGCACGTCCTCGACACTCGACGGCGCCAGGCTCACCACGCGCGGCGGCTTCTCGAGCGCGGCGGCGAACGCGGTGACGCTCTCGTAGCCGACGGCGCACACGTCGCAGAGCTGCTGCGTGATGACGACGTCGGGCGCGAGCTTCCGGACGAGCGCCTCGTCGAGCGTGTACAGCGTGCCGGTCCGCGCCAGCGCGTCGGCGACCCAACGGTCGGTCTCCTCGCTGGGGAGCCGGCCGCCGTGAATCTCGCAGCGCGTCACCCGCGGGCGCGACGCCACCTCCGGCGGATAGTCGCACTCGTGGCTCACGCCCACCAGGTCGGCGGTCCGGCCCAGCGCGGCGACGATCTCCGTGGCCGCGGGGAGCAGCGAGACGACGCGCACGGCCCGGCCAGGAGAGCCCGGTGGCCGTCGCCGTGTCAACTCCGCGTGGAATTCGGCTTGCCAGCGGAAGCGCGGCTACGCGATAGTGTGGTCCGCGCGGCTCGGGCCGCGGTCGGATTGCCAAAGACGGCGAAGCTGTCGCGCCAGGAGCGGCGACGGGCAGAACTGGTCGGGCGCCGGACCGCCCGGCACGAGCGCTTGCACCCTGGCTGGGTCGTCGGAGCCCTGGCGGCCGCGTTCCTGGTCTCCGGCGCCGCCGGCCTGATCCACGAGGTCGTCTGGGTCCGGCTCCTCGGCTTCGTCTTTGGCGTGAGCGAGCTGGCGATGGCGACCGTGCTCGCGGCGTTCATGGGCGGGCTGGCGCTCGGGAGCTGGCTCGTCGGCTCGCGGAGCGCGCGCATCGCGGACCGCCGCCGCACCTATGCCTGGCTCGAGATCGGGATCGGCGCCGCCGCGCTCGTGCTGCCGCTCCTCTTCTGGGCGCTCGAGCCGCTCTACGGCGCAATCTGGCGGCGCACCCACCTCTCGTTCGCAGTCTTCAGCGCGATCCGCTTCGCGCTCGCCGGCTCGGTGCTCCTCCTGCCCACCATCATGATGGGCGCGACGCTGCCCGTGCTCGCGGACCACCTCGCGCGCGTCGAAGGCCGCCGCATCGCACCCGAAACGCTGTACACGCTGAACCTCATCGGCGCCGTCGTCGGCGTGGCGCTTGCGGGCTTCGTGCTGATGCCCGGCATCGGCCTCTGGGGGACGATCCTCGTCGGCGCGCTCCTGAACGTCGGCGTCGGCGTCGCCGTGCTGCTGCTGCCGGCGACGGTGGAGCATCAGGCGGCACCCGAGAGGGTGCCGCCTGCGTCTTCGCCCGAGGCGTTCGCCCCTCGCCTCATCGTCCTCGCCGCGTTCCTCTCCGGTACGCTCTCCCTCGCGACGCAGGTCGCCTGGACGCGGGTGTTGACGCTGGTCATCGGCTCGACGACGTACGCGTTCACGAGCGTGCTCCTCGTCTATCTCCTGGCGCTCGGGCTCGGCAGCGCGTGGGCGGCACGGCGCGGCGCGGGCGGCGCGTCCGTCGCACGGCCCCTCGCGCTCGTGCATCTCGTGAGTGCGCTCGGCCTCGTCGCCGCGGTGTGGTCCGTCAATCGGCTGCCGTTCTGGTACCTGCGGCTCTACGGGCTCTGGGGACCGGCCGCCGACTTCGGCGGCGTCGCACGCGGGCTCGTGCTCGCCGCCATGATCCTCTTCGTCCCCGTCGTCGCGGCGGGCACGGTGCTGCCGCTCGCCCTCGTCGGTGCGGTGCCGCGGGGTGGGTCCGCCACCGGAGCGGCCGTCGGCCGCCTCTACGCGACGAACACCCTGGGCGCGATCCTGGGCGCGCTGCTGGTCGGGTTCGTTCTCATCCCCGTCGTAGGCACGAAGACGACGCTGCTCGGCGTCGCGGCAATCGCCGCCGCCATGGGGCTCACGTTCGCCGCGGCGCCGCCGCGGACGCCCTGGCTCGTGTCGCTCGGCGCCGCGGCGGCCATCCTCGTCGTCACGGGCGTCGGTTTGGCGCCGGCGTGGAACTACCAGGACCTCCACACCGGCGTCGCGGAGCCGGTCGGTGGCCAGAGCGCCGAGGCGCTGACGCGCATCGATACGCTCACCGACACGCGCGAGAAGCTCCTCTTCCAGCGCGAGGGCGCGACCGCGAGCGTGCTGGTCCGCGAAGACCCACGGAAGACGCGGAAGCTCATCATCAACTCTCGCACCAACGCGAGCGACGATCGCAGCGACATGGCGACGCAGGTGCTGCTGGCGCAGCTCCCGTTCCTCTTCGCGCCGCACACGGAGCGCGTGTTCGTGGTGGGCTGGGGGAGCGGCGTGACGATCGGCTCGGCCGCGCGGACGGCGACGGGCCGAGTGACGGCGGTCGAGCTCGAGCCCGCGGTGGTCGAGGCGTCGGCGTTCTTCCGGCACGTGAACCACGATCCGCTCCGGAACCCCCGTGTCCGGCTCTACGAGGACGACGCGCGGCACATCCTGGTCGCCAGCGACGAGACCTGGGACGTCGTCATCAACGAGCCCTCGCACCCGTGGGTGGCCGGCATCGCCAATCTGTTCACGCGCGACTACTACGCGCTGGTCGCGCGGCGGCTCGAGCCCGACGGCGTCCTCGCCACGTGGCTCCAGAGCTATCAGGTGGCGCCGGACACGTACCGGTCGCTCCTCGCGACGCTGCTGTCGGTGTTTCCCGAGGTACTCCTCTTCCACGCGCCCGGCACGTCGGACACGATTCTCCTCGCGGCGCGGCGGCCGTTCGTCGTCGACCTCGCCGACCTCGATCGGCGCTTCGCCGCCGGCGAGATGCGCGCCGAGCTGGCGCGCATCGGCGTCACCGGCCCGGAGCACGTGCTCGCGATGCTCTACCTCGGTACCCAGGCCGCCAAGGGCTACGTGAGCGGTGCGCCGCTCAACACCGACGACAACATGTACGTCGAGTTCCGCGGGCCGCGCGACCGCGAGCGCGCCGCGACGGGCGAGCTCGGAAGCGTGCTCGGCGAGCTCGATTCGCTGGCGCCGCCGTCCGAGACGCTGCTGCGGGACCCGCAGGTGCTGCTCGGCGATCCGGCGAGGTTGAAGTCGCTGATCGAGGGGCTCCGCCGCGTCGAGCGCGCCACGGCGCGCTACGAGGCGTTGCTCGCCGGACGCTGAGCGTCGCTCACGAGCCGAGGTTGATCACGACCTGCGGCTTCCCGCCCTCGCGGTCGATCACGACGTCGCCCGTGCCGACGCGGTCGGCGCCGACGCCGTAGTCGGTGGCGAGCACCTTCTGGAGGCGCGCGGCGCGTGCCGTCGCGAGCGTCCGGAGCTGCTCGTCGGAAACGGGCTTCTGGGCGACCCACTCGTCGAGCTTCTTCATCTGATCGGGATCGAGCTCCCCGGGGACGCCGCGGACGCGCTTCTCGAGCGCCTCGCGGATGGCCCCGCGATCGCCGCCGCTGGCGACGTTCCGGAGCGCGCCGAGCGCACGGCTCCCGGCCTTCATCTCGGCGAGGACGGCCGCCTCGCTGAGCGCCCGCGCGTCGGCGGGTCCGGCCATGCCGCCCAGCGTGATCTTCAGCGACGGCACCGCCGGCAGGAAGTTCGCGAGCTGCTCGACGCGCCACCACTCGTCGTCAGCGATTTCCGGCAGCCCCGGGATGAAGCCCACGGGGTCGGGCGCGATGGCGCCGACCTTGTCGCCACTCATGGTGACCGCGCCGATGAGCTTCAGCGGCGAGGCGACGGCGTTGATGATCGCGTGCGCGAGCGCCTCGCCGACGATCGCGGAGAGCTTGATGCTGGTGCCTTTCTCGCGGTCGCCCTTGACCGGGATGCCGAGCGAGATCTTCCCCGACATGTCGGTCATGAGGCCGAGCGCCAGCGTCAGCGGGATGCCGAAGTTCTGCGCGAAGAGCGAGTCGCCTTCGGCGCCGGCGAGCGTGAAGCTCTGCAGTGTCAGGCGGTTCTCGCTCTGGTAGCTCTTCGGGGTCCAATGAACGGTCGACCCGAACGTCGCGGCGCCGCGCGAGATGCTGTAGCCGGCGGCGCTCTTCACGTAGGGATTGAACTGCGCGAGCGGCAGGCCGTCGACGCGCGACTGGATGCGCACGGCGTTCTTCTCGCGGACGCCGTCCACCTTGATCGGCGCGCCGCCGGGCGCGCGAAGCGAGAGGTTGATCGTGTCGAACGTGTTCTCCGGATAGCGGACGTTCTTCGCGCGGAGGGCGAGCGACGAGACCTTGCCGCGATAGACGGGCTGCACGCTGCGATCGGAGAAGCTGACGAGCCCGTTCGCGATTTCCAGGTCGGCGATCTCCGCGGTGACAGGAGTCGTTGCGGGCGGGGCTTCGGCTGCGGGCGACGGCGCCGTGGACGGCGGCGTCGTCGTGGACGGCCTCTCGGCGGCGGGCGCCGTCGGCTCGGAACCGCCACGGGTCGTGCTCCCGCCGGGCAGCACGAAGCCCTCGGCGGTGCGCGTGAGGGTCGCGCTCGGCGCGTCCAGCCTGAGGCGATCGAGCGCCACGCGGATGGGCGCGCCCGTGTGCGGGCTTCCGGGGAGCACGCCCGGGAGCGCCAGCTCCCGGATCGCCATGTCGAGGTCGCGCCAGGCGAACGCGAACTCCTCGTTGTCCTTGATCGCGATGCCGAGCTCGTGGACGCCGATCGTACCCGCCACGGTGACGGGATCCTGCTCGGCGCCGATGTCGAGCGCGGCGTCGATCTTCGCTCCGACGTGCGCGGGCGTCCCGCCCGTCGCGGCGACCAGGCGTTCGACATCGAGCCCCCGCAGCTGGAGCTTCTGGCGCGCCGCGAGCGGGTCGATCCCGAGCGTACCTTCGAGCGCCACGGTCCCGTCACCTTCGCGCAGCTCGAGCGCGATCTGCGCCTTCGATCCGCGCTCGCTCGAGAGCCCGGAGGCGCCGAGCCTCACGATCCCGATCGCCAGCGCGGGTGGCTCGAGGAGGACCTTCGCCATCGAGTCGCTCACTTCCAGGGCGTCCACCTTCCAGCGCCAGGGCTCTCCGGCAGGCTCGGGCGTGGTATCGGCCGGGGGCGGAGGCGTGGCCGCCTCGGGGCGCGGCAGGATCGGCAGCGGGACCGGATCGCGCGGATGTACGATCACGCCGGCGTGCTGCAGGGCGACGCGCTTCACGTGCGCGATGCGGTGGGCGCGATCCAGGCGCGCGATTTCCACGTCGAGTCGCTTCCAGGCGAGCGCCGGCTCGCTCTCCTCCGGCACGTCGATCTGAAGGTCGCGGATCGCGATTCGGCCGTTCACGACCGGCACCGCGTGCGGCACCGCCGCGAACGTGAGCCCGGCGTCGAGGCGCCCGCGGAGATCGCTCCAGCGAAGCTGCTTGACGTGCACGTGCGCGTTGTCGAGCGGCAGGTTGTCGATGTCGAGGCGCGCGCCGTACGAGAATCCTTCCTTCCGCGTCGCCATGCTCGTCTTGATGCGCGCGCGCCCGTCGCCGAAGCGGGCCTCGACGACGCCGTGGCTCGGACGCGCTTCGGGACCGTACTCGAGGGTGAAGTCGACCAGGTCGAGCGCGGGGAGCCCGAGGGTCACGGTCGTCGCCGGATCGGTGATGTGATCGTGTAGCGTCAGCGAGCCGCCGCGAAGCGCCGCGCGGTCGACGATGATGTTCCACGGCTCCGCGGGCGCCTCACCGGGCGGCGTCTCCGGCGGCGGCGGGGCGTTGGGCGGCGGCGGCCGCAGCGACGGCAGCACCAGCCTGCCGTCCGCTTCGCGATCCGCGTCGACGGCCAGCCCATCGAGATCGACGTCCTGGATGCGTACCGTGTGGAAGAGGAACGGCAGGTAGCCGACGTTCACGTAGAAGCGCTTGAACCCGACGACGGGAGGCGCCTCGGGCGGAGCGTTCTCCATGTGCAGCGCGACGTCGTCGAGCGCCACGGCGCCGCGCAGGAGGTAGAGGTCGACGTCACCGATGGTGACGCGGCCGGCGAGCGCAGCGTTCGCCTGCGACTCGGCCACGCGCCGCACCACGATGGGCAACGCGATCCGGAGCACGACCAACACGGCCGCGATCCCGATGAGAATGCGGCGACGATGTCGTGCGAACCGGCGCCACATCAGGGCGTTGGTGCCGGCGCGCCCGTGCGCTCCCAGCAGTACGCCGGCGGCAGGTCGGCGCCGCCGCGCTCGCGGAGCTGCCAGCACTCATGCGACGGATACTCGGGAACGCGGTCGAGGAACTTGTAGCCCGACGCCGTCATGCATTCGAGGAGCGGCTTCAGCTCGGGCTCCGCCTTGAGGCAGGCGCGGTGCGCGGCGAAGCGATCGCCCTGACCCTCGACCATCTCCACGGTGTTCTCGACCTGCGGCACGTGCAGCGCCGGCATCTGGTAGGAGGAGCACCCGGTGGCGGCGGCGAGGAGGAGGGCGAGGCGGCGGTGGGCCATGTCCTCTCGTAGCAGATTGCGACGAATCGGTCGCCGCCCTCTTGCCTCACCTCCGGGTTCCCGACTATCTCGCCCTGTGGCCACGAAATCCGCTCCCGTCGCCCTCGTGACCGGCGCCAGCCGCGGCATCGGACGCCAGCTCTGCGTCGACCTGGCCGCCGCGGGCTGGGATGTGGTGTGTGCGGCCCGGACGACGCGCGAGGTCGGCTCACGCCTCCCCGGCACCGTCGACGGCACCGCCGCCGCCGTCGAGAAGACCGGCCGGCGCGCGATGGCCGTCGGGCTCGACGTGCAGGACGAGGCCGCGGTCGCCGCGCTGGCCGAGCGCGTCTACGGCGCGTGGGGCCGCTGCGACCTCGTCGTCAACAACGCCGCCGTCGCACCGCCGAAGCCGGCCCTCGAGGACACGATCAAGCGCTGGAAGCTCGCCGTCGACGTCAACGTCAACGGCCCGTTCTACACCTCGTATCACTTCGGCCGCCGCATGCGGGACGCGGGTGAGGGGCGGATCATCAACGTCTCGTCGCTGGTGTCCGTCCGGCCGGAGTTCGGGCGCCCGAGCTACACGGCGACGAAGCGCGCCCTCGAGGGACTCACCGAGGCCCTCGCGCACGAGCTCCGCGGGCGCGTCGCCGTGAACTGCATCCGCATCGAGATTCCCATCTGGACCGAGGGCTTCGACGCGACGCTGCCGAAGGACTACGACATGTCGGCGTTCGAGGACCCGGTGGTGATGTCGGACGCGACGCTCTGGATGGCGCGGCAGGACCTCTCGTACACGGGGAACATCGTGGAGATCGGGCAGCTCCGGGCGCAGGGCGTCGTGCGGCCGTTCACGGCGGCGCGGCGGAGCTGAGGAGGCCATGGCCTGTCCCGCCTGCGCCCGCCTCGAGCGCATCGCCCGCGGCGCCGATCCCGAGTTCGTCACGACGCTCTCCGAGTGCCAGGTGGTGCTCGCGGACGAGCAGCTCTACCGCGGCTACTGCATCCTGTTCCTCCGCGATCACGCCGAGCACCTGGCGGACCTGTCCTTCGAGCGCCAGCAGCGCGTGTGGGACGACGTCGCGCGCGTGGCGGCGGCGGTGCGGAAGGTGGTCGAGCCGGTGCGCCTCAACTACGCGTGCCTGGGGAACCTCACGACGCACGTCCACTGGCACGTGATCCCGCGGCACGCGGATGATCCGGAGCCGCTGCACCCGATCTGGGTGCGGTCGGTGAGCGAGCGGCGCAGGGCGTTGACGGAGGAGGAGCGGCGGGGGCTGATTACGGAGCTCCGGCGGGTGATGTGAGCGGGAAGCTCACAAGATTCAACTGACGGGCAGGGAACTCAAGGTAGGCACCCTTACGATCGCTGCCGCCAGATTGTCCCGGGATGTTTGATTCGCAATCAAACGCGCTGGGGACCAGATTCGGCGGTCGGCAGCCTACAGCACGCGGAGTCGGCGACCGTCACCGGCAGGAACATGGGAAGGGAGCGCTGAAGTTCGTGATGCAGCCGAGCCCAGGCGGACACGCACCCCGGCACGTGAGTTCGCTTACGTCAGCGCACGGCGGGCCGCCCGCCTTACAGACGCACGTCTCTAGCCCACTGCCCGGGTCATACTCCGAGTCACAGAAGCTTCCGGCGGGACACCATCCGTCGCACAGGGGTGCATTCGGACACCATGAGTCGCAGGACGCCACCTGCGTCCCGCACGGTGGTACGCCAAGTGAGCTGGTTGTCGTGGTCGACGTGGGCGTAACGGTGGCG
>Ga0111538_10008840_pt1 | contig 13484 bp, 14 predicted proteins | sample SoiMethybrSBSTD1_FD_79669 | JGI IMG/M metagenome (GOLD analysis project Ga0111538, IMG submission 79669) | Bulk soil microbial communities from a Populus tree surrounding site in Tennessee, USA - Soil MetaG P. TD hybrid SBSTD1 (version 2)... | ecosystem: Environmental > Terrestrial > Soil >...
CAGCGATCCTGGCGGCGCTCGGCGAGCGCGCGTTCCATCAGTGGCCGCACGCGATCGAAGAAGTACGACTCGAGCGTCGGCTCGGCGCCGGTCAGTTCATCGTCATGGGACACGACCGTGCGCGCCGATGCGCCCTGGCCGGCGAGGGCGACGTCCTGTTCGATGACGATCGGCGTGGCGCCCGTCGCCAGCGCGCGATCGATGCGATCGCCCCATTGGCCTTTTTCCGGATAGGCGTTGTGGGCGTGCATCATCGCGCGGCCGTTGAACAGTCCTGGCGTTGATTGGGCGGTGAGGACGACCGCACTCAAGAGAATCACGACGAATCGCAGCATGTCAGTCCAGGTGTTCCGACGCCACGAACGCGCGAACGCGCACGTCGATGTCGTCGGCGATCGCATTCACAGTAGTCGAAGATTGGCCCTTGGGATCCAGAATCGGCCAGTCATCGCGCTTCGCACCGGGGACGACGGGGCACTCATCTCCACAACCCATCGTGATCAACCAGCCCGCCCGTGACGCGAGCTCCGGCGTCAGTTTCTGCGGCGTCTGCGAGGACAGATCCACTCCGCGCGTGCGCATCGCGTCGACGACTTCGGGATGCAGTCGCGTTCCTGGTCGTGTTCCGGCGGAGATGGCCCGCGCCTTCTTCGGATCGGCGTGGCGATTGAACAGCGCAGCGGCGATCTGCGATCGCCCGGCGTTGTGGACGCAGGCGAAGAGGACCGTGATCACGATGCTTGTAGCGCGACGTGCAGCCGCTTCTCGTCCTTCACGCGGATCGTCGTGTGGGTCAGGGCGTGCAGGGCGGCTTTGACGACGGCGGCGATCACCGGGTTGTCGATCGGCGCGAGCCGGTAGTGCATCCAGATGCCGTCGCGGCGCGTTTCAACCAGGCCAGACTTACGCAGATACGCGAGATGCCGCGACGCCGTGGGCTGCGGGACGTCGAGGCTGGCGTGGATGTGGCACACGCAAATCTCGTCCTCGCTGAGGAGCGAGAGGATGCGCAGCCGCGTCGGATCGGCGAGCGCCGCATACACCGTCGTGAGGGCGTCGAGGTCCTTGATCGCCGGCACCGGATTGGATGTGCAGCAGGGGCTTGACATATTCGCTAACACGAATATAGCATACCTTTCATATTCGCTTTCGCGAATATGTCCGGAAGGTTCAAGGGTTCAATGGGTTCAAACAGTTCAAGGGTTGTTGCTGTTATTGGCGCGGGGCCGGTCGGTCTGGCTGCGGCGGCGCATCTTCACGCATATCAGCAGCCGTTTGTCGTCCTCGAAGCGGGGAGTGAGGCCGGGGCCGCCGTGCGGGAATGGGGACACGTGCGCACGTTCTCGCCGTGGCGCTATATGGTCGATGGCGCGGCGAAGGCCCTGCTGGAATCAACCGGCTGGTCGTCGCCGAAAGCGGATCATCTGCCGACCGGCCACGAGCTGATCGATCAGTACGTGAAGCCGTTGTCGGCGCATCCTGCGATTCGACCGCACGTCCGCTACAACGCGCGCGCCACGTCGATCGGACGCAAGGATTTCGACAAGGTCAGGACCAAGGGGCGCGATCAGCAGCCGTTCGAGATTCGGCTCGAGAGCGGCGAGACGATCGAGGCGCGCGCGGTGATCGATGCCAGCGGCACGTGGCGTAGACCCAATCCCGCGGGATCCGGTGGTGTCAGCGCCGGGGGCGAGAGCGCACATGGCGATCGGATTGCCTACGGCATTCCCGACGTGGCCGGGCGCGAGCGGGCGCGATACGCCGGCAAGCGCATCCTTGTCGTCGGCAGCGGTCACTCGGCATTCAACGTCATCCTCGATCTGATCGCGCTGGCCGATGAAGCGCCTGGCACGCGCATTCTCTGGGCGATGCGTCGCGACAATCTCGCGTCGGTATGGGGCGGCGGCGCCTCGGACGCGCTCGAGGCCCGCGGTGAATTGGGACAGCGCGCGAAACGTGCCGTCGAGGCCGGACGCATTCGAATGCTGACCCCATATCGCATTCGCTCGATTGCGAACAACGGCGATGCGTTGAGCATTGCGGGCGTGATCGGAGATGACGAAGTCAGCGTTGACGCTGATCAGGTGATCGTCTGCACCGGCTTCCGTCCCGATCTCGAAATGTTGAGGGAAGTCCGGTTGTCGCTCGATGCATGGCTCGAATGCCCGACGGCGCTCGGACCGCTGATCGATCCCAACGAACACAGCTGCGGCACGGTGCGTCCGCACGGCGCCCGCGAGCTCGCGCATCCCGAAAAGGATTTCTTCGTCGTCGGCATGAAGAGCTACGGCCGCGCGCCGACGTTCCTGCTCGCAACGGGATACGAGCAGGCCCGATCGGTGGTCGCGATGCTTGCTGGAGATACGGCCGCCGCCGAACGTGTCGAGTTGGTATTGCCCGAGACCGGCGTGTGTAGCACCGACCTGTCGGCCGCGGCCGGCGGATGTTGCGGGGGTCCCGCACCCGAAGAAGCAAACGCGTGTTGCGTCGACGATGCGGTGGCGAAGTCGGAAGGCAAGAGCGGATGCGGATGCGGCACGAGTGAGCCCACCGTGATTCAGATCGGAGTACGCTCGAAGACGTGATGCATCCTCGCGCCATCTGGGCGATCGGCTGCGGTCAGCTGGTCAACTGGGGCGTCCTGTTCTTTGCGTTCAGCGTGCTGCTCGTGCCGTTGCAGGACGCATTCGATGCGCCGCGATGGCTGGTCGCCGGCGCCTTCTCGCTCGGGCTGCTGGTGTCCGCGATCGCGGCGCCCGCCGTCGGGCGGCTCGCCGATCGCGGACAGGGCCCGGCTGTGATGCAGGCCGGTGGCCTGCTCGCAGCAGGGCTCCTGATCATCTGGGCCGCTGTGCCGACGATCTGGATGACTTACATCATCTGGGCCGCGCTCGGTCTCTGCATGGCTTCCATCCTTTACGAACCGGTGTTCGCGATCGTCGGCCGCGCCTTCGCCGATCCCGAAGGCCGCCTGCGCGCGATCGCGACGGTGACGGTGACCGGTGGTCTCGCAAGCACCGCGTTTCTCCCAGGGACGTCGGCCCTGGTCACACGTCTCGGTTGGCGCGGCGCCGTCGTGGCGCTGGCCATCATCGTCGCTGTGACCACGCTGATCGTCAGTCGATTCGCCTTCCGAGATCTCGCGTGGTCGGCGCAGACGATCCGCGACGCGATTGTTGGCGCCGACGATCCGCATCACGCCAGCGCGCCTTTGCGGGGCCTCGGCCGGATGGTCGTCCTCTTCGCGATGTCGATCATCGTCAACTCCGCGGTGTCGTCGAATCTCGTCGCGTCATTGATCGATCGCGGCCTCGCCCCGACGTTTGCCGCGACCGTTGCCGGATCGTTCGGCATCATGCAGCTTCCCGGGCGGTTGCTTCTGAGCAACGCGCGCGTTGCACCTCAGCCCGTCCCCCTTCTCCTTGCGAGCTTCGCGTTGCAGATCATTGGACTGCTCGCCCTGATCGTCCACGGTCCGATCGCGATGTGGATCGGCGTCATCGTGTTCGCGGGAGGAACGGGATTGACGACGCTGGCGCGGCCGTATCTGGTGCTGCATCAATACGGCGCTGAGCGCGCCGGATACGCGAACGGTGTGATCGCGCGCGGGCAGCAACTGGCGCGCGCGGCCGGCCCCGTCGCCGCCGCGGCTGCCGGCAGCGCTCTTGGATATAGCGCGGTCTTCGCCTCGCTTGCCGTTCTCCTCGTTGCCGCGATGTTACTGACGCGCGGCGAGGGCAGTCATCACTAAGGGTGTCAGTCCCCCATTTTCTCCCTGCCACTGGGATGATCAGGGACGGAGCAATCCGCAAGAATTGAACGCAGTTGCTGTTCCTTGCCAGTTGCTCCGTCACTAATCATCCCCCGGGCAGGGAGAAAATGGGGGACTGACACCGACTCTCGACTCTGATCTAGTCGGGTGAGTCCTCATCGCCGGTGATGCTCTGATCGACTATGGACGCGAGTGTCGGCGTCTCGCGCTCGAGCACCCACTCGTGCGCACACGCGCTGCAGCGCACGCGGACGATGACTTCCTTCGCGGATTTCGATTGAACGCTAAAGGGATGCCCGCCCTCTGCCTCGCAGTGAGGACACCGAAGCGGCAAGTGCCAGTCGTTTGGGGTCATCGGCGGCATATACCCCTGGAAGGGCAAGAATGCTGCCGACGTTTTTACTGACGAAAAAGAGTGAACACCCTACGGATGAGCAAAAAGTTCCTGATGCGTAATACCGGACATCTGGTGTTTCCGCTCAACGCACACGCTTCAGCTTTCTCGATGCCACCGTACAACCACGCTAGACTGTGCGCGGTGAAACTGCGGCTGCTCGCTCCGCTCGCACTCTTCGCCGCGTGCGCGACCTCGATACCGCCGGCGTCCGAGCCGCTGGTGTTCCTGACGCGTGGTGATTGCGTGAACACGGCGACGATGCGCGCGAATCTGGACGAGGCGTTGAAGGAGATGGGCCGGCCGCTCGACTACCGGTTCATCGAGCTGGAATCATTGCCCGCGAGTGACGCACGCACCGGCTATCCGACGCCGACGATTCTGAAATCCGGTCGCGATCTGTTCGGCATGACTACGCCAACGCCGCCGTTCCCGGACCCGACGTGACGGGTCTATCAGGACGGAGTTCCGTCCGCCGCCGAGATCGCCCAACGCTTGCGCGCCAACTAATCAGCGCGCGCTCTTAGATGCCGTTGAATGGTGATTGAGAAACGGGAAGCGATCCCGACAAGGATCGCTTCCCGGCAAGACGAGTTACTTCCGAATTACGGCGCCACCGTCACGTTGATCACCTGGCACATGCCGGGCAGCGTGCGGTGCAGGTCGTCACCCGCTTGCACGGCCAGCCGATGCGGGCCGGGCGCCAGCGCCTGTTCGATGACGTTCTTGCCGTCGCCGAAGTGGATCCACGGGTCGGCCTTCGGAATGGCCACGCCCGCGGCAAGACAATCGGTGTCCACGCCCAGGTGATAGTGAATCATCCCCGCGCGCACCTGCTCGGGCGTCAGTTCTCCCTTTGGCACGGGCGAAACCGTCGCGCCAGTGCTGCCGAACTCAATGGTCGACATGGGCTTGATCGTGTCGCCGTTCTTGGGTGACACGAAGAAGACAGTGCCCGCGGCCGCAGCAGGTGGTTTTGCCGCAGGTGTCGACGACCCCGCCGGCGGTGTCTCAGCTCCGCCGCACGCCGCGACGACGAGCGTCCAGGCACCCAGTACGACGGCTCTTACGATTCGATTCCCCATTGCGACTCCTTTTGGATGACCAGCAAACTCTGCGGGATTATACGTCGGGCCTAGGACGGCTGCTTGAAGGAGGCCTTCATCGTCGTCGGCGTCTTGCCGTCCACCGTCACCGGCTGGGACTGCGTGCCCAGCCGTTCGTGCCACAGCTCGATCGTGTATGCGCCCGGCGGCAGGCCCTTGATCTCGAAACTGCCCGTGTCGTTCGTGACCGCGAAGAACGGATGGGAGACGACGTTGACGAACGCGCTCATCCAGCCGTGCACGTCGCAGCGAAATGGGAGGCCGATCTCCGGTTTGTCGAACACGCGCGGCACCGCCGGCACGTTGGCCGGCTGTCCGAAGTTGAACTCGCGGTTGTTCTTTGGGAACGCATGCACGTTGTGCAGCGTGGTGTCGTTGTTGGCGACCTGGATGGTCTGTCCCGCCTGCACGCCGAAGACATGCGGGATATAGCGACAGCCCTTCTGCTCCAGCATCACCGGCGTCGCGGGCACCGCATAGGTGCGAGCGCCCAGTCCGTCCTTGACGTAGACGAAGACATTCTTCACGCCCTTGTCTGGACCGACGACGAGCACCTCGGACGCAGAACCCGGCTCCGGGATGCATTTTGGATCCGAGTCCATCGGCAGCGGACGCGCCGCGGGCGGCCTGCCCTCGAAGGTGATCGTGCCGGTAATCACGCCGGGGCCGTCAGCCGTGTCCGTGGGCGCGGCTTTCGACGCGGCCGGCGGCGCCGAGGAGCTTGCGGGCTGGTTCGATGTGCCGCCGCACCCGGCCGCAGCGACCACGACGGTGATCGCGAGAACGACGCCCCTCACTTGGTGATTGCGCCGCAGATGATGCGGGCGCCGGCGCTACCGTCGGGATCCGTCTTCATGTCGTCGGCGCCGGCATGAATGACCAGCGCCGTGCCGCCATTGGCATACATCGAACTCGGTTCAGCGCCCATCGTCACGTTCTTGTTGGTGACCGTGGTCCTGGCGATGCCCTTGGCGTCGACGGTGAAGTTCATCATGTCGCCGGCGTGCGGACCGTCAGGGTTCTGCATGCCGTGCTTCTTGTTCGCGGGATTGAAGTGCCCGCCGGCGCTGGTGAACGGCCCCTCGCACTTCGGCACGGCGTGGAGATGCAGCGCGTGCTCACCGGGGGGCAGGCCCTTGACGTCAATATCGATCGACACGCCGCCGCCCTTGATCGGCGAGATCATCGCCATGCCGACGGAAGTGCCCTTGGCGTCCTTGAGATCAACGTGCTTCATCTGTGCCGACACGCTCACGATGCCGGCAAGACATACGAGTGTGAGAACGGGAATGATACGGGCCATAGCTCCTCTGGCCTTCCATCATCCCTCAAAAGATGTAGCGCAGTGAAATCTGCGTCTGACGCGCCGTGCCGAGCCCGACCGTGCGGTTGAGCGGAGGCGCCGGGACCGAGGTTGGTGATGGCGCAGTTGCCTTCACCGTCGGTGACCGCAGTGCGGACGGCGGCGGTGGCCTTGGCCGTGACGGTGACCGTCACGCCCGGCAGCGCCGCCTGGCTCTGGTCGAGCACTCTGCCGGTAATACGGGATTCGGTTTGTTGCGCCATCGCGCTTTCATGCGGGCCAAAGTACCCAGCGGCCCCGTCGGCACTATGACGAGCCTGTTAATTTCATGAAAATTAGGGGGTTGCCGACTTGTAACAAAGACGTAACGTTCGTGTGACATACTCTGCCCCGTGCGCTTCCGCCTCATTCCCCGCGAAGAAAAGTTCTTTGCCGACTTCATCACCCTGGCCGATCGAATCGTGTCGGGCGCCACGCTGCTCGAACGGATGCTCGCGTCCGATCCGCCGGCCTGGGACACCGCGCTCCAGATCAAGCAGATCGAGACCGAGTGCGACGGCCTGACCCACAACATCATCCAGCGCCTCAACTCGACGTTCGTGGTGCCGATCGATCGCGAGGACATCCACGCGCTCGCCAAGTCGCTCGACGACGTGATGGATGCGATCGACGCAGCGGCGGCCGTGACGCGCCGGTATCGGATGTCGCAGCTGCGATACGGCGCCCGCGAGCTGGCGTCGCTGACGTGGCAGTCGGCGATGCAGGTCAAGGTCGCGGTCGAGGCGCTCGAACGCAAGAAAGACGTGCACCAGCTTGCCGTCGAGGTCAACCGCCTCGAGAACGCCGCCGACGACATCCACGATGAAGCGTTACGGCGCCTGTTCGAGGAAGAGAAGGACGCCCTCACCGTGATCAAGTGGAAGGAAGTGCTCGACCTGCTCGAACAGGCCACCGACCGCTGCGAGGACTGCGCCAACGTGCTCGAAAGCGTCGTCGTCAAGCACGGATAGCGCCGCTTGGAACTCGCCCTCGTCGTCATCGTCGTCCTCGCCGCGCTGGCGTTCGATTACATCAACGGTTTTCACGATGCCGCGAATTCGATCGCGACCGTGGTGTCGACGCGCGTGTTGTCACCGGGGCAGGCGGTCATCTGGGCCGCCTTCTTCAACTTCGCGGCCGCGTTCATCTTCGGCACCGCGGTCGCCAAGACCGTCGGCTCGGGGATGATCGACATCAAGGTCGTCACCTCCTCGGTGATTCTCGCGGGACTGATCGGCGCGATCGTGTGGGACCTGATCACCTGGTACTACGGCCTGCCGACGAGCTCGTCGCACGCGCTGATCGGCGCCTACGCGGGGGCCGCGATCGCGAAGGCGGGCGTGGTGGCCCTGATTCCATCCGGCTGGACCAAGACGCTGCTCTTCATCGTGCTCGCGCCGTTCATCGGCTTCGTGCTCGGCTTCGGGATCATGGTGGCGATCTTCTGGATCATGCGGCCGTTCGCGCCGTCGCGGGTCGATCGCTACTTCCGCAAGCTGCAGCTGGTGTCCGCGGCGCTCTACAGCCTCGGCCACGGCGCCAACGACGCGCAGAAGACGATGGGCATCATCGCGGGCGCGCTGTTCGCGGCCGGCTACATCAACGAATTCAGAATTCCGTTCTGGGTCGAGATGGCGGCCTACAGCGCCATCTCACTCGGTACGTTGTCGGGCGGCTGGCGCATCATCCACACGATGGGCTCGAAGATCACGCGGCTGCAGCCGGTGGGCGGGTTTGCCGCTGAGACCGCGGGCGCCATTTCGATTTTCACGGCGACCGCGCTTGGCGTGCCGGTCAGCACGACGCATACCATTACGGGCGCGATCATCGGCGTCGGATCGGTGCGGCGATTGTCAGCCGTGCGGTGGGGCATCGCCGGTCAGATCGTGTGGGCCTGGGTGCTCACGATTCCCGCAGCTGCCGTGATCGCCGCCGGGATGTTCTACATCCTGTACTTCGCGGGACTTCCGTAAATCAGCAATCGGCAAACCGGTAGCCCACCCAGGGCTCCGTCAAGATGTAGGTAGGCGATGCCGGATTCGCTTCAATCTTCTTGCGCAGCGCGCCGATCAGCACGCGCAGGTGCTCGGGCTGATCGACGGCATTCGGTCCCCAGATCGCCTTGAGGATCGCGCGATGCGTGAGCACGCGGCCGGGATGCTGCGCGAGATAGGTGAGCAGCTCGAACTCCTTCGGTGTCAGCCTGACCTCTTCGCCGTCACGCATGACGCGGAACCGTTCGCGATCGATCACCAATCCGCCGCGGACGATCGGTTCCGAGGCCGGCGACGGCGCGTCCGATCGTCGCAGCGCGGCCCGGATTCTCGCCAGCAGCTCCTCGGCCCCGAACGGTTTTGTGACGTAGTCGTCGGCGCCGACATCCAGCGCGCGCACCTTGTCGCCTTCGGCGCCGCGCGCCGAGAGCACGACGATCGGCACGTTCTGGGTGTCGCGAATCTGCCGGCACAACTCGACGCCGTCGATGTCGGGCAGCCCGAGGTCGAGCACGATCAAGTCCGGCTTTTCACGATCGATGGTCTCGATCGCCGCGCGCCCATTCATCGCGGTGAACACCTCATAGCCGCGCGATCGCAGGAGCGGCGCCAGCGTGCCAAGAATGTTCGGTTCGTCGTCGACGACGAGAATCCGCAGCGGCACGTCAGGCCTCCGCTTCCGCCGCGCGAGTGGCGCCGGCAATCTTGATCGAGAAGCGCGCGCCGGCCCCCGGCGCATTCTCCGCCGACACGTTCCCGCCGATCGCGTTCAGCAACCCCCGGGCAATCGCCAGGCCCATCCCGGTGCCTGGCAACGCCTGCTGGGCGCGCGCGCCGCGATAAAAGCGCTCGAACACATGATCGAGCTCGCCGGGATCGAGTCCTGTGCCGTGATCGGTGACGGTCACGATCAGTCCGTCAGTGTCGGTGCGCGCCTCGACGACAATGTCGCGGTCGGCAGGGGAATAGCGGGCGGCATTCTCGAGCAGATGCGCGAGCGCGACCGACGCGAGCCGCGCATCGACGTTCACGACGTGCCCGGCATCGGCCTCGACGCGAATCGCGTGTCCGCCGATGGCGTGCCTGGCGTGCGCCATCGCCGCATCGACCACGTCCGCCGGCGTGACCCACTCACGCTGTAACGGCAGCGCGGAGGCGTCGATGCGCGCCATATCCAGGATGCTCTCGAACAAGCGCGTCAGGCGGATCAGCTCGGCGACGGCGGCGTCGGACTGCGCGCGTCGATCCGCGGCCGGCAATTCAGCGCTGAGGTTTTCGACGGCGACGCGGATCGCGGTCAACGGCGTCTTGAGATCATGGCTGAGTGTCGCCAGCAGCGTCGACGCCAGCTCGCCGCGCTGCCGCTCGATCTCGGCGGCTTCGCGCGCCTCGACCAGCTCGGCGCGCTCAATCGCGATGCGGGCGCGCTCCTTCGCGGCCGCGGACAGATTGCTGCCGACAACCGCCGCGACCAGGAACGCGAAGAGCGAGACCCAGTTGTGGGCTTCGGCAATCGCGAACGTCCCCACCGGTGGAAAGAAAAAGTAATTGAAGGACAGCGTCGATGCGACCGCGGCGGTGATCGCGATCCATAACGGTCCGAGAGTGGCCGTGAGCAGCACCAGGATCAACAACACGAATCCCGCGGTCGTCGGATTGACGCCGGGCACCAGGCGGAGCAGGGCGACCGAGATCGCGACTGCGCCGATCGCCGAGGCGACGAGCACGCTATCCGGAGCCGAGGGTCGCGTCGGTGCTGACATTCTTTTTATCGGATTCTTATGAGCTTCTTATGCGACCGGATCCTAGTCTGGGATCGAGATCGCTCTATGTTGACACTCGTCCATATCCGGAATTCGCAGACGTCACCCGTCGAGACGGCCTCGCTCATGGCGGACTACCTGGCGTTCGATCGCCGCCGGATCGCGCGCCGCCAGTATCTCAAGGCGTTTGGCGCGATGGCGGTCATCGTGATGCTCGGCGCCGCGATGGGCAAGGTCGTGCTGGGCGAAGCGGAAATTGTCGCCGGCCTCCTGTTGGTGCCGCCACTGGCATTGTCGGCCATCGAGGCCGTCCAGTGGTATCGGCTCAAGCGCCGGCTGAATCATCTGCGCGCGGAGGTGCAATCCGTCAGAAAGTCGTAAAAAGTTCATAAGTACTGCCGGGCTCCTGACGGCGGCACGCGATTCGAACGGATAATTGAGAGGTAGTGTCACAGACGTCCGAATCGACACTTTCGATTGCCGCTTCGATTCCGCACTCAAGCCGCAGCCGTCTCTTTCCGCTGACCCTCACCGCGCTTGGCGTGGTCTACGGCGACATCGGCACGAGCCCGCTTTACGCGATGAAAGAGTGCTTCTTTGGGACGCACTCGGTTCCGCCGACCCACGAGAATGTCCTCGGCGTCCTGTCGCTCATCATCTACGCGCTGCTGCTCGTGGTGTCGTTGAAATACGTGGCCCTGGTCCTGCGAGCTGACAACCAGGGCGAAGGCGGAATTCTCTCTCTCACGGCGCTGATTCCGAACAAAGGTGGCGACAGCACCCAGAGTGGATCGCGCCTGGCGGCCGGCCGGCCGGCGCTGATTGCGCTCGGCATCTTCGGCACCGCATTGTTGTATGGCGACGGCATGATTACGCCGGCGATTTCCGTCCTCGGTGCGGTCGAGGGCGTCGAAGTCGCGACGCCGTTGTTCACGCCCTACGTCGTGCCGATCACGGTGGCGATTCTGATCGGCCTGTTTTCGATTCAGCGATTCGGCACGCATCTGGTTGGCCGGCTCTTCGGGCCGATCGTGATCGTGTGGTTCGTGGTGATCGCCGGGCTCGGCGTCATGTGGATCAACGAGACGCCATCGGTGCTCGGCGCCTTCGATCCCCGGCACGCCTTGTTGTTCTTCGCTGCGAACGGCTTCATGGGCTTTGCGGTCCTGGGCTCGGTGTTCCTGGTCGTCACCGGCGGCGAGGCGCTCTATGCGGACATGGGCCACTTCGGCCGCACCCCGATTCGGCTCGCGTGGTTCGCGCTGGTCCTGCCGGCGCTTGTGCTCAACTACCTCGGGCAAGGCGCGTTGCTGCTCGCCAATCCCGCCGCCGAGCACCCGTTCTTCGAGATGGCGCCGTCCTGGGCGCTGTGGCCGCTGATTGTGATTGCCACGGCCGCGGCCATCATCGCCTCGCAGGCGCTGATCTCCGGATCGTTCTCGCTGACGCGCCAGGCGGTGCAGCTCGGGCTGGCGCCGCGCCTCGATGTCCAGCACACCTCGGCGCGCGAGATGGGGCAGGTCTACGTGCCGCGCGTCAACTGGGCGTTGATGGTCGCGACCGTGACCATCGTGATCGGCTTCGGTTCGTCGAGCGCGATGGCCGCGGCCTACGGCATCGCCGTGACGCTGACGATGATCATCACGGTGCTGCTGTTGTTCACCGTGATGACGGAGCGGTGGCGCTGGCCGCTGCCGGTCGCCGTGATCGTGATGGGCCTGTTCCTGACGATCGATCTGGCCTTCTTCGGCGCCAACGCGCTGAAGATCATGCAGGGCGGCTGGCTGCCGCTGGCGGTGGCGACGGTGCTGTTCACGATGATGGTGACGTGGCGTGATGGCCGCGCCGTGGTGGCGGCCCGCCTCGCCAGCCGCGCCGTGATGATTGAGGATTTTTTCACCACCATCGATTTCATGAAACCGGTGCGCGTGCCCGGCACCGCCGTCTACATGACGGCGCAGAGCAGTGGCGTGCCGCCGGCGCTGGTGCACAACCTGCAATACAACAAGGTGCTGCACGAGCGGGTGGTGATTCTCAACATCATCACGGTGCAGCAGCCGCATTGTGACGAAGCCGAGCGTTTTTCCGTTGACGTGCTGGGACACGGCGTCTTCAACGTCCGGCTGCAATACGGGTTCATGGAGGACCCGGACGTGCCGCGCGCGCTGCTGGCGGCCGCCCGCGCGCTCGGGATGAAGTTCGACTTCCAGGATGTGGTGTATTTCCTCGGCCGCCAGACCATCCTGGTCACGCGCCACGACGGCATGGCGCTGTGGCGAGAAAAGCTGTTCGTGCTGATGTCGCGCAACGCCGTGCGTGCGACTGCCTACTTCCGGCTCCCGACGGAGCGCGTCGTCGAGCTCGGAGTGCAGGTGGAGATGTAACCGATCAGCGTAGCGGCAGCGTCACCGTGAAGAGCGCGCCGCCACCGGGCTGATTGGAGGCCGTGACCTCGCCGTCGAGGACCTGGACGAGGTGCTTCACGATCGAGAGGCCCAGGCCCGTCCCTCCCGGTCTGGTGCGCGACTTATCCACTCGATAAAACCGCTCGAACACGCGCGCGAGATCGTCGGGCGCGATGCCGTGACCGGTGTCCGCGACCGTCAGCCGAAATCGACCGTCCGTGATCGCGGCACCGACCTCAATCGCGCCGCCGTCCGGCGTGTAGTTCACGGCATTTTCAATCAGGTTTCTCGCGATGTCGTGCAGCTTGGCTGCGTCGGTTGTGATCGTCGCCGCGCCCGGCGCCACTTTGATGTCGACAGTCTGCTGCTTTTGCGCCGCCATCGGCTCGAAGTCGTTGGCGATGCCTCGCAGCAGGCCTTCGATATCGCAAGGCGCGAGCTCGACGCTTTCCTGTCCCGCATCGAGGCGCGCCAGCCGCAGGAGATCCTTCACGAGACGCTCCATGCGCGTCGCATGGCGGTGAATGATGTCGAGAAACTTCTCGCGCGCATCGGCGTCCTCGGGATCGTCGAGCAGCGCCTCGGCGTAGCCCTTGATCGCCGTGAGCGGCGTGCGTAGCTCGTGCGACACGTTGGCGACGAAGTCACGGCGCACCAGGTCGGCCTTGCGCAGCTCGGTGATGTCGTGCAGCACTAGGACGGCGCCGC
>Ga0111538_10008842_pt1 | contig 13483 bp, 9 predicted proteins | sample SoiMethybrSBSTD1_FD_79669 | JGI IMG/M metagenome (GOLD analysis project Ga0111538, IMG submission 79669) | Bulk soil microbial communities from a Populus tree surrounding site in Tennessee, USA - Soil MetaG P. TD hybrid SBSTD1 (version 2)... | ecosystem: Environmental > Terrestrial > Soil > Tree...
TCACGGCGCCTTTCGAGCTTTCGCGCGTATTTGGCGCCACTGGTCACGCTCGGCCTCGGTGAACTCGGGCATCGTCACGTCGTTCGGATCGGGCGGTTCCTGCGGCGGCCGCAGCGCCTCCGGCACGTGCTGCAGGTTGATCCGCACACGCGTCCAGGTCTTGTAGCGCCCACGCATCGCGTCGACGAGCACGTCGGCCGGCTCCAGATGCGACGCCGCCTTCGCGTGGCGGCTTTTCCACCGTTCGAGTCCCGCCAGCGCATCGTCTTGCCTGTGCGCGCGCGCAATTTCAATCAGCGGGTGTTTCGGGACGCGACGGACCTTGCCGGCCGGCGGCGCCCCGTCCGTGGGCGCCGGCCGCTTCGCGCGCGATGGCGCGACGCGCGCCGGTTCGCCGCGCTGCTTCTGGTAGTGCGGCGGCCACGGCGCGTCGCCAAGCCCCTCGCGTTCGTGACGATCGGCCAGTTCGAGCAGCGCGTCGAGTGATCCGGCGTGACCATTGATGTCCTTGTGCCGATCGCCAATGCCGGCCACGCGCGCGGGCATCGTGGCCAGCGTGAAGTCGCGTGGATCGCACGCGTCGATCTCGTCCCACGCGAGCGGGGCCGACACGCGCGCATCGGGGAGGGGCCGCACGGAGTAGGCGGCCGCCACCGTCCGGTCTTTCGCGTTCTGGTTGTAGTCCACGAACACGCCGTGGCGTTCTTCCTTCCACCACTTGCTCGTGGCGATGGCCGGCGCGCGGCGTTCGATCTCGCGCGCGAGGGCCAGCGCCGCGCGGCGAACGAGATCGAACGTCCATCGTGGCTCGATGCGTACGTTCACATGGATGCCGCGCGATCCGGACGTCTTGGGCCAGCCAACGAGACCGAAATCGGCGAGCGCCGCGCGCGCGACGTGTGCCACCGCCCGGATCTGCGGCCACTCGATGCCCGGAACGGGATCGAGATCGACGCGCAGCTCGTCGGGGTGATCGAGATCGGACGTGCGCACCGGATGGGGATGCAGCTCGAGGCATCCGAGCTGCGCCATCCACGCCAGCGCCGCCCGCTCGCGCGGCACGACCTCGTCGGCCGTGCGTCCGGAGGGGAACTTCAGCGTGATGACGTCGATCCACTCGGGCCGCGACGTCGGCGCGCGCTTCTGAAAGAAGCGCTCGCCCTCGATGCCGTCGAGATAGCGGACGAGCACGTTCGGCCGATCGCCCGCGGCGCGCAGCGCCCCATCGGCGACGGCCAGGTAGTAATTGATGACGTCGAGCTTCGTGTAGCCGGGGCCGGGAAAAACGATCTTGTCCGGATGCGAGACGGAGATCTCGCGCCCGTCGATCGTCAGCGTTTCACGGCTCTCTGACGGCATGTCGGGTGTCCACAAAAGCTTTTACCACGTGGGGCACGTAGGGTCACGTAGGGCGCAGGTGCGTCGCGTTGAAAGATCCACGTTCACATCGCGCGAGAGAGACCGGTGGAGTTCTCGTTTGTCTCTCTCGCGCGATGTGAACGTGGATCTTTCAACAGCGGCCTGCGGCCGCCGGCGATTCTCGCCGGCGACGCACCTGCGCCTCATGACGCGTGACGCGCCTGCGCCTCACGACGTGACGCGCTACGTGTCCGACGTGCCCAACGTGGTGGAAAGCTTTTCCGGTCGTCGTTACTTGATGTACGACGCGGCGATGGCGACGTCGCCGAACGTGGCGCCGCCCCACGACGATGTCATGACCGCACCGTTGCTGCTGCGCAGGATCCAGAAGATGCCCGTGCTCGAGCGCCAGACCGCGATGTCGGTCTTGCCGTCGCCGTCGTAGTCGGCGGGCACCGGCGTGTCGGTGGGAAGACCGAACGACGTGCTCATGACGCCGCCATCCGAGCTGCGCTGGATCCACCACGCGCCGGTGGACGGCCGGAAGATCGCGAGATCGATCTTGCCGTCGTTGTCGTAGTCGCCCGGCACCACACGGTCGCCGTTGGCGCCCCAGTTGGCGGCAATCGGGATGTTCGTCGTGCTGGGAACGATGTAGTAGCGGCCTTCGGAGGGACGCCAGATGGCGATGTCCGTCTTGCCGTCGCCGTCGTAGTCGCCGGAGGCGGGCGTGTCCGTGCTCAGGCCCCAGTTCATGATCGTCGCCTGACCGTCGGAGCTGCGCTGAATGAACCACGTGGACGTCGACGGCCGGAACACGGCCGGGTCCGTCTTGCCGTCACCGTCGTAGTCGCCCGGCATCGGCACGTCGCCGTTCTGGCCGAAGAAGCGAATGGCGAAGACGCCGTTCGAACTCTGCAGGATGTACCACGCGCCGTTCGACGGCCGGAACACCGCGATGTCCGTGGCGCCGTCGCCGTCGTAATCGCCGGGCGTGGGTTTGTCGCCAGCTGTGCCCCACGCGATGCCCGCCGGCGCGCTCGCGCTGTTCAGCAGGTACCAGACGCCGGTGCCTTGCCGCCAGACGGAGACGTCGGCGTGACCGTCCTTGTCGAAGTCCACGGTCTTTTCCGGATTCGACGGGTACACGTACTTGATGAGCAGCCCGACGGGATTGCCTCGCTGCAGCACGTACAACGCGCCGTTGGATGTGAGCGCCAGATCGACGGCCGCGATGACGCCCGTCGAGAACGGCGTCGAGGCGGGAATGGGCGCCGGCGCCGCCGGATCGATGTAGCGCACGAACCCGCCGCAGACGTCGGCGAAGAAGTACTTGCCGACGTACTGACTCGGAAACTGCACGCCGTTCGGACTGTAGAAGTGGCCGCCCGTGATCGCGCAGCCCGTCGGCGTGCCGTTCACGTGGTGATACGTGTACAGCGGCGCGACGTAGTTCGGCGGCGGCGCCGATCCACAGACATTGCCTTCGCAGATGGGCCAGCCGTAGTTGGCGCCCGGCGCGCCGATGTTGATCTCTTCCCACTCGACCTGTCCGACGTCGTTGATGAAGATCTGTCCGTTGACCGGATTCACGGAGAACGTGAACGGATTGCGCAGGCCCATCGCCCAGATCGCTTTGTTGACGCCGACGACGTTGGGATCGTTGAAGAAGGGGTTGTCGGTCGGAATGATGTTGCCCGGCGTCGGATTGATGCGCAGCACCTTGCCGAGCAGGTTGGTGAGCGTCTGCGAGTTTCCGGTATTCGCGTTTTCGCCGACGGCAATGTAGAGCTTGCCGTCGAGCCCGAAGTGAATCGCGCCGCCGTTGTGATTCGTGGCAGCGCTGAGGTTGTTGAGGTCGAGCAGGACCACTTCGCTGCCCGGCACCGCGACGTTGCCGTTGGCCGTGAAGCGGCTCACCCGGTTGTGAATCGCCGGCGTCGTCGCCGTGTAGTACACGTACACGAAGTGGTTCGACGTGAACGCCGGATCGAAGGCCACGCCGAGCAGTCCACGCTCGCCGTTGGCGTCCACGGGCAGCGTCGCGAACGGGGTCGGCAGGAGGATGTCGTTGTCGATGACGCGCAGCGCGCCGGTCTGCAGACACACGAACACGCGGCCATCGGGCGCCACCGCCATGGCGGTGGGCAGGTCGAGCGTGTTCGTGATGACGATTTCCTTGAAGGCGAGGGGCGGCGTGGAGGCGCCGAACATCGGTGCGGTGGACAGCACGACCAGGATCGCGGCAGCGATCCACGTACGGGACGAACGAGCGGCACGGCGAACGTCGAGCATCATGCGCAGCTCCGGCGAAAGAACCAGTAAACTTCGGATGACGCCGGAAGGGGGGACAACTCGGCGCCAGCAATTGTACCGCACGCCATTTTGCGCGCTTCCACTCCGATTCGTGCCGTTCCCGGTGGCGTCATCATTTCCATCCGGGTGATCACACGCGCGTCACGCGCGGGCGTGGCCGGCGTGCGTGGCGACGCGATCCTGATTCGTCTGCACGCGCCGCCGGTCGAGGGAGCCGCCAATGCCGAGCTCGTCGAGGTGCTTTCAGCGGCGCTGCGGGTGCCACGCAGCGCGGTGACGATCGAGAGCGGCGCGCGCGGCCGACAGAAATATGTACGAGTGGCGGGCGTCGATGCAGACACGGCGTCCGCGATGCTTATCGGCCCAGCGGGATGAGACCTTCAGCGGCTCGCCGTTGCGAGCGTGACTGACATTCCAAGAAATTTACCGTAGCGATCGGCGGTCGCGCGCACGGCCACGGCGTGTGCGCGCGAGAGCCGCGTGAAGGGTCGGACCGTGACGGTCGCGGCCGTCTGTCCTACGCGCCGCTGCCACGCGCCCGCCAGGCGGCCATCGATGACCAGCTGATGTGGGTACGGCTCCGGCACTCTTGACGGCGCGTAGCGGCCGCGCCGGATCGGCACGGACAGCTCACGATCCTTGTACGCAATCAGGAACTCGTCGTAGTTGGGCAACAGCCAGGCGGTGGGCGCATCGGGCGGCGCCGCCGTGCGCACAGGCACGGCGTGGTAGGTCCGTCCATCCACCACGTGGCGATCGATGCGCTGGCCGAGCGCCTCGAGACCGCGCGTCGCGTCGCGGACGGTCAGGCCAGACCACCACGCGAAGTCGCGCGCCGTCGCCGGTCCATGACTCGTGAAGTACCGCTCCACGAGCATCGCGAGCGATTCGTCGCGATCGCGCGCCGGTGCCGGCGCGACCCGCTCGTCCACCAGCGCGTAGGTGAACTGCTTGCCGCGCCGCGGGCCGCTGCAGATCAGCGCCTCGAGTTCCGCGTGCATCAGGACGTACGCGAGGCGGACCCCGCGCGCCGGGATGCGCGCACGCTCGAGGGCCACGGCGAGTTCGTCGCGGGTCAGGTGACGGTGACCGGTCAGCGCGCGCTCGAGCACGGTGCGGCAGCGCGCGTGCGTGCGCGCGTCCAGCTCGTACTGCCGGTGCACGGACGCGCTCGCGGCGTGCACCCGCGGCGCCGTGAGCGCAAGCAGCCAGCGGAGATCCTGCGGCGCAACGAAGTGCCACGTCGGCCGCATCACGTGCGTGCGGATGATCCGGCCGCGATCGCAGGCCTCTTCGATCGACGCGTCCGTTGCGGCCGCCAGCCGCTGACCGAGCGCCCATCGCGCGCCGGCATAGTCCTGCGCCTGCACCGCGCCGAACCACGCGACGACCGTTTCGGGAGATTTCGGCCAGATCCGGCCGCCCGGCGATCCAAGCCACTGCCTGGCCAGGCGTGCACGAATCAGATCGTCCGCGACCATGCCCGAAAGCGTATGACAGTTGCGCTAGACTCCGGCCCATGGCCAGGCCCCAGACCGATCTCCATCGGCTGCAAGGCGTGTGGCACATCGCCCGCTTCGACTCGGCCGGCACCGCGATTCCGGCCGCGGCGCTGAACGCCGCGGAGATTCACGTGACCGGCGATCGGTTCCTGTCCACCGGCATGGGCCAGGACTACGAAGGACGGTTCGTGCTCGAGGCCACGCGCACGCCGAAGCACATCGATCTCACGTTCACGTCCGGTCCGCAGAACGGCACACGCAACCTCGGCATCTATCGGCTCGATCGCGACAGGTGGACGCTGTGCCTCTCGATGCAGGGCGGTGCGCGGCCCAGGAAATTTGCGGCGAACGGCGACGGCATCGTGCTGGAAGTACTCGTGCGGGAGACCCTCAAGCCTCCAAGCCCTCAGGCCCCCAAGCCCTCGAGCCCCCAGGCCTCCAAGCCATCAGGCCCTCGAGCCCTCAAGCCTTCAAGCCGTGAGGTTTCCGAGATCGACGGCGAGTGGGTGATGCAGTCGGCAGTGTTCGACGGCAAGCCGATGGCGCAGGAGATGGTGCAGTTCTGCCGCCGCACGACGGGCGGCGGCGAGACGAAAGTTCTCGCCGGCGGACAGGTAATGCTGCACGCGTCGTTTGCGCTCGATCGATCGGTGACGCCGGTCTCGATCGACTACGTCAATCTTGCTGGCGCGCAGAAGGGGAAGAAGCAGGCCGGCATCATGTCGCTCGACGGGGACGTGCTGAAAGTCTGTATGTCCGCACCCGGCGATGCGCGACCGAAGGACTTCACATCGAAGCCGGGCGACAAACGCTCGCTGACGGTGTGGCGGCGCTCTTAGAGCACGTTGCAACACGAGCCGCGCGGGGTCCTGCTCGGTCGTCGCCCGACCCGCGCGGCGAATCTCGGACCGGTCCTCCGCCGGCGGGCCGCGGTCCGGGGCGCGTCTCACGTCCAGATCCAAATCAGGTCACAGGTCACAGGTCAAAGGTGCGGAACCTGTTTTGCACCATTTGATCTATTGATCTCCGTACCTCCGCGATTTCGCCCGGCGCCCTCGCGTCCCGCCGAGTCGGACCGGTCCGAGACTCGCCGCGCGGGTCAGGTGCCGACCGCGCCCTTCTACGTGTCTTCGTGACCCCTACGTGTGCTTATGCTCTACCCGCGAAGTCCCGCGTCTCCGTGTGGACCTTGACCTTCTCGCCTTCCTTGATGAACAGCGGCACGCGGATCTCGAGGCCGGTTTCGAGCGTCGCGGCTTTCGTCACGCCGCCGCTGGCCGTGTCGCCGCGGACGCCGGGTTCGGTCGACGCCACCGTCAGCTCGACGTGCGGCGGCAGCTGGATGCCAATCGGCCGATCGTTGAACTTCTGAATCTGCACCGCGACGTTGTCGGCGAGCAGCAGCCGATCGTCGCCGAGCAAATCGGCGCTCAGCGTGATCGTCTCGAAGCTCTCCTGATCGAGGAAGTGGTAGCCATCCGCCGCGCTGTACAGAAACGTGGCCGGCACGACGACGAGATCGGGCTCGGCGAATTTGTCGCCGGCTTTGAACGTGCGATCGAACACCGCTCGCGTGAGCAGGTTGCGCATTTTCAACCGGACGAGCGTCTGTCCGCCGCGCGCCGTCGGCTTTGACACGTCCACGTCCAGGCAGTGGTACGGCGCCCCTTCGTACTCGAAGTACATCTTGCGTTTGATCTCGATCGCTTCCAGCAGGCTCGCCATCGACCACCACTGTATCGCAGGGACGGGGCACGGCTGACGGCTGACGGCTTACGGCTGCAAGGAATTGGCTCGGCTTCGTTCTAAGAATCATGCCGCCTCTGCGAAGACTCGCGGCAGAATTGACGCTCCGTCGGAGGACCCATGATCATCACCCGCTGTTTCTCGGCCGTCCGCCAGTCCAGGCCGGCTGCGATTCCGGCCGCCGTCCTGTTCGCGTGCCTGATTCTGGGCACGCTTCGCGCGCAGACGCCCGCCCAGGCGCCCGCGACGCGTCCGCAAGCCGCTCCCGCCGCCGCGCGTGACACACGCACGGCCGATCGACTCCCGGTCCGCCGTGTCGTGCTGTACAAGAGCGGCGTCGGCTATTTCGAACACCTCGGAAAAGTACGCGGCAATCAGGCGGTCACGATCGACTTCACCAGCGGCCAGCTCGACGACGTGCTCAAGTCGCTCACGACGCTGGACCTCGACGGCGGCCGCGTGTCGGGCGTGAGCTACAACACGGAGGCCGCGCTCGATCGGCGGTTGGAATCGCTGCGGTTGCCGGTGGGCGAGGTGACGACACGCGCCGCGTTTTTCTCGGCGCTGCGGGGTGCGCGGCTCGAGGTCCACAGCGGCGGCGTCGTGCGCACCGGCCGGCTGTTGAGCGTCGAGCGCCTCGAGCGCCGAGGCGACAGCGGCACCGTGACGTCGATCGACGCGCTCTCGATCGTGAGCGACGCCGGCGAGATCACGACCGTCGCCCTCGATCCTGGCGTCACCGTGCGCATTGCCGAAGCGGATCTCAACACCGAAGTCGGGCGCTATCTCTCGCTCGTCGCGTCGGTGCGCGATCAGGATCTGCGGCGGCTGACCATCAGCGCGACGGGCACAGGCGAGCGCGATCTGTTCGTGAGCTACGTCAGCGAGGTGCCGGTGTGGAAAGCGACGTACCGGCTCGTGCTGCCGGCTGCCGCCGACGCGCGACGGCCGCTCCTGCAGGGCTGGGCGATCGTGGACAACACGGTCGGCGAGGATTGGGACAACGTCGAGCTGTCGCTCGTCGCGGGCGCGCCGCAGTCGTTCATCCAGACGATCTCGCATCCGTTGTACGCACAGCGCCCGATTGTTCCGATGCCCGGACGCTTCCTGCAGTCGCCGCAGACGCACCAGTCGTCGCTGGGCACGGCCGGACCTGGCGTCATTACCGGCACGGTCGCGGACACGAGCGGCGGCCTCATTCCCGGCGCGACCGTCCGCGTGACGCGGGCGGGCACGAACGTCGGCACGGCGGTCACCGATGCGAACGGCCGCTATCGGCTCACCGGTCTTCCCGCCGGCGCATACGACGTCGCCTACTCGACGTCGGGGTTTCAAACGCAATCCCGATCCGGCATCACCGTCAACGGCGGGATGGAGACCGTCGTGAACGTCTCGCTGCAGGTGGGCGGGATATCAGAGGGCGTGGCCGCCCAGTCTGGTGCCGGCGCCGGTCGTGGTGGCGGCGGCGGGAGGGGCGGCGGCCCGGCGTTTCGCTCGGCGACCGGGACCGTCGGCGGCATCGCGGGCGGCAACGTGATGCTCGACGGAATCAGCGAGGCGAATGTCACGGAGCCGCCACCAATCGAGGCCCGCATTGACGCTGCGCGTCTCGCCCAGCAGACCCAGACCGATGCGCAGCAGCTCGGTGATTTGTTCGAGTACAAGCTCACGACGCCCGTCACGATCCGCAAGAACCAGTCGGCGCTCGTGCCCATCGTGAGCAGCGAAGTGAACGTCGATCGCGTGTCGCTGTGGAACGCGTCGAGCGGATCGCGCCCGCTGCGTGCGGTGTGGTTGACCAACACGTCGAATCTGACGCTCGACGGCGGCAGTTTTTCCGTGGTGGACGGTCAAACGTTCGCCGGCGAAGGTCTGCTGGAACCGCTCAAGGCCGGCGAGCGGCGCCTGCTCTCGTACGCGACGGATCTTGCCGTGGTCGTGGACACGAAGCTCGACGTCGCGCCGCGTCGAACGACGAAAGTGCAGATCGCGCGCGGCGTCGTCATCCAGCAGACGGAAGATCGGCAGACGGTGAACTACACCGCGCGCAACGAGGACACCGAGCCGCGCGTGCTCGTCATCGAGCATCCCGTGCGCGCCGGCTGGACGGTCAGCGGTACGGTCACGCCGGTTGAGACCACCGCGGCCTGGTATCGATACCGCGTGACCATCGCGCCCAAGACCTCGTCCACGTTCAGCGTCACCGAAGCGCGGCCCGTCCAATCGCAGTTCAGCGTGTCGAACGTGACGGATGACCAGATCACGCTGCTCGTTCGCGATCGGGCGATTTCGCCCGAGGTGCAGGCGCTGCTGCGGCAGGTCATCGAGCGCAAGAACGCCATCGCCGCGCTGCAGGCGCAGATCACGGCGCGCGAGCAGGAGATCGGATCGATCGGCCGCGATCAGGACCGCGTGCGCGGCAATATGCAGGCCCTCAAGGGCAGCTCGGAGGAAAAGCAGCTGCTGCAGCGCTACGTGAAGCAGCTCGACGACCAGGAAAACCGCCTGGCCGTGCTCCGGAAGGAAGTGAATGACCTAACCGCGGACCGGAACAGGGCCGACGCCGACCTCAGCACCTTCATTCAGGGCTTGTCCGCGGGGGGTACGTGATGATCCCGGATCTGGCGTCAGCTTTGCAGTATCCGTGTCGGGATGAAACTCCGGATCGACACGGATCGATTCCGCGTTGGCCCGAGAACGCGGTTGAATTTGGGCCGCCATGATCCGGCGGACACATTTCCTTTCGCCACGCGCAAGGAAGTGAGGGGGCTGCTCGAGAAGAGCGCCCGTCGCCTCTACGAACTCACCGAGCTGTTGTTCGCCCAGAATCGCTGGTCGCTCCTGCTCGTGTTTCAGGCCATGGATGGCGCTGGCAAGGACAGCGCCATCAAACACGTCATGCGGGGTTTGGATCCCAAGACGACGCAGGTCTCCACCTTCGGGCCGCCGTCGTCGGAAGAGCTCGATCACGATTTCCTGTGGCGCTGCCTGAAGCAGCTGCCGCCGCGCGGCCGCATCGGCATCTTCAACCGCTCGTACTACGAGGACGTGCTCGTCGTGCGCGTCCACCCGAAGCTGCTCGAAGAACGGAGCGTGCCGGTGGCGCACGCGAACAACGGGTTGTGGCAGGAACGGTTCGAGGATATTCGCGGGGTCGAGCGGTATCTTGGCCGCAACGGCACAGTCATTCGCAAGTTCTTCCTGAACGTCTCGAAGGCGGAGCAGCGCCGCCGTTTTCTGGAGCGCCTGCACGACCCGTCGAAGAAATGGAAGTTCTCCGTCAACGACGTCAATGAGCGGCTGCGATGGAAGCAGTACATGGCCGCGTACGAAGAGGCCATTCGCGCCACCGCGACGGCGGAGGCTCCGTGGTACGTCATACCGGCTGACAACAAGTGGTACACGCGGCTGGCCATCGCGCGCATCCTGATCGAAACGCTCGAGGACCTCGACCTGCACGTGCCCCAGCTCACGCATCGTGAGCGGCGCGAGATCAACGAGGCGCGACGGCGGCTCCGCGCGAAGAAGCGATGAAGCACCGCCGCTGGCCGTACGTTGTCGTGATTGTTGCGGCCGCAGTCGGCGTGCTGCTCTTTCTCGCGCAGGATCCACAAACGCTGCAGGTGCGCAGTCAGTACGCCGCCACGGATCCGCCGTTTGCGTCCTACCTGGCCAGCGTGGTGGGCGCGCCGCTGTTCGAAGGCGATGCCGTGGAAGTGCTCGAGAACGGCGACGCGATCTATCCCGCCATGATCGCCGCCATTGACGCGGCTCGCACGCGCGTGGTGTTCGAAAGCTACAACTTCAATCTCGGCAAGGCGGGCGATCTGTTCGCCGACGCCTTGACGCGCGCCGCCGGGCGCGGGGTGCGCGTGCGCGTGGTGCTCGACGCGTTTGGCGCGGCGGTGCCTCCACTCGACATGGCCAAGCGTTTCAAAGCCGCCGGCGTCGATTTCGTCATGTTCCATCCCGTCGGCATGTGGACCGTCGAGGCCACGAACTACCGCACCCACCGCAAGCTGCTCGTCGTGGACGGCGCTGTGGCGTTTACCGGCGGCGCCGGCGTCGCGGACCACTGGTTCGGGCACGCCGAAGACAAGGATCACTGGCGCGACACGCAGTTCAAGCTCACCGGTCCCGGCGTTCGCGCGCTCGAAAGCGCGTTCTACGAGAACTGGCTCGAGAGTGGCGGCGCCGGTCCTGCCGAGCTGGACGTCGCGGCCGACGACGAAGTGGTGGCGGCGAGTACGGTCGCCAATCCGGCGGCGCGGACGATCGTCGCGTGGAGCAACGCCAACGGCGGGGCGAGCAACATCAAGCTGATCTACCTGTATCTGATCGCCGCCGCGCGCCGAAGCATCGACCTCCAATCGTCGTACTTCGTGCCCGACAGCTCGGCGGCGTTCGTCTTCGCCGAAGCGCGCAAGCGCGGCGTCGCGATCCGCATTCTCACGGACGGGGACATCACCGACGCCACCTCCGTGCGCCAGGCGAGCCGGCACGCCTATCAGTCGCTGCTCGATCAGGGGGCGCGCATCTTCGAGTACCAGCCGACGATGATGCACGTGAAGGCGATGGTGGTCGATGGCCAGTGGAGCGTCTTCGGATCGGCGAACTTCGACAACCGATCGCTCGAGCTCAACGACGAGAACGTCGTGTGCGTGCTCGATGCGACACTGGCCGCGGCGTTGACCGCATCGTTCGACCGCGACGTGTTGGTCTCGCGCGAGTACACCGCCGACGGCTGGCGCAGGCGTCCGTGGTATCAGCGCGCGCGCGAGAGCATGTGGGGCCTGTTCGGCGAGGTGTTCTGACCTACTCGATCCACCCCATCACCGGCCTGTGATCTGAGCCGAACCGATCGAGCCGCTGGCTGTGCGCGCGCCGGCCGCTGGCGAGCCGGAACAGAAGATGGTCCAGCCGCCGGCCGGCCACAAAGGTCGCGCGCGTGTCGTCGCGCGGACTGTCGGGGAGCACCGCCGCCAGCACCTCGTACGCAGGATCGGCGAAGCCCCGCCACGTGTTGAGATCGCCGCCAAGCACCGTGTCAGTGGCTGCGTCGCCCGGCGCGCCTTCGGCCGCAATCGTCGCGGCCAGCGCGCGGGCCTGTCGCGTGCGAGTCGCCGCGGAGTCGAGCCACAGGCGGCTCGCGCCCGACCGGTTGTCGAGGTGAACGTCGATGACGCGCATCGGCCGCGCCGCGCCGGAGGCGTCGCGGAATCGCACGTCTGCGGCGATCGCGATGCGCCGCTGACGTTCGAACGGCAGTTCGACGATCGTGACGTTGTCGATTGGATCGGTCGCGAGGATCGCGTTGCCGCGATCCTCGCGGACCATGGCATCGCGTCCATTCCGCATGTTCGGCGCGTACACCAGGTGCAGCCTCAGCGCCTGCGCCGTCGCGACGATGTCAGTGCGTGCGCCGGCCGGCGGACGTGGTTGATGCCGCGAGGCCGTGCGCGCGCGGTCCGGCAGATCGTTCGGCACATCCGGTCCCGACCGGAACGTCTCCTGCAGCAGCAGCACGAAGTGCCCGACACGGCGTCCACCGGTGGGCGCGCCGCTCTCGAGCGCGCGCACGAGCGCGCCGATGTCGCCGCCGCCGACGTTCACATTCCAGGTGATGACGATGGGCGTGTCGAAGGTTGCGGCGCCGGTCATGGGCCGGACATCATCAGCGGCCGCGACGAGCGCGGGACCGACGGCGAGACACCACGCGTCGAGCGTCGCGCGGTCGGCCGCGGCGTCTGCCTGGAGCCATCGGATCGGCGCGCCGGGTGAGCGATCGAGGCCCAGCGTCCTCCGGCAATCTGGTTCCGGCGGGAGGGTCGCGATGGGCCGTTCCCGCATCGCCGCGCACGCCGAGGTGAGGGCGAGTGCCGCGACCCAAAGAAGTTTTTGCCGCACTTTTTACTACTACGGCCCAAATCGTGGGGTTTTGTCCAGCCGGGAGCGTGCGACCCATCTGCGTCCGTGATACGTTCGTTCGTCACACTTGCTATGCCCGGCTCTCCAGCCGCCAATTCCCCGCGCACGACACGCGGATCATCTCAGCAGGGTGGGCACTTCGCCCAGCTTTACGAACACGATTCGTATCTCTGCGAGTCCGTCGCCGGGTTTGTCGCTGAGGGTGTGGGCGCTGGCGAGCCGGTCATCGTGGTGGCGACGCGTGAACATCAGCGCGGCATCATCGAACAGTTGAAAGATCTCGGACTTCACGTCGCGCCGCTCATCGAGAAAGGCGATCTGACGATTCTCGACGCGCGTGCGACGCTCGCCGGTCTGCTGGTTGGCGAGCGGCCCGATGCGCAGCGCTTCGAGACGCAGGTGGCCAGCCTGCTCGAAGGGGCGTCCGGTCGTCACGGGCGACCCGTACGGATGTACGGGGAGATGGTCGATCTCCTCTGGGCCAATCGACAGCCGGGCGTCGCGATGCAGCTCGAGATGTTGTGGATCGACTTCGTCAAGCGATCGCCGATCCCGATCAAGCTGATGTGCAGCTACAACCTGCACAATGTCGCGCAGGACGTGCACGGCGGCCACTTCCAGGAGATCTGCCA
>Ga0111538_10008845_pt1 | contig 13483 bp, 9 predicted proteins | sample SoiMethybrSBSTD1_FD_79669 | JGI IMG/M metagenome (GOLD analysis project Ga0111538, IMG submission 79669) | Bulk soil microbial communities from a Populus tree surrounding site in Tennessee, USA - Soil MetaG P. TD hybrid SBSTD1 (version 2)... | ecosystem: Environmental > Terrestrial > Soil > Tree...
CGAGACCTCCGACCCCGGCAAGATCGACGACGTCGGCTTCTTCGCGCAGCCCGGCAAGACCGCCGACGAGAACGGCCTGACGCTGTGGCTCCCCGGCGGCGTCTACATCCCGAAGACGACCGAGGGCGCCAAGCTCGACGCCGCGAAGAAGTTCCTCGACTTCATCGCCAGCCCCGAGGGCTGCGAGGTCTACGGCAAGGCGTTCGCGCCGACCGGCCCGTACATGGTCGACGGCTGCGACCTGCCCGATGACGTCCCGGCCGCGATCAAGGACCTGCAGCCGTACGTGGATGACGGCAAGGTCACGCCGGCGCTCGAGTTCCTGTCGCCGGTCAAGGGCCCGGCGCTGGAGCAGATCACCGTCGAGGTCGGCTCCGGGCTGCGGTCGGCGGCCGACGGCGCGGCCCTCTACGACAAGGACGTGGAGAAGCAGGCGCAGCAGCTCGGGCTCCCGGGCTGGTAAGCCTCCGGCGGGCAGATGTCGATCGGGCTCCGAGATGCCACCGTGCGGCGCAGCGCTCTCTCGCTGCGCCGCACGCGTCGGCGGGCGAAGCGCAGCCCGTACCCGTACTGGTTCCTGCTGCCGGCGTTCGCGGTCTTCTTCGTCTTCTTCCTGCTGCCGACGTTCAGCAGCTTCTACTACAGCCTCACGCGCTGGACGCTGTTCGACTCCGAGTGGATCGGGCTCGACAACTTCCGGCAGTTCTTCGAGGAGCCGGGCCTCACCAAGGGCCTCACGAACACGCTGATCTACGCCGTCGTCACGTCGGGCACGAAGGTCGTGCTCGGGATGGTGCTCGCGGTGCTGCTGACCTCGAGCGTGTGGGGGCGGGCGTTCATGCGCTCCGCCGTCTTCTTCCCGGTGCTGGTCAGCACGATCGGCGTCGGTCTCACGTTCACCGTCCTGATGGAGCCCGACCAGGGCCTGATCAACGACGCGCTCGGGCTCGTCGGCATCGAGGGCCCGCGCTGGCTGGTGGACCCGAGGTACGCGCTGCTGTCGGTCGCCGCGGTCGACGTCTGGAAGGGCGTGGGGCTCGCGACGGTGATCTACATCGCGGGCATCGTGGCGATCCCGCGCGAGTACTACGACGCCGCGCACGTGGACGGGGCAACGCCGTGGAAGACGTTCCGCTACATCACGCTGCCGCTCGCCTGGCCCGCGACGATGACCGTGATCGTCCTGTCGCTGATCGGCGGCCTGCGGTCGTTCGACCTGATCTGGGCGATGACGCGTGGTGGCCCGGGCTTCACGTCCGATGTCATCGCGTCGGTCATCTACAAGCAGTACCAGGCCGGCTTCTACGGCCTCTCGACCGCCGGCAACGTCGTGCTGTTCCTGCTCGTCTCGGCGCTCATGCTGCCGCTGTACTGGAAGCTCAGCCGCCGTGAGGTGCAGCTGTGACCAGCCGCCGCGTCCGCTACTTCAGCCCGCTGTTCATCGCGGTGATCGCGGTCGTGTTCCTCGTGCCGTTCGTGTTCATCATCTTCACGGCGGCGAAGACGAAGGCCGAGGCCGGCCAGCTCGCGTTCTCACTGCCCGGCGAGTGGGCCCTGATCGACAACCTCAAGCAGGCGATCGAGGCCCGCGACTACATGCTGATCACGGCCTTCATCAACAGCACGATCATCACGGTCGGCAGCGTGGCGATCATGGTCGTCCTGTCGGCGATGGTCGCCTACGTGCTGCAGCGCCGTAAGCCGCGCTGGGGCTGGTTCGCCGACCTGCTGATCCTCAGCGGGTTGATCATCCCGCCCGCGGTCGTGCCGACCGTCTGGGTCATGCAGGAGCTGAGCCTGTTCAAGACGCTGCAGGGGATGATCCTGATCGAGGTCGCGTTCGGCCTCTCGTTCTGCATCCTGCTGTTCCGGGCGTTCATCGCGACGATCCCGCGCGAGCTCGACGAGGCGGCGACGATCGACGGCGCCGGGCCGCTGCGGGTCTTCTTCTCCGTGATCTTCCCGCTCATGAAGTCGGTCGTCGTGACCTGCGTGGTCGTGCAGTCGGTGACCGTCTTCAACGACTTCGTCAACCCCCTCTACTTCCTCCCGGGCGACGAGAACGCGACGGTCCAGCTCACGCTCTTCAACTTCCAGAGCCAGTACGAGCAGAACTTCAACCTGCTGTTCGCGGACATCCTGCTGATCACGATCCCGCCGCTGATCATGTTCATGTTCTTCAATCGCAAGATCGTCGAGGGTCTGACGGCCGGCGCGGTGAAGGGCTAGCGTGCCGAGCGTCAAGGACGTCGCGCGCGCGGCGGGCGTGTCGGTGGGCACGGTGTCGAACGTGCTCAACCGGCCCGACGTCGTGCGCCAGGAGACGCGCTTCCGCGTGCTCGCCGAGATGGAGCGCCTCGGCTTCGTGCGCAACGAGTCCGCCCGCCAGCTGCGGCAGGGGCGCAGTCGCACGCTGGCCTACGTCTTCCTCGATGCGACGAACCCGTTCTTCACCGACGTCGCGCGCGGCGCCGAGGCGGCCGCCGAGCAGGCGGGACTCGCGCTGTACATGTGCAACAGCAACGGCGACGCCGGCCGCGAGGACCGCTATCTCGACCTCCTGCACCAGCAGCGCGTCCTCGGGATCCTCATCACCGCGCTCGACTACGCGAACCCGCGACTGCGTGCGCTGCCGGAGCAGGGCACGCCGGTCGTGCTCGTCGACCACCCGGCTGACGTGGCGAGCGCGTGGTGCAGCGTCGCCGTCGACGACACGCTCGGCGGCGAGCTGGCGGTCGGGCACCTGCTCGAGCAGGGCCACGAGCGGATCGCATTCGCCGGCGGTCCGCTCACGCTGCCGCAGATCGCCGATCGCCTGGAGGGCTCGCGGCGCGCGATGGCGGCGGCCGGACGCCCGGCGGACGACCTGGTGGTGCTGGAGACCGACACGCAGTCGTTCGCGTGCGGCCGCCAGGCGGCCGAGCGGCTGATCGGCCTGCCCGCGGGCCGGCGGCCGACCGCGATCTTCTGCGCCAACGACGTGCTCGCCCTCGGGGCGCTGCAGCAGTTCACGCTCGGCGGCTTCGCGGTGCCGTCCGATGTCGCGATCATCGGCTACGACGACATCGACTTCGCGACCGCCGCGGCGGTGCCGCTTACGTCAGTCCGCCAGCCGCGCGACAAGCTGGGACGGACGGCCACCGAGCTGCTGATCGCCGAGACCACGGGCGAGGCGCACGAGCATCAGGGCGTCACGTTCGTCCCCGAGCTGATGGTCCGTGCCTCGACGCTGGGGCGCCGGAGGTCATGATGCGCCCGGCCGACCTGCGCTGCGAGCACCGCCGCGACGTGCCGTGCCTCGACGACCCGGCGCCGCGGTTCAGCTGGGCCCTGGAGTCATCCGAGCGCGAGAAGCGCCAGACGGCGTACCGGATCCGCGTGTGGGCCGGGGACACCGAGCTGTGGGACAGCGGGCGCGTGGCGTCGTCGAGCTCGGTCGACGTCGTGTACGCCGGACGCGCGCTGCCTCCGGGCGCCGAGTGCCGCTGGACCGTGCAGGTGTGGGACGAGCGCGGCGAGGCCTCGGAGCCGAGCGCGGCCGCGCGGTTCCGGACCGGCCTGCGCGAGTGGCGCGGGCAGTGGATCTTCCGCGACGCAGCCGAGGATCCTGGGATCCCGGTGCCCGGCACCGAGCCCGAGCGCGCGGCGGACATCATGCTCGAGCGCTGCGGCCCCGCCGCGTACCTGCGGCGCACGTTCGCGGCCGGCGACATCCAGCGCGCGACGCTCTACCTGACCGCGCGCGGGGTCGTCGAGATGCACGTCAACGGCACGCGCGTCGGCGACGCGGTGCTCACACCTGGCTGGACCGACTACCGCGCGCGGATCGAGTACGCGGCGCACGACGTGACCGCGCTGGTGCGTGACGGCGAGAACCAGGTCGAGGCGATCATCGCCGACGGCTGGTGGTCGGGCTTCGTCGGGTTCGACCTCAAGCGCGCCGGCGCGCACTACGGGACGCGTCCGGAGCTGCTGTGTGAGCTGCACGTCGAGCACGCCGACGGCACGCTCGAGGTGATCGGGAGCGACGAGCGCTGGGAGGCCACGACCGGGCCGATCCGCTACTCGGACCTGCTGCAGGGCGAGTACTACGACGCCCGCCGCGAGCCGGCCGATTGGCGGCCCGTGCGCACGCGCCCGCGCGACGGCACGCTGCTCGTGCCCGAGCGCGCCCAGCCGATCCGCGTGACCGAGGACCTGCAACCGCTGTCCGTCACCGAGCGCGCGCCCGGCGTGCACTTGTTCGATCTCGGCCAGAACCTCGTCGGCTGGGTGCGGATGGCCGTCGAGGGAGCGCGCGGCACGACCGTCCAGCTGCGGTTCGCGGAGATGCTCGAGGAGGACGGCTCGCTGCACATGGCCAACATGCGCAGCGCGCGGCCGCAGGACACCTACGTCCTGCGCGGCGACGGGCGCGAGGTCTTCGAGCCGCGGTTCACGTTCCACGGGTTCCGCTACGTCGAGGTCAGCGGCGTCGAGCGTGCGCCGGAGATCACCGGCCGCGTCGTGCACTCCGACACGCCGCCGACCGGATCGTTCGAGTGCTCGAGCGAGCTCGTCAACCAGCTGTGGCGCAACGTCATGTGGGGCCAGCGCGGCAACTTCCTCTCGGTCCCGACCGACTGCCCGCAGCGCGACGAGCGGCTCGGCTGGCTCGCCGACGCGCAGGTGTTCCTGCCCAGCGCGGCACTCAACATGGACGTCGCGGCGTTCATCACCAAGTGGGGCGACGACATCCTCGACGCACAGTCGCCCGAGGGCGCCTACCCGGACGTGGCGCCGCGGCTGGTGTTCGAGCGCGACGGCGCGCCGGCGTGGGCCGACGCCGGCGTGATCGTGCCGTGGATCGTCTACCAGCGCTACGGCGACCTGCGGATCGTGGAGCGCCACTGGGACGCGATGGAGCGCTACGTCGCCTACCTCGTCCGCCACAACCCGGACCTGCTGTGGACGCACCGGCGCAACAACGACTACGGCGACTGGCTGTCGGTCGGCGCCGACACGCCGCGCGAGCTGCTCGGCACCGCGTACATGGCGTACGACGCGCTGCTGATGGCGCGGATGGCGCGCGCGCTCGGCCGGCCGGACCGCGTCGCCCACTACGAGGCGCTGCACCGCGACGTCGCCGCCGCCTTCCAGCGCGCCTACGTCGGGGAGGACGCCTACATCGAGGGCGACACGCAGACCGTCTACCTGCTGGCGCTGCACATGGAGCTGCTGCCCGAGGAGCTGCGAGCCCGCGCGGCGGAGCGCCTGGTCGCGGACATCGAGGCGCACGACTGGCACCTGACGACCGGGTTCGTCGGCGTCGGGCTGCTGTGCCCGGTGCTGACCGAGGCCGGGTACGGCGATGTCGCGCACCGCCTCCTGCTCACCGAGACCTTCCCGTCGTGGGGCTACTCGATCCGGCACGGCGCGACCACGATCTGGGAGCGGTGGGACGGCTGGACCGCCGAGAACGGGTTCCAGACGCCGCTGATGAACTCGTTCAACCACTACTCGCTCGGCTCCGTGGTGCAGTGGCTGTACGAGTACGTCGCCGGCATCAGGATCGACCCCGAGCGTCCCGGCTACGAGCACGTCGTGATCGCGCCGGTGCCCGGCGAGCTCGAGCACGCGGCGGCGACGCTGCGGACCGTCCGCGGCCCGGTGCGCAGCGCCTGGCGGCGCAGCGACGACGCGTTCGAGCTGACCGTGGAGCTACCGGCCAACGTGACCGGAACCGTGATCCTGCCGGACGGCTCGGCGACCGAGATCGGCTCCGGCCGGTACGACTTCGCCATGACCGCGGTGCGAGGAGGTGTCTGGAGATGAACGCAGAGGAGGCCCTGGCCGCCCTCGAGATCGAGACGCCGTCGTGGGGCTACGGCGACTCCGGAACGCGGTTCGCCGTGTTCCAGCATCCGGGGCGCCCGCGCGACGTGTTCGAGAAGCTCGACGACGCGGCGGAGGTGCATCGGCTCACGGGCGCCGCGGGCGCAGTGGCGCTGCACTTCCCGTGGGATCACGTGGACGACCTGAGCGCTGTGCGGGCGCACGCCGAGGCGGCCGGGCTGCGCATCGGCGCCGTCAACCCGAACCTGTTCCAGGAGTCCGAGTACATGCTCGGGTCGATCACGCACCCCGACGAGTCGGTGCGCCGCACGGCCGTCGACCACATGCTCGAGTGCATCGAGATCGCCGCCGAGCTCGGGTCGACGGCGCAGTCGCTGTGGCTCGCGGACGGGACGAACTACGCCGGGCAGGACGATCTGCGCGCGCGCCGGCGGCGCATGCTCGCCGCGCTGCAGGAGGTCTACGCGGCGCTGCCCGACGATCAGGAGCTGCTGCTCGAGTACAAGTTCTTCGAGCCCGCGTTCTACGCGACCGACCTGGCGGACTGGGGCTCGTCGCTGCTGATCTGCCAGAAGCTCGGTCCGCGCGCGAAGGTGCTGGTGGACATGGGTCACCACGCGCAAGGCGCGAACATCGAGCAGATCGTGGCGATCCTCGACGAGGAGGGCCGCCTCGGCGGGTTCCACTTCAACAACCGCAAGTACGCCGACGACGACGTGATCGTCGGCTCCGTGAACCCGTTCGAGCTGTTCCTCGTGTTCTGCGAGCTGGCCGCGTCGTCCGGACCGCTGCCGCGGCTGACGATCGACCAGTCGCACAACGTCGAGGCCAAGGTCGAGGCGATGGTGCTCAGCGTCGTCAACATCCAGGAGGCGTACGCGAAGGCGCTGCTGGTCGACCGCGCGGCGCTGAGCGAGCGCCAGGAGGCCGGCGACGTGCTCGGCGCCCACGAGGTGCTGCTCGACGCGTTCCGGACCGACGTGCGGCCGCTGTGCGCGCGTGTGCGCGCCGCGAAGGGCGCGGCGGAGGATCCGGTCGCGGCGCTACGGGCGGGTGGCTACGTCGCCCGCATCGTTCGGGACCGCGGCGCCACGGTCGAAACGGCCGGTGGCTGGGGCCGCTGAGCCGGTCTGCTCCTCCTGGATCTCGTCGAGCGACTTGCCGGCGTTCGACGGCGCGAAGAACAGACCGAGCAGCGCGCTGGCGGCACGAAGAAGCTCCAGATGCCGAGGCTGATCCGGACAACCGCGAACATCAACCCCCTGTGCGGTGCTGCGCAGCAGCGTCGGGAACATCTCGCCGCTCCACAGTGGTGGATGCGCTTGCGCCGAACTGGTCGCACAGCCAGCCGCCGATCAGGGCGCCGACGCCGGCGCTGATCGCGTTCGAGCTGAACGCGCCGATCAGGCCGACGAAATCCGAGCTGAGGTGGAACAGCTCGGTCCACAGCGCGAGGCCGGCCGCACCGGCGACGATCGATCGCGCGTCGCGTCGCTCTCCCGCTCGGACATGTGCCTTTTCGTGATCGTTTCCGAGCGTTTGGCGCCGGAAACGTGCATCTACTCGGGCTCGTCGTTGCGGAAGACCGCGACGACGCGGCCGCCGACGAGCGTGACGCGCTGGATTGCGATCTCGAGCCCGCCGTCGAGCAGGTCGCCCGCCAGCACGGCGACGTTGGAGACGGCATGCAGATGCAGCTCCGGCACGGCGCGGGCGAGCACCGCGGTGTCGACGTCGGCGACGTGGATCTCGTAGCGCCCGCCGGCCAGGCTGCGGCCGAACCGGCGCGTACGGCGCTCGCGGTCGGGGTGCAGCGAGCGCCCGGCGGCGTCGAGCGCCAGCGCGGTGCTGAGGATCGCGGCGAGCTCGGCGTGCAGCTCCCAGTCGTGCGGCGACGAGCGCTCGTCGCGGGCCAGCTCCTCGATCGCGGCGTCGACGAACAAGCGCGCCGGAGGCTCGCCGCTCCGGGTCATGTACCAGCCGACCGCATGCCGGGGGCGCGCGAGCCAATGCAGCGTCGCGACCTGTTCGCCATCGTCGAAGAGGTCGTAGCTGTGCGGCCGCGGCTCGTCGCGTGGTTGATGCTCGGGCAACATCAAGGGGGTCCGGAAGCGCGTACCCCGAGCATGTCATTGGCAGGCCTCGCACTCCTCGCCGTTGCGCATCGCCTCGATCGAGCAGACGGTGGCCTTCTCGATCGCCGAGGCGCCGAGCGTGCGCAGGTAGTAGGTGGTCTTCAGGCCCGCGCGCCAGGCCGCCCGGTACATGTGGCTCAGCGCTTTGAGGTCAGGCGCGGCCAGGAACAGGTTCAGCGACTGGGACTGGTCGATCCACTTCTGGCGCCGCGCGGCGGCGGCGATCAGGCCGGCGCTGTCGATCTGGAACGCCGTGCGGTAACGCTCGCGTAGCGCTTCGGGGATCGATGCGATCGCGCTGATGTCGCCGTCGCAGCGCTTGATCTCCTCGGCCAGCGCCGGCGACCACAGCCCCAGCGCCTTGAGCTCGCCTACGAGGAACGGGTTGAGCACGACGAAGTCGCCGCCGATGTTCGACTTCGCGAACAGGTTCTTGTAGAGCGGCTCGATGCACGGCGACGTGCCCATGATGTTCGCGATCGTCGCCGTCGGGGCGATGGCCAGGACGTTCGAGTTGCGCATGCCCTGCGCGGCGATCTTCGCGCGCAGCGGTGTCCAGTCGAGCCGGCCTCCGCGCTCCACCTCCACGGCCTCGCCGCGCTCGGCCTCGAGCAGGTCCAGCGTGTCGTGGGGGAGCAGGCCGCGGTCCCACTTCGAGCCGGCGTAGGAGGAGTAGGTGCCGCGCTCGGCCGCCAGGTCGCTCGACGCCTCGTAGGCGTAGTAGGCGACGGCCTCCGTGAGCGCGTCGCCGAACGCGATCGCCTCGTCGGAGCCGAATGCCAGTCCCTTGCGGTAGAGCGCGTACTGCAGGCCCATCATCCCGAGGCCGATCGGGCGGTGGCGCGTGTTCGCGGTCCGCGTCGGCTCGGTGGGATAGAACGTCACGTCGATCACGCAGTCCAGCGCGCGGACCGCGACGCGCACGGTGTCGCGCAGCTTGGCGTGGTCGATCTCGCCGTCGGCGGTCAGGTGCTGGTCGACGACGATCGACCCGAGGTTGCAGACCGCGGTCTCGTCGTGGCCCGTGTTGAGCGTGATCTCGGTGCAGAGGTTCGACGAGTGGATCACGCCCGCGTGATCCTGCGGACTGCGGACGTTGCACGGGTCCTTGAACGTGATCCACGGGTGCCCGGTCTCGAACAGCATGCGCAGCATCTGCTTCCACAGGTCGATCGCCGGGATCCGCTCGCCCCACAGCTCGCCGGCGTCCACGCGCGCCTCGTACTCGGCGTAGCGCGCCGCGAACGCCGCCCCGTAGAGGTCGTGCAGGTCGGGCACGTCGCTGCTGCGGAACAGCGTCCAGTCCGCGCGCGCCTCCATGCGCTGCATGAACAGGTCGGGCACCCAGCAGGCGGTGTTCATGTCGTGCGTGCGGCGGCGCTCGTCGCCGGTGTTCCGCCGCAGCTCGAGGAACTCGCGGATGTCGTTGTGCCAGACCTCGAGGTACGCGCAGCCGGCGCCCGCCCGCTTGCCGCCCTGGTTGACCGCGACGAGCTGGTCGTTGTGCATCTTCAGGAACGGCACGACGCCCTGGCTCTCGCCGTTGGTCGACTCGATGTGGGCGCCGGTCCCGCGCACCGCGGTCCACGACCCGCCGAGGCCGCCCGCCCACTTCGAGCACATCGCGTTCTCGGCGATGCCGCGGCCGACGATCGCCGACAGCGTGTCCTCGATGTAGTACAGGAAGCACGACGACAGCTGCGGATGGTGGGTGCCGGCGTTGAACAGCGTCGGCGTCGAGGAGCAGAAGCGGCGTTCCTTGTAGGCGGCGTAGAGATCCAGCACGCGCGCCTCGCGGTCGCCCTCCGCCTCGCCGAGGCAGACGCCCATCGCCACGCGCATCCAGAACAGCTGCGGCGCCTCGATCCGGCGCGGCTGCGCGCCGGTCTTGTCGATCGTCAGGTAGCGGTCGTAGAGCGTCTGGAGGCCGAGGAAGTCGAAGTCGAGGTCGGCTGACGGGTCGAGCGCCGCGGCAAGCCGGTCGACGTCGTACTCCAGCAGCCGCGGATCGATGCGCCGGATCGCGACACCGCGCTCGAGCATCGCCCGCAGCGCGTTCCGGTGCGCCGCGCGCAGCCCGCCGAGGCCGTCGCGCACGACGTCCCAGTCCAGCGCCTCCTCATAGACGTAGGTGAGCAGGATGCGTCCCGCGAACGGCGAGAAGTCGCTGTCGCGCTCCACCAGCGCCTTGGCGTTGAGGATCACCAGGCGGCGCAGGTCGGCGCGCGCGACGCCGGGCCGGATCGATCGCCGCAGCTCGAGCTCGAGCTGCGCCGCGTCGAGCGGCAGCTCGAGCCCGATGCCGGCGAACGCGATCCGCTCGCGCAGGTCCGCGCCCGCCCACAGGGCCTCGCTGCCGTCCGCCTCGAGCACGGGAACCGCCGGCGGGGTGTCGGGCGCGGCGCCCGCGCCCTCCTGCGCGCGCAGCAGCGCGCGCTCGGCGCGGTAGACGATGTAGCGCTCGGCGACCCGCATGTGCCCGCCGAGGACGAGCTCCTCCTGGACGATGTCCTGCACCGTCTCGATCGGCACGTACGTCAGCCCGAGCGCATGCGCGCGCTCGCCCACGCGCTCGGCCAGCGCGGCGGCGGGCGCCGGGTCGGACTCGAGCGAGAGGAACGCCTTGCGGACGGCCGCCTCGATCTTGCCCGTGCTCCACGCGACGACGTCGCCGCTGCGGCGGATCAGCCGCAGCGTGCCGGCCCGCGCGCCGACCGGCGGGACGCGCTGGACGACGAGCGCCTTGGCGACTTCGTAGTGTCCGGACGCGATCAGTGCCGCCTCGACCAGCGCCGACAGGTCGGCGGTGGTGATCGCCGCCCGTTCGAGGCCGGCGAGGCGCTCGCCGACCTGGCGGGTGACGGCGCCGACGATGGCGCGGCCCGCGGCGGTGTCGGCCTCCGCGTCGCCGGCCGCCGCCGCCAGCGTGCTCAGCGCGTCGCCCACGAGCGCGCCGGCCAGCGCCGGCGTGTACGGCATCTCGACGCCGTCCTCGTCGCGCACCGCGATCGCGGGCGCCACCGCGTCGCCGACGGCGGCCGCGACGTCGATCGACGGCCGCTCCCCGGGAGCGAGCGCGGCGGCCCGCTTGAGCTCGAGGTCGTGCAGGATCTCGGCGAACTCGATCACCATGACTACAGCTCCTCGTCCGCGACGGCGGCCAGGGCCGACGCTTTCTGGTACTCGGTCACGCGTCCTTCGAAGAAGTTCTGCTCCTTGCGCAGATCCATCAGCTCGGCCAGCCACGGGAGCGGGTTGCCGATGCCTGGCCTGAGCGGCTCGAGGCCGACGCCCTCGAGCCGGCGGTCGGCGATGTAGTCGATGTACTGCGCGAACTCCTCGCGCGAGAGCCCGACGCCCTCGACCGGCAGGCAGTCGGCGATGAACGCATGCTCGAGCCGCACCGCCTCGCGCATCAGCTCGCGCAGCTCCTCGCGCAGGTCGGCGTCCCAGATCTCGGGGTTCTCCAGCGACAGCTCGAGCAGCAGCCGGCGGAACACCTCGATGTGGTTGGACTCGTCCCGCAGCGTGTAGCGGAACATCGTCCCGATGCCGGGCAGCTTCCCCTGCCGGTACAGCGACAGGATCATCCCGAACAGGCCGTAGAACTGCGTCCCCTCCATGCACTGGCCGAAGACGAAGATGTTCTTGGCCAGCAGGCGCTTGCCGGCCGGGTCGTCGAGGTCGATGTCGCGGCGGAGCTGCCGCGACGTGTGCGTGACGAACGCGTTCTTGGCGGCGATCGTCGGGATGTCCTCGAACATCGCCTCGCACTCGTGCGGGTCGATGCCGAGCGAGGAGATCATGTAGAGCAGCGAGTCCGCGTGGATGTTCTCCTCGTGCGCGTGGCGGCCGAGCACCAGCTTGAGCTCGCTCGCCGTCACCAGCTCGCGGACGACGTGGATGATGTTGTCGCCGACGATGCCCTCGGCGGCCGAGAAGTAGCCGATGCCCATCCGGACGATCCAGCGGTCGATGTCCGACAGCGCGCCGGATCGCCACTGCTCGATGTCCTTGGCCATCTGGACGTCCTCGGGCTCCCAGTGGTTGGCCTTCATCGTGCGGTACAGCTCGTACGCCCAGCCGTAGCGCAGCGGGAGCAGGTTGAAGGTCATCGTCTCGCGGCCGCCGACGACCCGCTTGCCGGCGAGCGCCGCCTCGGCCTTGGCCTGATCGAGGACGAAGGTCCGGCTGCCGAGCGTGTAGGTCTTCTGCATCTGCTCCCTCCAAGAAGCGGGTCGGAGGAAGGCGCCAACGTGCAGCCGGCTCGGCGTGCCGATTGGGTGTCCTTCGTCCGAGGACGTTCCAACAGGCGCGGGCAGTCGACCGGGCTCATCCCCGTGAGGGGCTTCACCGTTGCGGGACAGCGCCGGGCTCACACCGGACTTCGCTGACGCGCGCCTCCCCCGGTATTCCGGGGGGCGACGAAGCTAGAGGCCACGTCGGACGGAACCGCTATCGTCCGCGGCGAAGTCGATTCGCCCCCCGCCCGGGGCCAGGGAATCCGGTCAGACGCCGGAGCTGGCGCGCAGCGGTAGGGATGCGGAGACGGGCCACTGGCCACTGGACGAGGTGTCCGGGAAGGCGGTCCGATCCGAGGCATCCGAGCCCGAAGACCTGTCGACTTCCCGCCGGCGCAGTGCCGGCGGGTCCGGAAAACGCGGCCTCGCGATACGGGCCGCCGGCAAAGGAGTCGACCGCATGGCACGCACCGCCGTGCTGGGCTTTCCCCGCATCGGAGCAGAGCGCGAGCTCAAGTTCGCGCTCGAGGACCACTGGGCCGGAGCGCGCTCGCTCGACGAGCTCGAGACGACCGCGCAGGAGCTGCGCGCCGCGAACCTGACGGGCGCGGCGCGCGCCGGGATCGACGTGCTCCCGGCCGGAGACTTCGCGCTCTACGACCACGTGCTCGACGCCGCCGCGATGGCGGGCATCGTCGCGCCGCGCCACCGCGGCGCCGACCGCTTCACGCCATGCCGCGGCGCCGACGGGGTGCGGCCGCTGGAGATGACCAAGTGGTTCGACACCAACTACCACTACCTCGTCCCGGAGCTCGACGCCGGGACGCCGTTCGCGCTCGATCCCGGGAAGCCGCTCGCGCACCTGCGCGAGGCGCGGGCGCTCGGCGTGGACGCCCGGCCGGTGGTGCTCGGCCCGCTGTCCCTGCTGCTGCTGGCCAAGGGCGACGCCGCGCCGCTGCGCCGGCTCCCGGAGCTCACGGACGTGTACGCCGAGCTGCTCGACCGGCTGGCCGCCGACGGCGCGCGCGAGGTCCAGCTCGACGAGCCGTGCCTCGTGGCCGTCCGCGCGCCGGCCGAGCTCGACGCGTTCGCCGGCGCGTACGCAGCGCTGTGCGACCGGGCGCCGGGCGTGTGCCTGGCGACCTACTTCGGCGGCTTGGATGACGCGGCGCTCGCCCGTGTGAGCCGGCTGCCGCTCGCCGAGCTCCACGTCGACGTCGTGCGCGCCCCGGACCGGCTCGACGCCGCGCTCGCCGCGCTCCCGGACGGCGC
>Ga0111538_10008847_pt1 | contig 13481 bp, 16 predicted proteins | sample SoiMethybrSBSTD1_FD_79669 | JGI IMG/M metagenome (GOLD analysis project Ga0111538, IMG submission 79669) | Bulk soil microbial communities from a Populus tree surrounding site in Tennessee, USA - Soil MetaG P. TD hybrid SBSTD1 (version 2)... | ecosystem: Environmental > Terrestrial > Soil >...
CCGCTGGATCTCGTCGGCGACGTACGTGTGATTGGCGGCGTCGGCATCGTGGAACTGGTCTCTGACCGCGCCACAAAGTCCGCTGGTGGCTACCTCGATACGCTGGGGCCGAGACTGACGCAGGCATGCCTGGATCGTGGAGTCTTGCTGCGTCCGCTGGGAAACATCCTCTATCTGATGCCGCCTTACGTCATAACCGAGACCGAAACGGCCTGGGCGATCGAACAGATGCGTGCGGCGCTCGCGTCCGTCGCATGACATAATCGCGGCCTCCCGCCTCGTCCGGTTGCAGCGGGTGTGCGTCATCGAAGGGAGGAGGCGATGTCCCGCATCAATCTCGGCCGTCTGGCGGTCATGGTTTGCGGGGGACTCGGCGTCGGCCCGGCGGCGTTTGCCGCCGGCACCGCGTGCGGCAGTCTGACCGAGCTGAAGGTTCCCGGTATCGCCATTTCGTCGGCCATCGCGGTCGCCGCCGGCCAGTTTCAACCACCTTCGCAAGGCTCGGGGGCTGCGCCGGTGCTGGCCGTTCCCGCCTTCTGTCGCATCGTCGCGATCGCGACGCCGACCAGCGACTCCCGCATCACAATCGAAGTCTGGATTCCGGAGACGACGTGGAATGGCAAGTTCCAGGGCGTCGGCACCGGCGGCTTCGCCGGGTCGATCAGCTATGGTGCGCTGGCAGAAGGGATTCGCCGCGGTTACGCAACGGCGTCAACCGACGCGGGACACACCGGCGACGACCTCATCTTCGGCCACGGCCATCCGGAGAAGATCGTCGACTGGGCGCATCGCTCCGTTCATCTGATGAGCGAGACGGGAAAGCTGCTCGTCCGCAACCAGACCGGCCGCTTCCCGGATCGGTCGTACTTCAACGGCTGTGCGACCGGTGGCCATCAGGCGATGATGGAAGTCCAGCGCTATCCCGCCGATTACGACGGGGTCGTCGCCGGCAATCCGGCCGCCGACCGCACAAACGAGATCGTCGCGTATCTCTGGAACTGGCTGCACACACACGCGCCGGATGGAACCAACCTGGTGCCTCCCGCCAAGCTCCAGCTGCTCACGACCGCGGCGGTGGCCGCGTGTGACGCGGATGACGGTGTGAAGGATGGGGTCATCGATGACCCGCGCCGCTGCCGGTTCGAGCCCGCGTCGCTGCTCTGCACAGCCAGTGCCTCTGCCAGCTGTTTGACTCCGATGGAGCTGGCCGCCGTTCGCAAGGTGTATGAGGGGCCGAAGAATCCGCGCACGGGCCACCAGATCTTCCCAGGCTGGCCGCTGGGGAGCGAGGGGTACGGTCCCGGACCTGGCGATGGATGGCGCAACTTTCTCGATGTCCCCGAACCGCGTCGCGTCGGCTTCTTTCAGTACTTCGTGTTCAACAACCACAACTGGGACTGGCGCAGCATGGACTGGGATCGCGACGTAGCCTATATCGACGCCAAGATGGGCTTCATCAACGCGACCGCTCACGATCTCAGACCGTTCCGCGATCGTGGCGGGAAGATCGTCATGCACACCGGATGGGTCGATCCGATCCTTCCAGCCGGTGACGTCATCAAATACTACGAAGAGGTGACTGAGGCGATGGGCGGCCCGGATCAGACGAAGGCCTTCATGCGCCTCTTCCTGGCGCCGGGGATGGGGCACTGCAACGGCGGACCAGGCCCCAACACGTTCGACGCCCTGAGCGCGCTCGAGGCGTGGGTGGAAAAAGGTGTCGCACCAGATCGGATTATCGCCACGCGGCCGGCGCGAGCTGGGGCCGGTCCGCGCACGCGCCCGTTATGCGTCTATCCGCAGGTCGCTCGCTGGTCGGGCACTGGCAGCACCGACGACGCGGCGAACTTCTCATGCGTCAATGAGCACAGTAAATGAAAATGCAGAATTCAGAATGCAGAACGCAGAATTGACAGCGCTGTCTTCTGCCGTCTGCATTCTCTCTTCTGCATTGCCATGATCCGACGGAGGGCCCGATGTTGAAGTGGAAGATGGCAGCGTTGATCGGCGTGTTGTCAGGACTGGCCGGCATCGGTTGGGGATACGCGCAGCAGCGCGAGCCGGTCGGGTTCTACGAACTGCGCGTGTACACGACGAAGCCTGGCAAGCGCGACGCTCTTGCCGCGCGGTTCGCCAGCCGGACGGCGGCGATTTACGCCCGCCACGGGATTACGAACGTCGGCTACTGGATTCCCCAGGAGAGCGATGCGGAGATTGGGGTCAGCGCCGCGAACACATTCATTTACATGCGCGGCTACCCGTCACGCGAAGAGCGTGACAAGCGGCTGAAAGCCGCGCACGATGATCCGGAGTTCGGCGAGGTCGTCACCACGCAGGAACGGAATCCAGACACGAAGCTTATCGAAAAGGTTCACAACGTCGATCTGCTACCGAACGGAACATATACGGCGATCGCGATCAAACCATGAGAGTGCAGAACGCAGAATTCAGAAGTCAAAACATTCTGAATTCTGCACTCTGCCTTCTGCGTTCTCATGATCATTTGAGCTCGACGATGATCGCACGTCCCTGGCCCTTGGTGAGGGTTTCGGTGTGCACGCGATCGCGAGGGTTGAACTTGGTGAACCCGAACGAATGCGGGTTCACAACGCTCGCGCCCTTGGGGTCGGTCGAGGTGAGCTCACCGTCCGCGAGATAAGTCACGATCACGTCTTTGTCGTGGAAATGCATGGGTGTCGGCTGCCCAGGAGTCCAGGTGTAGTCCCAGGCCACGACTCGGGGATTGTCCAGCACGCGCTTGCTGCCGGGTCGCGGGAACGCGTCGGCGTACCCCGATGTGTTGGCCAACGGCGCCACGGTCTTGTCCTGCAGCGCGATCAGAATCGTCCGGACGTGCTGGCCATCCGACTTGGCCGATCCCTTCGGACGAAAATTGACCTCGGCGTCCTTCCCATGGATCGACAGGACGACCATGTCCCGAGCCGGTGTGATGCTCGGCAGCGTGCTGCCGGCGGCGATGTCCCACACCGTCACCCGCTCGTTCTCGATGAGCGGTTTGACGTCTGACTGACCGCGCACGGCTGGCGGCATGGCCACGGCACTGAGGATGACGATGAGCCCTGCGGCTACCGCGAAGGCTCTCCACGGTGAGACGGCACGCATCATCAATCATTACCTCGACAAGCGAGACTCGATCGCCGGCAGAGCCGCGAGGACCACGTCTCCGACGATCTGGAGACTCCCCGCGCTGACCGCGTCCAGCGTGTCGCCGGCCGTGTGCCACGGCGGATACTCGAGATCGATGATGTCGACCGACGGCACGCCGGCCGCGAGAAATGGCAGGTGGTCGTCCTCGATTGGCGTCTGCTCGTTGACGAAGTGCGCGGATTGCTTCAGCGCACGCGCCGCATTCCAGATGGCGTCGGTCAGCCACGGGGTCGAATGCTCCTCGCGGCGGATGCGGAGATCGCGGTCGGCAATCATGTCGACGAGAATATTGGCCTTGATTGTGCCGAGCGTTCCGGCCTTTCGCGCGGCATCGACGTAGTGCTGGCTGCCGTAGGTATGATCGGTGCCGGCCCACTCGAACACGGCTTCCTCGCCGTCCAGAAACACGATCTCGTAGGTGAACGCATTCTTCCGCGCCGCGAGCACGCGGGCGATCTCGAGCAGAAATGCGGCGCTCGAGCCGCCGTCGTTGGCGCCTACGAAGCGAAACTCGCGGATGCGCTTGGTGTCGTAGTGCCCGGTGATGAGAATTCGCTCTTTCCGTGCTCCAGGGATCGTGACCGCCAGATTGACCATGTGAATCACGCCCGCCGGCGTGCTGGCATCGAACGCCTGCTCGATGGCCTTTAGTCCGGCGGTGGCGAGCTGGGCCCTGATGTAGGCGCGCGACTGTTCGATGGCCGCCGAGCCCGCGGGCCGTGGACCCTGGCTGACCAGTTGCCGCATGTGCTCGTACGCCCGAGAGGAGTCGAACTTCACCTCGGTCGCACGACTACCTGCGGCTGTCTGCGCCAGAAGCGCGGCGAGCAACGCGGGCAGCCAGATCACCTCAACCGCCCCTACTTCCGTTTGTCTCTGGGAACGTAATCGCGCGCCGGAGCGCCAGTGTAGATCTGCCGCGGCCGGGCGATCTTCTGCTCCTGATCCAGCAGCATCTCTTCCCACTGCGCGACCCAACCGGCCGTGCGCGGGATAGCGAAGAGGACGGGGAACATCTCGGTCGGGAAACCCATGGCCTGGTAGATGAGCCCGGAATAGAAATCCACGTTCGGATACAGCTTCCGCGTGACGAAGTAGTCGTCCTCGAGCGCAATGCGCTCGAGCTCGAGAGCGATTTCCAGAAGAGGATTCTTCCCGGTGACCGCGAACACCAGGTCCGCGATACGTTTGATGACTTTCGCTCTCGGATCGTACGACTTGTAGACGCGATGGCCGAATCCCATGAGGCGGCTGTTCGCCTCGCCTGATTTCACCTTCTTGATGAACTCGGGCACCTTGCTTAAGGTGCCGATTTCGGTGAGCATGCGAAGCACCGCCTCGTTCGCGCCACCGTGCAGCGGACCATAGAGTGCCGCTGACGCGCCGGCCAGCGCCGAGTACGGGTCCACGTGCGAGCTGCCAATATTGCGCATCGTGCTCGTGCTGCAGTTCTGCTCGTGGTCCGCATGCAAAATGAACAGCACGTCGAGCGCCCGCTCCAGCACAGGGTTGGGCTGGTACTTCAGCTCGGTCATCTTGAACAGCATGTTCAGGAAGTTGCCAGTAAAGCTGAGGTCGTTGTCTGGCTGGTTGTAGGGGCGGCCGATGCTGTGGCGGAAGGCGTAGGCGGCGATGCTCGGGACCTTGGCGATGAGGCGGTAAATCTGCCGCATTCGCGAGTTCTTATCGAAGATCTGCTTGGCGTCCCTATTGAACGTCGACAGCGCCCCAACCGTGCTGAGCAGGATGCCCATCGGGTGGGCGTCGTACTGGAACCCCTCCATGAACTTCTTCAAGTTCTCGTGGAGCATCGTGTGGAGGGTGATCTCACGCTTCCACGACTGCAGCTGGCTCTCGGTTGGTAGCTCGCCGAAGATGATGAGATAAGCCGTCTCGAGGTAATCGCTGTGCTCGGCCAGCTGCTCGATCGGGTAGCCGCGATAGAGCAGGATGCCCTTGTCGCCGTCGATGTACGTGATGCTGCTGCGGCAATTGGCGGTGTTCATGAAGGCTGGGTCGTACGTCATCAACCCGAAGTCTTCGGCGTCCGTCTTGATCTGCCGCAGATCCATCGCGCGGATCGTGCCGTCCTGAATCGGAATCTCGTATTTTTTGCCCGTACGGTTGTCGACAACGCTCAGAGTGTCTGCCATAGGCGCAATGAAGAGGAACAGATTAGGAATTGGAGCCGTCGTCGGCGTCGGGGTCGTCCGGCAGCACAGGCCCGGGAACCCGGTACGAGCCATCGGCCCAACGCGCCAGATCCCGCAGCTGGCACCGCTCGCTGCAGAAGGGACGCCAGGCCTCGACCACCGGATGACGGCGGCAGAAGACACACACCGCGGGCTCTGCCTCCCGGACCGGTCCGCGCTCCGAGGACATCCCCGCTATCTTATCCGAACCTCAGGAGCTTACGGGGCGGTTTCCCCAGCGTGGTGACGGACGTCCTTGGCTGAGACGATGAAGATGACGTCCTCGGCGATGTTGGTCGCGTGGTCGCCGATGCGCTCAAGATGCCGCGACACCAGAACCAGGTCGAGCGCCGGCTCGATGGTGTGCGGGTCCTGCAGCATGTAGGTGAGAAGCTCCCGGAAAATCTGGGTCTTCAACGTGTCGAGGCGGTCGTCCGCACTCAGCACGTGCTGCGCCAGCTCGACATCCCGCCGGACGAACGCGTCGAGCGCATCCCGCAGCATCGTTTGGGCGAGGCTCGCCATCCGCGGAATGTCGATGAGTTTCTTGACTGGTGGATGCGAGACATATCGGCGCGCTGCTTCCGCGATGTTGACCGCTAGATCGCCGACGCGTTCGAGGTCCGTGTTGATCTTCACAGCGGCGACGATCGTCCTGAGGTCGGCCGCCATCGGCTGGTAAAGCGCAAGAAGCGTAAAGCAGCGGCTGTCGATTTCGATGTGCAGCGTGTTCAGCGGTTGGTCGCCGACAAGCGTGCGGTCAATCAAGTCGTAATCGCGGTCGACCAGGCCTTTCACGGCGAGGCGCACCTGCTCCTCGGCGCTGCCGCCCATCTCGAGCAACCGCGTCTTGAGCTGCTCCAGCTCTTCTTGAAAATGAACCACCATCCGCCCCACCGGCTCCATCAGCCGAACCGTCCAGTCACGTAGTCTTCAGTTAGCTTCTCGGTCGGTGCCGTGAATATCTTGTCGGTCCGGCCGCACTCGACCAGTCTGCCGAGCCAGAAGAAGGCCGTGACGTCCGACACGCGGGCGGCCTGCTGCATGTTATGCGTGACGATGACGATCGTGTAGCTCGCCTTGAGCTGATAGATCAGCTCCTCAATACGCTGGGTTGCGATGGGGTCCAGCGCCGAAGCCGGCTCGTCCATCAGCAGAATTTCAGGTTCGACCGCCAGCGCCCGGGCGATGCACAGACGCTGCTGCTGACCTCCCGAAAGCGACAGGGCGGAACTGCTCAAGCGATCCTTGACTTCGTCCCAGATGGCGGCCGCCCGCAGGCTCGCCTCGACCCGGCTGCGCATCTCGTCGCGAGACCGCGCCATGCCGTTGATGCGAAGGCCGTAGGCGACGTTCTCGAAAATCGACTTCGGGAACGGATTGGACTTCTGGAAGACCATGCCGACGCGTCGTCTGAGGTCGACGACATCAACCGATGTGGCGTAAATGTCGAGGCCGTCGATGAGCACGGATCCGTCGACCCGTGCGCCTGGGATGATGTCGTTCATTCGGTTCAACGAGCGCAGGAAGGTGGATTTGCCACACCCCGACGGTCCAATGAGCGCGGTCACGTGATTGGCGGCGATGTCGACGTTGATCTGCTCGAGAACGCGCCTTACGCCGTAATAAAAGTCCATGCCCGAGACCGCGATCTTGGGTGACATCTCAGCTGAATTGGCCGATGGCGGCGCGGACGCCATCGGCATCGTCATCCTGGGCGGCACGGTCGTCACAGTCACCTCGCCACGATAGCTAACCGTCCATAGTCAAACATTTCGGCCGCGTTAAATGCTTGACATCACTCAATCGGTAAGTTATTACTTACGGTAAATGATTACTTACCCTCATCTCCAGATGGACGCGCTTGGCGATTCGACACGCCGCGCGATCATCGAACGTCTGCTCACCGGTCCGGTGCCGGTGGGTGAGCTCGCGAAGACCTTTCCGGTGAGCCGGCCGGCCATCTCCCAGCATCTCCGCGTCCTCAAACGGGCGAGCCTCGTGATCGACCGGCCGGTGGGCACCCGGCGCTACTACGAGCTGAACCCTGCCGGCGTCGAGGCTCTTCGGGCCTACTTCGACCGGTTCTGGAATCACGCGCTTGCCGCCTTTGCTCGCACCGTGGAGCAACACCCTGCGCAGGCCCCGGATACCTTCGCCAACCCCATTTCAGGAGAGAACGTATGAGCACTCTGTCGACCGCCGATACGCCCGTTCGCACGAGTGTCACCGTGAAGGCAGACGTCACGCGCGCCTTCGCCGTGTTCACTGAAGGCTTCAACACCTGGTGGCCGAGGACCCATCACATCGGATCCGGCCCGCTGGCCGAGGCCGTCATCGAGCCGCGCTTAGGCGGCCGCTGCTTCGGCCGGGAAGTGGACGGCACCGTCTGTCCATGGGGGGTTGTGACCGAGTGGGACCCGCCGAGCCGTTTCGTCTTTGCCTGGCAGATCAACCCGGAGTGGAAGTTCGAGCCCGATCTGGCCAAGGCCAGCGAGGTCGAAGTACGCTTCACGCCGGTCGAAGGCGGGCGAACCCGCGTCGATCTCGAGCATCGACACTTCAGCCGACACGGAGCGGGCGGCGAGGCCATGCGTACAGGCGTCAGCTCACCGGATGGATGGTCCGGCCTGATGCAGCTCTTCGCCCAGGCTGTCGATCGCGAGGCATGACATGACGGCATCGGCCGCCAGAGCCATTGCGTACATCTTTGCGGCTAACAGCGGGTTAATCGCCAAGGCCTTTGAGGGTGTGGCCGATAATCAGCTGTGGAGTCGCGCCACACCCGGGAACAACCCGATCCTGTGGATTGCCGGCCACATGGTCGGTACCCGGGCGCTGATTCTCGAGCTGCTCGGCGATCCGGTCGAGACCGGTTGGGGTGACCTCTTCGCACGCGGCGCGGCCCTTGGAGATCAGGTGAACTACCCGTCGAGGGTACGTGCGCAAGGCGCTCGGGTTGTCTAATCTGGTCGGATGACGGTCGCCCCCATCGACCTCCGATCGGACACGGTTACTCGCCCGACGCCCGCCATGCGGGCGGCGATGGCTGGAGCGCCTGTCGGCGACGACCAGTTCGGCGAAGACCCGACGGTGAACCTTCTTCAGGAGCGCGTCGCCTCTTTGCTCGGCAAAGAGGCGGCGCTCTGGCTGCCGAGCGGCACGATGGCCAACCAGGTGGCCATTCGCAGCCTCACTCGACCCGGCGACGAGATCATCGTCAGCCGCGAAAGCCACCTCGCGTGGCACGAGACTGGTGCGGCGGCGGCGAACTCCGGCGTTCAGCTCACCGAAATTGGTTCGCGAGGCGGCTTCACGGCCGACGAATTCCTGGCTGCGCGAAAGCCGCGCGGGCACATGCTCTATCCACCGACGACCGTGGTGAGCATCGAAAACACCCACAACCGCGCCGGCGGCATCATCGTCCCGGCGACGGAGGCCAGGGCGGTGTGCGATGTCGCTCGGGCGCACGAGGTGGCGACGTTTCTCGATGGCGCCCGGCTCTGGAACGCGCATGCGGCGACCGGTGCCCCACTTGCGTCGCTCGCGGAACCATTCGATGTCGTCTCGGTCGCGCTGTCAAAAGGGCTGGGCGCGCCGGCCGGATCGCTGCTCGCCGGCACGCGCGAGTTCGTCGCGAGAGCGATGCGCTACCGGCGGATGCTCGGCGGCGCGATGCGGCAGGTCGGCATTTTTGCTGCCGCCGGCCTGCACGCGTTGGACCATCACCTCGATCGGCTGGTGGAAGATCACGCCAACGCGCGCATCATTGCGGACCGACTCGCCGGCAACCCGGCGGTCGTCCTCGAGCCGGACACCGTCCGCTCAAATATCGTGGTCTTTGGCTTGACTGCGGCAGCGGTGGACGCCAACACGCTGGTGTCTCGCGCCCGGGAAGCCGGCGTCCTCGTCGTCGCGTTCGGCGCACGCACCGTCAGAGCGGTGACTCACCTGGACGTGACGCGAGAAGAGTGCGTCAGGGCCGCGGACATTCTGGCCGACGCGGTGAACTAGCGGTTACCGCTCCTGTTCGAGGAAGGCGCCCACCTGTCGTCTGAGCTCGCTTTGAATCTGCTCGATGGATCGGCGTGCGTCGACGACGCGAAAGTTGAACTCGTCGGCCATCGACGAGTACTCGCGCAGCAGACGGTTCTGGTAGGCGCGGAAGCTGTCGTAGATGTCGTCGCCGTGTTTGAGGTCCATGCCGGACTCCCAGAAGTCCATCCCACGGGCAGCCAGGACGCGCCGGATCAGCGTCTCGACATCGAGCTTGAGATAGAACACCTGGTGAGGGGCGATGGCGAACGCGTAAAGGCTACGCAGCCAGGGGCGATCGACGCCCCGCACACCGGCCCTGGCCAGCGCCGTGAAGATGTATCGATCCGACAGCACGACGAAGCCAGCCTTGAGCGCAGGAATGATTTCCTTTTCGAGGCGATCGGCGAAGTCGGTCGCATAGAGCAGGACGAACGTCAGCTTGTTCAGCGTGTTGCTCGATTTGGCGAGCTCGATGGTCGGCGCCATGAGCTCGGATCGAGTCCAGCCGGTTTCGACGACGCCATAACCGCGGACCTCCAGCCACTCGCGGAGCAGCAGGATCTGGGTGCTCCGGCCGACGCCGTCGGTTCCCTCGATCGCGATCAGTTTGCCGGGATAGCCATTGATCGGCAGGTAGGGAATGCCGCGGCCATAGTATTGGCCGGGCTGTCCGGCGTCAGGCGCGCCGATCGCCGTCTCAGGCGAGTTGCTCATCCGGGGTCTCCACGCTCGTCACTGGAATCCGTGCCGCGACCAGCCGCCGTACCTCCTGCTGCTGCTCGGTGATGCTGCGCGCGGCATTGATGACGTCCAGGCCGAACTCATCGACGATGCGATCGTATTCCTCGAGGACGCGCCCTTGAAAGAGACGGAAGCTTTCTGTTGGATTGGTGCTCCAGCCGAGATCCATTCCTGCTTCGTAGAACTTCAACTTGACGCGGCGCGCCATCAAGCGATCGAGGGACACGTCGATGGGCACGCGGAAGTACAGCACCATGTCGGGCCGGACGGCGAAGCTGTAGAGCTCACGCACCCACTGCCCATCGACACCCCGCACCGAGTCGCGCGCGAATGCAGTGTAGGCGTATCGATCCGCCAGCACGATCATGCCGGCCTTGAGCGGCGGAATAATCTTGTAGAGCAGACGATCAGCGAAGTCGGTCGCGTGCAGCAGGCTGAACGTCATCGGTGTCAGCGTGTTTTTCTTTTTGCCCGACTTCGTCGCCGCTTTGACCAGGGCGGACGAGTTCCATTCGGTGACGAACACGCGGTGGCCCTCCGCGGTCAGCCACTTGGCTAAGAGGCCCAATTGCGTGGTCTTCCCCGAGCCGTCGATCCCCTCGACGACGAACAGCTTGCCCGGATACTCGTGGGGCTTCGTCAGGTTGTTCAACATAGGCTTCTCTGCGCGCTTCGAGTCGCACGGGCTTTCCGATCAACCGCTCGAACGGCGCAGCATGCCTGGCCGCGGCCCAGAGTTCGAGTTCGGCATCGCCCGACGTCCGCACCTGCAGCAGCCCGTCGTCGCCGCGGTCGTGAAGCTCGATGGCGGCCACGGTCTGGGCATGACTGCGGTCCAGACTTTCCGCCAGTCGCAGCATGGCAGAGAGCGTCCGGACGACCTTCTGCTGCGGGCGGGGCAGATCTCCGTATCCGCTGTGCCGCCGCTTAGGTGTCGCACGTCGATGATACCTGGCGAGGAGCGCCATAATCTCGACTTCGTGCGGCTCGAATCCCCGCAGGTCGCCGTTGCGAATCAAATAGTGGGAATGCTTGTGATGGTTCTCGTAGCTGATGTGGACGCCGATGTCGTGCAGGAGCCCGGCGTACTCGAGCCACTCCCGCTCGCGGTCGGTGAGGCCGTGAATGGCCCGCGTCTGGTCGAAGAGCAAGCCCGCCAGCCGGGCGATCTGCTGAGCGTGCTCGGGCCAGTAGCGGCACCGTTCGGCCAGCTCGATGACGCTGCGGCGGCGAACGTCCGGATAGCGATCGGCCTGTGCGATCTCCTTCCGATGCCGGGCGATGTAGTCCAGCAGCAACCCTTCACGCAGCGACAGGTCACAGAGCGTGATTGCTGGCGCTTCCAGGCGCCGGATGATGGTGTCCAGCAGAATGGATCCCGCGACGGCGAGATCGGCGCGCCGCGGTTCAAGGCCCGGGACGCGGAGCCGCCGCTCGAGACTGAGCTCGGTCAACACCTTGCGAATGCGGTGGATTGTCTTGGCCGGAACTCGTTGGTTCCGCAACGGCGCCCTCGCGGGGCGGCCGTCGGCGACCAGAGCAACCTGGCCGAGGCTGAGCACTGTGCCAGAGGTTCCCACGAGGCGGTCGAAACCGCTCAACTTGAGTCGATCCAGATACTTACCGAGTTCGTCATCGATGTGGCGCACCAGCCTGCGCTCGTCACGCGGCGAAATCGGGTCGGACTTCACAAACCGCTCGGTGAGCCGAATCACGCCAAGCTTGAGGCTCTCCGCCTGCTCCGCGGTGGCGCCCGTCCCCCTGGTCACCTCGACGCTTCCGCCGCCGATGTCGACGACCACGACCACCTCGCCCGGTGAGCCCAAACCGTAGGCGGCGGCCATGTGTATCAACCGGGCCTCTTCCGGGCCCGAAATGACGCGCGCGCGGATGCCAGTCTGCTGATGGATGGCCTGCAGCAGCTCGCCCCCGTTATCCGCCTCGCGGACGGCGCTCGTGGCGCCGGCGATGATCTTGTCAACCTGATGGGACTCGGCCAGCCGCCGGAACTTGGACATCACTTGCAAGGCGTTGTGCGTCGCCTCAGGGGTCAGGGATCGGCCATCCAGGCCCCCCGCACCCAGCCGCACCATCTCCTTCTCCCGGTCGATGACTTCAAACGAAAAATCGGGCCTGACCCGCACCACGATCATGTGGAGCGAGTTGGTGCCGATGTCGATGGCGGCCAGTCTCATGCGGGCAAACTCGCTTCAGCTTGAGGCATTCTCGAAGCCATTACTATAATGGCAGGGTTAGACGTCCTATCATGACAGCCTCCCGGCGGCGCGACGACTTGCTCCGCACACAATTGAACGGTTTTACACGGCTGTTACGCAGGCTCGAACAAGGGGAGCTGCGGGCCATCCATCGCACGCGGGTCGCCTCGCGCCGGCTTCGGGAACTCCTGCCGGTCCTGCAGATCGACGCTGAGAACGCCGACCGCATCATGCGAGATCTCCGTCGGGTGACCCGGGCGCTGGGCCGGGTCCGCGAGCTCGATGTGCTCGCGGAGCTGATGGACGATATCAAGACCGAGGCCGAGCCCGAGATGCCGGCGGGGGCCGCAGTGCTTGCCGCCGCCCTTGACGACATCCACACCGCGAGACAACGCGCACATCAGCGCGCGCTCCGCAAAGGTCTCGAACGACGCGTACGAAAAATTGCTCGCCGTCTCGAAAAGGTCGCGGAAGGCCTCGCACCCGGCGACGAACGCCGCGAGACCCGGCGCTGGTTGTGGGCGCTCGATGCCCGAGTGGCCCGCCGCGCCGTGAACCTTCGCGAATCAATGACCCATGCCGGCGGTGTGTACCTGCCGGAGCGGCTCCACGACGTACGCAAGGCGACGAAGAAGCTGCGCTACGGCATCGAGCTGGCGGGACAGGCGGCGAACCAGAACGACGTCGCGACGACACGAGCGCTCAGGCAGGTGCAGGACGTGCTCGGCCATCTCCACGATCACCAGGTCGTGATCGACCGCATCAGAGAGCTGCAGGCACTTCTCTCTCCTGATGACAAGCGCGCAAGCCGGCAGCTCGACACCGTCATCTCGACGATCGAAAACGAATGCCGCCGACTGCATGGCCGTTACGTGCGTCGACGCGACGGACTCCAGGAGATCTGCGATCGCTTCTCGGGCCGCCAGCCATCCGCCGCTGCGCGGCATCGCAGCCATACCCAACTCGCGCAGACTGGCTGAGGACATGTGAAGCGCGATCACGAGCTGTATTTGATTCGCCACGGACTCGCCGAAGAACACGGCGCGGCGTGGCCGGACGATTCGAAGCGTCCACTGACCGAGCAGGGGGTGACACGCCTGCGAAGGAGCGCGCGCGGCCTCAAGCA
>Ga0111538_10008848_pt1 | contig 13480 bp, 9 predicted proteins | sample SoiMethybrSBSTD1_FD_79669 | JGI IMG/M metagenome (GOLD analysis project Ga0111538, IMG submission 79669) | Bulk soil microbial communities from a Populus tree surrounding site in Tennessee, USA - Soil MetaG P. TD hybrid SBSTD1 (version 2)... | ecosystem: Environmental > Terrestrial > Soil > Tree...
CGCGTCGAGTGCGTCCACGACGACGCGTGCGCCTGTCGTTGGACGAGCACGGACGTGTCTTCTACCGCCTCCGGTGGAAGGACGGCACGAGCGCGGTGGTCTTCGCGCCGCTCGAGTTCATCGCGCGGCTTGCAGCGCTGGTTCCTCGACCGCGGACGCATCCATTGACCTACCGACGGCGTGCTCGCGCCCAGCGAGTGACGCGACCGGATCGTGCCGGCCGACCCGCGCTCTGTACACCGAACGGTATTTCAGCGCGAAACGCAGTTCGCCCGCGCCGACGAGGAACGGCGGGCAGGCCTCGGCTCGGATCTCTCCCGCGCGCCCTTCGGAGCACTCGAAGTCTGCTCGAGCTCCGTGGACGACAAACCTGGTTACGCCGCGGGCCCGGCCTCTCGTGTTCGATGCCTTGGCCACTCGGCTTCTCGCCTGCGCGCTCGAAGAGTGAGCGCCGGCACGTGCATTGCTCTCGCCGGCGCCGATCCATTCCCGGAGCTCGCCATGACTTCTCGCATCGACCTGTGGACGCTCGCTCGCTCCGTCGGCGACGTCCGTTCTCTTCTCCTCCAAGGCTCGCTCTCGCTCTCGACTCTGCTCCTGCTCGCATCAGGTGCCGGGGGGCAGAGCATCAAGATCAACGCGCCGCTGCCACTCGCCCGGGGTGGGCTCATCGAGGGAGTTCGCTCGAGCCCCGATGGCGAATTCGTCCTCTACCTTGGAGCTGGCCTCGATGGGAGTGGTGCTCCCGGGTCGTTCCTCTTCTCCGTCGACTCCGATGGCAAGCACGCTCCTGTCCGTCTCGGAGGGCCGATGGCGCCTCTGCACTTCTCGTGTCCCAACTGCGGACCGGGCTACGGGCCCAGCGTCGAACAGATCTACCGATCGGCGCCGCGCGGCAACCGCGTGGTCTATGTCGCGGACGAGGACAGGGATGGAAGCTTCGAGCTGCGCGCCATTCCGATCGATGGAAGCGCTCCGTCCTCGATGCTCGGCGGGCCCCTTGGGGATCGGGAGAACGCCTTCGAGCTGAGCCCGGACGGCACGCGCGTGGTGTACCGGCGCGAGCTGAGTCCCGGGTGGATCGAGATCTACAGCGCGCCGCTGGACGGCAGCACTCCGGCAGTCCGGCTCGATGGACCCATGCCCGACGTCTTCGACGTCGCCTTCACTCCGGATGGCAGCCAATGTCTCTACCGGGTCGTTCGTGACGACGGCTGGAACCTCGAGATCGCCATGGCCGAGGTGGACGGGAGTCAACCGCCGCGCAGGTTGGACCTTCCGCTGGCCGCGGATCGTGGCGTGGTGTCCTTCCTGGTCTCTCCGATCGGACCACGCGTGGTCTACGTCGCCGATCAGGAGGAGGACGATCGCTACGAGCTCTTCTCCGTTCCCCTGGCAGGAGGCACGCCCCAGAAGCTGAACGGTCCGCTCGTCGCGGACGGCGATGTCATCCCCGATTACTGGAGTGGTCCCATGGAGCTCAGTCCCGATGGGCGATGGGTCGTGTACACGGCCGATCAGGAGCTGGACGAACGCTTCGAGCTCTACGGTGCTGCAGTCGATGGCAGTGAGCCTGCACGCCGCTTGAGTCCGGCACACCTGTCGGTGATCCAGCCCCCCCGCATCACGCAGGACTCCACGCACGTGTTGTTCCTCACCGACGATCGCGTCCAGTTTCAGTGGGAGCTCTTCAGTGTTCCCATCGACGGCTCGCGTCCTGCAACGAGGCTCAATGGTCCGCTCGTCCTCGGTGATGTAGGCGCCTTCCGGGAGAGCGTCGACAGTCGTCGAGTCGTCTACCAGGCCAATCCTGAAGAGGACGAGAGTTCCGAGCTCTTCAGCGTCCCGATCGATGGTGGCGCGGCGCCGATCCGGTTGGACGAGAACTCATCGACCGAGGGCTACGTCTACGACTTCTGGGTTCTCCGCGACGGAGTGGTCTACCAGGGTCAAGAGGACCTCTATCTCGCGTCCGTCGATGGAGACGACCCTGTGCGCGAGATCCTCGAGGGTCGGGTCGAGGACCCGCAACCTGCGCTCTCGCCCTATCCACCCGGCCGCGACTTCGGGCGCATGCTCTTCTTTCGCCCGGAGGGACTGTATTCGGTGGCGACGGCCGACGGAGCCCAGGCGATCGCGCTGCACGAGCTCCCGATCGTGGGTCACGCCGGTGACGTGATCAGCTTCCAGATCGCTCCCGGCTCCGGGCGCGTCGCGTACGACGCCGGCGTGGACTGGCTGGACGATCACGAGCTCTTCAGCGTTCGCGCGGCGGAGCGGCCCGCAGCGGTCGACTACGGGCTGGCCCGGGCCTATCGCGTCAGTCCAGATGGAACGCGCATGATCTTCGTCGCAGGAGACGCTCTTCTCTCGGCTCCCATAGACGGAAGCAGCCTGCCGGTGCGACTCAACGGTCCGATGGTCGCCGGCGGCGGCATCGCTTCCTTCTGGATCACGTTGGACGCGGGTCGGGTGATCTACCTGGCCGATTCAGTCGTCGATCAAGCCTTCGAGCTCTTCGGCGTTCCGATCGACGGGAGCTCAGCGGCGGTCTCGCTCACCGCGGAGCTGACAGTTTCCCTGGAGGGCGTCCAGCTCAGCCCCGACGGCACGTTCGTCTACTTCCTCAGCGAACCCGCAGGTACGCGACGCAACGATCTCTACCGGGCACCCACCGACGGCAGCTCCGCGCCCGTGCGGATCTGCCAGGGCGTCAACCTGCGCACCATCCAGCCCGACTTCCGGCTCAGCGCCGACGGAAACTGGGTCGTCTTTCGCGCGGATCTCACCGAGCGGTTCGTGATGGACCTCTTCGTCGCCCCCACCGACGGGAGCCGCGAACCCTTGCAGCTGAATCCGTCCACCGATATCGACGGCGACGTCATCGACTGTGCGATCGACTCTGGCGGCCACTGGGTGGTGTATCGCTCGAACCAGAGGGTGTACGGTCAGGTCGAGGTCTTTTCGGTGCCGCTCGATGGCAGCGCTCCCGCGAAGCGCCTCAATCGGAACCTCATCCCCGGCGGGGACGTTCTCGACTACCAGCTCTCACCGGACGGGAACTGGGTCGCATTCCGTGCCAATCAGACCATCGACACGGCGGGAGAGCTGTACGGCGCGCCTATCGACGGGCGCTTTCCGGCGGTCAAGGTCCGCGGTGCGCTCGATACGGGAGGCGTGTCGGCCTTCGCGTTCAGCGCGGACAGCTCGAATCTCGTCTACGTCGCCGACCAGGATCAGCGCGGTGTACGCGAGCTCTACCGGATCGACCTGCAACGTAGGGCTCGAATCGCGAAGGTCAGCCGTCGTCTGACGCCCGAGGGCAGCGTCCACTCCTTCCAGATCAGCCCGGACTCGAGCAGCGTGGTGTTCACCGCCGAGCGCAACGGGTCGCACGCTCTCACGCTGCTCGAGGCCTCCCTGCGGTTCAGCGAAAAAGCCGCCGAGATCGCCGGTCCGTTCCGCAACGCCGGTTCCTCGGTGCGCGAGTTCCAGATCGCCTCCGATGGCGGCGTGATCTACCGGGCCGACCAGGACGAGCTGGGAACGACCGAGCTCTACTCGAGCTCGATCACGCGGTACGCCGTACGGCAAGAATGAAGCCGATTGTATCGATGCGACTCGCACCACGTCACGATCCCCTCACGCCGCTCCGCGAGTCAGCACGCTCCCCAGCATCCTCGGTGACGTAGCCACTCACTTCGCCATGACCAGGGCGAAGTCGTGAATAAGCTGTTCGGGTAGCCCCGAGCAACCGCCTCGCTCCTCCAGAACGCGTGGGGTCACGACGTACTGCGCGCCGCGCACCTTCTTCCACATGGATCCGCCACGGGCGAACTCTCGCTCGTCGCCGCGAGCCGCGGATGCGACTCGCGGCTGGTGATCGCCTCCGCCCGTCGGGTTACGCTGCGCACGTGCAGCCCGGCCAGGTCCCGACGAGCGCCGCCCCGCGTCGAGCCGCCGGCCGCTCGGCCACCTCGCTCTCGAGGATGCCGTGAAACGCATCGTCCTCGTCCTGGCGGTCCTCGGCGTGGGCGTGCTCATCGGCGTCGTGATCCATCGACGCGTGCTCGCGCACCGGCACGCGGCCGCGACCGGCGCGCTGCGCCTGCACGGCAACGTCGAGCTGCGCGACGCCCAGCTCGCGTTCTTCGGGCAGGAGCTCGTCGCGACGGTGCTCGTCGAGGAAGGGGACCGCGTCGAGCCGGGCCAGATCCTCGCCACGCTGCGCACCGAGCGCCTGGACGCCGAGATCACGGCGGCGCAGGGCGCGATCGCGAGCCAGCAGGCGCTCGTCGACCGCCTCGAGCACGGCACGCGTCCCGAGGAGATCGATCAGGCCCGATCGGAGGTCGCGGCGGCGGAGGTGCGGGTCGCGAACAGCGAGCGCGCGGTCGGGCGCCTCGGCACGACGGTGGAGAACGGGGCCACGAGCGTGCAGGAGCTCGATGACGCGCAGGCACAGCTCGACGTCGCGCGCGCCGACCTGGCGGTGCGGCAGCAGGCGCTGGCGCTGGCCCTCGCCGGCCCGCGCCAGGAGGACCGCGACCAGGCCTGGGCCACGCTCGAGCAGCGGCGCGCCGAGCTCGAGCTCCTGCGCCGCCGGCGCGTCGATTCCGAGCTGCGCGCGCCCGCGTCGGGCACGATCCGCAGCCGCGTGCTCGAGCCCGGCGAGACGGCCAGCCCCGAGCGACCGGCCTTCACGCTGGCCCTCGACGACCCCAAGTGGGTGCGCGCCTGGGTGCCCGAGCCGGACCTCGGCCGCATCGCCCTCGGCCTGCGCGCGACGGTCCACTCCGACTCCTTCGGCGGCCGCAGCTACGAGGGCTGGGTCGGCTTCCTCTCGCCCGTCGCGGAGTTCACGCCCAAGACCGTCGAGACCGACGAGCTGCGCACGCTGCTCGTCTACGAGGTCCACGTGTTCGTCGAGGATCCCGGCCACGAGCTGCCGCTCGGCATCCCGGTCACGGTCGACATCGACCTCGGCAGCCGCACGGAAGGCGGCGGCGGGTGAGCGCCGGGCTGGAGGTCACGGCGCTCGCCAAGACCTTCCCGGGTGCGAGCCGGCCCGCGCTCGACGGCGTCTCGTTCGCTGCTGCGACCCACGCGATCACGGGTCTCGTCGGGCCCGACGGTGCGGGCAAGTCGACGCTGCTGCGCCTCGCGGCCGGCCTGCTCGTGGCGGACAGCGGACGCGTGCGCGTCCTCGGGCTCGATCCGGTGGTCGATGTGACGCGGCTGCGCGAGCGCATCGGCTACATGCCGCAGCGCTTCGGCCTCTACGAGGATCTCACGGTGCAGGAGAACCTCGACCTCTACGCCGCGCTACAGAGCGTCCCGAAGGACGAGCGTGCGGGGCGTTTCGAACCGCTCATGCGGATGACGGGGCTGGCGCCCTTCCTCGACCGGCTGGCCGGCCGGCTCTCGGGCGGCATGAAGCAGAAGCTCGGGCTCGCCTGCGCGCTGGTCAAGTCGCCGGACTTCCTCTTGCTCGACGAGCCGACGGTCGGCGTCGATCCGGTGTCGCGGCGCGAGCTGTGGCGCATCGTCGGCGAGCTCGTCGCCGAGCGCGGCATCGGCGTGCTCCTGGCGACGTCCTACCTCGACGAGGCCGAGCGCTGCGACGCGGTCGTCGTCCTCGACCGCGGCGAGGTGCTCGCCGCGGGCCCGCCCGCGCGCTTCGCGGAGTCGCTGCGCGGCCGGGTGTTCGAGCTGCCCCCGCGTGGCGACGAGCCGCCGCGCGCCGTGCAGCACGAGCTGGCCGAGGCAGACGGAGTCCTCGACGCGACCGTGCACTCGGGACGCGTGCACGTCGTCGTGGCCGAGGGGCGCTCCGGCGTGGCCGGATACGAGGGCCTGTCGCCGGCGCAGCCGCACTTCGAGGACGCCTTCATGTCCATGCTCGCCGCGCGGCGCGAGCGCCTGCCCGTGGCCGCGCCGCGCCGGGCCGAGCGCTCGTCGACCGGTGATGGCGTGGTCGTTCGCGTGCGCGACCTCCGCAAGCGCTTCGGTGACTTCGAGGCCGTGCGCGGCGTGTCCTTCGACGTGCGCCAGGGCGAGATCTTCGGCCTGCTCGGTCCCAACGGCGCCGGCAAGAGCACGACGTTCCGCATGCTGTGCGGGCTAGCGTCGATCAGCGGCGGCGAGGCGACGGTCGCCGGGCGCGACCTGCGCCGCGCGGGCAAGCGCGCGCGCGCGCACCTCGGCTACATGGCGCAGAAGTTCTCGCTCTACGGCACGCTCAGCGTGCTCGAGAACCTGCGCTACTTCGGGACGGCCTATGGATTGCATGGCGGCCCGCTGCGCGAGCGCATCGACGCCGCGCTGGAAGAGTTCGACTTGACGGCGTCCCGCAACGCCACGGCCGCGTCGCTGCCCGGCGGCTACAAGCAGCGTCTCGCGATGGCGGCGGCGCTGCTGCACGAGCCCGACATCCTGTTCCTCGACGAGCCCACCTCGGGCGTCGACCCGATCGCGCGGCGCGAGTTCTGGCGGCGCATCAACGCCTTCGCGCTGGCGGGCACGACGGTCGTCGTCACGACGCACTTCATGGAGGAGGCGGAATACTGCGACCGCCTCCTCATCATGGCGGCGGGCGCCGAGCTGGCCCTGGGCACGCCGGCCGAGATCCGCGCCCTGGCGCGCAGCGCGGAGACGCCCGACCCCACGATCGAAGACGCCTTCCTCGCGCTGGCCGAGCGCAAGCAGACGGCGGTCGCGTGAGCGCGCCGAGATTGCCTGCCGGAGCGGGACGCCTGCTCGGCTTCCTGCGCAAGGAGGCGCTCCAGGTGCGCCGCGACCCGAGCAGCATCGCGCTCGCGCTCGTCATGCCGGTGGTGCTCATCCTGCTCTTCGGCTACGGCGTCTCGCTCGACGCGGAGAACATCCCCGTCGCGGTGCTGCTCGAGGACGGCAGCGCGGCGGGCCGCGATCTCTTCGGGCGCCTCGAGGGCTCGCGCTACTTCGCGCCGGTGCAGGTCACGTCGGCGGACGAGGCCGAGCGCCTCATGGCCGCCCACACGGTCGAGGCCATCGTGCGCGTCGGCTCGGACTTCGACGGCGAGCTGGGCGGCGTCGAGCCGGCGCCCGTGCAGCTGGTGCTGCGCGGGGTCGACAGCAACCGCGCACGGCTCATCTCCGGATACATGGAGGGCGTCGTCGGCCTGTGGTCGGCGGGGCGCGCGGCGCGCGGCGAGACGGCCTCGCTGCCCGCGGCGAGCGTCGCGCCCCGCACCTGGTTCAACCCCTCGCTGCGCAGCACGAACTTCCTCGTGCCGGGACTGGTCGCGCTGGTCATGACGCTCACGGGAACGCTGCTCACGGCGCTCGTCGTCGCGCGCGAGTGGGAGCGCGGCACGATGGAGGCCATCCTCGTCACGCCGCTGCGGCCGACGGAGTTCCTGGTCGCCAAGATCGCGCCCTACTACCTGCTCGGGATGGGCGGCATGGTGCTGGCCGTCGCGCTCGGTGTGCTGCTGTTCGACGTGCCGCTGCGCGGCTCCTTCTTCGCGCTCTTCCTGATGAGCTCGCTCTTCCTGCTGGCCTCGCTGGGCCTGGGGCTGGCGATCTCCTCCACCGTGCGCGTGCAGTTCGTCGCGGCGCAGGTCTCGCTCCTCAGCGGCTTCCTGCCGGCCTTCTTCCTCTCGGGCCTGCTCTTCGACCTGGGCAGCACGCCGCTGCCGGTCCGGCTCGTCAGCTACATCGTTCCGGCGCGCTACTTCGTCAGCGCGAGCCAGACGCTCTTCATGGCCGGCGACCTGTGGCCGGTGCTGTGGCCCGACGCGCTCGCGCTGGCGCTCATGGCGACGCTGCTCATCGGCCTGGCGCGGCGCCGCACCGGCGCGCGCCTCGAGGGCTGAGCGATGCTCTGGCTGCGCCAGGTCCTCGCGATCGCGGTCAAGGAGCTGCTCATGATCCTCAAGGATCCGAAGAGCCGCTTCGTCGTCATCGGGCCGCCGCTGATCCAGTTCGTCGTCTTCGGCTACGCCGCGACGTTCGACGTCACCGACGTGAGCTGCGTCGTCGTCGACGAGGACCGCTCGGCCGAGTCGCGCGACCTGCTCGCGCGTTTCACGGGCTCGGGACACTTCACCGAGGTCGCGCGGCTCGACAGCCTGCAGGGCGCGGCCGCGCTCGTCGACGCGGGGCGCGCGCGGATGGTGCTGCACGTCGCGAGCGATTTCGCGGCGCGGCTGCGCGCGGGCCGTCCGGCCGAGCTGCAGATCACGGCCGACGGGCGCAACTCGAACGTCTCGGGCATCGCGCTCGGCTACGCGAGCACGATCGTCGGGCAGTGGAGCCGCGAGATCGAGGCCGCGCGCGCCGGCGCGCGCATGGCGTCCGGGCTGCGGCCGGCGCCGCGCGTCGAGATCGTCCAGCGCGCCTGGTTCAATCCCAGCCTCGACAGCCGCTGGTTCGTCGTCAGCGGCCTGCCGGCGCAGATCGCGCTGGTCGTGGTCATGCTGCTGACGAGCCTCTCCGTCGCCCGCGAGCGCGAGCACGGCACCTTCGACCAGATGCTCGTCGCGCCGGTCGATTCGGCGCAGATCCTGCTCGGCAAGGCGCTGCCCTCCTTCGCGCTCGGGCTGCTCGACGGGCTCTTGCTCACCGGGCTCGCCGTCGTGTGGTTCGGTGTGCCGATGACCGGCACGCTGGCCGCGCTCGTCGCGGTGCTCGCGGTCTATGCCTGCGCGATCCTCGGCGTCGGGCTGTTCGTGTCATCGCTCGCCACGACGATGCAGCAGGGGCTGCTCGGCTCCTTCATGGTGATCATGCCCTCGGTGCTCCTCTCGGGCTTCACGACGCCGATCGAGAACATGCCCCTCTGGCTGCAGCGCGCGACGATCGTCAACCCGGCGCGCTACGCCGTGGCCGGCTGCCGCGCCGTGCTGCTCGAGGGCGCCGACCTCGTCGCAGTGCTGCGCTACCTGGGGCCGATGGCGGGGATGGCGGCGCTCACGCTGGCGCTGGCCGGCTGGCTGTTCCGGCATAGGACGGAGTGAGGGCGGACGGAGAGCGGCACCGCGCCTTCTATCCCACGCTCCTGATCGTCATCGCGTCGTACTACGACCTGTTCGCGGTCATGGGCGGATCCTCCCGCGCACCGGCGCGAGCGGCACGCCGCGGTGATGTCCGGCACAGACGCGGCGGATCGACGACGCCTTCGACGACCGTACGAACGGCTTCGCTGCCCAGCTTGAGGAGGTGTCGTTGAAGCGCTCGAAGCCCTGACCAGGACTCCTCGTCGGCCTGCTAGCCTGCGCGCCCATGGCCCGACTGCTGCCCGTGCTGGGCATCGCCGCGCTCGCGCTCGGCAACGCGGTGGTCTTCGCGCAGGCGCCTCCACCGAACCCTCCACCTGCGCCCGCTCACCCGCGCATCGCGCTCGTGCTCTCGAGCGGCGGCGTACGGGGGCTCGCGCACATCGGGGTGCTGCGCGCGCTCGAGGAGCAGGGCATCGAGATCGACCTCATCGTGGGCACGGAATGGGGCGCGCTGGTCGGAGGTCTGTACGCGGCCGGGCTCACGCCGCGCGAGATCGAGGACGCGCTGCTCACGCCGGACTGGATCGCCGCGATCCAGGATCGCCGTCCGCGCCAGTCGCTCGACATGCGCGCCAAGGAGGAGGATCGCGACTTCCTGATCGACTTGCCGCTCGGGCTGGATTCGAAGGGTCTGGTCTTGCCGCCCGGGCTGTTTGGCGCGGACCGGCTGCGACTCGGGCTCTCGCGACTGACGCTCGGGACGCTGGCCACGGAGCGCTTCGAGGATCTGCCGTGGGTGTTCCGCAGCACGACCACGGATCTCGCGACCGGCGAGACGATCGCGCTCGGATCCGGCTCGCTGGCGCTGGCCATCGAGGCCAGCCTCGCGACGCCGGTCGTCTGGCCCCCCGTGCGCTACGGGGGACGAGAGCTGATCAGCGGCGCGATCAACGACCCGCTGCCCGTCGACGTGGCACTCGACGCGGGAGCCGAGACGATCATCGTCGTCGACCTCGGCGACGCGGAGTCGACCGCGGGGAAGCTCACTTTCCTCGGCGTCGGCGAGCGCGTCCTGGATGTCGCGCGGGCGCGCAGGGCCGCCGAGGCGCGCGCAGAGCTGCGCAGCGGCGACCTCGTCTGCACGCCCGAGGTCCAGGGCGCCGACCTGACGGATCTCGAGGCGGGCGCGCGGCTGATCGAGCGTGGCTGGCTCGCGGGCCAGGCGTTGCGCGAGCGACTCGCGCGCTTCGCGACGGAGCCTGCCGCGTTCGCGGAGCGGCTGCGCCGGCGCCGCTCGCGCACGGACCCGAGGCTGATCATCGACCGCGTGCTCGTGGATCCGGACTGCCCGCTGTCCGAGCGCTCGGTGCGCTCGCGCATGGAAGTTCAGGCGGGCGAGCCGCTGGACACGCGCGCCGCCGGCCGCGACCTCGAGCGGCTCTACGGCCTGCGCCTCTTCCAGCGCGTCGACTTCGAGCTGCAGCCCAGGGAGCCGGGACACGCGGACCTGTTCGTGCGCACGGAGGACGTGCCCACGGCGCCGCTGCACTGGCGCTCGGGGCTGACCGCCGAGCTGAGCGCGGGCAACGCGGTCAACTTCCAGATCGGCGCCGCGCTGCGCTATGCGCCCATCGATCCCTGGGGCTCGGAGGCGCGCCTCCGGCTGGAGGCCGGCAACAAGCTGGGCTTCCTCGTCGAATACCGCCAGGCGCTCGAGCCCTCGGGCAAGTGGTTCCTGGTGCCCTCGCTCTCCTGGGAGAAGCGGCCCGTCGTCGTCAATCCCGACGCCGGCGCTGCCGCAGCGGCGGAGTTCTCCGTGCGCGAGCTCGACCTCGGCATCGACGTCGTGCGCGAGTTCGGGAAGAACTGGGAGGCGCGCGTGGGCTACGGCCACCGCTCCGGCGAGTCGCGCATCACCATCGGCGATCCGGTGCTGAACCCGAACGACAGCTTCAGCCACGGCGGTTTCCGCGCGGGCGTGACCAGCGACAGCCTCGACGACACGGCGTTCCCGGCCGACGGCTCGCTGCTGACCGCCGAGTGGTTCCTGCCGTCCAACTCCGACGAGGTCGGCAACGACGAGGCGGTCCAGTTCCGCATCGACCACGCGCGGCGCCGTGGCGACGGCTCGTTCGTGATCGGAGCGGAGCTCGACTCCGTGCTGAACGACCAGGCCAGCGTGCAGAGCTTCTTCCCGCTGGGCGGCTTCCTGCGCCTGTCCGGACTGGCGGCGGATGCGATCAGCGGTCCGACGGCCGCGCTCGCACGCGCGATCTATCTGCACCCGCTGCAGGGCCGCAGCCTCGAGCCCGGAGTCTTCACGTGGTACGCCGGCGGCTCGCTGGAGGCGGGGAACGTCTTCGACGAGCTGGGCGACGTCACCCTGAAGGAGCTGGATCCCGCGGGCTCGCTGTTCCTCGGCGTGGACACGATCCTCGGTCCGAGCTACCTGGGCGCAGGCCTGTCGGACGGCGGGGAAGCGAGCGTGTTCCTCGTCTTCGGCAGCGTGTTCTGAGCCCACGCTCGTGCCTGCTCTTCCGCGGCGTGCGTCACGCCTTCGGCGCGCTCGTCGCGATCCCTGAAGGGCGGTGTACCTGGCCGTTCGTTTGCGCCACGGGTCCACGAGCCTCCGCGACAGACCGCACCCGGAATTCCTGTTCGTCTTGCGCGGCCGGCGTGTTCGGGAGGGCAATCGGGAGGCGCGCTCTGGGCGGCCCCGCTCGCAACACGATGACCGTGGAAATCGGAGGTCTGATCATGAAGCTCGCGTCGATCCTGCTCCTGACGATGTCATGGACGGGAGTGCTGATCCCCTTCTCATACGGGATGCAGTCAGCAGCGCCGATTACCAATCGAACACCGGTCACACTCGGCGCTGGCGCATCTCAGGCGATCCAGGTCTTTGGACCAATACCTTCGGGCTTCATGATCCTGGGAGAGACGCAGACCTCTCCGCCTGGATACACGTTCACCGGTCTGAGCCTCCTCGCGACCGGAGCGCTGCAAACGTGGAGGTCACGGGCACCCATGCCCACGCGGCGAGACGCGCTGGCAGCTGCAGCTCCGAACGGCAAGATCTACGCTCTAGGGGGGAATAGTGTCGCCTTCTGCGGGACCGTGCTGGCGACCAACGAGGAATACGACCCCGTGAGCAATGCTTGGTCGACGAAGGCCTCGATGCCGACGGCCAGGGAAGGCCTGGCCGCAGTTGCCGTGAACGGCAAGGTCTACGCCATCGGCGGCTCCAGCTGCGCCGGCCTGTTGAATGTCGTGGAGCAATATGACCCTGTCGCCAATACCTGGAGTGTCAGAGCACCCATGCCGACGGCGCGCGCGTTCCTCGCGGCGTCCGAAGTGGACGGCAAGATCTATGCGATCGGCGGCGAACAAGGCTTCGGTCCGCTGGGAACCGTCCAGGCATACGATCCGATCGCCAACTCCTGGAGCGCAAAGGCCTCGATGCCGACGCCGCGCTGGTCCATGGCGACGGCGGTGGTGAATGGCAAGATCTACGCCATCGGAGGGATCGACGGCCCCAGCTACCTGTCGACGGTCGAGGAATACGACCCGGCCAGCAACACCTGGAGCGCGAGAGCTCCGATGCCCACGCCCCGGTGCGCTCTGCTCGCCGTTGCCGCGAACGGCAAGATCTACGCGATCGGCGGCAACAACGGCCAGGTCTTCCTCGCCACCGTAGAGGTCTACGACCCCGTACAGAACACGTGGACGACCGGGACCTCGATGCCGACGCAGCGCAATGCTCTGGGCGGCGCCGTCGTGAACGGCAAGGCCTACGCGATCGGGGGCCTTTCGTTCCCCGACGTGCCTGCCGGCCTGGTGAACGCCAACGAGGAGTTCAGCCCCGAGGATCGGGTGCTGTACGTCCACGAGAAGAACTGAGCTGGCGGCGCGCACGAAGAACGCGCCCGAGCTCGCCGTGCGCATCGCGCGCCAGGCCGCCGGCGCGGGGCTCGACCTGTTCGTGGCCGTCGAGGGCGAGCACGGGTGGCTGTGGTTCGAGCTCGACTCGGGCAACGTGGCGCCGGTCCTGCTCGCACCGCACGCCTATGTCGAGCTCGGCCTCGAGCCGCCATCGCCGGGCAAGGTCGAGAGCGTCGAGCTTCCGATCGTCGGGCTCGGGCTCGTGCGCTGCGACGCGCAGTGCAAGGAGCTGATCTACGACGGTCTCCTGAACGCCGCCTTCTTCTCACGCTTCACGGTGAGCATCGACCTCGCAGCCGTGCGCGCCTGGGCTCGGCCGTCTCCCTAGTGTCGCGCAGCAGCCGCGCCGGGGCGCGCGAGCGAGGCCGGCGTCACGGCACGACTCGCACCGACACGCCCTCCTCGCGCAAGCGCGCCAGGCTCGCACTGGCTCCGGCGACCGCCGGATCGGCGAGCACGATCACCTCGGCCGTCTCGCCGGAGCTCACCAGGTCCTCGGCGCACCGGCGCAGGAGATCCAGGTCGGGCTCGGCGGCGAGCGCGGAGGCGTCGGC
>Ga0111538_10008849_pt1 | contig 13480 bp, 11 predicted proteins | sample SoiMethybrSBSTD1_FD_79669 | JGI IMG/M metagenome (GOLD analysis project Ga0111538, IMG submission 79669) | Bulk soil microbial communities from a Populus tree surrounding site in Tennessee, USA - Soil MetaG P. TD hybrid SBSTD1 (version 2)... | ecosystem: Environmental > Terrestrial > Soil >...
GCATGTGGATGACGAAGGCGAGGCCGGTGCCGAGGGCGCCGAGCGCCAGCACACTCCCGACGACCTTGAGCGAGAGGTCGGTCGGCGCCGGCGGCGCGCCCGCGACGATGGGGGCGACGATCAGCAGCCATCCGGTCGCGGCGATCAGCATGCCGGCCGACAGGGCAGGGCCGGACTCCTTCGCGTCGGCGATGAACCGCTTCTGGTACGGAATGGCGATGCCGTAGCAGGTGGCGGCGCCGAGGCACATCAGCTGGCCCGACAGCTCACCGCCGCTGACCCCCTGCCAGACGCCGAGCACGGTCAGCACGCCGACGAAGCCCAGGAGGAGTCCGGCCAGCCGATGGACCGTGAACCGCTCGGTACGGAACACCAGCACCGCGATCGGCAGGACGACGAGCGGCGTCGTGCCGTTCCAGATGCCGGCCAGCAGCGACGGGATTCGCTGCTCGCCGTAGCCGAACAGGGTGAACGGCAGGACGACGCCCACGATGGCGACGACGTTGAGGTGCAGCCAGACCCGTGGGGAGCGGGGCAACCGGTCACGCAGCACGAGGACCGCCACGAGCAGCGCGAGCGCGCCGGACGCGACCCGGCCGAGCGTCACGTAGGCCGGGTGCAGCTCGCGCACGCCGACCTTGATGAACAGGAAGCTGGAGCCCCAGATGGCGGCCAGCACCAGCAGGCCCGGCAGCCACTGCCGGACGTTGCTCTCGGACTCGGCGATGTCAGGAGCCGTACGCGCGCTCATGCCTTACACACTGGGGCCTCACGCCGGCCCGGCGCAGCTGTTTAAGCGGTGACGCCTGTCACGGCGGCGCGCAGGTACTCCGGTAGTTCGCCGACCCCGGTATCGGGCTGCGGTTCGCCGAACTCCTGCCGCAGCGGGACGATGCCGGCCCAGTGCGGCAGCCCGTAGTCCTCCTCGTCGTCGCCCACCGGACCGTTGCGCACCTTGGCCGCGACCTCGACGAGCGGCAGCGCCAGCACGGCGGTCTGCGCCAGTTCCCTGGCCGTGGCCGGACGGGTGCCGGCCGCCCGCCCCGTCGCGATCTTCTCCACCAGCGCGGTGAGCACCGCGGACTTCTCCGCCGGATCGGTGACCGTGGTGGCCCGGCCGTGCGCGACCACCGACCGGTAGTTCGCGCTGTGGTGGAACTGGGAGCGGGCCAGCACCAGACCGTCGATCAGCGTGACGGCGACGCAGACGGGAAATCCCGCCTCGCCCTGCCGGGTCGCGCCCAACAGTGGCCGGCTGCCGGTGGACCCGTGCACGTAGAGCACCTCGCCGATGCGCACGTGCAGCGTGGGCAGCACGCGGGGCTCGCCGTCGACCACGAAGGACAGGTGACAGAACCACGCCTCGTCGAGAACGGAGTGCACGAGCTCGGTGTCGTAGGACATCCGTTCCCGCAACCGGGTGGCGGTGGTGCGCGGCGTGATTGCATACATGACTTTGTCCTAGTACGATCTGGCGACTGTGGCAGTACGTTATCAGATCGAGGGCACCACCGCAGCAGGCATTTCGATCAGCGTCGAGTACGCCGTGACGCACGGCACACTCGCGCCGGGCGAGAATCTGCCTCCGGTCCGGGCCCTGGCGCATGAGCTCGGGGTCAGCCCGAACACCGTCGCGGCCGCCTACCGTCAGCTCCGCGATCGCGGGGTGGTCGAGACGGCCGGCCGCAACGGCACCCGGGTCCGGCCGCGCCCGCCGGTCGCTCCGCGCCTCGCCGCGCACCCGCCGGTGCCGCCGGGCCTCGTCGACCTGTCCTCGGGCGAGCCTGATACCGAGCTGCTGCCGGCCCCGGGCCCGGCACTCGCGCGGGTCGCCGCCGGTGCGACCGCCACCAACTACATGTCCGGGCCGCTGCCGGCGTTGATCGCGGCCGCGCGGGCCCGCCTGGGCCCGGTGCCCGCCGCGCACGTCACGGTCACGGCCGGCGCGCTCGACGCGTTGGAGCGCATCCTCTCCGCCCACCTCAAGGCCGGCGACCGGATCGCGGTGGAGGACCCCGGCTGGGCCCGCCTGCTCGATCTCGTCGCGGCGCTCGGGTTGCACCCGCTGCCCGTCGCCGTCGACGACGACGGGCCCGACCCGGCGGCCCTCGCCGCGGCGCTGCACCGCGGCGCCAAGGCGGTGATCGTCACCAGCCGGGCGCAGAACCCCACCGGAGCGGTGATCACCGGTGCCCGGGCGGCCGGGCTGCGGCGGGTGCTGGAGCCGTTCCCACACGTCCTGGTCGTGGAAGACGACCATGCGGCCGAGCTGGCCAGCGAGGAGCTGCACACGATCGCCGGTGCCACCGGATGCTGGGCGTTCCTGCGGTCCACGTCGAAGCCGTACGGGCCCGACCTGCGGTTGGCGATCCTCGCCGGCGACGAGACCACGGTGGCCCGGGTCGAGGGCCGCATGCAGCTCGGCGCGGGCTGGGTCTCCACGGTCCTCCAGCGGTTGGTCGTCGAGATGTGGTCGGACCGCGACGTGTCGGCCGCCGTCGCAGCCGCCCGCTCGGAATACGAGCAGCGGCGCACCCGGCTGGTCGAGATGCTCCGGGCGCGCAGTGTGCCGGCGCGGGGTCGCAGCGGGATCAACGTCTGGCTGCCGGTGGCCGATGAGACATCGGCCGTCACACGCGTGCGCGATGCCGGCTTCGCGGTGGCGCCGGGTGCGCTGCACCGCATCGGCGGGTCGCCGGCCATCCGGGTCAGCGTCGGCCGGCTTCGCCCGGCGATGTACGAACCGTTGGTGGCGGCGCTGGTCGGTGCGGTCCGGCCGGGCGAGCGCGTTCGCCAACCGGTCTGACGGGGTAGGTGGCGGGAATGGACGAACTGCCCGGTCTTGGCGCTGCCGGCCAACCGAGTGCGGCCGAGTACGTTCCAGCCACCACCGATCTGGCGAAGCTGCGCGAGGCAGCCGGCGGATGCCGGGGCTGCCATCTGTACCGCGACGCGACGCAGACGGTGTTCGGCGCCGGCCCGGCCACCGCGCGGGTGGTGATGGTCGGTGAGCAGCCCGGCGACGTCGAAGACAGGCGCGGCCTGCCGTTCGTGGGCCCGGCCGGAAAGGTGCTCGATCGGGCACTCGAGGAGGCCGGAATCGACCGTTCGCTCGTGTACGTCACCAACTCCGTGAAGCACTTCAAGTTCAAGCCCGCCGCGTCCGGCAAGCGGCGGATCCACGCCACTCCCGAACGGCTCGAGATCACCGCATGCCGGCCCTGGCTGATCGCCGAGTTCGCCGCGATCCGGCCAACGGGCGTCGCGGTGCTGGGCGCCACCGCGGCGAAGGCGCTGTTCGGGCCGTCGTTCCGGGTCACCAAGTCGCGCGGCGAGGTGCTGCCATGGCCGGCGTCCGCCCAGCATCCCGAGGAATTCCGGGCGGCCGAGGGCGGCAAGGGGTTCGCCGTGGCCACGATTCACCCGTCTGCGGTCCTCCGCGCGGATGACCGGGATGGGGCCTTTAACGGTTTGGTGGCAGATCTGAAGGTGATCGCCCGAGAGTTGTAGGGTCGCAGTCGCGAAATCCAGGCTTCCGGGAGGTCACTCCGTGCGCATGTTCAAGTCGCTCACCGTCGCCGTCGCCGTCGCCGGCGTTCTGCTGGCCGCCGGTTGCAGCAGCGGTGACGACTCCGGCTCGAAGAAGGGCGGCGGCGGCACGACCACCAAGAGCAGCGCGCCCACGGCCGCCGAGTCCGCCGCTGCCGCCGCGGCGACCACCGACCTGAACGCGGCCGTCCAGGAGCTCACCAAGACCAGCTACAAGTACTCGATGAAGGCCGGCGACGCGTCCGGTACCGGCACCGTCGACCCGACGCTCAAGCAGAGCAGCATGGTCATCTCCGTCGCCGAGTTCAAGACCGAACTGCTGGTCATCGATCCCGAGCTGTATGCGCGGATCACCGGACTGCCGATGGCCGGCGTCGACGCCAAGAAGTGGCTGAAGATCGACCGGTCGAAGATCAAGTCGTTCACCGCCCTCGGCATCCGCGACGTCAACGACCCGACGGGCGTGAACACGCTCGCCAAGACGATCGCCACGATCCAGAAGACAGGCGACAAGTCGTACAAGGGCACGCTCGACCTGAGCAAGGGCAGCGACGCGTTCGGCCTGGACGAGGCGGCCGTGCGTCAGCTGGCCGAGAAGGCCAAGGCGATCCCGTTCGAGGCGACGGTCAACGACGCGGGCAAGCTGGCCACCTGGAAGATGACCATCCCCGCGTACGGCGCGGAGAAGCAGACCTCGTTCGAACTCGCCTACAGCGAGCACGGCGGCAAGTTCCCGGTGACCAAGCCGGCGGCGGGCGAAACGGCCAATCCCCCGCAGGTCGTCTACGACATGCTCCAGGTCTGACGCGATATTGGCCTCCTATGGGTGCTATTGCACCTATGGGAGGCCAAGATTAATTTGAACTCCAAGATCTGAATTCCGGCAAGCCATATGTGAGTTTGCGCCCACGACCTGGGCAACTCTGGCCGATCGAGGCCGACTCGGCAAGGATGAAGGCTTCCGCCGCCCCTTACGCCGAGGAATTCTGTGAGTTCGCCGCACCCGTCCGACAATTCGTCGCGCGTCAATATCGGTGCGCTTCAGCGCAGAACGCTCTTCTTGTTGTTCGCCACTCAGGTGATCGGTGGAGTGGGCGTCGGAATCGGCATCTCGGTCGGTGCCCTGCTCGCCGCCGACATGGGCGGCGCCGGCATCTCCGGCCTGGCGTCCAGCGCGGCGGTCATCGGCGGCGCCTTGCTGGCCATTCCCGCGACCCGGCTCATGCGCACCGGTGGGCGCCGTCCCGGCCTGGTCTTCGCGTACTCGGTCGGCGCGGTGGGCGCGCTGATCGTCGTCGCCGGCGCCGGTTCCGACCAGATCGCCATCGTCTTCCTCGGCACCCTGCTGTTCGGCGGCGGCACTGCCGCGAACCTGCAGGCCAGGTACACCGCCGTCGACCTCGCGACGCCGGCCAAGCGGGGCCGGCAACTCTCCCTCGTCGTGTGGGCCACCACCATCGGCGCGGTGGCCGGCCCGATCCTGGCCCCGGTCGCCGACCGCGCCGTGCGCAGCTTCGGCGTGCGCGAGTACGCCGGCCCGTTCGTGTTCAGCGCACTGGCGTTCGGGCTGGGCGCGGTGCTGCTCGCGGTGCTGCTGCGGCCGGACCCGCTGCTGGTGGCGCGCGGCCGGGAACTGCGCTCCGCGCCGCCGGAGCCGCCCGCGCCGGTCGAGCCGTCGGCGTCGGACGCGGCGGTGGTGCGTCCGGTCCCGTCGAAGGCCGACGAGGCCGTCGCCGGCGGCGGCCTGGCCGCGGCATGGCGGGCGGTCTCGGCCAGCCCGCGGGCGCGGCTCGGCGTGTCGGCGGTGGCCGTCGGCCACCTGGTCATGGTCGCGGTGATGTCGATGACGCCGGTGCACATCAACGAGGGCGGGCACGCCCACGCCGACGTTCTGAAGATCGTCAGCATCGTGCTCAGCCTGCACATCGCCGGCATGTACGCGCTGTCGCCGGTGATGGGCGTGCTCACCGACCGGCTCGGCCGCCGTCCGGTGGTGCTGATCGGCATCGCGCTGCTCGTCGCGGCGTGCGCGGTGGCCGGCAGCGCCGGTCACCAGACGGTGCGGCTGTCGATCGGCCTGGCCCTGCTCGGGCTCGGCTGGTCCGCGACGATGGTGTCGGGCTCGACGCTGCTCACCGAGGCCGTCGACGTGGTGGTGCGGCCGGCCGCGCAGGGCCTCAACGACATCGCGATGGGCGTCGCGGGTGCGCTGGCCGGCGCGATGTCCGGGCTGATCGTCGCGCTCGGCGGCTACTCGACGCTGGCCCTGCTCGCCGCGCTGGCGGTGCTGCCGCTGCTCGCGCTCGCGCTGCGACCGACCCGCGGCCAGCCGGCCGCCGGTGAGCCGGCGCTCGCGGACGGGCCGGTACCCGACCACGAGCCGGTACCCGAGCCGGTACCCGACGACGAGCCTGAACCGGACGCCGCCCCGCGCCGGTCCTGAGACCGTTGGCGTAGGTTTGCCCGCGTGCGACTGACCGACTTCTGGGAGCGTTTGGAGCAGGTGTTCGGGCCCGGGTACGCCCAGAGCGTGGCCGAGGACCACGTGCTGCCCGAACTCGAGGGGCGGACGATCCGCCAGGCGTTGGCGCAGGGTGAGCTGACGGCCACCGTGTGGCGCGCCGTGGTGGCCGCCTTTCCGGATCGGGTGCCCGCGAAGCTGCGCTGAGGGTCGCTGCGGCGTGTCGATGTCTTGATCGAACAGGTGTACGGGTATCGTCCACAGGGTTGAAGGTCATCCACAGGGCACCACTTTTGTCGTACCCGGCGCTTACCGTGTCGGCGTGACGAGACGGACATCCGCGAAGCCCGCAAACCCGGGAGTATCTGACATGGCAGCAGGGCAGCCTGACCGCGAGAAGGCCCTCGGCCTCGCTCTCGCAGGCATCGAGAAGCAGTTCGGCAAGGGTTCGATCATGAGGCTCGGTGAGCGGCCGGCCACCCAGATCCAGGTGATCCCCACCGGGTCGATCGCGCTCGACGTGGCGCTCGGCATCGGCGGCCTGCCGCGCGGCCGGGTCGTGGAGGTATACGGACCGGAGAGCAGCGGGAAGACAACCGTGGCCCTGCACGCCATCGCCAACGTGCAGCGGGCCGGCGGCATCGCCGCGTTCATCGACGCCGAACACGCCCTCGACCCGGACTACGCGCGGGCGCTGGGCGTCGACACCGACGCGCTGCTGGTCTCCCAGCCCGACACCGGCGAGCAGGCGCTGGAGATCGCCGACATGCTGGTGCGCTCCGGCGCGCTGGAGATCATCGTCATCGACTCGGTGGCGGCACTGGTGCCCCGCGCCGAGATCGAGGGCGAGATGGGCGACAGCCACGTCGGTCTGCAGGCCCGCCTCATGAGCCAGGCGCTGCGGAAGATCACCGGTGCCCTGAACAGTGCCGGCACTACCGCGATCTTCATCAACCAGCTGCGCGAGAAGATCGGTGTGATGTTCGGGTGCTTCAACTATTCGACCAGGGTCACCCTGGCCGACGGCACCCAGGAGAAGATCGGCAAGATCGTCAATCAGCGGCTCGACGTCGAGGTGCTCTCGTACGACCCCGACACCGACCGGATGGAGCCACGTCGCATCGTCAACTGGTTCAACAACGGTCGGGCCGACCGGTTCCTTCAGTTCACCGTCGCGAAGTCGGGCGGCAACGGCCGGGCCCAGTTCGCGGCCACGGCCAACCACCTGATCCGTACGCCGGGCGGGTGGGCGCCGGCCGGGGAACTGATCGCCGGCGACCGGGTGATGCTTGCCGAGCCGCGGCGGCTGAGCGAGCAGCAGTGGCAGGTGGTGCTGGGCTCGTTGATGGGTGATGGCAATCTGTCGCCCAACCTGCACGACCGCTCTGGGGTGCGGTTCCGGCTCGGACATGGGGTCGCGCAAGCGGCGTACCTCGACTGGAAGGTGTCGCTGCTCGGAAACATCGGGCACAGCCGCCGGGAGGACTCCCGGGGAGCGGTCTTCGCCGACTTCACGCCGCTACCCGAGCTCGACGAGCTGCACAGTGCCGTCTACCTGGGTGACGGCAAGAAGCACTTGAGCTGGGACTACCTGAAGGCGTTGACCCCGCTCGCGCTGGCCGTCTGGTACATGGACGACGGTGCCTTCACCGAGCGGTCAAAGGGCGTCCAGGAACGCACCCGGGGCGGTACCGGTCGCATCGAGATCTGCGTCGAAGCCATGAGCGAGGGATCACGGGACCGGTTGGTCGACCACCTCCGCGACGCCTACGGGCTGGACGTGAAGCTGACCAGGCGCGGCACCCGGCAGATGAGCGTCATCCAGTTCACCACCGCCGCCACCACGGTGTTCCAGCAGATCGTCGCACCGTTCGTTCCGCCGGCCATGGAGCGGAAGCTCCTGCCACGGTTGCGGGGCAACTGCACCGTGGTTCCGGACTCGGTCGAGGTCGAGATGCGTCCCGTCCCCGCACGGGTCATCGACGTTCGGGTCAAGCCGCGCACCCGCTCGATGAGCCGCTTCGACATCGAGGTGGAGGGCAACCACAACTACCTGGTCGACGGTGTGCTCGTGCACAACAGCCCGGAAACGACGTCGGGTGGGCGCGCGTTGAAGTTCTACGCCTCCGTCCGGCTCGACGTGCGGCGCATCGAGAGCCTCAAGGACGGCACCGACGTGGTCGGCAACCGCACCCGGGTCAAGGTGGTGAAGAACAAGGTCGCGGCGCCGTTCAAGCAGGCCGAGTTCGACATCATGTACGGGCAGGGCATCTCCCGCGAGGGCTCGCTGATCGATGTCGGCGTCGAGCAGTCGATCATCCGCAAGGCGGGTGCGTGGTACACGTACGACGGCGACCAGCTCGGCCAGGGCAAGGAGAACGCCCGCAACTTCCTGCGGGAGAACCCCGACGTCGCCGCCGAGATCGAGAAGCGCATCAAGGAGAAGCTGGGCGTCGGTGTGGGCGTGGCCGACGACTCGGCCGGCCCGGCGATGCCTCCGGTCGACTTCTGAGCATGACCACCCGCCGAGGTTCGGTGGGGGCCGGCCGCAACAGGTCGGCCCCCACCGGCCCGGACGGCAAGGCGGCGACCCAGGCGACCCAGGCGACCCAGGCGACCCAGGCGACCCAGGCGGCCGATCCCGCCACCGCCGCCCGCGACGCGTGCATCCGGCTGCTCTCGGTCCGCCCGCGCACCCGGGCCGAGCTGGATACGGCGCTGCGCCGCCGTGGCTTCGACGACGACGTGATCACCGACGTGCTCGACCGGTACTCCGACGTTGGGATGATCGACGACGAGGCGTTCGCCCGCGCCTGGGTCACCAGCCGGCACCACAGCAAGGGACTCGCCAAGCGGGCCCTCGCCGGCGAGCTGCGCCGCAAGGGAGTCGCCGACGACGACCTCGGCGCCGCGCTCGACGAACTCGACGGCGACACCGAGGTCGAGACGGCGCGGGCACTGGTCGAGCGGCGGCTACGGGTGGAGCGCGCCGCCGCCCAGCGGGCCACCGCCCGTCGCGCGAGACGGGCGGGGCAACGAGACGGCGAAGAAGACGAAGAAGGAGAAAACCACCAGCGCCGGCACGAGCAGGCAGTCGTGCTGCGCAAGCTCGTCGGCATGCTGGCCCGCAAGGGCTACCCGCCGGGTCTTGCGTTTCGCGTGGTCAAGGAGGTGATGGACGGCGAGGCCGGCGAGCTGCTCGAGCCTGACGCTTACGTTGAAGATCCGGACGACTTCGATCAGCTCCGATCATGAGTCCTTGACCGCAAGCCTTCCCACGACCTAGCCTCGGCGTTACCGGATGGAGACCGCTCAACCACCGCGGGTTTACCGCACAACATAGATCGCATTACAGAACGACATCTTTTCCGGCTCACTTCGGGGTGGGCCATACCGCATCGCCGGCCAGGTCGGGCCGGTGGTGATGCCGGCAAGGAAGCCGGGCCGGGTTCAGCACGCCCGGCGCGAGGTGATAGGCCGTACCCGCAGCAGCGGGCGTCTCCGAATACCGGATCGTGCGTCGCAACCGGACGCTCGTCGGGGAGGAGGCGGAGATGACACCGATCGAACTGGTGCTCGTCGGTGTCGTCCTCGTTCTGGCGATCGTCATGGTGGGTGCGCTCGTCGTCGGTGCCAGGCTGCTCCGCCGTGTCGCCGCGGTGAGCGGAGCGCCGGCGGGCGCCGAGGCCGGTGCAAACGTCGCGGCTGCCGCCCCGCAGGCGTCGGCCGACTCTCGACCCGTCGCGTCCGTGCCCGTGCAGCCCGACGCCGCGGCGGTCGAACACGCGGTCCCGACCGACCCGGTCGCCACCCCGAACCCCGCCACCGCGAACCCCGCCGCGCCGAACCAGGCCGCGGGGAGCGCCGCCGTCGGGAGCGCCGTCGGGAGCGCCGCCGCCGGGAGCGCCGGCACCGCGACCGCCGCCCCGAACCCGGTCGCCACCGGCGCCCCAGTGGCAGCCCTCGACCACACGGCAGCCGCTGCCACGGGAAGCGCGGGCGCCGCTCACCCCGTCGCACAGACGGGGTTCGCGCAGCTCACGCCCGATCGCCTGGCGGCCGAGGAGCGCACGCTCGCCGCGCTGCGCGCGGCGGCCGAAGACGCGAACGCCGCCGTCGACGAAGCGCGTGCCGCCGCTGCCGCCGCGCGCACCGAGGCGGCCGCGGCGAAGGCCGAGGCCGGCGCCGCGCGCGCCGAGGCGCGGCGGATCCTGGCGGAGGCGCGGGCCGAGTCCGACTCGCTGCTCGACCGGGCACACCGGCAGGCCGAGCAGGAGGCCGAGCAGGCGCGGGCGGCCGCCAAGCGGGCCGGTGAGCGCGAGTTGGCGCAGCTCACGGCCGTGGCGCGGGAGCAGACCCAGGACGCCGAGCGACGGCAGCGCCGCCTCGACGAGCGGGAGCGGCTGCTCGCCGAGGAGGCCGAGCGCCTCGCCGAACGGGACCGGCGGATCAGCGCCGCCGAACTTGACATGTCGAGCCGCGAGACCGGCCTGGTCGAGCGCGAGTCGGTGCTCGCGGAGGCGGAGGAGCAGCGCCGCCGCGAACTGGAGCGCATCGCGGCGCTCACCGCCGACGCCGCCCGCCAGGAACTCGTGGAGTCGATCGAGGCGCAGGCCAAGCGCGAGGCCGCGATCCTCGTGCGGGACATCGAAAACGACGCCCGCTCGACCGCCGAGCAGCGGGCCCGGCACGTGGTTGTCGACGCCATCCAGCGGGTCGCCAGCGAGCAGACCGCCGAGAGCGTGGTCAGCGTGCTGCACCTGCCCAGCGACGAGATGAAGGGTCGCATCATCGGCCGGGAGGGCCGCAACATCCGGGCATTCGAATCGGTGACCGGGGTCAACCTGATCATCGACGACACGCCGGAGGCTGTCCTGCTCTCCTGCTTTGATCCGGTGCGGCGCGAGATCGGCCGGCTCACCCTGGAGAAGCTGGTCCTCGACGGGCGGATCCACCCGCACCGCATCGAGGAAGTCTTCGACATGGCCAAGCACGAGGTCGAGCGCCTCTGCGGACGGGCCGCCGAGGACGCGCTGGTGGAGGTCGGCATCACCGACCTGCACCCGGAGCTGGTCACCTTGGTCGGCCGGCTGCGCTACCGCACCAGCTACGGGCAGAACGTGCTCAAGCACCTCCTGGAGACCGCGCACATCGCCGGAATCATGGCAGCCGAGCTTGGCCTCGACCGCACGATGATCAAGCGGTGTGCGTTCCTGCACGACATCGGCAAGGCGCTGACCCACGAGGTCGAGGGCAGCCACGCCCTGATCGGCGCCGACGTGGCCCGCAAGTACGGCGAGATGGAAGAGGTCGTGCACGCGATCGAGGCGCACCACAACGAGGTGCTGCCGCAGACGATCGAGGCCGTGCTGACCCAGGCGTCCGACGCGTGCTCGGGCGGGCGGCCGGGGGCGCGCCGCGAGTCGCTCGAGGCGTACGTGAAGCGGCTGGAGCGCATCGAGGAGATCGCCGCCACCAAGGGCGGGGTCGAAAAGGTGTTCGCGATGCAGGCCGGGCGCGAGATCCGGGTCATGGTCCGGCCCGACGACGTCGACGACATCGGCGCCGCCGTCCTGGCCCGCGACGTGGCCAAGCAGATCGAGGAGGAGCTGACCTACCCGGGTCAGATCCGGGTGACCGTCGTGCGGGAGTCGCGGGTGACGGAGATCGCCCGGTGAGGGAGCTGATCGAGCGGATCCGCGCGATCTGCCTGGCGTTCCCCGAGGTGACCGAGCGGCCCAGCCACGGGACGCCGACGTTCTTCGTCCGGGACAAGAAGGCATTCGTGTACGCCTGGATCTCCGGGCACCACGACAACCAGTTCCCGCACCTGTGGTGCGCGGCGCCGGACGGCGTCCAGGGCGAGCTGATCGCCTCAGCACCCGCGCGGTACTTCCGGCCGCCGTACGTCGGGCACCGCGGCTGGGTCGGCGTCCGGCTCGACGGCGACGCGGACGCCGGCGTACGCGGCGGCCCCGACTGGGCCGAGGTCGCGGAGGTCTGCGAGGACGCGTACCGGGCCATCGCGCCGCAGAGCCTGGTGACCCGGCTCGACGTCTGACCCCACAGCTCCGCGATCTACAAGGACCAGGCGCCCGCTACGCGATGACCTGCTCCTTGTAGACGCCGCCAGACTTGATCTTGTATGCCCAGACGGTCGGGCTGGACGGGTCCAGGTCGCCAGTCGCGGTGAACTTGATCCGGCGGCTCACACCCTGGCCGTCGTAGGAGTTGACGAACGAGAGAATGTCGGCCCGCGTCGCCTTGCCGGCCGCCAGCGCCGCGAGCAGCACGTTCGCCGCGTCGTAGGACTCCGGGCTGTAGTAGCCGGCATCCTGGTACTGCGCCTTGTAGTCGTTGGCGAAGTTGTCGCGGGCCTCGCTCGGCGGCACGCACGGGCAGGTGATCACGACGCCCTCGGCCGCCGTATTCCCGGCCGCCTCGGCGAACAGGTCGGTGAACAGCCGGTCCCAGGTGACGATGTTGATGTCCGGCTTGGCCGCGCGGAGTTCCTTCACCAGGATCGCGCCCGCGTCGTAGTAGCCCGCGAAGTAGACGGCGTCCGCGAGTGAGTTGGTGATGTCCTTGACTATGGTGCCGTAGGTGGTCGCCGACCCGTCGATGCCGGCCCGCCCGACGAACGCGGTGTTGAGCTTGAGCCGGGCGTCGTCGGCGACGCCGGCGCCGTACTCGTCGACCTCGGCCACCACGAACACGCGCCGGGCGTGCAGCGTCTGCGTGAGGTACTTGGCCGCCGCGGTGGCCTGGTCGGCGTCCGACCCGACGGTGCGGTGGAACGTCCGCCAGCCGCGCGTCGACATCGCGTTGTGGCTCAGCGTCGGCGAGATCACGGGGAGGCCGGCGGCCTCCAGGATCGGCATCACCTTCTGACCCTCGTTGTAGGTCAGCGGCCCGAGGACGCCGAGCACCTTCTCGTCGCGCACGACCTGCTCGGCGAGCCGGGCGGCCTCGTCGGCCTCGCCCTTGGTGTCGAACTCCGCCAACTCGGTGGTGCAGCCGTCGTGCTTGCGGTTGTGCCTGTCCAGCGCCAGCTTCGCGGCGTTGCGGACGGTCTGCGCGTCGGCGCTGTTGTTGCCCGTCAGACCGCCCAGGTAGGCGATCTTGTAGCCGCACGCGGCGGCCGCCGCCGGCGGGTCGCCGCCCTTCTTCTTGCCGTTGCCGCCGCCGACCGCGAACGCGATGCCGGCGATCGCCAGTACGAGGACGAGCACGCCGGCCGAGACCGCGGCGATGAGAGGTCCGCGAGACTTGCGCTGGTTGGCGGGCCCGATCGGGCCCGGCGGAATCGCCGACGCGTAAGGGCCGCCACTCATCGGCGGTCCGGATACCGCTGGAGGGCCGGACACGGCCGGCGGAAACGATGCAGTCGGCTGACCCGGTGCGGCCGGCGGGAACGATGCAGTGGGCTGACCGGGCGCGGCCGTCGGGAACGATCCAGGCGGCACCGGC
>Ga0111538_10008850_pt1 | contig 13478 bp, 12 predicted proteins | sample SoiMethybrSBSTD1_FD_79669 | JGI IMG/M metagenome (GOLD analysis project Ga0111538, IMG submission 79669) | Bulk soil microbial communities from a Populus tree surrounding site in Tennessee, USA - Soil MetaG P. TD hybrid SBSTD1 (version 2)... | ecosystem: Environmental > Terrestrial > Soil >...
ACCATCCCGAAAGACCGGGTGGTCGTCGGCGATGGCGATCCGGATTGGCGGTTGAGTGCCCGTCACGTGATTCCTATACGTCTTCCTTTGCGTGCGGGTTGTACAGATCGAGTCAACTCTTTGTAAAGATTTCGTGTGGACGTTCAGTTCGCTTCCGCGGCAGCAATTAGTCTTCGCATCGGCAGCGATTTACGGCTGGGCTGAGCAGCCTCTCAGTTGATAATTCGGGCTATCGCCACGCGCACGAGTCTTGCTGTATCGTTTGCTCGCGCAATGAATTCCCCCCGCAAGCGTCTCGCAAATTTACGGACCGTGGAACCACGCGTCGAGACATGCTGGGCGCTCGTCGGCCCCAGCCGGCGCCCCCTGACGTGTGGCATTTACCGCACTGAGTTCGGCCTGGAAATCCGGGTCGGCTACGACACGCGCCGCGCGCTTTACTCGCGCATGGTGGCCGAATTGAGCGCCGCACGGGTGACAGCCGAGCGGCTGCGCGATGCAGTGAATAGCGAGGGAGTCTTCGAAGAACTGCTCGATTAGGGGCGGACTTCCTTAATTCCCTTTACCGCCTGGATTCCCTTTTCCGGGATTGCCGCTTCCAGGGTTCCCTACTGGGTCGTCGTTGCCCGGATTGCCATTGCCCGGGTTGCCCTTGCCAGGATTGCCATTACCGGGATTCCCGTTACCAGGCGCATCGCCGTCACCAGGAAGCGACTGCGACGTCGTCGAGTACACGTCGGAGACTTTCACGCCGATCCCCTGCAGCGCGATCACCACGGTGCCGGCGACAAGCGCGACCAACAGTGCGTACTCGATCAGATCCTGGGCCTCGGTGCGCGTAATCAGGCGTCGGAGCGACGCGCCAAATTTGGAGGGGGAAAGGGTCATTGCGTGCAGACTGAGCAATATCAAGACCACACTTTCCACCCTCAGGGGCCTGCAATCGACTGCGTCAGTTGGCAAAAACCACGGTTGAGGGGACTTTGGTCCTGGTTTCTGCCTCCCACGGACCTTACATGCGACCGGACCGCCGGGCCTCGATGCGTGGCGGTGGAATCACCGCTTGTAGATCTCCGTGCCGTATTTCTTCCCCAGCGACGTGTAGTGCGTGCGCACCATGGCCATGATCTCCGCGGTTGCGCGCGTGTTGTATTTGTCGTCCGGTCGAAAAACCACGAGACGCGGTGGCGTTTCCTCGAGCACGGCGAGAACTTCGCGACGCTGCTCTTCGGTCGTGGTGCCGAGGGCGGCGTTATAGAAACGTGTCGGGTTCCGACGTTCCGCGAGGAAGTACAGCTCTGCGTCATTCGGAATCGCCAGTATCGATTCGCCAGCGGGCACTTCGCGCTGGATCGTCTCCGTGAGGCTGCCGTACACCTGCGCGTCGTCTTGACTGAGCTTCAGCGAGCATCGTGGCAGGCCGCAGTCCACCAGTGCTTGCAAGTTCGTGGGCCGCTCGCCAGCGAGGACCTGCACAGGGGTCCGTTCACGCGTCTGCCCTGCGTGGAACACGATCGCCACCACGCACAGCGCCACGGTAGTCGCGCCGGCGATGCGCCGAAGCACCAGCGCACCTGGCGGCAGGAGCCACAACACGCTGATCAGGCTGAGGCCGACTGCGTAGTACAGATACAACGGTCCTTCATACTGCACGGAAACCACCGCGTAGAACACCGAGATGAGCGGCAGCGCGAGCGTCTTCACGTCGGCGCCGCGTTTCAGTGCGCGCAGCACCAGCACGCCGTTGATCGCAAAGATCGCGGGCAGGAGAGTCCAATAAAGACCATTCGCGATCCGTACGACGTCGAATGACGAGGTCGCCTGATAGAAACCGGCGAGCGGCAGCACCCCGTACCAACCTTTCCCGTAAAAATCGAGGCCCGTCTCTGCGGATGCGACAACGACCAGGTCGTGCAGCAGCACGTCAACCGAGTTGTGGAGAACGTAATAAAGGATCAACGGTGCAGCGGCGATGAGCGTGCCGAGGAGGAGCTGCCCGATTGCCGCCGCGACATCACGGTTGCGCGTCCGCAGGTTGAACAGCATCCAGCCCAGCACCGCAACCGGCCAGGCACCCATGAAAATCAGTCCACCGATTTCCGTGTCCGGACTCCAATACAGATATCCGGCCAGCGCTGCGAGCATGATGGCCAGCTGCAGTCGCAACAGCAGCAGTTGTCGTCCACGGCCGTCGGTGCTCCGCTCGAGCAACACGACGGCGATGACGCCCATCGCCACCCAGATTCCGGTGAGATGTCGCAACAGCGTGAGTGTTCCGAGAACGATGCCTGCGCCGACGAGACGCGTCGGTCCGTGCGGCATCGCGGTGAGCCACCATGCCAGGACGACTGCCAGCGAGAGGCAGTACCAGTTCGGGTTCGGGCTCATGAACTGCACGATCCCGAGCGCGACGACGGCCAGGCTGCCCGCACACGCGAGCAGCGGTCCGCGGGGCCGCAGCAGCAGAAACGCGGCGAGGGCCTCGACGAAGGCGGCCGCGATCATGGGGTAGCGCAGGCTGACGAGATCGACGCCGAACACGGAAAACGCGAGGACGTGCAGCGCGTGGATGTAACCGGGATGGATGTCCTGCACGTCCCGGTTCAGGACTTCCCCGGACATCAGCCGTTCCGCGATGTGCGCGTAAAACCCGTCGTCGGTGGGATACCAGTACCGGTCGTGAAAAAACCAGAGCAGCGCCGCGTTGGCGGCACACATCACCGCGAGCGCGAGCCAGACATCGCGGCTCGATGCCCGCGATGCGTTCATCGGCCCGCTGGCACGGGTGGGTCGTGGGGAAGGGCCGTCGGTTTCACCCTGGACTGGCGCACGCGGCTGGCGATCCGGCGGCCCCATTCAGCAAAGGGGTATACGAGCTGCCCGACCATCCCTTTGCCCATGTCGTCGTTGACCCCGAGCGGTACGTCGCACGGTCCAGGCACGTAATAGGTGCCGAACGCCTGGTCGAACACCGAGAAGACCGTCGCGAAATTGCTGCCCGCTCCGGTGACGTCGCGCGCGTGGTGCCACCGATGCATCACCGGCGACACGACGACACGCCCGAGCGGACCGTAGGTCCACGGAAAATCCGCGTGGATGAACTCACCGTAGAAGAACCGGACCATCACGTTCAGCACGAGGGCCCATTCCGGAAAACCGGCGATCGCCAGGAAGGACGTGTCGACGATCATGGTCGTCAGTCGATTAATCGGGTGGAAGCGGCTGAGCGTGAGCCACGTCATCTCGGTGTCGCTGTGATGGATGGCGTGAGACGGCCACAGCAGCCGCGTATGTTCGAGGCGATGACGCCAGTAGGAAATGAAATCGCCGACGAAGACCGCCGCGACGGCGGTGACGGCGATCGGCAGCGACGCCCACGCCGACGGAGCGACGAGCTCGAGCGGTGATCCCGATACGGTCAACCGGATCAGCCGCACGACGATCGCGATGATGGGGGCGGAAATCAGACCGTCGAGGACGAACAGCCAGAGATTGACCGACGTCTCCCGCCACGACCGCTTCGCCGCATCAATGGCTTCGCGACCTTTGACGAGCAGCGCGAGGCCGCCAAACGCCACGGCCGAAAACGCCAGGAGCTGTGTCGCCTCCCAGAGCGATTGTGCACTGTCGGCAATGAAGGCCTGCAAATCCGCGAGCAATGAATCCTCCGATGGTTCGAGGCTCTCGATGGCAAGCCGCGTACCTGCGCAAAACCGCGCATTGCGCGCACCAGTCTTGACCGGCCAGGAAAAGAGTCTGACCCGGAACAGACTGATGGCCCGGTCGCCGCCAATACGTCAGAGGCGGGCTAACCCGCGGCGCAGCGCGAACAGCGCCAGCTCCAGCCGGTTCGACACGCCGCATTTGTCGAAGATGCTGCGCAGGTGGTGCTTGACCGTGATTTCGCTGAGGCCGAACCGTTCCGCGATGTCGCGGTTGGTGAGGCCGTCCGCGAGCGCGACGACGATCTCCTTCTCGCGCGGCGACAGATCGAAGCCGCGATCCGGGTCCGGGATGGGAGCCAGACTCTTGCGCAGCGCCGCCTCCTGATCCGGAAGCTTCTGCGACCCGAGCCAGAAATGGCCGTCCATCACCGCCATGATGCTGTCGAACAACACCTGCGAGGCGTCGGCCTTGAGCACCACACCGCGCGCACCGAGTTGGACGGCCTGCACCGTCTCCATGCGCCCGATAGCGGCGGTGAGAACAATTGGACGCGTCGGCGGTGGTTCGACGGCGAGGCGGCGGAGCGTCTCGAGGCCCGATGCTTCCGGCATCGCCAGATCGAGCAGCAGCACGTCGGGACCGTGCGAAAGAGTGGCGTCGACAGCGGTCAGGGCATCGCCCGCTTCACCGACGACTTCGAAGCGGGAATCGCTTTGCAGCAGCGTGCGTAAGCCTTCGCGAAACAGCGGATGGTCATCGGCGATCACGATACGAACAGGACTGGTTGTCGTCATGCAGAAAGCACAAATGAAGGTAGGGTTATTTCAATCCGGACGCCAGTGCCCCTGCGGCGATCGACGACCAGTTGACCGCCGAGCGCGGCCACGCGTTCACGCAGACTCCACGGTGTGACGATGGACGGCTGTCCGGCGCCGCGCCCCGATGGCCGGAATCCCTGCCCGTCGTCTTCGATGACGAGCAGCCATCGATCACCGTGGCGTTCGAGCGAGACGTCCACATACGTCGCGCCGCTGTGCCGGCGCACGTTCGAGAGCGCCGCTTCCATCAGGCGAAGGATTTCCTGCCCGAGCCGTGCGGGAACGGCGATGGCTGCGGATGAGACCAGGCGTGCCGTGATACCGCTTTCGACCTGAAACCGCGCCAGCAGCTCGGACATCCGTTCCGTCACCGAACTCGACTCGGATGCTCCCTTGTTCAGATGCGCCATCAGGTAGCGCAACCCGCGAATCTCGCGCTGCAGACGGCTGTGCACGGTGGTCATCGCCGCACGCAGTCCAGCATCTGCGGTGCGACGCGTCAGCGCCAGGACTTCCATCTCGAGGCCGATCAGCGATTGCACAGAGGTATCGTGCAGCTCGCGCGCGAGGCGGGCGCGTTCCGACGCCTCCGAGCGCGCTCGCAGACGCGAAATCAGGAAGATGGTGTGCAGGGCCGGCGACACGGCTTCGACTACGCGCGTCAGCAGCTGCAGTGCCGACACATTGCGTACGCGCCGCACCGGATCGAGCAGAAAAATGCGACCGAACCACTCGGGATACGAAGCCGACACGGCCAGGGCAGTGGAGAACTGTTGCGCCGGCGAAATCTGCGACTGCTGCGGGCGCACCGCTTGACGCGAAGTCGCGGTCAGCCAGGTGCCGTTGCGGCGGCGCTTCAGGATGAATGCAGAGGGTCCGTCCGACAGATACGCGTCGCTTTCCGCATGCGACAGCTCGGCTCGCTCGATCGCGCCTGACGCAGCGTCAAGCGTCCACAACAGTGTCTCGCCGCTCGTTGGCTGCCGCACGGCAATGGCCAGCGAGCGGGCGCCGAACGCATACAGCAGTTCCCGCGCGGTCGTTTCGAGGGCGGCATCGAGGCTGGTCTCCGATCGCAGCCGCGAGAGGATTCGGGCGACGAGCGCGGATTCGAGGCGAAGCTGTTTCTGGTGCGACGCCAGATACGCCAGCAGGACGCCCGCGATCGCCATGTACGAAATGCGGACCAGGAACCAGTTCAGTTCGAAGCGGGTGCCGTAGGGGAGCGTGCGCCCGGCGAGAAGCCACCCCTCGAGGAGGAAGATGCACAACACCACGAGGGTGGTGGCCAGCGTCTCGGTGTATCCCCAGCGCAGCGCCGCGGCCAGGACGATGTAGGTGAAGAATGGAAAGAGCGGACTGCTCGACGCGCCGGTCATCGTCGTCAGGACGGCGAGCCAGAGCACGTCGAAGAAATGCGCAACGACTGCGGCCCAGCGCGGTGTCGTCCGCATGCGGCCAAGCGCGACCACATACAGAACGCTCGCCACCATGTACCCGAACAACAGCGCGTACGCCGCGCCGGCGTACCGCGTCGGTTCGGTCGGGTCCTGATAAATGGCGAACAGGCTCGCCGCGGCAAGTACGAGACGCGCTCGCGCGAGGACCTGTTCCTGGTCTCCGCTGGCGGCGTTGGTCTCGAATAGCGAAATCACGAAACGAAAGGTACACCCAAAACCCACGCCAATCCACGGTGACAGGAAGACGTAGAGGCGGTCGCTGTCGTCAGTTGTGGCCGACTGGAACTCGGTTTGCCGCCGGAAAATCTGGACTCCTCAGATTTTCGGCCCTCTGACGAGTGCAATGCTGGCTACCGGCGTGGCCTTCGGTGGTGGCGCTGCTCTTGCTCGGAACCGGATAGTCGGACGGCCGTAGTTGTCAGGTGACTAGGGCGTCGCGTGAAAACGGATCGATCAATCGAAAGGGCACCGCGTTGACCACCGTCCTGGCATTCGCTCTCGTGATCAGCGTCCTCGTGTTGGTCCACGAGCTGGGCCATCACCTGATGGCGAAGTGGTTTGGTGTGCCGGTGGAGGTCTTTTCCGTTGGATTCGGTCCCAAGCTCGTAGGCATTTGCTGCGGCGGCACGGAGTATCGACTCAGCATCATTCCTTTTGGCGGCTACGTGAAGATGGCCGGAACGTCGATGGCAGGCCGCGATACGACGCCGAACGGCTTCGATTCCAGGAGTCCGTGGCAGCGCTTTCTGATCCTTCTTGCCGGTCCGGCAATGAACGTCGGCTTCGCGCTGGTCCTTGCCACGGTCGCCCTCTGGTGCGGCATCGAGTTTCCCGCCTATCGCAGCAGCGCGGCCGTCGTCGGTTCAGTGGTCGAGGAGTCCGCGGCGCAGCGTGCGGGCCTCGAGGCCGGTGACCACATCGTTGCAGTGTCGGGACGTGCAGTTTCGAGCTGGTCCGGAGTCGATTCCCAGATCGCTGCCCGCTCGAACCAGAGCATTCCGGTGACCGTGCGTCGCGCGGACGCCGAAATCACCTTCACCTTGGCCGCGCAGTCCAACGCGTCCGGCCTTGCGCTGGGCATCCTGCCCGACGCGAATCCCGTGGTGCGCAGCGTCTCGCGTAGCGGAGCGGCGCGTCGCGCCGGCCTTCGCGTTGGGGACACCGTCCTGGCGATTAACGGGAAGCAGACCAACGTCACCACCGACGTGGAAGCCGCAGTTGTGCAGCTCGAGGGTCGTCCTGTGACGCTGGCCATCGTGCGCGATGGTCAGGAAGGCACCGTGACGATCGAAGCCGGTGCCGGCTCGTTCGGTGCGCAGGCGGTCATTCCAACGGCGCTCTTTCGTCCCGAGCCCCTCGATGCCGTGGTTCTCGGCACCCGGGCGATTACCCGAAGCAGCGTGAACATTCTGAAGACCATCGGCGGGCTGATGACCGGGGACCTCTCAGCCAGCCACCTGGTCGGGCCAGTGGGCCTGGCGCAGATTGCCGGGGAGTCTTCGCGGCTCGGCTGGCGCGCGCTGCTCGCCGTAATGGCGCTCATCAGCCTGAACCTCGGCCTCTGCAACCTGCTGCCGATTCCGATCCTGGATGGGGGTCACATGGTGATGCTCGCCGTCGAAGGGATCTGCCGACGCGATGTCCCCTTCCGCGTCCGCAAAGTGCTGGTTGGGGCGGGCGCCGTCGCGATGCTCCTGCTGCTGGTGACGACGTTCTACAACGACCTCGGCCGTCTCGGCTGGCTGTAGAAATCTCGCCGGCCCATCGAATCGCTTCTCAAAATTTAAAGAATCCCAGCGTTTTCCAGGCGCGATCGAGTGGCGCTGCGACGTAAAGCCGTGAACTTTCGGGACATTCTGGTTGTACCCAAACTTTCATATTGTAGAAAGTCAGCCTCTTCAGGCAGACTTTCTATGCTCGTATCCGCGGATCATCAGAATGTCAAATAGCGTTCAAGCTCTTGTAGGGGCTGAAGCCCCCGTGTTGGTTGGGGAAAGCGCGGGAATCGTGTCGCTGCGCGACGATATCGCCGCCGCGGCCAGGACACACGCCAAAGTGCTGATTCTCGGCGAGACGGGGACGGGTAAAGAGGTCGTTGCGCGGCTGCTGCACTCACAGAGCCCCCGGCGGACTCGTCCGTTCGTCGCCGTCAATTGCAGCGGCATTCCGGAAACGCTGCTTGAATCTGAGCTCTTCGGGCACACGCGCGGCAGTTTTACCGGCGCGGTTCGCGACAAGCTCGGGCTCGTCAGGCAGGCCGATCGCGGCACGCTGTTCCTGGACGAGCTGGGGGAGATGAGCCTGCGGATGCAGGCGGTGCTGCTCCGTTTCACTGAAACGGGTGAGATTCAACCAGTGGGCGCCGAGGGGCCGACCGGACACACCGACGTCCGCTTGATCACGGCGACGAACCGCGATCTGCGCCAGCGGATCACCGAGGGCGTGTTCCGCGAAGATCTCTACTACCGCCTGAACGTCATTCAGATTCGCATTCCGCCGCTGCGCGACCGCGGCAACGACATCGTGCTGCTGCTCGACCACTATCTCGAGCGCGCTGCGCACTCCCACCGGCTCCGCCATCCGGCGTTGACGCCCGAGGCGGCGGAACTGCTGCTCGCCTATCAGTGGCCGGGCAACGTCCGCGAACTGCGCAACGTCGCCGAGCGGCTGGTACTTCAGGACCGCGTCGGCCCGATCGGCGCGGATGCGCTTCCGCACGAAATCCGCAGCGGCCGTGCGCCATCAACGATGGAACGCACCCCGTCCCCGGCGCAGCCACGAGAGGAAGCGGCGCCCGTGGTGCGTGCCTCGGCCATCGCCGAAGCGCTCTGGCGGCGGATGGATGCCGGCGAAGATTTCTGGTCGGTCGTCGGCCAGGCGTTCAAGGCGCGTGAGCTGACGCGTGCCGATCTGACGGCGCTGGTCGATCGCGGTCTGACCGAGACGCGCGGAAGTTATCGCGCGCTGCTGGCGTTGTTCAATCTGCCTGAAAGCGACTACAAGCGGTTTCATGCGTTTCTCTATCAGCAGCGATGCAACCTGCCGGTGGCGCCCTATCGTGCGCGTGCTGCGCATGGACGACGTGGCCACTCGCGGTTGGCGGATGGTGCCGTTCCGCCGGATGGCGGCAACGCGTCGACGGTCGGCTCTTAACCCGCTTCCTGACACATACAGTCATGTCGCAGAAAATTCTCATTGTCGACGACAACATCGCGACTCGCAGTGATCTCGCCAAGCTGCTGGGCGATGCGGGATTCGAGGCGCTCACCGCGAGCACGGTGCCGGAGGCGATGCGCGTCCTGGCGACGGCGCAGCCGAATCTGCTGATCACCGAGATCAGACTCGACACCTATAACGGGCTGCACCTGATCGCGATGGCGCCGAAGCCGATCCCCGCCATCGTGATCACCGGCTACGCCGATCGCGCGGTCGAGGCCGACGCGCGGCGTCTCGGGGCGGAGTATCTCTCGAAGCCCGTCTCTCCCGGCGAACTGTTCGCAACCATTCAGCGCATATTGACCGGAGCCGCCTCAAGGGGCGTGTTCCTTCCGCCGCGACGGGATCCGCGCACCGAAGCACCACCCAATACGATGGTGCTGGTGAACGATGTGCCGGCGTGTCTGCTGGACATCAGCGCCGGTGGCGCACGCGTCGAGGTTCAGTGTGCGCCCGGGGAAACCGTGCAGTCGCCGCTGGCGTTCCGCATCGAAGAGCTCGACGTGGCGCTGCCGCTCGAGGTGATGTGGAAGCGGCGGACGAGCGAGAACACGTGGGTGTGCGGCGTTGCAGTTGCGGAAGATCTGCGGCCCGACTGGCAGGCGTTTCTGAACGTCGTGCTGCGGCCGGCGTCCGTGTAGAATCGTGCAATCTTGTTGATTGCGTGCAACTTAGCTTGATTCTCACACCAAAGTGCCATATAGTCCGGCGCCGTGGTGGATCGTCGAGATACCGACGACGGGCGGTTGCAGCGACTGGCTGATCTATCGATTGAGATCCGGATGCTGAAGGCGCGCGTGGAGGCGGTTCTCGAGGAACAGGCCGCCGACGAGCCGGCGGCCGACGACAGAGGCGTTCTCACCTTCCATCCGCCGCTCGCGTCCGCATGTTGTCCGCACTGCGGACACACCGCAGGACTCGCTCTCGTGCCGCGCGAGTATCTCCGCCAGACCACGCCTGTCCGCTGCTTCGCCTGCCATCGCGACGCGTCTGCGTCGGAGTGGACGATTGCGCCGCCGCCCACGAGCAGCGGTGATGGCGGTCACGCCGCACAGCGCTGAATCGTCGTCCACCCGGCCTGAACTCTCACCGCAGCCGCATTCGGCCTCGATCGCTAGGATTCCCGTGCAAAATCTGCAAACCGAGCGGAGTCATTCCGCGGAACGTCAGGTATTGGTCTCTCTTTCCGGGGTGTTCGGCGCGCTCATAACGATGGAACGAAGGAGCTAGGAGGTGTGGCAAGTGATTGTGGGGAACGGGGTTAAGGAGCACCCGATGTCACCCTCCGAGGTGGCATTCCTTGTGGAAAGGAAGACCGCATGGCACGTCCTCGGACGGCGCGCGTCCCCGACGCGATCCTCATCGATCGATGGTTTCGCGCCCTGGATCAGCGAAAGATACGGATCGGCCTGCGTGATTGGCACGTGCAGGTGACGGGGATTCATATCGACGAAGCGGATGTGTGGATCCAGATGACCGACGGCCGTGTTCAGGGTGCGAGCGTCCTGCTCCGTGTGTCGCTGACGACGTCTGTCGATCAGGCAGTCCGCGCACTGATCTCGCGTGGAAGCGCCGCCAATGGGGAACAGCACCCAGTCATCGTCACCGCCCGCTCTGCGCGGCGTACCTCGCCGACGTTCGTCTTTCACTAACGAACGTCTCGCCGCCGTCATCAGGCCGCGCGCACCTCATAGCCGCCAAACGCTAGACCCGACTATTGCGAAGTCGCGATTTCGTGCCGATATTAGTGCTGTGCCCTTCCTAGGACAGGACCGGCCTCTGGCAACGAACGATGGTCAGCGCGTCCGTCGCTCGTTCCTGATCCCATCAATTCCGGACCTGGTGTTCTCAGGCTTGGCCGCCCTGCAAGTGGCGGCCGCGTCCCTCATCTTGCTCAATAGAGACGGCGACCTGCCGCGGCACATAGCCGTCGGCAAAGTCATGCTCGCGAGCCACAGTTTAGTACGGCAGGACTTCTTCTCTCACACGGCCTACGGCCAGCCGTTTCTCGCATACGAGTGGCTCAGCCAGTTGATCTTCGCTGCGGTCTATGGGTGGGCCGGTTTGGACGCCGTTGCGGTGTTGACCGCCGTCTTCACGGCCTGGGCCTATGCACTGATAGCGGGGTTTCTGATTCGACGGCGAGTCGCGGTTGATTTGGTGCTCGTCACAGTGATCGCGGCCGCAGTCGTGGGTATGGCCGATTGGGCGGCCCGACCGCATGCATTCAGCTTTGCGGCATCGGCCGTTCTGTTGTGCCTCCTCGAGCCCGGCGGACGCAAGCGGTTGCTCTCGTTCATACCGCTCTTTGCCCTGTGGGCGAATCTCCATCCCGGTTTTCTGTTTGGCCTCGGTATTCTCGGTCTGGCAACGGTCGGCGATCTCTTCGAGGCCATACACGGTGAAGATCGGCGAACGTGGTGGCGCGCCGCGCGTTACCACGGCGCGGCGCTGGGTCTTGGGACTGTCGCGACCCTGCTGAATCCCAACGGCATCGCCTTACACCTGCACAGCCTAGGGCACCTGGGCAATGCCGACGTCATCCCCGAAATCATGGAGTTCACGTCGCCGAATTTTCATACCGCCGAAGGTGTCGTGTTTCTGGGCGCTCTGCTTCTGATCATCGCCGCCATTGCCGTGGGCAGAACGCGCCTCGCGATGCCGACGCTGCTGATACTGCTGGCGACCGTCGCGCTTTCGCTGCATTCCCGTCGCTACATTGCATTGTTTGGAATCGTGACGCTGCCGCTGATCGCGCTCGCGCTGACCGACGACTGGCAGCGATCGGTACCGCGGGTGATTCGTGGACCAGCCGAGGCGCTGGCGCAAGGTGATCGCCTCGCCCGCCGAGGAATGTTCGGACTGGCCCTCGTCGGGATGCTGGGATTGGCGGTGGTCAATGATCATGGTTCGCGCGGCCGATACGTCGCGACAGAGTTCAGCCCCAGGGTATTTCCGGTTGACGCGGTGAACTTCGCGCGCAAGACCGGCGTGGCCGGCAATCTGTACAACGAATACATGTGGGGCGGTTACATCGCGCTGTTATGGCCGGAGCAGCGCGTCTTCATCGACGGGTTCGCCGATTTCTACGGGACACGCATCTTTCGCGATCATTCTCAAGTGACCACACTGGATGGCGATTGGCGCGACGTATTGGCGCGATGGAAGGTGGATCTGGTGTTGGTGGAGTCGGACTCACGCGTGGCTTACGCGCTTGCGCGCGAGCCGGACTGGGACGAGTTATACCGGGATGATGTTGCCGCCTTGTTCCGGAAGCGCCATCCAGCACCCGAGCAGCGCGTGAACGAGCATTGAACCCTTCAGCGGCGCCTTCGCAGAATGCGGATGGCGCCTTCTTCTGCAATTTTCTCGTAATCGTCGAGCAGTCTCGGGTCGACTGCGAGCATCGCATCGGTCAGCCATTCCACGCCGGTTTCTGCGTCCTGAATGATAATGTCCGGCCGCCTTTCGTGAATCACGCTGACCGTTCGCTGAATGTCGTTGTCGAAGTAGGACTGGTAGCGCTGAGCATCGGTTTCGCTCAAACCGCCACGTCGCAGCGCGGTGCGCGTGTACCGTGCAACCCACTGGCTGTGAATGCGGTCAACCCAACGCGCGCCGATGTGTTGTGCGAGCGGAAAACCCGTCGCGATGTACGGTGAAATCGCCAGCGCCGTCGGGTGGTTCAATTCATCCGCCCATGACAAATCGCGCATTTGAGGGCGTTGATCGTCAAACGCGAATATCAGGAAGGCGAGAATCAGCGTCGCCGACAGGGTATAGGCGATCATTCCGACGTCGCGGCGGGGACGCGCGAGCACCTCCGCGCATCGGGTCCACAGCAGAATCGTCAACGCGACGAGCACAAACAGCACCGCCGGCACCATGTGGTAGGCGAAGAACTTTCGCTGCGCAAAGTAGGCGACGATGTATCCTCCCGCGACAATCATCGCCAGCGCACCTGCCCGCGGCGGCTGCCGGCGAACGAGGGCGGCAACTGCGATGAGCAAGCAGAACGCTATCGCGACGAAGCCCTTTTCCCGCAGCACTGCCTGAATAGGCCCGAGCTGGATCGGCACGTAGACGTCGCGCATGAGCGTGGTGACGCCATCGAGATACACAGGGAACGCCGCAAGCGAGAGGCCGGTGAAGGCAAGGCCGGTCGCCGCCGCAACCGGCAGCATGCTCGGAAAAAGGAACGCCAGGCTACGCGTGCGGGTCAGTTCGTACAGCGCCATTGCCGTGAACGGAAGCGCGAAGACCGGCGGTTTGATCGCGAAGGCAAGCCCCGCCAGCGTTGCCGCCGCCAGCCTGCCTC
>Ga0111538_10008851_pt1 | contig 13477 bp, 10 predicted proteins | sample SoiMethybrSBSTD1_FD_79669 | JGI IMG/M metagenome (GOLD analysis project Ga0111538, IMG submission 79669) | Bulk soil microbial communities from a Populus tree surrounding site in Tennessee, USA - Soil MetaG P. TD hybrid SBSTD1 (version 2)... | ecosystem: Environmental > Terrestrial > Soil >...
ACGTGGGCGTCTCCCGCAAGATCGACTCGCGCGAGGAACGCGCCCGTCTACGCGGCATCGTCCGCGAGTTCCGCGAACAGACCGGCTTTACCGGCGGGCTGATCATCCGCACGGCGGCGGCCGGACGTCCCAAGGAAGACATCGTCTCCGACCTGAGCTACTTCCATAAGGTGTGGACCGAGGTGCGGCAGAAGGCCGAGACGGGGCGTGCGCCCACGGTGCTCTACCAGGAGCAGAGCCTCGTCGCGAAGCTTCTGCGCGACTTGCTGACCGACGATTATCAGGCGATCCGCATCGACAACCCGACCGAGCACAAGCGGATCGTCGAGCTGATCGAGCGCATCATGCCGACGCTGGCGTCGAAGGTGAGGCTCTACGAAAAAGAGTTCCCGATCTTCGAGGAGTACGGCGTCCAGGCCGAGATCGACCGCGCGCTGCGCAGCAAGGTATGGCTGAAGTCGGGCGGCTCGATCGTCATCAACCAGACCGAAGCGCTGGTCGCGATCGACGTGAACACAGGCCGCTACGTCGGCAAGAAAACCGCCGGCCGCCTCGAAGACACGATTCTCAAGACCAACCTCGAAGCGGTGAAGGAGATCGTCCGCCAGATTCGCCTGCGCGACCTCGGCGGAATCATCGTCCTCGACTTCATCGACATGGAAGAGAAGAAGAACCGGCAGAAGGTCTTCCAAACGGTGGAGCAGGAGCTGCGCAAGGACCGCTCACCGTCGAAGGCGCTGCAGGTGTCGGACTTCGGGCTGGTCATCATCACGCGCAAGCGCGTCAAGCAGAGCCTCGAGCGCGTGCTCACCGAGCCGTGCCCGTACTGCGCCGGCAGTGCGGTGATCAAATCGAGCTCGACGATCTGCTACGAGATCCTGTCCGAGGTGAAGAAGATCAGTGCCGACCTGAACGGTCAGAGCCTGGTCCTGCGCGTGAACCCCGACATCGCGCGCGCGCTCCGCGACGAAGAACGCGCCGTCTTCAAGGACCTGAAGCAGTCACTCGGACGTGACATCGCGCTTCGCCCGGATGCGCAGCTGCATCACGAGCAGTTCGATCTGATGGCGATTGGGTAATTCGTTCGGATCGTTCGTCGCGTTCGGATCGTTCGTTTCGTTCCTTTGGAGAACGAACGACCCGAACGACCCGAACGACCCGAACGACCCGAACGATTCGAACGACTCAGAAGAACCGCTTATATCCGAACGTCAGGCTGACGCCCGTCGCGTCGGGGAACCCGGTTGGCTGGCTGACGATGTCCCAGCGCAGTTCGCCTTTGACGCTCGCGCCGCCGCCGAGTGAGTACTCGGTGCCGACGCCGAAATTCAACCCGCCACGCGTTTCCGAGTCCGGGTCAGGTTCGTTGTCGAACAACTGACGCACGAAGTACGCGCCGGCGCCTGCCGTCACATACGGCAGCCAGTTATCGTGCCTGAAGTAGTACACCCCGTTGAACAGCAGCTTCACCTGGCGGAAGTGATCCTCGGTGAAGTTTTCGAAGCCCGGGCTCGCCCAGGCAAACATCCCTCTGATGCTCAAGACCGGCGTCGCGTAGTACTCGCCGAAGGCATCGATGGCGATCGTCTTCTCGAACTCTTCGTCAGGAAAAAAGACCCCGATGTCGCCGCCGGCGGCAATGGCGCCGGGTTCTACGTTGGTCTGTGCAGCCGCCGATGTTGTGAGGAAACCAGTGAGCAATACAGCAAGGCAACTAAGGTGAGTTGATCGACGCATGAACCGAGCGTAACCCGAACGATCAGCGTTTCACAACGGTGATGTTGCCGCTGAACGACTGCAGCGTGAGCAGCGCGCCGCCATCGCCGTACGTCCCGCGGAGTGGACGCCGGTTCGGGCCACGGTTAACGAGGTTATTAGGTGGGTTGCCCTGCAGCGTCAGCGGATAGTCCGATCGCATATCGCCGCTGAAGGTCGATGCCTCGATCGAGAAGCCCCCGGATCCGATCGGCGATACGCGCACATCGCCGGAATGCGACTGGAATTCATAGCGGCCGTTTCGCGCCAGCTGTCCTGAGAAGTCGATGCTCCCGGAGATCGATCGCACGAACGTGCGATCTGATTCGACGTCGGTGATCCGCACATCGCCCGACACCGACGTGAGGTCCACGGAGCGCGCTTTGATGCCGCGCGCCATCAGCGTCCCGCTGATCGTCTGCGCCGCCACCTCGTCGCCGTCCGTGTCGGTGATGTCGAGATCGCCGGAGATGGTTTTGGCCTGCCGGATCCGCTTGACGGCCGTCGCCACCAGATCACCACTGATCGTCTCGGCGCGGAGATCGCCGTTCAGGCTGCTGACCCGGAGGTCGCCGGACACGCTGCGCAGGATCACGTTCGCGTCGCGGGGCAGCGACACCGTGAAGTCCACACCGCCAGACCAGTTGCGACGGGGATAGTCGGTGCGCACCTCGACGTTGCCGTTGCGCTCTTCCATCCGGACGTCGATCGCCTGCAGTAGCGCGCGCGCTTCGGATTCATTCGGATGCCGCACCCGCTTGATCGCCTCGATGCGCACCTCGTTGCCGCCCCCGCCGGTGACGATGACGTCGCCGCTCACGTTCTGGAGGTCGAACGTGCCGTTCTTGCCCAGGCGCAGCGTTTTCGAGAGCTTGTCGGTGTACTCGGTTCCGCGACGGACCTCGTCGCGCCGCCGGCGCTCGGCTTCGCGGGCCCGCTGGGCCTCACGGCGCGCAGCCTCGGCCGCCTGACGCTGCGCGAGCACGGCAACCTTGCTCTGTACCTTGATCTCGATCTTCGACGCGTGCTTCTCGATGGCGCGCTGCACCTCGTCGATAATGTCGTCGAGATGGTTGTCTACCAGGTGCTCGATCTGCCGGGCAGCCAGCTCGATGTGCTGCTCGATTTGCGCCTCGATCTCGCGGCTGATGTCGGCGCTTGCGCGCGCCGCCCGCGTCGGCTCCTGTGCCGCCGCCGGCGCGGCCATCCACGCCAGCACGGCCAGGGCACAGCACGCCTGTCGATACATGGGTCTCATGGGTTCAGTCCTGACACGATGCGGGCGGCTCCTTCCTGATTGCCCTTCCGCATCTCGTTGATGAGCGCGATCGTGTCCTGCAGCAGTGCCACTTTGTTGCGCAGCGCTTCGAACAGACTCTCTTGCGCGACGTCGTTCTCTGGTTCGTTCTTCAAGGCCTCGCGGCTTTCGCCGATGGCACCGTCGAGCACGGTCAAGTTCGCCTTCAGGACGTCCGCGGTCTCCATGTCGAGCGCGGCAGGATCGTCGGCCGCGATCCGCTCCAGGCCTTCGATCGTGTTCGAAAGATCGCGCTCGGCGAGCTGATACTCCGCGAGGATCGAGACCGGTTCGCTCTGCGTGTCCGCCGTCCGTGTCACCAGTCGCTCGCCGGGGACTGAGGTCAGCTGAGCCGCCGTCCACGACAGCGACGCGACCAGGACGGCCATCGCGGCGACCGGCGCGAATGCGCGCCACCACTGCGTGCCGGCGACGCCCAAAAACGGCTTCGGCTCTGCCTCGATGGCCGCGGACAGCTTCCGCCATACGTGCGGGGGGGGCACCTGCGATTCAAGCGAGAGGCTCGCGGCGCGAATCACGCTGAAGTCGGCCACGGCTGCCCGGCACGATGCGCACGTCGACAGATGCGACTCGAACGACGCCCGCTGGCCCTCGTCCATCGCTCCGTCTACGTAATCGCCGATCTGTGCGTCGTATTCGCAGCTCATTGCCTGTCTCTGATCAATCTATACCGCTCGCCCCGCCGCGTTCACACGCTGGGCGACAACATCGCGCGCAGCTTCATGCGCGCCTTGTGTACCTGCGACTTCGACGTCCCTTCCGAGACACCCAACAGCCGCCCGACTTCGTTGTGCTCGAACCCCTCGACGTCGTGGAGCACGAACGCGGCGCGGCAACCGTCCGGTAGCCGGGCAATTGCCCGCTCGAGGTCGATGCGGCTGACCGCCGTGGGCACGCTCGGCGACGCGGCCGCCGGCTCGCTGGCACCGTCCTCGTCCAGAGAATCCGTGACGCGAGTCATTTTCGCCTGCCGGCCCCGGAGAAAGTCGAGGCAATGATTCACGGCCAGACGATAAAGCCACGTGCCCAGGCTCGAGTCGCCCCGGAAGCTCCCCAGCTTCCGATGGGCGTGCAGGAAGACATCCTGCAACAGGTCGTCGGCTTCATCCGCGGACCCGGCCATCCGGAACACGAGGTTGTAGAGCCGGCCGGCGTGGGCGCGATAAAGCTCCTCGAAGGCTTCCGCATCGCCCCGCCGGCAACGCTGGGCCAGCTCGAGATCGACCGCTCTCACGTCTCCTGTGGGGTTAGACGGGCCGGTTGCGGTGGCGGGTTGCCGCGGTGCCGAAGGAGTCAGAGCTGCCACAGTGTGCACAGACGGCCCACCGCTACGAATGGTTCGTGGCGGAACCCCCAACTCCCAATTTCCAACTACCAGCCACTCCCAAGACCCAACCTCCAATTCCTCGAGCTTCGAATTCCGGGCGCATTGGAATTTGGCAGTTGGGAGTGGTTGGGAATTGGGAGTTGGGCGTTGGGAGTTGTCAACGTCGTGCGCGCCAGCGCACGTTCTTGAAGTCGCGCACTCGGGTCATTCCGACTTCCAGCCCTTCTGCACGCAATAACTCGCGTTTCAGCTGCAGATTGCCTCCATAGCCGCCAAGACCTCCGCCCGCGGCGATGACTCGATGGCACGGCGTGGCCGGATCGCGGGTCTCGCGCATGATGGTGCCGACCGCACGCCAGGCGCGCGGTGATCCGGCGAGCGCGGCGATGTCGCCGTAGGTGGCGACCTGCCCGCGTGGAATCCGCCGTACGGCAGCGAGCACGCGGTGCTTGAAGGACGAGGCCATCGCGCGGCTAGCGCTCGCCTCCGAGCAGTGCGCGCCCTTCGGCCATCGGCAGCTTGACCCCGGCAAGGTCGGCCAGGGTCGGGGAAATGTCGGCGGGCGTGACACTGGCTTTCGATCGGCCGACCTTGACTGCCCCGCCGAAGAAGATCACCGGGACGTGCGTGTCGTACTCATAGGGTGAGCCGTGAGTCGTGCCAATGACGGCACGGGGACTCATGAACCAGTACTCCCTCGGGACGACCATCAGATCGCCGCTTCGGCCGCTGAAGTAGCTGAGCGCCGCGCTGCGCACCATCGGATCGCGACTGCTGTCCGACAGTTGATCGGTGCGGAGCACGCGCAAGACTCCGGGAATCTCCTCGACGCTCTTGATCACTGAGGCCATCAGCGTCGCGTTCGCGCGCAGCTTGTCGTAGACGCCGTCGGCAAAGTACACGTCGGTGAAGTTCACGCTGTCCACATAGGTGCCCTTGTCCGTTGGACCCCACGCGGTTCTCAATGCGTCCTCGATCCGCTCCCGCACGTCTTCGGTCGCCACGCGGCCGCCCCGCGGCGGGATCGGCATGGGCGCGACGCCATGATCGGCCGAGAGAGCCAGCACGTAGTTGGCACGCCCGACCTTGGCATCGAGATGCGCGATGAGCGAGCCGAGCGTGACATCGAGCTGTCGCAGAATGTCTTCGACCTCTCGGCTATCAGGTCCAAACGAGTGACCGACATCGTCGAGGACAGAGAAGCTCACGCCGAGGAAGTCGGTGCCTTCGCGCTGTCCGAGCTTGAAGCCGTCTACCAGCGATGCGGCGAGCTTGCCGAGATAGATGTCGGCCAGCGGGGTCGCCTGCCACAACGCGTAGAACTGATCGTCGGCTCCTTTGCGGCCGGTGATTGGATGCGGGAAGAGGCCGTTCCATCCGGCCGGCGGACGCTCGCCGACGCCGGCGTCGCGATTCACGTACGAATCGGGAGGACCAGAAAGCGTCCAGACCCGGCCGAGATCCTTCTCATACGGATTCTTCTCGATGAAGTCCTTGACCGCCGGCACTGGCGCTGGCGCAAACGCTTTCGAGGTGGCCCACGATCCGGATGGATCGTCGAACCACACCACCGCGTCTGCGGCGCGACCGGCCAATGTGATCGCGCTGCGCGCTTTCATCGACACCGACACCACGCGTGCGCCCGGCTTCTGCGCCCGCAATTCATCGGCGAGCGTCGGTGCCAGCAGGTGAGCGGCGCTGTTCCCGAGTCGAATTGGACGGCCGTAGCTGATGTCCGTCGTCTCCGGGTCACTGGAGCATCCCGTGAGAGCTCGTTCTTTCCGTTGCCACCACGTGTTGTTGATCATCCCGTGGCGGTGCGGCAGCGCGCCGGTGCCGATCGTCGCGTGACCTGCGCACGTGACCGTGACGAGATAGGGGTAGCGTGCGTTCTCGAACACCATGCCCTGATCGAGCAGCGTGCGGAACCCGTTGCGCCAATGCTTGTTGAACACCTGGAGGTAATCGGCGCGCATCTGATCGACGACGATCGTGACGACAAGACGCGGCGAATCAGCGGCGCGCAGGGACGCAGTGTCGAATCCGAGCGCCGCGGCAAACAGACACGCAGCGCCTATGAGGGAGACGAATCGACGCATGATGGTGATCCTATAAGGCCCAAAGCCCAAAGCCCAAAGCCCAAAGTCAATGCCCCAGGGCGAACGCGTTTGGCATTTGGCATTGAGCATTGTGCATTGTGCATTGCTCAGAGCTGTAACAACGGATCAATCCCGTACTCCGCCGGATCGAGCGGCGCCTGGATCGCGTTGTCCTGCTCTTCCGCCATCTCCCACAGGTTGACTTCGATCGGATGCGCCAGCGGCATCTCGTCAGCCGTCATCAGGATGCGCACGCACGGGCGATAGGGGTCGGGGGCATGGGCTTTCATCACGACGGCGATCTCGCCGTTGTAGAGCCGAACCATGTTTCCTACGGGGTAGATCCCCACCAGCTGCACGAAGCGCCTGACCAGATTCTGATCGAACTGCTTGCCGTCGTTGCGCTGCAACACGGCGAGGATGCGGTCGGTCGGAAACGCCGGCTGATACACCCGCTGCGATCGCATCGCGTCGTACACGTCGGCGATCCCGCACAGCGTCGTCGCGAGATTGAGCTGCGGGCGCTGCGCGCTGGGGTAGCCGGTTCCGTCAGCGCGCAGGTGGTGCTCGAATGCCACCACCGGTGCCAGGGTCGGCATCTCCGGTGTCTTGCGGAGGATCTGCGCCCCGTCAACAGTGTGCTTCTTGAGAATCTCGTATTCCTGCTCGGTCAGCTTGTCGGGTTTGTTCAGGATCTCGTTCGGCGTTTTGACCTTGCCGATGTCGTGCATCAACGCGGCCAGCCCGAATTCGCGCAGCAGCGGGCCGTCGATCCCGACGCCGCGTGCCTGGCCCATGGTGAGAATCGACACGTTCACCATGTGCGTGAATGTGTAGTTGTCGTAGTTCTTGAGCGCGGTGAGCGCGAGGAGGGCAGTGCGGTTCTGCGCGACCGCCTGCGCCAGCGAATCGACCATGCCGCGCGCGGCGTCCGCGTCGGGAATGGCTTCGACGCTGGCGCTCTCCCACAACGTCTCCGCAACCGACACCGCGTCGTCAAAGAGCTTGCGGAACGTCGCGATGTCGCCGACGCCCGCATCGGTCTGCTCGTCCACCTGCAGCCGGCCGACGCGAATGTGCGGCAGACGGGAGAGCGCCGCGGTCTGGTCGCCCGACTCGGATCGTGACACGGTCTCGACCAGCCGCACGATCTCGTCGCTCTGCACACCGCGGTCGATGACGATGCGCTCGATGCCGGCCTGCTGCACGCGCCGCATCAGCTCGCCCATCGTCGACGCGGCATCGCGGATCGGGATGTCGCCCACCACCAGGTCTTCGCCGACGATGCCGATCGTGATCGATGGCATGTACTGGTGAGCGGTCGCCAGAGTCTCGAGCAGCGAGGTCACGCTGCGTGTGACGAGCGGATGACCCGGCGCATAGAGTTGCGCGCCGCGAATCGCTGCGGCCAGTCGTCTGAGGAGATCGTCGGCGAGTCGGGCGCGTTCGGTGGCGTTCACGTGGTCTTCTTGGTCTCCGGCCGGAGTGCGGTGCCGACCTGGGCTTTCGCGGCCTTGCGTACGCCGCGCGGCCCTTTGGCGATGGCGTCGTCGAGAACCGCAGTGGCGTCGTCCGATCCGATGTGTTTCAGGGCGGACGCGGCGGCACGGCGGAGCGCGGCGGTCTTGAACGGCGTCCAGATGCTGCCGCTGTACAGCACGTGTTTCAGCGTACGAATCGATTCCGGGTGACCGCGCAGATTGCCGAGCGCGTCGATCATGTCAATGTGGACCTTGAGAAATCTGCCGGTCGGCTGCGTTTGTCTGAGGACGTAGCAGAGCAGGGGCGCGGCTTTGTCGTCGCGCAGCCCCAACAGCTCCTGCAGCACCGTCTCACGTGTCGCACTCTTGCTGACCAGCGCGCGCTGCAACACGGCATAGGCGTTGTTCGTGCCGATCTGGACGATGGCTCGGATGGATTCGCGCTGGACCTGCAGGTCGGCGTCGTTCAGCATCGACACCAGTTCGGGCAGCGCTTCCTGTCCGCCAAACGCGCGAAGCAGATCGATCGCGGTGCGGCGCACGGCCGGATTGGGAGAGTTCTTCAGTTTCTCGACCGACTGCCGGCCGGCGGCGCCAAATCCGAGCAGGAGCTCGCGCAGACGCCGCGTCGCTTTTGGGTGCTCCTCGACCGCGAGCAATTCAGCCAGCGGGCGGACGACGCCGGCGCCCATCGTGTGGCACAGGCGATTCAGGAATTCGACCTCGACGTCTTCGACCTTCCGCAGACTCGCACCGACGTGTTTCACGACCGGCCCCGCCGCCAGGCGCTCGAGGCTGCGGGTGGCGGCGGCGCGCAGTTCCGGCCGGCCCTCGGCGGTCGTCTCTTTCACGAGGGCTTCGGCCAGCGCGTGCGCGCTCGGCGCGTCGCCGTTCAGCGTACGGCGCTCGATCTCGCCAACGACGATCGTCGCCATCCCTTCCCAGAGCGCCGGGTCCTCTTCGATGCGAAGCAGATCGCGCAGCAGATCGAGATCCAGATCCTGCAGCGCGGATTCGGAGACCGTGCCGACCCAGGCGTGCAGGCGTTCCGGCGGATCGTCGGACACGCGCTCCACTTCGAGCGCCTGCGCGCGAGCGGCCGTCAACTCTTTGCCGTACTCCTCGGACACGAACGACGCATCCGAGTACGACGTGAGCATGTCCGCTGCGCTATGCCACAGCTGCTCGAAGCCGTCTTGCTGGCCAGCCTCGCTCTGGCGGGCCTCCTCATGCGCCAGTTCGAGGATGCGTCCTTTGCGCTCGGCTTCCGGGACGAGCACCTCGAGGGCATGCGCTAGACGTTCGGTCGCGCCCTTCTCGACGGTGACCGACCGCGCGACGAAGGAGGCGACGGTCTGGTCGCTCATCCGCTCCATCAGATCGTTGGCCATGTGCGCGTCGGCGGCATTCGACGACTGCCGCGAGCCGAGCATGGCCAGCATCATCTCCGGCGTCAGCCGCGCGCATGAATCGGCCATCGTCTGCAGCGCCTGTTCGGCGGCCGCTGGGTTGCGGGCCTTTGCGGCTTCGAGGGCGGTCCGCATCAACTGCAGGAGCGCGGCGACGCGCATGCTCACGCTGACGGTTTCGACGGCCTCCGATTTCTGGAAATGCTCCAGCAGATCGCCGAACCGCTGCGGGTCGCTCAGGGAATCGATGAGCGTGCTGAGCGCGCGCTCGTCGAGCCCGCTCGTATCGCCCTGGAGGCACAGCGCGATGATGCGATCCCACTGCGCCTTTTCACCGCCAGCGCGCTCACGCAGCACCTCGGCGTAGTCGATCTCGCGGATCTCGAAGTGCGATCGTCCGCTGCCGGCCCACGCGCTGCCGATACCGCCCTCGGCGAGCAGATCCTCCGGGGCGCGAGCGAGCAGGAGGAGCAGCGCGCGCCAGTCCTCGGCATCGGCTTCGCGCTGGATGGTCAACTCGCCGATCAGCCGTTCGTGTAGCAGCGCCGCCAACTCCCCGATCGCCGGATCGGGACGCACGGGTGCCTCTCCTTCGATCGCCAGCCTGTCGGGATGCACGGCGCAGACGACACGTCCGTCGCTGGTGAGGGGTCCTGCGGCGGAGACCAGACGGGAGAGGGAGCCGCCGATGGCGGGATGCGCGCCGGGATAGAGGGAAACTGCCCGGGCCGCGGCTTTACAGGCGCGCGCGAATTCGGCGAGCAGCCCGCTTCGTTCCGCGGACATCGGCTCGGTCGTCGGCGTCGTCGACGGCATGTGCCATACGGGATTCTACCGGAGCGAGGCCTTATACTGTGCGCTCTTCATGCGATTTGTCGATGCCATTGCCCGCAAGCGCGACGGGGATGCTCTGTCGCGCAGCGAGATCGATGCGTTCGTCGCGGGTGTCACCGACGGCTCGATCCCCGACTATCAGGCGTCGGCGTTGCTGATGGCCATCGTGCTACGTGGGATGAACGATGAGGAGACCGGCTGGCTCACCGACGCGATGGTGCGATCCGGCGATCGCGTGGATCTGTCCGACATTCCCGGCGTCAAGGTCGGCAAGCACAGCACTGGGGGCGTTGGCGACAAGGTCTCGGTGATCCTCGCGCCCGTCGCCGCCGCGTGCGGTGTGATCGTGCCGAAGATGTCCGGTCGAGGGCTCGGGCACACGGGCGGCACGCTCGACAAGCTCGAATCAATCCCCGGGTTCCGGATCGACTTGACGATCGACCAATTCAAGCAGGCGCTGCGAGAAGTCGGGACGGCGATCATCGGGCAGACAGCATCGCTCGCCCCGGCGGACAAAAAGCTCTACGCGCTGCGCGACGTGACGGCCACCGTCGAGAGCATCCCGCTGATTTCGGCGTCGATCATGAGCAAGAAACTGGCTGAGGGCAGCAACGCGCTCGTGCTCGATGTGAAGTGCGGCGATGGTGCGTTCATGAAGGATCTCCACCGCGCGCGGGCACTGGCCCTATCGATGGTGGCGATCGGCCGGCAGGCTGGTGTGCGCACCGAGGCGGTGATCACCGATATGGACGTGCCGCTCGGCCGGGCCGTCGGCAACGCGCTCGAGATCGTCGAGTGTCTCGACACGCTGAAGGGCAAGGGGCCGGCCGAAGTCACGGAGGCAGTGACACATCTCGCCGCGCGGATGGTGGTGCTCGCCGGGCAGGAGAGCAGTGAGGCCGCCACCCATCGGGTTGCCGAGGCGTTGTCGTCGGGCCGCGCGCTCGAGACATTCGCGAAGATGATCGAGCGGCAAGGCGGCGACCCACGCGTTGTGGATGACTATTCGCTTCTGCCGTCAGCTCCCGATCGCGAGGTTTGCCGCGCGCCGCGAGATGGCTACGTGACGACGCTGAAGGCCGAGGCCATCGGGCGAGCGAGTAACGCCCTGGGAGCGGGCCGAAACAAGGTCGGGGAGTCCGTGGACCACGGCGTCGGCATCATCGCGTGCGCCCGACTCGGCGAACGGGTTTCTGCCGGGCGCCCGCTCTTGGAACTGCACCACCGCGGCGGCCGGGGCGTCGAAGCCGCAATGGCCCTGTGCCGCGAGGCCGTCGCGATCGGAGACGCGCCGCCGCCCCCGCGGCCGACCATACTGGACAGCGTACGCTGAGCGAGGCGACATGACCGAGGAGACGCTGTGATCGAGACGGTACCCCGTGCCCGCCAGTCGTGGACGCAACAGGATGTTGTGATACTCGGCGGGCTGGCCGCCGTTGCCGCGATTGGCATCGCCCTCGGATTCGCCGGCGCGACGCGGATTCAGGCGGTCGCCGGTCTCGCGCTGATTCTCGCGCTCGCGTATTGCCTGTCATCGGCGCGACGAGCCATCGACTACCGCACCGTGGCGTGGGGACTGGGTCTGCAGTTCCTGTTCGCGCTGATTGTGTTGAAGACCGAGGCCGGGCGCGCGGTCTTCCAAACCCTCGGCGGCGTTATCACCAAGATTCTCGACTTCGCGTTCGTCGGGTCGTCGTTCGTGTTCGGACCGCTCGGCAACCCGGCAGTGTGGCCGAAGATCGTGACCGGGGTGCTCGGGCCCGAGGGCAGCCAGTACGCCAACATCTTCGCGTTCATGGTGCTGCCGACGATCATCTTCATCGCTGCGCTGTTCGCGATGCTCTACTACTTCGGCATCATGCAGCTCGTCGTCCGGGTGTTCGCGGTGCTCATGCGACGCTTCATGCGAGCGAGCGGCGCCGAATCGCTGAACGTCGCGGCCAGCATCTTCATGGGTCAGACGGAGGCTCCGCTGACCATCCGCCCGTTTCTGCCGCGCATGACCGAGTCGGAGCTGATGACGGTGATGACGGCCGGCATGGCCCACATCTCAGGCGGCGTGATGGCGGCCTACATCCTGTTCGGCGTCGAGGCGCAGCATCTCCTGACCGCGGTGATCATGACGGCGCCGGGCACGCTGATGATGGCCAAGCTCTTCGTGCCCGAAACCGGCGAGCCCGAAACGATGGGGACGGTGAAGCTCGCCGTCGAGAAGACGGACGTCAACGTCATCGACGCGATCGGGCGCGGAACCGGCGAAGGCCTGCACCTCGCGCTCAACGTCGGCGCGATGCTCATCTCGTTCCTGGCCCTGGTGGCGCTGCTGAATGCTGGCCTCGGGCTGATTGGTCAGGCTTTCGGGGTCGACTTGAGCCTGCAGCTGATTCTGGGCTGGGTCTTCGCGCCCATTGCCTGGGCGCTCGGTGTGCCGTGGCGCGACGCGTCGACGGTCGGCAACCTGCTCGGAACGCGCATGGTGCTGAACGAGTTCGTCGCGTACTCGCAGCTGGGTCCGCTGAAAGCGATGCTGGATCCCAAGTCGTTCACGATTGCGACGTTCGCGCTGTGCGGGTTCGCGAATTTCAGCTCGATCGGCATCCAGATCGGCGGCATCGGCGCGCTGGCCCCCGAGCGCCGGCACGATCTCGCGCGGCTCGGCCTCCGCGCGATGCTCGCGGGGACCTTCGCGAACTTCCTGACCGCCACGATCGCTGGAATGCTGCTGTGACCTTCGAACGGGTCGAGGAGGCTGCAGCGGCGGTCCGAAGCCGGTGTGGTGCATTGCCGCAGATCGCGATCGTTCTGGGCTCCGGCCTCGGCGATTTTGCCGACACGCTGCTCGACTCCGTGGCGACGCCGTACGAGCAGCTGCCGCACTGGCCGGCGTCGAAAGTCATCGGCCATGCCGGCCGGCTGGTCGTAGGCTCCGTGGCTGGCAAGCGGATCGCAGCGCTCGCCGGGCGCGTGCACTTCTACGAGGGCCACCCGCTCGAGACGGTGGTCTTTGCGACGCGCGTCATGTCGCGCCTCGGCGTGAAGCAGCTGATTCTCACCAATGCCGCGGGCGGCATCAACACCAGCTTTGCCCAGGGTGCGCTGATGATCATCGACGATCACATCAACTTCCTAGGGAGCAATCCGCTCGTCGGCCCGAACGACGAGCGCTTCGGTCAACGCTTTCCGGACATGAGCGAGGTCTACTCGCGGCGCCTGCGCGGGATTGCCGATGAAGCCGCTGGCGCGAAAGGTGTGCC
>Ga0111538_10008853_pt1 | contig 13477 bp, 12 predicted proteins | sample SoiMethybrSBSTD1_FD_79669 | JGI IMG/M metagenome (GOLD analysis project Ga0111538, IMG submission 79669) | Bulk soil microbial communities from a Populus tree surrounding site in Tennessee, USA - Soil MetaG P. TD hybrid SBSTD1 (version 2)... | ecosystem: Environmental > Terrestrial > Soil >...
GCGGGTGAGCGGCAGCAGGCGCCGGACGTGGTCGCGGGACGCAAGCTCCGGTACGACGCCGCCGTAGTCGGCGTGCATCGCCACCTGAGAGTGCAGGGCATGACCGAGCAGGCCGCGGTCCGTGTCGTAGAGGGCGACCCCGGTCTCATCGCACGAAGTTTCTATACCGAGGACGACCATACGCAGAGGCGGAAAAACGCGAACGAAGGCTTTGTCGGGAGACGGTGGGCGGGTATAATACCGCCCTTTTCTGAGCCGCCCTCACGCTCAAGGAGTTTCATGCCGACCGTCCGCGTCAAGGAAAACGAGCCTTTCGAAGTGGCGCTCCGCCGCTTCAAGCGCACCGTAGAGAAAACTGGCCTGCTGACTGAACTTCGCGCCCGCGAGTTCTACGAAAAACCTACCGCCGAACGCAAGCGCAAGCTCGCCGCCGCGATCAAGCGGCACCACAAGCGCCTGCGGTCGCAGTTGCTGCCTCCGAAGCTGTACTAGGAGCCGCCGGTGACGCAGGAGGCGCGGGCTCCAACGCCTCGTGCTTCGTCCTGGCGGACGGGTCGCTTCGCCGCCATCCCTTTCCGCCCGCCCATGCCACTTCGCGACCGCATCAGTAACGACGTCAAGGACGCCATGCGCGCCGGCGATGCCCAGCGCCGCGATGCGTTGCGGCTGCTCACTGCGGCTTTGAAACAGAAGGAAGTCGACGAGCGCAAGGCGCTGACCGACGCGGACGTGGTGGGGATCATCGACAAGATGATCAAGCAACGCCGGGACGCGATGGCCCAGTTCGAGCAGGGCGGCCGCGCCGATCTCGCGGAGAAGGAAAACTACGAGATCTCGGTCCTTCAGACCTACATGCCGACCGCCCTCGGCGACGACGAAATCGACGCTGCGATCGCGCAGGCCATCTCTCAGACCGGGGCGAAGGGGCCGGCCGACATGGGCAAGGTCATGACCGCCCTGCGGCCGCAGCTCGCGGGGCGCGCGGACATGGGCAAAGTCTCGGGACGGGTGAAGGCGAGACTTGCAAGCTGACTTATAATTTTTGAGTGATCCCCCAGCCGTTCATCCAGGATCTACTCCATCGCGTCGACATCGTCGACGTCGTCAACAGGTACGTGAAACTGAAGCGGGCCGGCGCGAACTACGTCGCCTGCTGCCCGTTCCACTCCGAAAAGAGCCCCTCGTTCACCGTCAGTCCGACCAAGCAGTTCTATCATTGCTTCGGCTGCGGTGCGCATGGCACGGCGATCGGCTTCGTGATGGAGTACGGCGGCGTCGGCTTCGTCGAAGCGGTCAAGGATCTCGCCCAAAGCATCGGGATGCAGGTGCCCGAGATCCGGAGCGAGCACTCACAACAGCGCGCCGAGCAGGCCACCGATCTCCACGCGGTGCTGCTGACCGCCGCCCATTTCTACCGGCGCCAGCTCAAGGACGCGCCGCTTGCCATCGAATACCTGAAGCGCCGTGGCCTGTCGGGAGACGTCGCGAAGCGCTTCGGCATCGGCTACGCACCCGATAATTGGCAGAATCTCGCGGGGGTTTTCCCCGACTACGCGTCGAAAGAGCTTATCTCGGCCGGGTTGGTGAAACAGACCGAGGAGGGCCGGCGGTTTGACCTCTTCCGCGACCGCATCATGTTCCCCATCGTGGATGTGCGCGGCAATGTGATCGGATTCGGCGGCCGCGTCCTCGATGCCGGCGAACCCAAATACCTGAACTCCCCCGAGACGCCCGTGTTCGAAAAGGGGCGGGAACTCTACGGGCTTTATCAGGCGCGCAGGGCGATCCGGGACGCCGGGCGCGTGCTCGTCGTCGAAGGGTATATGGACGTCGTCGCGCTCGCACAGCACGGGGTGGGCTACGCGGTGGCGACGCTCGGCACCGCGACGAGTACCCTGCACGTGCAAAAGCTGCTGCGCCAGATCGACGAGCTCGTTTTCTGCTTCGACGGGGATGCGGCGGGCCGGCGGGCTGCCTGGCGTGCCCTCGAAGTGAGCCTTCCCGAGGTGACGGATGGCAAGGAGGTGCGCTTCCTTTTCCTGCCGCAGGGGGACGATCCTGACACGTACGTTCGCGCGCACGGTAAAGACGCCTTCGAAGCACTCATCGCAACGGCTTTACCGCTGTCGCGTTATCTCCTGGACGAGCTGAGCGCACGTACCGATCTGGGCTCGGCCGAAGGGCGTGCCCGCCTCGTGAACGAGGCGAAGCCGCTGGTGACGCAACTGCAGGAAGGTGCCTTCCGTGTTCAGATTCTGTGTGAGCTGGCGGGAAAGGCGCGGCTCGAGTTGGAGGAGGTCGAGGCGCTGTGCGGTGTCACGCCCGTGCGGCGGCGCCCGCGCGCTCCGGTCGGCCAGGCACGGTCGAGAGCGTCCACCCCGCTGTGGCGAAAACTGCTGCGGCTACTGCTCGATGCGCCCGAGCTGGCGGCGCCCGTCACGCCTGCTCAGCGGGATCTGCTTGCCGGCAATCCCGAGTTCGAGCCCGTGGGCGCTCTGATCGACTGTGTCCAGGCGACTGGGGTCAGGACGACCGGTGCGCTGCTTGAAGCGATGCGTGGATCGCCACATGAGTTGCTGTGGAGTGAAGTAGCCCAGGAGAGCATCGAAAGCACCACGGATATGGAGGCCGCCCGGAGTGACGTCGCCGGCGTATTCGCAAAGCTGGAAGCAGGGTGGATCGAGCAGCAGTACAAAGACCTTGTGCTCAAAGCGGAGCGGACCCATCTGGAACTTGAGCGATTGCACGAACTGGCGCGACGATTGGCTGAACTCAAAGGAGCGCCGCCGGTCCGAGTTGTTCCCCCCGCATGAACGGTGGCCCGTGGCCTTGTCTTCCGCCCGTCCGGCCGCGAAGCAAGCTTCAGGCCGGAATCACCGTTTCGTGTAGTGGAACAAGGGTTTATCGCTGGAATGATCACCCCGCCACGGGGCTTCTAAGATACAATTAAGAGTTTTTCCAAACGCACTCTATCAGCCGCGGGAACATACATGGCAAAGTCGAGTAAAGCCGCAAAGGCCACCGCATCATCCGGTTCCAAAGCAAAGAGCCTCGCGCGTGCAAAGACCGCTGCGAAAAGCGCAGCGCGTGCGCGGACTGCGAAGGGCTCCGCCCTGCGGGCTCGTTCGAGCAGCAGCAAACCCCAGAAGCTCAAGGTGAAGGCATTGCGGCAGAAGCAGCCCGCCGTGAAGGCGGCAACCAAGGTGAAATTGAAGCCGGTCGCGAAGCGCACCCCGGTAAAAGCCCCGCGTCCGACCGCGCAGAATCGGAAGGAGCAGCGGCTTGCCGCGTTGAAGGCGGCCGGCAAGAAAGCGCTGGAGAAGGTCCAGGCCGCCCAGAAGGGCGACAAGGTCGTCGCGAAGGCAGGAGCGGCGCCCGGCAAGAAGGCGACCCGCGGACTGACCGCGAAGGAAAAGGCGCTGGTCAAGGAGTTCGAGCGGCGCGAGCTGTCGCCGGCCGACGCCGAGGCCCGCCGCGTACGCCTGAAGAACCTGATCGTGCTCGGCAAGGAGCGCGGCTATCTCACCTACGCCGAGATCAACGACCATCTGCCCGACGACATGATGGATGCCGAGCAGATCGAGAACATCATCGGCATGATCAACGACATGGGCATTCAGGTGTACGACGAGGCGCCGGATGCCGAGACCTTGCTCATGTCGGAAGTAACACCGGCGGTCACGGATGAAGCCGCGGTTGAAGAAGCGGAAGCGGCCCTCTCGACGGTGGACTCCGAGTTCGGCCGGACGACGGACCCGGTGCGGATGTACATGCGCGAGATGGGCTCGGTCGAGCTGCTCACGCGCGAGGGCGAGATCGAAATCGCCAAGCGCATCGAAGACGGCCTGAAGCACATGATCCAGGCGATCTCCGCATGTCCGACCACGATCGCCGAGATCCTGCGTCTGGCAGACAAGATCCAGAAAGAAGAGATGCGTGTCGACGAGGTCGTCGACGGGCTCGTCGATCCGAACGCGGACGAGGACGAGGTGATGGAGACCGACGTCGAGGCCGCGGCCGACGAAGAGGATGAAGAGCTCGACGGCGACGAAGAGGAAGACGAAGACGGCGCCGCCGTGCAGAGCGCCGACATGCTCAAGCTCAAGGAAGAAGCGCTGAAGCGCTTCGCCGTCATCCAGAACTACTACGGCAAGATGATGAAAGTGCTGCAAAAGGAAGGGCCGCGCAGCAAGCCCTACCTGCAGGCGCGCGATCATATCTCCGACGAGCTCATGAACATCCGCTTCGCGGCGAAGCAGATCGAGTCGCTGTGCGACGGCGTGCGCAAGCTCGTCGATGAAGTGCGCACCTACGAGCGCAACGTGATGCAGCTTTCCGTCGACAAGGCGCAGATGCCGCGTCAGCACTTCATCAAGGAATTCCCCGGCAAGGAGACGAACCTGCGCTGGGTGAAGAACGAGATCGAAGGGCACAAGCCCTGGAGTGCGGCGCTCGAGCGCTTCGAGCCGGCGATCATGGAACAGCAGCAGAAGCTGCTCGACCTGCAGGCGCGCGTCGGGCTGCCGGTGAAGGACCTGAAAGAGATCAACCGTCAGATGACGACGGGTGAGGCGAGGGCGCGCCGTGCGAAGCGCGAAATGACCGAGGCGAACCTACGCCTGGTCATCTCGATTGCGAAGAAGTATACGAATCGCGGCCTGCAGTTCCTCGATCTCATCCAGGAAGGCAACATCGGCCTGATGAAGGCGGTGGACAAGTTCGAATACCGCCGCGGCTACAAATTCTCGACTTATGCGACGTGGTGGATACGCCAGGCGATCACGCGTTCCATCGCGGACCAGGCGCGCACCATCCGCATCCCGGTGCACATGATCGAGACGATCAACAAGATGAACCGCATCTCACGGCAGATCCTGCAGGAGACGGGGCAGGAACCGGATCCGGCGCTGCTCGCCGAGAAGATGGAGATGCCCGAGGAGAAGATCCGCAAGATCCTCAAGATCTCGAAGGAACCGATCTCGATGGAGACGCCGATCGGGGACGACGACGATTCGCATCTCGGCGATTTCATCGAGGACCAGTCAACGGTTGCACCTTCCGATTCGGCGGTGTTCGCGAGTCTGCGCGGCGTAACGAAGGACGTGCTCGATACGCTTACCCCGCGCGAAGCGAAGGTGCTGCGCATGCGCTTCGGTATCGAGATGAACACCGACCATACGCTGGAGGAAGTCGGCAAGCAGTTCGACGTCACGCGTGAGCGCATCCGGCAGATCGAAGCGAAAGCCCTGCGCAAGCTGCGGCACCCGTCGCGTTCGGAACGGCTGCGGAGCTTCCTCGACACGGAAGGCTGAAGCACGCACCGAAGGCTGAATTCAAGCCTATCGAAGCTCGAAAAAACCGCACGTGGAGCCTTGGCTCACGTGCGGTTTTTTATGAGGAACGCCCCGCGCTCACGGGTGTAAGCACGGGGTGTCTGGAATCACTCCCGCCGCAGGGGAACGGGAGAGTGACACGCCGAGTGTGTCACGAAGCCGCTGATTACGGCCGTAGGGAAATCCTGATCGCGCGAGCGAACGTGATGTTTATCAAGAACGCCTCGGGCGCACGCCTCAGAACCAGGTTTCGCCGTCCAACTCGGACTCATCGTCGCACGTCGACTGGCTTTTCTCGGAACTGCCGCTTTCGGTGGAGCCGTGCAGAACGATGATCTCCGAGGGGGCAAGCGCTCCTGGAGTGCCTTCGTATCGCCACACGTTCGATGGTCGTGGTGTCGTTTGGGCAGCGAGAAAACGCACCATCCGCTGGCCGCACGCAGTGCATGTGAATTCCTGGCGCTCGCCGGTGCCGGTCACCACTGACCCTGCGATGGACAAATGACCATGCGGTTCCACGCACGCCGCGGCGCGTTCGAGCGTGAAGCATGGCAAACAACGTCCGTCGGTCTGCTTGCGCTTGAGTGTTCCAAGTGCTTGCATCGTCGCATCTCCTAAGTGGGCTTACGCGCCGTGAAGCGGCGCAATTCGCATGTTCAGATGCTCGGGAGAGAGCCGCAATCAGTGCAATGGCTGCTGTAGAGCTTCCGCCCGCGCATGGAGCATGCGCAGACGAGGGGCGGGATGTCCCGAGGATTCGCAGAGACTGCGCGCCGCACGAATGAAGACGAGCAGATCTCGCAGGCGACTCGTCGGCGCTTGCGCAAAGCTTGGGTTGCGCTCGTAGATCCCGACGGCGTCGATCAGAGAGCGCACGAATGTGTCGAGGTCGTTCGACAACGCAGCTCGCGTCGCGCTGCGGATGAACGCGCGTACTACCGTGTCGACGTCCTGTCTCCGGTCGTCGACGCAGACCACCTCGTCCGGTTCAGGATGCGACGCGTGTGTCATGGTCGACGCTGCGCAGCTTCGTGAGCACTTCATTGGTGAGCAGTCCGTATTCCTCGATGAACCGGTCGCATTCGGCCGCTCGTTGCGCATTGCCTGCACGAAACGCGGCCTGCAGCTGATCTCGCCAGAATTCAAGTCGGTTGTTCGCAATGCCAAGCATCAGGTAAGTGGCGTTCATGACGGCAGCATGTAACTGGCAGGTTTTGACGAGGAAAAAATTGCGCAGCAGTGAGTGCCGCATTGTTGCAGCGACCATCGATATCCCGAGCGGCATTCCTGCCTGAGACAAAGTGAGGTGGTTCGGTGATCCCGTGACAAAAATCGCAAAGTTCCTCACAAACATGGCATTCGGTGCGCAACGTGGTTGATGCCGATCAAACGTATTCAACTTAGCAATCATGGCGCGAACTTGGCTCCGAACTGTGCGTGACTTCGAACAGTGGTGTACGCGCCGCATCGAACTTCCCCGATAGGCCTCATGGCCTTGTCAAAAAAAAGCCCGGCGCTACGCCGGGCCAATGTGAGGATGTCGCTCCCGGGGGGCGAGGGCGACGCGGGAAGTATCGCAGCCAGCAGTTCGACACAAGCTGGAAAAATTTAACGTAGATCAAAAAATTGGCCTCTTCGCGCTGCGCTGCGGCATGGGTTTGTATTGATCCAGATCAATAAATGAGCCAAAGCCGTGTCATAATGCACACACGTCTTTTCTCAACGTTTTCCATACGTTGGGCGCTGTTCTTGCAGTACCGCAGCGTGGGTCCCGAACCCCGATTACGGAATTACCCTGAGGAGGGAATAGACGATGGTTGGAGGGCGTCGCGGTGGCTGCTAGTGACCGGACCAAAAAGACCAGCGCTCGTGCCGCGGCCGAAATCTGGACCGGGACAGCCCAGCTGCTTTCGTTGCTGAACGGGGTAGCGCAAAGCACGGTCGAAGAGTTCGCGGCAGCCGCATCAACGATCGAACTGCCGCCCAGAGCAGAGATTTACCCGTCGGGTGCCCGCTGTACCGGCTTTCATGTGGTCCTCTCGGGTCGAGTCAAGCTCAGTCTGCCCGTCTCGGAATCCGCGCACAAAGTCATCGCGCTGCTTGGTCCGGGCACCTGGTTCGGAGAGGGTGCGCTCTTCCTGCGCGAGCGGCACGCACTATCCGCATCAACGATCCAGCGCAGCGCATTGGCACACATTCCTGCCGCGACGGTCCTGCGCTGTTTGAACGAGGACGACAGCTTCGCTCTGAAGATGTTGACGGAGACGTCTCGCCGGCTGCGCAGAACGATGCTGGATTGCGCCGCGGCATCGTCTCCCGCCCGACGACGCGTGATCGGCTTCCTGCTCGATGAGCTTGCCTCAGCCAAGGCGAGCAGCGCCAGTGCCGAGATCCTGCTCCCGGCCGTGAAGCGCGTCATCGCTTCGCGCCTGAGTATCTCCGGCGAGCACCTGTCCCGGGTGTTTCGGGAGCTGACTCGCGCCCGCCTGATCAGGGTAGATGGTCCCCATGTTTTCGTGCGCAGTGTGAGCCGTCTGCGGGACGCGTACTCGAACTCGAGCCGATGACGAGGCGGCACAGTCAGTTCTATCCGCCAGCAAACGCATCGAGGCTACATTGGCACGATCGATGTTCATCAGCGGGAAGCACCCCCGGCACCTGTCGCCGGCCAAGTGGTATTTCGGCGTGACCTGCAAGTCGTGCGGCAAGCAGGTTGCGATACTCGAGGACACCGAAAAAGGCCGGCGTGCTTTCGACACCGGCGAGACACTGGTCCGAACCGTTTGCCCCCACTGTGGAGCCGACGCGGAGACCTACAGATCAGATGAGGTGCGGTCCTTCCAGCCGTTGATCGGCAGGCTAGCCGTTCGGATGCGTCACACGCCTGGCGTTGCGCATCCGCGCGAAGAGCATCCGCGGCGCAGGCCGTCACTGCCTGACCGTCAGGTCCTTCGCGCGCAGGCGGTGAAGTTTCTGCAGCAGCAGCTCGACGTTATCCCATGCGAGCGCTACCACGAGAACGAACAGGCTCAGCGAGCCCGCTACGAAGACGACCAGGAGAATGGCGTAAACCAGATCCATCGGCGCAGTGTTTTCAGCGCGGCGGCTGCAGCAACGCGTCGAGATAGGTTTCAGCAGCAAGCATCGTCTTGAAAGTGACTGGTTCCTCACCGCTCACGAGCTCGTAGTTGCCGCTATCCGAGCGTCGCCCGATGCGCCAGCTCTGGCCAACAGCCGACACAAACCAGCCGTTTGTTTCCCTGTCGGCAGAGAACTGGGCTGCATCGTTGAGTGATATGTGCTTCTGACGGCGTCGCCTTGCGGGCAGGCGACGGGTCCAGTCAAACGCGGCCGCTGAGCTATCCAATCTGTGTGTCCTCGGGGAGATTTGGAGTTCCGGAATTTATGCTTTCACGGTCCCCAAAAGTTGATGCACGTCAACAAAACTTAGGCCGCTGTGCGATAATCCGCGCCGCTCTTGCGTGCATCGTGCGTTTTCACACAGTCGAGGACGTGCAGAGTGGGGCACGTCTTCGATGTCCCGATGGGTTTTCTTTGCGTCCGGCTGGCGTATGCCGCGCGGGGTTCGCTCCATTCAGGTCAACAGGGGGACCAGATGGCTGCCGGATTGCGTTCTGTCGGGAAGGCGAAAGCAGCGACACATCACGGACTGGCCGGCACCGTCGCCGGCAGGGGGGCGTCCAGTCCAGCGCAGTTGCTTTCGGTTCTGAATGGGGTTGCCATGCGGACCGTCGAGCGACTCACCTCCGCTGCAACGACGATTCACCTCGGGCGGCGCGCCACGATCTACATGCTCGGAGAGGAGTGCACCGGGCTGCACGTCGTGCTGTCGGGCATGGTAGCGCTCAGCGTGCCGGTGACCGTCTCCGCGACGCGGGTCGTTGCGCTGCTCGGTCCTGCCGCATGGTTTGGTGAAAGCGCGCTGTTTCTTCGCGAGCCTCATGCCGTAGCAGCCGCGACCGTCGAGCCCACTACTCTGGCCCACATTCCTGCCGAGGTAGTAAGGGGTTGTTTGCGTGAGGATCATACGTTTGCGGCATGCATGCTGGCGGAAATCTCGCGCCGACTCCGCACGTCGCTGCTGGAGAGCACATCCAATTCATCGTCCGCCCGCCATCGGGTGTTACGCTTCCTGCTGGATGAGCTTGCGTCAACACCAGAGGCGAACGACCGCGTCACCGTCGAATTGCCTGCCGTAAAGCAGGTCATCGCATCACGCCTGAATATCGCGAGCGAAACGCTTTCGCGAGCGTTTCGAGAACTAAGCCGTGAGGGCCTCATCAGGGTGGACGGGCCGCGTATCGTCGTCTCGAGCGTGAATCGATTGCGGGTCGCGTATGCGGACTGCGAGCGAACATCCGGGCGAGGGCCGTAGGTCGCGTTGCCTCCGGCATTGTTTCGGGAAAAGCATGGCACGAACTATATTCATCTGCGCGAAGGCGCCTTCCCAGCTATCGCCGCGTACATCCTATTTCGGCGTGACCTGCAAATGTTGCGGCGTCAGGATCGTGCTGCTGGACGCGCTGGGCGTTCATAGTTTCGATGCCGGCGAGACGATGCTTCGGACCAAGTGCCCCGACTGCGGTGAGAAAGACGAAACATACGGATCGACCGACGTGCAGTGTTTCCAGCCTGGCCTCCGGAGCTGACCCAGCCGGCTGCAACACAGCGCTCATTGTTCATGACGGATATGAACAAGCGGCTCGAGCTAACGTCAGCTCGGCTGGGCGGAAGGCCAGGCGGGCTTCAATGCTAGAATTTTGGTGTTGCTTGGCGTAACTCCGTCTGCGTACCATCCACTTCGCCACGTTCGGCGGCCGGCTTGAACTAGCGGTTTTCCCTTTCGAACGGGTCTGTAGCTCAGTCGGTTAGAGCAGGGGACTCATAATCCCTTGGTCGAAGGTTCGAGTCCTTCCAGACCCACTCTTCGAAACAAGCAGTTGCGATGAGTTTTCACCGTCATCGCACTGCTCAAAGCCATCACTTGCTACCGTTTTGCTACCAAGCGAAGCCTCGAGGCGGCCGATTGCGTCGCGCGCCGAGCCCTTGAGCATGTGGCGGTAGATTTCAACTGTGACATTGATGTGACCTGCCCCCTTCAAGTGAAACCTATCCGAAGCTCGGAAGGCACATCATCAAGGAGTCAGTATATGACCCGCACCTGGCCGAGACGGGTCATCCGCGCCGTGCCCACATAACAATGGCGCGGTCTCTTCCGGCGGGTACGCGAACGGCTTGATAAAGTGGCTGCGGCAGTCACTGCCGTGACAATAGTTGCCGAAGCAAGTATCATTGCAAGCCATGGCTGCCTACGACCCCAAAACATACGATCTGCGGAACGGCGTGCCTTATCTGATGGCGCGCGTGCGCACCACCCTTTTCAACGCGGTCGACGCGGAGCTCCAGCGCTTCGAGCTGCGTGCGCTCGATTATCTCGTCCTCGCGGGGCTTGCCAACGCGATGGGCGACACCGCGTCGGCGATATGCACTTTCATCTCGCACGACCCCGGCGCAATGACGCGCAAGATCGATGCACTCGAAGAGAAAAGCCTGGTGCGGCGGGTTCGGAGTGTGGAAGACCGTCGTGCGATCAAGCTTGAGCTCACGCCCGAAGGCAAGGCCGTCTACTCGAAGGCGCTCATAGTCGTAGTGGGAGTTATCAACCGTTTCCTCGATGGCTTCACCAAGGCCGAGGTGCGCGGGCTCGAAAGCATGCTGAAGCGCATGCTCGAGAACGCCGATGCGTTCGAGGAAGCAACGGAGAAGGAAGCGAAGCGATGATCCGGCTCTCCATCCTTAGTGTCGGTGCCGCCCTGCTGGTGGCACTTCTCGCCGGTTGCGCCACCACCGGCGGCTTGCGTCCCTTTGCCAAAGGCACGGATCCCAATAGCCTCTCCGCAGCGCGCTCTCTCGGCGGCGTAACGCTCTCGGATGCTGCCTGGCCCACGAGCGACTGGTGGAAGCGCTACGACGACCCGCAACTCGACGTGCTCGTGCAGGAAGCACTCGCCGGCAGCCCAACGCTTCGTGCGGCGGACGCTCGCGTCCGCAAGGCACTCGCGGCGGCGGGCGTCGCGAATTCAGCGCGATACCCGCAGGTGAACGGTAACGCTGCGGTGCTGAGATTGCGGCTGCCGGAAAGCGGTACCAGCTCGGATCTCGGCGGTGAGTGGAACACGATCGGCGCGCTGAGCGCGAGTCTCACGTTCGATCTCGACCTCTGGGGACGTCACCGTTCGAACGCTGAAAGCGCGCTCGACGCAGCCCATGCAGCGCAGGTCGACGCCGCCGCCGCACGCATCGTGCTGTCTGCTGCGGTCGTTCACGCCTACGTCCAGCTGCAGCACGCCTACGATCAGCTCGACGTTCAGCAGGAGACGCTCACCGAGCGCACTCGCATTCGCGACGTGATCGCGCAGCGCGCACGAGAAGGCCTCGACTCGCAGATCGAACTGAAGCAATCGGAAACCGCGCTTCCCGAGAGTCGCGAACGCATCGCGGCGCTGGAAGAGACCATTGCCGTCACGCGCAACCAGCTTGCCGCGCTTCTTGGCAATGGGCCTGACCGCGGCCTGTCGATTGCCCGCCCGCACATGAGCGCAACCCGTGCCGTCGCGCTGCCGACGCAGATTCCTGCCGATCTCATCGGCCGTCGTCCCGACATGGTGGCGGCGCGCTGGAGCGTCGAAGCCGCTCGCAAGCAGATCGACGTCGCGAAAGCGGAGTTCTATCCGAACGTGAATCTGATTGGCCTCGTCGGCCTTCAGAGCATCGGACTGTCACACTTCTTCAGCGCCGGAAGCGTGCTCGCCGGTTACGGCCCCGCCGTAAGCCTGCCTATTTTCGAGGGCGGCCGGCTCCGCTCCGAGCTCGCGGGCCGTAACGCCGATTACGACATCGCCGTCGAGCAATACAACCAGGCGCTCGCCGACGCCCTTCGCGAAGTGGTCGACCAACTCGCAGCTTTCCGCTCGATCGACGTGCAGAAGAGCGAAGTCGAGCTGGGGCTTCGCACGGCCCAGCAGGCATACGACCTCGCAGCGCTGCGCTACCAGGAGGGGCTCGGGAACTACCTGCAGGTGCTGAGCGCGGAAGCACAGGTGCTCGAACAGAAGAGCCTCCGCGCCGACCTCACCGCCCGCGAGATCGACGTCAGCGTGAATCTCACGCGCGCGCTCGGCGGCGGCTTCAACGATACGCAGGGCGCGCCGATCGTCGGCGCAGCAAAGTGACTGGAACGAACATGAGTGAAGAACAGGCAACACCCGAACAAGCGGCGCCCGCGCAGGAAGCCGCGCCGCGAGTGAAGAACGGCAAGCGCCGCAAGCTTCTGCTCATGGTGGCGGGCGCGTTCGCCGCCGCGGGCATCGCCTATGGCGCCTATTGGGGCATCGTGCTGCGCTACAAGCAGTCGACTGACGACGCCTACGTGAGTGGGAACGTCGTGCAGATCACGCCTCAGATTACCGGCACGGTCATCTCGATCGAAGCGGACGACACCGATTTCGTGCCGGCCGGCAAGACGCTGGTCCAGCTCGACGTTGCCGATACGAAAGTCGCGCTCGAGCAGACCGAGAGCGAGCTCGCGAGAACGGTGCGGCAAGTACGCAACCTCTACGCAACGTCCGCGCAGCTTCAGGCGACCGTGCGGCAGCGCGAGGCGGATGTGACACGCGCGCTCGACGACGTGCGTCGTCGGGAGCGGCTTACCGGATCGGGCGCTGTGTCGACCGAAGAGCTCCAACATGCGAGGGAAGCACTGAAAGCTGCCGAAGCGGCGCTTGGTGCTGCCCGTCAGCAGCTCACGGCCCAGCAGGCGCTCGTCGATCGGACCACGATCCAGAATCACCCGGACGTCAAGAATGCTTCGGCGCGCGTGCACGAAGCGTATCTCGCGTACGCGCGCACGGCGCTGCCGGCGCCGGTGTCCGGCTACGTTGCGAAACGCAGCGTTCAGCTCGGCCAGCGTGTCAATCCCGGCACGCCGTTGATGGCGGTCGTGCCGCTCGATCAGGTCTGGATCGACGCGAATTTCAAAGAGAGCCAGCTACGCGACATGCGCGTCGGTCAGCCGGCGACGCTCACCGCTGACCTCTATGGCGGGAAGGTGAAATACCATGGCA
>Ga0111538_10008855_pt1 | contig 13475 bp, 11 predicted proteins | sample SoiMethybrSBSTD1_FD_79669 | JGI IMG/M metagenome (GOLD analysis project Ga0111538, IMG submission 79669) | Bulk soil microbial communities from a Populus tree surrounding site in Tennessee, USA - Soil MetaG P. TD hybrid SBSTD1 (version 2)... | ecosystem: Environmental > Terrestrial > Soil >...
CCCGAACAGCGTCAGGAGCATCAGCAGAAATCTTCGGATCATGTAGGCGCCCACGACGGCCTTCCTCTACGCCGATACCGAAATCCGAGGCGCCTGCGTCGCCGGCCCATTCAGGTGGCTGGCCTCGTCCCGTGGCCGCGCGCTATTTGTCGAGCCACACGTCCTCGAAGCGCCAGTTGTTGTAAATGCTGTTGGCGTGCTGCACGAACCCCTTGAGATGGGGATGCCAGCAGGTCGCCGCGCGATCGTGATAGATGATCGGCCGCGCCAGCTCCTCCGCAAGGACGCGCTCGACCTCCCAGACCAGCTTCTTGCGCTTCTCAAGGTCGCTCTCGCGCGACTGGGCGTCGATCAGCTTGTCCACCTCGGGGTTGCAATACTGCGTGTAGTTGCGCTCCGACTTGCAGGTGTAGTTCTCGACCAGGTTGACGTCGGGATCATCCACGGCGATGCCCGTCAGGTTCATGCCGACCGTGTAGTCCTTGCGCGCGACCTTGGCGTGCCAGAGCGATGTTTCCACCACCTCGAGCTCGCCCTCGATGAAGATGCGCTTGAGCTGGTCGATCAGGATGACGGATGGATCGCGGTAGATGGCGATGTTGCGCGTCGAGATCTTGATCTTGAGGGGCTTGGACTCGCTGTAGCCCAGGCTCTCCATGATCTTGCGCGCCTTGGCCACGTTGGCTTCGACGTCCGGGCTGTAGCCCGGCAACTTGTTGAGGACCTCCGGCGGCATGCCCCAGTTGCCTTCGGGCAGCGGCAGCATGTTGCCGCCGATATCGCCCTTGCCCTCGGTCAGGATGTCGATGAACGCCTTGCGGTCGATGGCGAGCGCCATCGCCTCGCGCAGCTTGGGATCGTTGAATGGCGCCACCTCGCGGTTGACGATGAGGTTGCGCGGCACGTACTGGGGCTTGACCTCGCAGATCGCCTTGGGCGCCTGGGACTTCATGTCCTTGAGCAGCGGGATGGTGATGTCCTGCGAGAAGGTCATGTCGAACTCGCCGGAGACGAAGGCGAGGATCCGGGTCGAACGGTTGGTGATGATGTTCCACTCGATGGCATCGACGTAGGGCCGGCCCTGTTTCCAGTAGTCGGGGTTGCGCACTACCTTGATGAATTCGTTGCCGCGGAACTCAGCGAACTTGAAGGGGCCGGTGCCGATCGGCTTTACGCGCATGTCCCGGGTGGAGACGTGGCAGGGATAGACCGGCGTGTAGCCGGAGGCGAGGAGCGCCAGGAGCGCCGGTTGCGGGGCGCTCAGCTTGAAGGTCGTCTCGAAGTCTCCGTCGACTGCCACCTCCTTGACGTTGCGGTACCACACCCCGCGCGGGTTCTTGCGGAACTTGTCGGGGTCGTTGCCGGTCAACCGGTTCCAGGTGCACTGGACGTCCTTGGCCGTGAAGGGCTTGCCGTCATGCCACTTGACGCCCTGGCGCAGCTTGAATTTGAGCTCGGTCTTGTCCGCGTTCCACGACCAGCTCTCGGCGAGGTCGGGTACGATCGTCTCCATGCTGTTGACAGGCTTGGTCTGGTCGTAGAGGACAAGGTTGTTGAAGATGGCCATAAACGGCATGTTCGTGGAGACCGTGGCCTCCTCGTGAATCGACGCGCTCGGAGGGTTGTCGCGGTGGTAGATGCGGAGCGTGCCGCCCTGCTTCTGCGCCAAAACCGGCGTGGCTGTAGAAATCACGGCAGCCAAACATGAAGCCGCTGCCAAGACGAGCTTGTTTCGCATCCATTCCTCCCCGGTCGCCGTTCTTGCGGCGCCTCGGCCGACGGGCGGCCTTGTCGTTCTCGACGCCACGCTAGACGGGGGTTCCCGGGAGAGCAAGCCCCGGCGTGGAAGCGCGGGCAAAAAACGCTGGCGTTGGTTGTCACAGTAGATGCAACGCCCAGATGCAAGGAGAATGCGTGCGCCGAGAGGCGCGCATCGCTCGGAGGCAGGTGGCCATGGCTGGCCCGGAGACGATCGAGACGGGCCATGCGCCCATCAAGGCCTGGATCGGGGGGGTGCCCGTGGAGGACGCGGCGCGGCGCCAGCTCTTCAACGTGGCATCCCTGCCGTTCGTGCATGCGCACGTCGCCGTCATGCCCGATGTGCACTTCGGCAAGGGTGCCACCGTCGGCTCGGTGATCGCGACGAAGGCGGCGATCGTTCCAGCCGCCGTCGGCGTCGACATCGGCTGCGGGATGATGGCCGTGCGCACGACGCTCACCGCCGGCGACCTGCCCGACACCCTGGCCAAGCTTCGGCTTGGCATCGAGGCGGCAGTGCCGCACGGCGGCATCGGGCTGAAAGGCGGCTGGAAGGACGGCGTGCCGAATGCCGTCGGCCGCCTCTTCGCCGAGAGTGGCCTGGCCGACGGACTGAAGGAGCTCGAGGAGAAGCACCCGGCGCTGCGCGATGCCCAGAGCGTGACGCACCTGGGCTCGCTCGGCGGCGGCAATCATTTCATCGAGATCTGCCTCGACGAGGAGCAGCGCGTCTGGGCCATGCTGCACTCCGGCAGCCGCGGCATCGGCAACCGCATCGGCACGGTGTTCATCGCCGGGGCGCGCGAGGCGCTGGACCGGCGCCAGCTTGCGCGACCGCTTCCCGACCGCGATCTGGCCTGGCTCGAGGAAGGCGAGGCCGAGTTCGATGATTACGTCGCGGCAGTGGCGTGGGCGCAGGAGTTTGCCCGCCGCAATCGCGAGGTGATGATGGCGGCCGTGCTGCGTGTCATGCGCGAACAGCTTCCACCCTTCCAGATGCAGAAGCAGGCCATCAACTGCCACCACAACTACGTGGAGCGGGAGACGCACTTCGGTGCGTCCGTGTGGGTCACGCGCAAGGGGGCGGTGCGCGCGAGAGCCGGCGACCTCGGCATCATTCCGGGCTCTATGGGGGCGAAATCCTACATCGTGCGCGGCAAGGGCAACGCGGAGAGCTTCTGCTCGTGCGCGCACGGCGCGGGGCGGCGCATGTCGCGGGGGGAGGCCAAGCGCCGCTTCACGCTCGCCGACCATGCTGCCGCGACGGCGGCCGTCGAGTGCCGCAAGGATGCCGGCGTCATCGACGAGACGCCGATGGCCTACAAGGACATCGACGCCGTGATGGCCGCCCAGACCGATCTCGTGGATATCGTGCACACGCTGCGGCAGGTGGTGTGCGTGAAGGGGTGAGCGCATCGCGCCTCGCCTTCACGGGCGGGCGATGCGCTGCTGGAACCAGGCCGCCGTCCGCTCCAGTTCGCGGTCATCCCGGCGCTTGTCGCCGGGATCCACCTCTCAACATGCGCTGGCGCTGTCGGATGGATGGATCCCGGGCACAAGGCCCGGGATGACTCCGGTGGAAGAGGCTCTCACGCAATAGCGAGCCTTGCCGATGGCGCGGTACAGGTGCCGTGCGTGGGTGCTTCCCACATGCGGGCGGCCGACGTAGCTTTTGCCCTGACCCACGAACGAGGCTACCCACCCCATGAACCGCATCACCGGCCGCTCCGCCTTCCTCGCCCTGCTGAAGGACGAGGGCATTACGCACCTCTTCGGCAATCCCGGCACGACCGAGCTCCCGATCATGCATGCGCTGAAGGAGCACCCGGACCTCACCTACGTGATGGCCATGCAGGAGTCGCTGGTGGTGGCGATGGCGGACGGCTTCTCGCGCGCCAGCGGCAAGCTCGTCGCCTGCAACGTGCACGTGGCGCCGGGGCTCGGCAACGCCATGGGCTCGCTCTACAACGCCAAGTTCACGGGCACGCCGATGATCCTCACGGCCGGGCAGCAGGAGCAGGGTCACGGCCTGACGGAGCCGCTCCTCTACGACCCCCTGGTGCCGATCGCGCAACCGCTGGTGAAGTGGGCCGTGGAGGTGACGCGGCTGGAGGACCTGCCGCGCATCGTGCGCCGCGCGGCGAAGGTCGCGATGACGCCGCCGACGGGCCCGGTGTTCATCTCGCTGCCGGGCGACATCCTCAACGCCGAGGCGGGCATCGAGCTCGGCGCCTCGACCCGGGTCGAGACGCGCACGCGGCCGTCGGACGCGGTGCTCGACGATCTGGCGAAGCGGCTGCTCAAGGCCGAGCGGCCCGTGATCATCGTCGGCGACGAGGTCGTCAAGAGCGATGCGCTGGAGGCGGCGGCCAAGTTCGCGGAGGCACTGGGCGCGCCCGTCTACCAGCAGAGCGTCGCCTACGGCGCTCACTTTCTTTCCGAGCATCCCTGCTTCGTCGGCGGGTTGTCGCGCGACCAGAAGCAGGTGCGCGGCGTGCTGTCCAAGTTCGACCTGCTGATCGCGCTGGGCTCGGACCCCGTGCGCATGTCCGTGTGGAGCGAGGTGGAGCCGCTGCCCGACAACATGCCCGTGGTGCACATCGGTCAGCTCGACTGGGACATGGGCAAGAACTTTGCCGCCGATATGGCCGTACGTGCCGACCTGCGCGAGACGCTGCTGGCGCTCACGCCGCTGCTGGGCAAGCTGGGTGGCGAGCACCGGGGCGCGAGGGTCAAGGGGGCGCTTGCGCAGCTTGCCAGGACCAACTGGAGCGCCACGCGGGCGGAGCTGGCCGCCCGCATCGAGGGGCGCAAGGGCACGAAGCCGATCGATCCCGACTGGCTATCCTTGCAGATCGCCAACACGCTGCCGCGCGACGCCGTCATGGTGAACGAGGGGCTCACCTCGTCGCGGCACCTGACGGACCTCGTGCCCTACCGAGACCGCTATGGCTTCCATGCGCTGGCCTCGGGCGGCATCGGCTGGAGCCTGCCGGCGTCGGTCGGCATCGCCATGGCGCAGGCGCCGCGTCCGGTGTGCTGCTTCTCGGGCGACGGCAGCGCCATGTACTCGATCCAGTCGCTATGGACAGCGGCGCACCACAAGCTGCCGATCACCTACGTGATCGCCAACAACGGCGGCTACCGCATCATCAAGCAGCGGCTCAAGTCGTTCCACGGCAACGACCACTTCATCGGCATGGACTTTGCGGAGCCCAAGGTCGACTTCACCGCGCTCGCCAAGTCGATGGGTATGCCGGCCGAGCACATCACCGAGCCCGATGCGCTGGGGCCGGCGCTGCGCCGGTCTTTCTCGACGCCGGGGCCTAAGCTGCTCGACGTGGTGGTGGACGGGAAGGTGTGACGCGTAGGGTGCAAAAGCGCAGCGCATTGCACCGATTTGGCGCGAGGCTCGGCGCAATGCGGCTTCGCCTTTTGCGCCCTACGGCCATCAGCCGTTGCGCGCGAGATAGTGCATGCCCGCGACGTGGCAAAGGCTGACGCGCACCTCGATGGGCCTGTCGTCGAGCCCGAAGGCAATGCGGTCGATGCGCAGCAGAGGCGTGCCGGGGGCGATGCCCAGCTCGGCGGCCGTCTCGGCATCGGCGGCGACGGCAGAGAGACGATCGTCCGTGCGCATTACCAGGACGCCGTGAGTCTTCTGGAACCAGTCGTAGAGCGTGTTGGGAATTTCGGCCGCGGTTGCGAGGCCGGGAAACAGCGCCTCCGGTAGAGCGATCGACTCGGTGATGAAGGGGACGCCGTGATGCGTGCGGATGCGCGTGATGCGCACCACCCGCGCGCCGGTGGGCAGCGCGAGGGCGTGCCGCTCCGTCTCGTCGGCAATGCCGCCGGCGCGATGCGTGTTCCGGCTGTCGGGGATCACGGCGGCGCCGGAGGCATCGAACAGGTTGAAAAAACGGAAGAGCTCGTGTGCGGGCGTGCGCTCGACAACGAACGTGCCCCGGCCCTGCTGGCGCACGACAAGGCCCTCGGAGGCCAGTTCGTTGATGGCCTTGCGCGCCGTGCCCTGGCTGACGCCGAACTCGGCGGCAATCTCGAACTCGTTGGGGATGAGCTGGCCGGGCTTCCACGCTCCCGAGCGGATGCGCTCCAGAAGTCGTTCGCGGACCTGGGCGTAGAGGGGCAGGGACTCGTTGTCGTCGGGCAGGCTCATTCGGGCATCCGGTGTCGGGCGAAATCCCGTATAGATCGGCGGCGGTATCTTATATAAGATTGGGGCGAGCCGCATCCGCCGCCAAACCGGGATGTCGGACGAGGGATTAGGGGAAACAAGCGTGCCTACACCGCATTTTCTGGTTCACAGCCCGAAAGACAACGTTGGCGTGGTCGTGGTCGAGGGGCTTCGCGCCGGCACCGACATGCTCGGCGTGATCACCGAGATCGACAAGACGATGAGGCTCAAGGCCAGGGAGGACATCCCGATCGGCCACAAGGTGGCGCTCAAGCCGCTGAAGAAGGGCGACACCGTCATCAAGTACGGCGAGGACATCGGCAAGGTGGTCGCCGACACGAGCGTCGGCCAGCACGTCCACACCCAGAACCTCAAGACCAAGCGCTGGTGAGGCGACAGCCATGACAAGCAAGACCAACGGCAAGCGCAACAGGCCGCGCGGCAACCTGAGCTTCCACGGCTGGCGGCGCGAGAACGGCCGCGTGGGAGTGCGCAACCACGTGCTGATCCTGCCGCTCGACGATCTGTCGAACTCGGCGTGCGAGGCGGTGGCCAACAACATCAAGGGCACGCTGGCGATCCCGCACGCCTACGGCCGGCTGCAGTTCGGCGCCGACCTCGATCTGCACTTCCGCACGCTGATCGGCACGGGCTCCAACCCCAACGTCGCCGCCGTCGTCGTCATCGGCATCGAGGACGGCTGGACGGGACGGGTGGTGGACGGCATCGCCAAGACCGGCAAGCCGGTGGTCGGCTTCGGCATCGAGGGTCACGGCGACATCGCCACCATCGCCAAGGCATCCTACAAGGCCAAGGAATTCGTGCAGTGGGCCTCCGAGCTCGAACGCGAGGAATGCGCCATCGATGAGCTGTGGGTGTCGACCAAGTGCGGCGAGAGCGACACCACGACGGGGCTCTCCTCCTGCCCGACCGTCGGCAACATGTACGACAAGCTGATCCCCAAGGGCGTCACCGGCGTGTTCGGCGAGACCTCGGAGATCACCGGCGCCGAGCACATCGCCAAGCAGCGCGCCATCAACGCCAAGATCGGCGAGAAGTGGATGAAGGTGTTCCAGGCCTACCAGGACGAGGTGATCGAGGCGCACAAGGTCGACGATCTCTCCGACAGCCAGCCGACCAAGGGCAACATCGCCGGCGGCCTGACCACCATCGAGGAAAAGGCGCTGGGCAATCTCGAGAAGATCGGCCGCAAGTGCAGGTTCATCGAGGTGCTGGAGCCTGCCGAGACGCCGACCTCGGGGCCGGGGCTCTACTACATGGACACCTCCTCGGCGGCGGCCGAGTGCGTCACGCTGATGGCGGCGGGGGGCTACGTCGTGCACACCTTCCCGACCGGTCAGGGCAACGTGATCGGCAATCCGATCGTGCCAGTGATCAAGATCTCGGGCAATCCGAAGACGGTGCGTACCATGGGCGAGCACATCGACCTCGACGTCACGGGCATTCTGCGCCGGGAGATGACGCTCGACACTGCGGGAGACGCGCTGATCGACATGATCATCCGCACCGCCAACGGCCGTCTCACGGCAGCAGAGGCGTTGGGTCATCGCGAGTTCTCGCTGACGAAGCTCTACCGGAGCGCGTAGGCTGTCATTTCCGGAGTTTCGCGCCAGCCCTCGGGCTTGTCCCGAGGGCCAGCGAAAACATCTGGGACCCAGGGGGCACTGAAGCCAACCCCGCCCTGAGCCTGTCGAAGGGCGGATGAGAGGCACCGCTGGTGGCCTTGTGGTTCGACAGGCTCACCACGAGGGGCACAGGCTCGGTCCTGGGTCCCGGCTCTGCGCGCTTCGTGCTCCGGCCGGGATGACAGTTGGGGGCACGTCATGAAGATTACCCGCATCCGCGAAGCGACGGCGCCGATCGCGTCGGAAATCCGCAACGCCTTCATCACCTTCTCGACCATGACCATCAGCCTGGTGGCGGTCGAGACGGACGTGGTGCGCGAAGGCAGGCCGGTGATCGGCTACGGCTTCTCCTCCAACGGCCGCTACGCGCAAGGCGGCATCCTGCGCGACCGGTTCATCCCGCGCATCATGGGTGCGGACGCGGGGAGCCTCATCGACAAAGCCAGCGGCAACCTCGATCCCCTGGCCGTGTGGGCGGTCTTCATGGCGAACGAGAAGCCGGGCGGGCACGGCGATCGCGCGCATGCGGCCGGTGCGCTCGACATGGCGCTATGGGATGCGGTCGCCAAGATCGCGGAGAAGCCGCTGTGGAAGCTGCTGTCCGGGCGCTACAACGGCGGGGCGTTCGACGAGACGGTGCTCGTCTATCCGGGCGGGGGCTACTACTACCCCGGCAAGGAGCTGGAAGGCCTGCGCGCGGAGATGCGCGGCTACCAGGAGCAGGGCTACAAGGTGGTCAAGATGAAGATCGGCGGCGCCGATCTTGCGACCGACCTCAAGCGCATCGAGGCGGTGATCGAGACCGTGGGCAAGGGCGAGAACGTGGCCGTCGATGCTAACGGCCGGTTCGATCTCGCCACGGCGCTGGCCTACGGCAGGGCCATGCAGGGCTACGGCCTCTTCTGGTTCGAGGAGGCCGGCGACCCGCTCGACTACCAGCTCAACGCCGTGCTCGCCGAGCATTACCGCGGCGCCCTGGCCACCGGCGAGAACCTGTTCTCGGCCATCGACGGCCGCAACCTGCTGCGTTACGGCGGCATGAGGCCCGACCGCGACTGGGTGCAGATCGACCCGGCGCTGGCCTATGGCCTCACCGAGTACCTGCGCTTCCTGGACGTGGCCAAGCAGATGGGCTGGTCGCGGCGGCGGCTCATCCCGCATGGGGGACACCAGCTGGCGCTCAATATCGCGGCGGGGTTGCAACTCGGTGGCTCGGAGAGCTACCCCGGAGTGTTCCAGCCCTACGGCGGCTTCGCCGACAGCATCCCGATCGTCGAGGGCTATGTGCGTCCGCACGAGACGCCGGGCGTCGGCGTCGAGTTGAAGCCCAAGATGTTTGCCGAGATGCGCAAGCACCTGGGCTTTGCCTGACGTAAGCGGCACTCTCCAAAACAGCATTGCGCGGAGTTGGCGCGCAGGCCGGATAAATGCTGAATCGGCATATTAATTGCTTGCGCTTCCCCTTGGTATTTCTGGAGTAGACCTTGATTTCATGCCCCCGAGCTGCCGTAATCATACAATACGTATGATTATTCTCGTGGGAGTCTCACACAGTGTTCAATTGGTTTCGTGGCGGCCAGCGCGTGCTTGCGATCGGCTCCATCCATCTCGATACCATCGCCTTCAGCCGCTCTCCAGATACCCAGGAAGATGTCACCCTCATCGGCAACATCATCCACTCCGTGGGCGGCAGCGCCTACAACATCGCCGCCAACCTTGCGAGCCGGCATGGCCGGGCATCGGCGCTGCGCGATGTCGCCGTCTACACCATCCTGCCGCAGCATTCGGTTCTGACCGAGATCATCAAGTACAAGATCGACGCGGCCGGCATCGATTCCCGCTTCGTCAGGCTCTATCGAGACTTCAACAATCGGCGCGTGCGCGGCGGCGGCTACGTCGGCATCCTCGACGACCAGCGCCTCATCCGGCAGGCCGTGGTGGACGCGGCCATGCACGATGCCAACATCTTCCAGGACCGCAGCGAGCGCGCGTACCTGGAGGCGGCCATCGACTGGGCGGATATGCTCGTGCTCGATGCCGACCTTTCGGTGTCGACCGTCAATCACGTCTGCGAGCATGCTCACCACCACGGCAAGCCGCTGTTCATGAGCATCGGCTCGCCGCAGGCAGGGTTGCGCGGCTGGATTCACGGCCACGAGGAGAACATCGCGACCTGCCTGAGCGGGCGGCTCGGCGTCCTGAGCACCATCCTCGAGGAGCAGGGGCTTGCGCAAAGCGAGATCGGTGCCCTGCGCGCGTTTGTGGAGGAGGGCAAGGCCGCGAACGGCTTCGACGTCAACGCGATCTGCAGGCTCCTGCGCGCGAAGAGTATCGTCACGAGCAACGTGCGCCAGTCGCGTGGCTTCGTTCTGCTGTCCGGTGGCGATCCGCCCTGCAGCTGGTTCCTGACGACGCCGGAGGAGGTGCGTGCCCGTGTTCAGCACGGCAACTCCGCAGGCGTCATCGATGGCGCCCTTGCGGGCTTCATCAGCTCCTACGCGCACCTCGCCGCGAAGAAGAAGATCGCGGCAACCGCTGTCGTCCGGGAGGAAACGAGGAAGCTCTTCAGCACGCATATCATCGACCAGGTCGAGCATGCATCCCAGTCCGAAGGCGCCACGCCAGGCTCGGTGATCTCGTTTGAAGAGCAGCCGCGCGAGCAGGGCCGGCTCGCCAAGCTGTGGCGACTGACGAAGATCGCCTTCGATGTGCTCCCGGTGTTCCGCTACCTGCTGTCCATCGCCGCGCTGATCGTCGCCTTGTGGCTGGTCGAGACGTCGATCAGCGTTCTCGAGTACTTCGGCTATCGAATCCAGCTGCCGGATACGCCCTGGGTGCGCATGCTGCTGCGCCGCTGACCGGCGGCGCCGACCGGTCGCCGCCCGTCAGATCGCGTGCTTGGGCCGTGAGGCGATCCAGCGCGCGAGTTCGGGGTCGTCGAAGACGTAGGCCGTGTTGCCGTCGATACGCGTGACGACGTTGAGCCGCACGAGCCGGCGGAGCGCCGTCTGCGTCTGGGCGATGGTGGGCGGCGGCGGATTCGTCAGGCGGCCGATCTCGGCGCGGTTGGCCTCGCCGAACGGCGTCTGGGTCCCGCGCGCCAGCGTGTGGGCGAGCGCCCGCTGCAGCGGATTGAGCGAGAGCCAGAGGCGGTCGTAGCCGAGGTTGGCGGCAAGGCCGATGCGCAGCCGCTCCAGCGCCGTCTTGATGTCGCGCTTGCTCTCCGGCAGCAGCAGCTCGAGCAGCTTGCGGAAGAAGAAGGGGTTGCCGTGCAGGTCCTCGAAGGCGGCGAGGGCGGCTGCGGTGTCCAGCCGCTCGCCGGTGGCGCGGTGGAAGGCGGCAAGCAGATGCTCGACGAACGGGCGGCCGAGAGGCTCCAGCTCGATGGAGGTGGCGAAGTGGAAGAACGGCGCCTGCCGGTCGGAGAACATGGCGGCCAGCGCATCGCGGTTGGATCCCGTGAACACGGCGGCGAGGCCGTCGCGGCGTTTGTCGAGGCTGGTGCGCAGCGCGGCCACCAGCGGGCGGTTGCCAGGCTCGGTCGCCAGCTCCTGCACCTCGTCCAGCATGAGGACCGTCGGCTTGGCCTTGCGGGCAAGCTTGCCGAGCAGCTCGTCGATGAGCAGCAGGACGTCGCTAGCCGGTGTGCCCTTGAGGCTCGTGAGATCGATCTCGGCGCCGGCCTCTCCGAGGCCCGGCAGCTTGGCGCCGAGCCTGATGCGGGGCCCAAATCCCTCGGCGAGCCGCTGCAACTGGCCAGCGAGGCCGCGCTTCTTCAGGCCTTCGTGCAGGGCGGCAAGCAGGGTGGCGGCGGGGGAGAGCGGCGACTGCCAGAAGCTGGCGTAGACCACGCGATGGCCGGCCTTCTCGGCGAGCGGTCCCAGGTCGCGCAGCAGGAACTCCGTCTTGCCGATGCGGCGCGGGCCGAACAGGACCAGGGCGTTGGCGAGCCGCTTCTCGATCAGCGCAAAGGTGCGCTTGGCAAGCTCGGTGCGGGGATAATGCCAGGGGTCGGGGGCTGACATCGATAGCCACATTTAGCGGGTGATAGCTATATAGCCATGCCTGGCTATGTCTGGCTATGGCCTTGTGCCTGCCGCGCCCGCTCTTCTCCAAGCCCGCACCCGTGTGCGACAGTCCGGCAGGTTGGGATAGGCTCGGTTGTCAGCAGCAGAACATCATCATCAGGCAGGTGGGACGACATGCGGATTGCGGTGATCGGCGCCGGCGGGGTCGGCGGCGCGTTCGGGGCCGCCCTGGCGAAGGCCGGGGCAGACGTGACGTTTGTTGCGCGCGGCGCCCATCTGGCGGCGATGCGCAAGGACGGGCTGAGGGTGCTGGGACCCCGGGGGGACGTGCATCTCACCCCCACCCAGGCCACCGACGATCCGGCCGGCATCGGCCCAGTCGACGTCGTGCTGTTCTGCGTCAAGCTTTGGGATGTGGAGAGCGCCGGCGCCGTCATCCGCCCGCTCGTTGGGTCCGGCACCGCAGTCATTCCCCTGCAGAACGGCATCGACGCGAGCGAGCGTCTGATCCCGATCCTCGGTGGGGAGGCCGTGATGGGCGGCGTCGCGCAAATCAGCGCTACAATCGCCGAGCCGGGCGTCATCCGCCAGACCGGAACCTTCATGCGCCTGGTGTTCGGCGAACTCGACGGCCGTCCGAGCGAGCGGGGCGCCGCCTTCCACGCGCTGTGCCAGAAGGCTGGCTTCGACTCGGTGAACAGCACCGCCATCCTGACGGCGCTGTGGGAGAAGTTCGTGCTGCTGGCCACCAACAGCTCGGTGGTGGCGCTGACCCGCCTGCCGTTCGGCAAGCTGCGCGACGACCCGGCGGTGTTCGCCCTGTTCGAGAAGGCGGTGGCCGAGGTGGCGGCCGTGGGCCGCGCCCGCGGCGTTGCGCTCCCGGCCGACCTGGAGGCGCGCTGCCTGCAGAGCACGCGCACCTTCCCGCCGGAGATGATGCCCTCGATGGCGGTCGACCTGCTGCGCGGCAACAGGCTGGAGCTGCCGTGGCTCGCCGGCAAGGTGGTGGCGCTCGGCCGCGAGCTACGCGTCCCGACGCCGACGTTCGACGTGATGTACGCCGCGCTGAAACCTTACGCCAACGGCACGCCGTCCTGAGGTGCAAGCGCCTTCGCGGGGCAAATCTGCGCTCAGACAAGCGCGCAGGGCTCTAGCGTCCCGGGGCAGTGCCGGCTTCACGCCCCCGTGCTGCCGGCGGCAGGGGAATGACGCGCCGGCGAGAACGACGTCGGGCGCATGATCTTGTTGTCCTGTACCAGCACCATGCCTTCGGTGAGGGCCAGGAACTCGCCCCAGGCAGGGTCCGTGTCTCGCGCCGCGCGCTTGCGCTCCATGTCGGCAAGGCTGTCGTAGCGCCACAGGTGCACGACCTGGTTGAGCGGACCGATATGGCTCACGTAGTAGCCAATGAGCTCGAGGCCGTGCCGCCGCATCACCGGCAGCCCGTGCCCCTCGAAAAGCTCCACGTACTTCGGCAGCTTGCGGGGGATCAGCGTGTAGGTCCGGACATCGACGATCACTTGGACGGCTCCTGCGCGTGGAAACTGGCAGCGTGGAAGCCGCGTCTCAGCCCTTCACCTGTGCATCTTTCACCATGCCGCGCTCGTTCATGACGCCGGTGATTTCGTCGAGGACGGCGGGGTCGTCGATCGTCGCCGGCATCTTCCAGGTCGCGCCGTCGGCGATCTGGCGCATGGTGCCGCGCAGGATCTTGCCGGAACGCGTCTTGGGCAGGCGCTTCACCGTCATGACCGTCTTGAAGGCGGCGACCGGGCCGATCTCCTCGCGCACCAGCTTCACGACCTCGCTCTCGATCTCGGCGGGGAGCCGGTTGACGCCGGCGTTGAG
>Ga0111538_10008856_pt1 | contig 13473 bp, 11 predicted proteins | sample SoiMethybrSBSTD1_FD_79669 | JGI IMG/M metagenome (GOLD analysis project Ga0111538, IMG submission 79669) | Bulk soil microbial communities from a Populus tree surrounding site in Tennessee, USA - Soil MetaG P. TD hybrid SBSTD1 (version 2)... | ecosystem: Environmental > Terrestrial > Soil >...
GCCACGCTGATGCGGCACCGGTCACTGCGCCTGGCTCGGGTCGGACAGGATCGAGCTCGAACCCGTGCCGGTAGGCGACCACGCTCTTCGTTCCCACCGCCCCGGCCTCCAGCCGGCCGTGAAGCCGGTCGAGGAATGCCTTGGCGAACCCGTCCGCGCTCGCCCCGACAGCGACCTCCTCGGCCACCGACTCGAGGCGAACGATCTCCCGCGCGTGACCGCCGGAGAATGCGGCCATGCCCGGCAGGTCGAGCAGATCGCCCGTGGCGAAGCCCGTATCGACCAGGTAATGGGAGACACCCGAGGATCCAAGGAGGCGACGATTCGTCTCCTCGGGCCCGAGCTCAGTACGGCGCGCGAGGTACTCTTCGGGCGACGCGTGCGGTGGGAGCCCCAGCACCGGGGCGCACCAGCGCAGGATCGCAAACCCCAGTTGCGAGTCGAACGAGGTCGTCCCCGCGGCGATCGCCCGATCCGACTCCGTGATGGACCGCTCGAACGCGACCCGGTTCAGCGGTACGCGGAACGCGCCGTGGACGTGATGGTCGATCAGCGACAGCGCGTTGACGGCCTCCTCGAACGTGCGCGCATCCCGCTCGGGACCCTTCACGTCTCAGACCGACCAGGCGAAACGGAACCGCTCGACCAGGTCTTCGATCGACACACCTCGCGCGATGGCCACCTCGTGCCGCCGGACCGCCACGAGTGCCTCGAGCAGCGCTCCGCCAAGGATCTCACCGGCGACCTTCGAGTGCTCGAGCGCGTCGAGCATCGCCGCCTGGTCTGACTGCAGGCGGACGATTCCCGCCTGGGCGCGTTGTTCGTCTGACATCGCGCCCGGGTTGCTCGTCGTCTCGGCGGGCAGCGACACGCCTTCCTGTCGTCCCCTCCGCGCGAGGCCGACCAGCATGGTGTTGACGACGTACGGATTCGCCGACGGGTCGATACACTTCACCTCGACATTCGCTCCGCGAGGATTGCCGGCCGTGCCGGCGCACAGGCGAACGGCGGCCTCGCGGTTCTCGAGCCCCCAACACGCGAAGGCCCCCGACCAGTGGCCCGGCTGCAGGCGCAGGCCGGAGAGCATCGACGGCGCGAGCGCGCCGATCACCTCGGGAATCCACCGGACGAAGCCCCCGACGATCGCGGCCCCCCCGTCCGTGAGTCCGTGCGGACCCTGACCGCCCGAGAGCAGTGGCGCGCCAGCGTGCGCGAACGACAGGTGGACGTGCGCGCCGTTGCCGACGCCTGCGGCGAGCGAACGGGGAGAAAACGACAGCCGCAGTCCGTGGCGCCGAGCGGCCTGGCACAGGAGGATCCTCGCCAGGACGTTCCGGTCGGCCGCCTGCAACGGCGCCGCGGGCGCGACCGATAGCTCGATCTGACCGGATCCGTATTCGGCATGAAGCTGCTCGATCGACAGCCCAGCGTGGTCGAAGCCCCGGTGGACGTCATCCACGAAGGCGGCATGCTCGAGCAGCGGGGCGAGGCCATAGGCGGGACCGCCGTGCCCGGCAATGCGTCCGGTCGTGGCGTCGAAGGCGACGAACTCGATCTCCGTGGCCGCGAGAATCTCGAGCCCCTCGGCCTCGGCGGCCGCCTGCTGTCGACGTAACGTTCCCCGCGGGCAGAACGCGAGCGCTCGTCCGTCCTGATCGGTCAGCTCCGTCGGCGCCCACGCCGATCCGTCCGCGATCGACACGGCGGCGTCCAGATCTGCGCGCAGCCGCATGTCCCCGACGACACCGAAGTTCGGCGTGAACGCGATGCCGTCGTCGGCGCAGAAGATCACCCAGACCGGCGAGGCGCCGAGCCCGGGCGAATGGAAGACCGAGGCACGCTCGATCGGGACCTGCTTGGCGCGCAGCACGCCGGCGGAGTCCACGAACGTGCCGCGGAGAATTCGCGCGCCGGCCTTGCTGAGCCCACGCGTTCGTGCGTCGACGGCGGATGCGGACAGCGTGCCGAGATGCTCGCGCGTCGTCACCGCGGATCGAGCTCGGGTCGAATCAGTACGGGGCGTCACTGGGTTTGTCCTCCCCTTGGCCAGTCTCGCGATGTTGCGGCAAAGTCCGGGGCGGCAGCCGCCATCTGTCGATCCTACTCCGTCCGCGCCGCACTCGAGATCGCTTCGGCGCCGCCCTCACGGCCGGCGCCACGGCCCCCGACGTTACGCCTTCCGGGACGGAGGTGAAGCCTGGAGGGCGGCGGTGGCCGCCGACCTCAGCGGATCAGTACGGCGCCGGGGATGTTGCGCAGATTGGAGCGCGCCAGCTCCAGCATTCTCCCGACCCCTCCGCTCAGCACCACTTTGGTGGCCGCGAGGGCGAAGCCCGTGAGCTGGGCGCCGCTGATGTGCGGCGGGAGCGAGAGAGCGTTGGGGTCGGTGACGAGGTCCACGAGCGCCGGGCCGGGGTGGGCGAGCGCATCCTTCAGTCCCGCCCGGACGTCCGCCGGCTGCTCGATCCGGATCGCATGGATGCCGACCGCGTGGGCAATGGCCGCGTAGTCCACGGGGGCGACGTCGGTCCCGAAATCAGGAACGCCGGCGACGAGCATCTCCAGCTTGACCATGCCGAGCGAGGAGTTGTTGAAGGTGATGATCTTCACCGGAAGCCGGTGGAGCGCGACGGTGAGCAGCTCGCCGAGCAGCATCCCGAGACCACCATCGCCCGACATCGAGACGACCTGCCGTTTCGGGTACGCGAACTGCGCGCCGATCGCGTGCGGCAGCGCGTTGGCCATCGTGCCGTGCACGAACGAGCCGATGACGCGCCGCCGACCGTTCGGCGTGATGTAGCGCGCGGCCCACACGTTGCACATGCCGGTGTCGACGGTGAAGACGGCGTCGTCGGCGGCCAGCTCGTCGAGGAGGCTCGCCGCGTACTCAGGATGGAGGGGAACGTGCTGCTCGATATCACGGGTGTAGGCGTTGACCACGTGCTCGAGCGCGCGCGTGTGCTGGTGCAGCATGTCGTCGAGGAACGCACGGTCGGTCTTCTGCGCCACCAGCGGCAGCACGGCGCGCAGGGTGGCGGCGACGTCGCCGTGGACGGCGAGGTCGAGCGGCGTGCGCCGGCCGAGACGGGTGAGATCGTGATCGACCTGCACGGTGCGACGCTGGGGAAGGAACGCGTCGTAGGGAAAGTCGGTGCCGAGCAGGAGCAGCAGATCGGCCTGATGGGTCGCGTCATAGCAGGCTCCGTACCCCAGCAGGCCGCTCATGCCGACGTCGTAGGGGTTGTCGTACTGGATCCACTCCTTCCCGCGCAGCGAGTGTCCGACGGGGCTGTGCAGCTTCCCCGCCAGCGCCATCACGGCGTCGTGGGCTCCCTGGACGCCCGCGCCGCAGCAGAGCGTCACCGTGCGCGCGGCATTGAGCCGATCGGCCAGTTCGCGCACCTGAGGGTCGGCCGGTGCGACCGCCCCTCGCACGGTCACGGGCGCGCTCGGGCCGGTCGGATGCTCCGCCGCCCGGTGAAGGACGTCGCCCGGCATGACGAGCACGGAGACGCCGCCGCGTCCGATCGCGTGCTGGATTGCGATGCGCGCCAGTCTGGGCATCTGCGACGTCTGGCTGATCAGCTCACAGTAGTGGCTGCATTCGACGAACAGCCGCTCGGGGTGGGTCTCCTGAAAGAACGATGTACCGATCTGCTCCGATGTGATGTGCGAAGCGATGGCGAGGACCGGCACGCCGCTTCGGTGAGCGTCGTACAGGCCCTGGATCAGGTGCGTGTTCCCCGGCCCGCAGCTGCCCGCGCAGACCGCGAGCCGGCCGGTAAGGTGCGCCTCGGCCGCAGCCGCGAAGGCGCCCGCCTCCTCATTGCGGACGTGGATCCATTCGATCCCTTCCGTCCGTCGGATCGCGTCCACGAAGGGGTTCAGGCTGTCACCGACCACGCCGTACACACGGGTGACGCCAGCCTGGACGAGGACGTCGACAAGCTGCTCAGCAATGGTGCTCAAGGCGGACTCCTCACGTCGAAGACCGTGACGAGGCGGACATGGGCTCATCGTCGTCGCGGTTCGTCCCAAATGCAAGGCACGCGAGCTGACCGCCGCCCCTTCTTCAACCTTGCTACCCTTCGAGTCCTGGAGGTGCTGCATGCAACGCCATTCCGTCTATCCAGGGGGCGACCATGGCGGCATCTGAACGCCCGATCATCGAGACTCGGCACGACCAGATGTTTCCGGTGCTGGAGCCGGCAGAGATCGATCGGGTACGCCGGTTCGGCGAGACGCGGTTCTACCGCGCGGGCGAGCGCCTGGCGACGACCGGCGAGGTCGGTCCGGGTATGTTTGTCATCCTGGCCGGCAACGTCGTCGTCACCCAGCGCGACGAGCTGGCGCACCACCCACCGATTGTCACGTACGGTCCGGGCTCGTTCCTGGGCGAGCTTGCCCAGCTCTCCGGCCGCCCGGCCCTGGTTGACGGCCAGGCCCAAAGCAGGGTTGAAGCGCTGGTCATTCCGCCGCAAAGGCTTCTGGGCGTTCTGGTGGAGGAGGCCGAGCTGGGTGAGCGCATCATGCGCGCGCTGATCCTGCGCCGCGTCGGTCTTCTCGAAACGGGTGTGGGCGGACCGGTGATTGTCGGCCGTGCAGATCACAGCGATGTTGTTCGGTTGGAAGGATTCCTCGCGCGGAACGGGCATCCTCACCAGCGATTGGACCCCGAGACCGACCCGGGCGCGAACGCCCTGTTCGAGCGTCTCCACATTGACCCTCTCCAGTTGCCGATCGTGCTGTGTCCAGGCGGACAGCTGCTGCGCAATCCCAGCGAGACGGAGCTCGCCCGCTGCATTGGTCTCCTCAGACGCATCGATTCCGCCAAAGTCTATGACGTGGCCATCGTCGGCGGCGGGCCCGCGGGTCTCGCCGCGGCGGTCTACGCGGCGTCCGGGGCTCGCGGTGCTCGCGCTGGATAGCCGAGCCTTCGGTGGCCAGGCGGGCGCCTCCGCTCGGATCGAGAACTATCTGGGTTTCCCGACCGGCATCGCCGGCATGGCGCTGATGGCGCGCGCCCACAACCAGGCGGAGAAGTTCGGGGCCGAGATGGCGATACCTGCCGAAGTCGTCAGTCTGACGGAGTCGATGTCTGGTGGCGGGCGATTCCTGTTGGGTCTCTCCAATGGTGAGCGCGTGAGCGCCCGCGCGGTGATTGTCGCCAGTGGCGCTAGGACCGACGCCTTGATGTCGAGAATCTCGCGGCATTCGAAGGCTCGTCCGTTCACTACTGGGCCTCGCCGGTGGAGGCGCGCCTGTGCGCCGCGCAGGAGGTGGCGCTGGTCGGCGCCGGCAACGCCGCGGGTCAGGCGGCGGTATATCTGGCGAGCCAGGTCGCGAAGGTGTGGTTTCTGGTGCGCGGACCTGGCCTGGAGGCGAGTATGTCGCGCTATCTGATCGACCGCATTGCGGCCCGGCCCAATGTCGAAGTCCTGACGCAGACCGAGGTCAGTGCGCTTGAAGGACACGGAGGAGTGCTGGAGGCGATTCGCTGGCACCAGCGCTCATCTGGCCGGGAAGTACGGTAGCCCATTCGCCATCTATTTTTGTTCATCGGTGCGGAGCCGAACACCGAGTGGTTGTCGCAGTACGGCGTCGCGCTTGATGACAACGGCTTCGTGCTCACGGATGCCAGCCTCGTCAGCCGACCGCTCGAGACGAATCGCCCCGGCGTCTTTGCGATCGGTGACGTTCGTTCCGGATCGGTCAAGCGGGTCGCGGCTGCGGTCGGGGAGGGCGCCCAGGTGGTCGCTACGCTTCACGCCTTTCTGGCCGAAGCCGGTGACAAGCCCGCCTTCAATGCCAATCCTGCGAGAGTCTGACGCCTGACGGATGCGCCCATGCGGCTCGCGTCCACGAGGTGATATCCAGAGGCGCGCACTCTAGCGCAGCATCGCCCGTATCCGCTCGATCGCGGACTCCGTGGCCCGCACTCGGTAGTGCACGCCGTCCCCTTCGTAAGACTCCGAGATCACGTGGATCTTGTGGACCTCGCCGATCGCACTCCCAGCGGCGTACGGGACGACGAGGTCAGCTTCAGTCATCTCTGCCTCGAAGGCCCCGACGATCGCGTCCCGCAGGCGGCTGACGTCCGCCGGGTCCTTGGCCGAGACCAGCAGCGCGGCCGGGAACTCCTTCAACAGCTGCTCCCGCTCGATCTGGGCGACCTTGTCGATCTTGTTGAGGACGAGGATCCACGGCACATCGCCGGCGCCGATCTCGTCGAGGACCTCGCGTGTGACCTGCATCTGCGCGCGGAAGACAGGGTCGGCCGCATCGACGACCTGCAGCAACAGTGACGCTTCGAGCGCCTCGTCGAGCGTCGAGCGGAAGCTGGCGACCAGGTCGTGCGGGAGCTTCTTGATGAAGCCAACCGTGTCCGACACCAGGATGCGCGGCTGACTTTCGGGCCACAGCGCGCGGACGGTGGTGTCGAGGGTCGCGAACAGCTTGTCGGCGATGAACACGGGCGAGCCGGTGAGTGCGCGCATCAGCGATGACTTGCCCGCGTTGGTGTAGCCGACCAGCGCGACGCGCAGCGCCTCCTGACGCTTCGCCCGCCGCGTCTTCGACTCGCCGTCGATGGCGGCCAGCTCTGTCTTGAGCTCGGAGATCCGGTCGCGGATCTTGCGGCGATCGAGCTCCAGGGAGGACTCCCCGGCGCCCCGCCCGCGCTGACGCTCGCCGCCGCCGGTCTCGCGCAACCGGGGGGCCACATAGGTGAGCCGCGCGATCTCGACCTGCAGCCGCGCCGGTCGGCTCGACGCATGCCGGTGGAAGATCTCGATGATCACGCCCGTGCGATCCAGGACCTCCGCGGAGGTCGCGCGTTCGATGTTGCGAAGCTGGCGAGGCGACAGCTCGTGGTCGATGACAATGACGGTAGCGCGCAGCTCTCCGGTGGGCGCGAGCGGCGTGTCGAGGTGCGGCGGTTCGGTCTCTTCTTCCTCCTCCTCTTCTTCGTCTTCTTCAGTCGCTTTCGTCTTGCCTGGAGGGCCCTTGGGAACGAGGCCCTTGCCGCCGGTCCAGGCGGCCAGCTCTTTCAGCTTGCCCTTGCCCAGCAGCGTGGCAGCGCCGAGGCTCTGGCGCTTCTGCGTCACCTGGCCGACGACCTCGAAGCCGAGCGTCTGGGACAGGCGCTTGAGCTCCTTCAGCGACGACTGCTGTTCGGCGTCGGTGACGCCTGGAAGTTGCACGCTGACGAGCACCGCCTTTGGGCGCGGGGCTTCGGTGGAGGCTGACATGGCGGTGCTTCCAAAGGATACTCCGTCTGCCGGGCCCGCGTCTCAGAGTCGCGTGACGTTGGCGGCCACGCAGACCCAGCCGGTTCCACGTCGCGCCCACACGTCGGTGTAACGCCCGGCGCCCGGCTGACCGTCCGCCTTGGTGTACGTGGTGCGAGCGTGGATCAGAGCCACGTCGCCCAGCACGCGGATCACCACGTCCTCGATGCCGAGATTCTTCACGGTCGAGCCGCGCGCGATCTGGGCGAGGAAGCCCTTGCGATCCACCAGCGAGCAGTCGGGATTGCTGTTGACGAAATCCTCGGCGAGATTCGCGTCGAACCACCGCACGTCCGCCTCGCTGACCGATCGGATGTACTCGCGGTTGAGCGCCTCGAGCGTAGTCTGGTCGGTGGCCATGGTCAGCACCTCGTGAAGTGGGCGGACACGCAGAGCCAGCGCCCGTTCCGCCGCTGCCAGATGTCGGTGTAGCGTCCCCGACCGTGGCTGCCGTCGGGCCGCGTGTCCTCGAAGCTCGCGTGGATCAGCGCCACGTCGCCCACGCGCTGGATGCGGACCTCGGGCGCGCGGAGGTTCGTGATGGTGTGGGGCCGTCCGATGCGGGCCAGGAAGCCCGCCTTGTCCACGAAGGAGCCGTCGGGATTGGTGGCGCGGTAGTCCTCGGCCAGGTGCTCCGTGTACCAGGCCACGTCGGACTTCTCCGCCGCGAGGAGATAGCCCCGGTTCAACGCCTCGAGGGTCTCGGGATCGTCTGTTCCGCTCGCCATGGTCATTTCCTCCTTCCGTTGTCGTTCGAGCACGGGTATCTTCGGTCCGATTCTGGCTCCGAGAAAGAGCCAGATTTCGACGAATCAAAGGGGCCAGATCGACCGGCTCCGAGGGAGACGCGATGCTGCTGAGCCTGCGGGAGGCGAGCGGGCCGCTCTATCGCCGGGTCTACCTGGCGCTCAAGGTCAAGATCCGGGCCGGCGGCCTGGGCCCGGCCTCCAGGGTTCCTTCCACGCGCGCGCTGGCGAGGGATCTCGGCGTGTCGCGCAACACCGTGTTGCTGGCCTACGAACAGCTCGCGGCGGAGGGCTATCTGGTGAGCCGCCACCGCGGCGCCACCTCCGTGGCGGCCGGGGCGCCGCTGCGGCCGGCCCCGACGCTCGCGCGTTCTGCGGCCGAACGTCCCGCGGCGATCTCCGCCTACGCGCGACGCCTGACCGCGCGCCTCGACCTCGCGCCATCGCGCCCGCCCGGCCTGCGCGCCGCACTCCGCTACGATTTCCGCTACGGCCGGCCTGCGGTGGACGAGTTCCCGCGCGAGATCTGGCGCCGGCTTCTCGCCGCTCACGCGCGCCGGGCCTCCTCCGACGCGCTCGGCTACGGCTCGCCCGCCGGCCACAGCCCGTTGCGCACGGCGCTCGGCGAATACCTCGGCCGGGCGCGCGGCGTCGTGTGCGATCCCGAGCGCATCGTCGTCGTGAACGGCATGCAGCAGGGGCTTGACCTGATCGCCCGCGTGCTGCTCGATCCCGGCGACGGCGCGGTGGTGGAGGAGCCGCACTACCCCGGCGCCACCATTCCCTTCGAGGCGGTGGGCGCCCGCCTCCTGCGCGTGCCGGTGGACGCGGGCGGGCTCGATCCGGCCAAGCTCCCGCCAGCCGCGGAGCGCCCGCGGCTGGCGTACGTGACGCCCTGCCACCAGTTCCCCAGCGGCGTCATCATGCCGCTCGAGCGGCGCCTGGCACTGCTCCGGTGGGCGTCGCGGGTCGGCGCCTGGGTCGTCGAGGACGACTACGTCAGCGAGTTTCGCTACGAGGGCCACCCGCTGGAGGCGCTCCAGTCACTGGACCGTGACGAGCGGGTGATCTACATGGGGTCGTTCTCGAAGACGCTGTTCCCCGCGCTGCGCGTGGGCTATCTCGTGCTGCCGCCCGCTCTGGTGCGCCCCTTCCTCGCGGCCAAGTGGGCGGCGGATCGCTTCTCCGCCCCGCTCTATCAGGAGGCGCTGGCCGAGCTCATCACCAGCGGCCAGTTCGAGCGCTATCTCCGCCGCGCGGGCGCCCGGAACGCGGGGCGCCGGCGGACGCTCATCGCTGCGCTGAGCGAGCATTTCGGCAGCCGCGTGGAGATCGCCGGCGAAAATACCGGCGTGCACCTGGTGGTCTGGCTGAACGACGTGCCTCCGCGGGAGCTGAACGGCCTCATCGCGCGAGCGGCCAGGGCCGGCGTGGGAATCTACTCGGTGGCGCCGTACTACGCCGAGCCGCTGCGGTGCGCGGGTCTCCTTTTCGGCTATGCCGCGCTCACGGAAGGGGAGATCCGCACCGGCGTGCGCCGGCTGGCAGAGCTGCTTTAGCTCGAGCCCCGGCCATGCCTTGCGGCCAGGACATGGGCCGCCCGCCGAGAATGGAGACCGCGATGGGTAGGGCAATAGAGGAACTGGCTCACTTCGTTGCCAGCAGGCCGTGGGAGACGATCCCGGAGGCTATTCGGGGGCACGCCAAGCTCGTGCTGCTCGACACGGTGGGCGTGATCCTGGCTGGTTCGGTGCAACGAGAGGTGGCCGGCGTGCGGGCGCGCCTCATTTCGACAGGCGGGCGGGGGGCGACCGTCTACGCGCCGGGCTGGCCGACGACAGACCCGCGCACGGCGGCCCTGCTCAATGGACTGGCGGGTCGGTCGATCGAATTGTGCGAGGGACATCGCTACGTCTCGTGTCAGGGGGCCGTCCAGGTCTTGCCCACGACGTTGGCGAGTGCGGAATGGCTGGAGCGATCGGGCCGAGAGACGCTGGAGGCGTTGATCTTCGGCTACGAAGTTGCCGCCCGGCTCGGAGCTGGGCTGACGGCGCGGCCCCTCGCGCACCAGAACGGTCAGGCGCCTCTGCTGGGCGCGGTGGCTGCCGGGGCGCGGCTGCGCCGACTGACCGGCGAGCAAATGAGTCTCGCGCTCCGGATCGGCTCGATCCTCGTCCTCACGCCCGGCTACACCAACGCCGTGGCGGGGGCTACCGCGCTGAACGTGGCCGGGGGAATGAGCGGCTTCGGCGGTGCCCTGGCGCCGGAGCTGGCGCTGGCCGGTGTCGCCGCTCAGCCGAACGCCGTCGAGGAAGCCTTCGGCCAGCTGGTCGGCGACGGTTTCCGGCCCGAGGCCGTGACGGAGGAGCTGGGTCAACGCTGGGAGATCGGCCGCAACTATTTCCGGCTGCGTGCTTGCTGCAACCCGATCTATGCGGCGCTGGATGCGCTAGAAGACATCCTCACCGACGTTCGTCCACGTCCGGAGAGCATCGAGCGCATCGAGGTGGCGACTTATCGGTTCGCCGCGAACATGCGCGAGCCCAACCCGGCCAACTATTTCGCGGCCAAGTACTCGCTGCCCCACGCCGCGGCCGCGCTGGTGCTGCGAGGCAACACGGGGTATCACGCCTTCACCGAAGACGTCGTTCGGGATCCCGCGATCGCCGCCTTTCGCCAGCGGATCACGGTTCGCGAGGATCCCGATCTCAACGCGCACGTGCCGCGACTCAAGCCGGCGCGGGTGACTGTGACCTTCAGCGATGGCCGCCAGGTGATCCGGCTGCGCGAGAGCGCCCGCGGCGACTACCAGGATCCGTATGGAGAAGGCGAGGTCCGGTCAAAATTCCGAGAGCTGGCGGGCCTGGTCCTCAGTCCCGCCGGTGTTGCGCGGGTCGAGGCAACCGTCGATCGGCTCGATAGCCTGCCCAGGCTGACGGAGCTGGTCGAAGCGCTGCGAGAGGATCGCGGACCCTAGCCCGACCGCGGCGGCATCGCGTTTGCCGGGAGTGGGCCGAACGCGGGCGGAGAAACGCGGCGCTTCGAAGCGGCTTCGTACGCCGACGCGATCTTCAGGAGGACGTCCTCTCGACCCGGCTCCGTCCGGAACACCAAGGAGAACGGTAGCCCCGGTGCCGGAATGGTGGTCGGCGTGTTGGAGGGAGCGGGCACATAACGTGTGCCGTCCGGGCTGAGCGCGAAGACCGGATCGTAGACGGTGGTCACATAGCCAGCCGGGATCAGGACCTCGGTCAGTCCCGCGTTGGGCCCATAGAACGTCTCCGGGCGCAGATTGTGGGGCAGGCCGGGCTGGTAGGCGCCGCCGATCTTTCCCGGCGGAAACGGCGTGTGCAGGCGGACCAGCGCGTCCAGATGGTTCTCGAGCATGACCATCATGTCCACGCGGCGCAGCAATTCGCGCAGCATGATGCGCTCGTTGACGCCCTGACGCTGGCCAGGGCGATTGCGCGGATCGCTCACCTCTTCCCAGTTCCGGAACGCGGCACGCTGATCATCGCCCCAGAACTTGGATCGGGCGTTGAGCGCAGGGAAGTCGACCAGCGTCTCCGTGAATCCGCGCGACTTCCAGTCCTCGGCCCGGCGGGTCAGGTATTGCGGGATGTGGAACCGGAACGCCATCGCCAGCTCCTGCTCCTGGATGGTCGCGATGTCGAGATTGGCGGGAGGCGCGATCCGTCCCTCGGCGAGCTCGACGCAATAGTCGATCGGCTGCATGGTGCCCGTGCCGAAGACCTTGCCGGGCATGAACTCGGTCGGAACGATCGCCGCCGCGAATTCCTTGAACAGCGGCTGGCCATCCCGTCCCAGCCTGAAGAGCAGGTCGGGCATGATGAGGGGCACGAGGCTGGCCAGCGCTCGCCGGAAGTCCGTCTTCATGGTCTCGATGTCGGGATCCGGCTTCCACAGGGGATCGGACGACTCCACGAGCGTCGCCGCCAGCCGGCCACCGAGGATCGTCTTGATCTCCATCGCGGCAGCGGTGACGATCGGCTCTTCGGTCCTCGAGCCCGGCGGGTACACCATGGACTCCCGCACGATGCCGAGGCGGATGCCGGTGAGGGCGCCGGGCGTCCCGGGCATCCCGGCGTGGCTCGCGTATGGTGTGGCCAGCACCGACGAGCGCGACACGGTCGTGTAGGGATCCCGCGGATCGTAGTAGCCCTCGACGGGGTCCTTCAAGGCGTCGAGCACCTTGGCGCAATCGGCGATGGTGCGACAGAGAATGCCGCTGCGATCGCAGTAGATGTCCGCGCCGATGGCGCCGCCGTTGAATCCCAGCATCGACTTGTGCGGAAGGATCAGCGCGACCGCGTTGTGGTTGGCCGGCCCGCGGCAGGACGCGCGCGTCTCCTCGCCCAGGCTCGCCATGACCAGATTGGTGCTGACGGACACGCCCGATCCCGAGCTCGAGCCGAGCGAGGCCGACCGTGTGGTGTCGTAGGGGTTGGCGGGATTGCCGCCCCAGGTGCTGCGCTGGTAACCCAGTACCGACGGCAACACCTGGTCGGGCCGGTGGCGGCCACCTGGATCTCCTGCTCGCCCGTTGTATTCCGTGTTGACGGCTTTGGCGAAGATGATCGCGCCCTTGTTGCGGAGCTGCTCGACCAGCACGTGATCGCGCGCCGGGAAATCGATGTCGTAGTGCGCGTCGCCGCCGGCGGTGGTTCGCATGTCCTTCGTGTCGAATGGATCCTTGAACGAGAAGACGACCCCATACATCGGCATCTTCTCGAGATCCGGATTACGTCCATAGATGGCGTCGAGCTCGGCCGCGCGCTCGAGGGCGTCCGGAAGCCGGCGGAACATCTCGCACACGGGGGGTGCGCCAGGAGGAAGCGGCCCCGCGGATGGATGTCGGTCGAAGTCGCCCCGGCAGGTGACGGAACGCTCCCCTCGGATGTTGAGGGTGGCGAGCGCATTCACCTGACCCGCATCCGGCGCGCCGACGATCATTCCGAACTGCTGCTGGACGTCAGGATTGGAAGCCGTCGGCTCCATGCGTCCGTATTCGAGGGCCGGCCCCTTGTACTTGTCGAGATCGGGCAGGACCGAGGACGCCTTGATGCTCTTCGTGGGGAAGCGCAGCGGCACCGTCGCGCGCACGGCACCGATCGCCTCCGGGACGGGGGCACCGTCTTCGGTGACGAGCAGACTGGCCACCCCGTTGTAGGCGCGCACGCGCTCGATGTAGTGCTGGACGAGGGCGACGCAGGTTATCTGTCCCGACTGGATTGCCGCGTGGCACTCCTCGATCGTCGCCTCGTCCACGCGAAACGGCTTTCCCTGTCCGCTGGGCTGTGCTGTCACGACGTCGCTCCCTGGATCAGCTTCTGATGAGATGAGTGCGCCCTCATCCCGCGGTCCAGGGCGAAGGATAGTGCAGAGACGGACCGGGGGCCAGCCGACTGTCTGAGAGA
>Ga0111538_10008857_pt1 | contig 13472 bp, 20 predicted proteins | sample SoiMethybrSBSTD1_FD_79669 | JGI IMG/M metagenome (GOLD analysis project Ga0111538, IMG submission 79669) | Bulk soil microbial communities from a Populus tree surrounding site in Tennessee, USA - Soil MetaG P. TD hybrid SBSTD1 (version 2)... | ecosystem: Environmental > Terrestrial > Soil >...
AAAAACCGCGCGTTGCGCACGTTCGTTCCCGCTGATCAAGGTTAAGGCCGGACCGGTTGCCGGGGTTTTGCCTGGTGTGCGGCACCTGGGACGTCGTCGCCCATGATGAGTTTTGCGCGGTGCTTGATGGCGTTCTTGCTGCGCCGCAACCGGGCGGCGATCGCCACGACTGATTTTCCCTGCCGCACCAGCGCAATGAGCTCCGCGTCATCCTCGGGCGTCCAGTGCCGGCTGATGAGAGCGCGGGCCACGACAGCACTACTGCGGTTTCCTGCGGATGTGCGACTTCGCGTTGAAGCCGGATTGAAGCGCGCTGCGCGCCGCGTCGGCGATAGCGTCCACGAGATCTTCAGCCTCTGCCATCGTTTCCGACCGTCTCACCGCAAACTCGGCCGTGAGCACGGCGATCGCGAACATGTGCACCTCGATGGAAGGGTTTGCAGGTGCGATCACCTCGTTGTGCATCTGACGGGCCAGCGCTTGACCGGCTTCGATGTCCCCGATGAGGTCAAATGTAAATGTCGGCTTGGCCATTCGATTCATCCCGGACGCGACTGCAGCCCGATCAGCCTGGCGAAAGGCGGATGCGGCGAGCAGCGCTGGCAGGAGAGTTGCGGGATCAGGCTTTCGATGGTGGCGCCGTGATGGCGGTCGAGCTTGCGCAAATCGACCTTCCCGACGATCTGGCAGCCCGGGCTGTAGAACGTGAGCCACGGCTTGCCGGCGCGGATCGCGGCACCGATCGTCGGATGAAACAACGGCTCGGCGCCGCGGGCCCGCCGCTTGTCCCAGGGGCTCACGACACGCTCGGCCGCGGGCTGCCGGCGGTCGGGATCGGTGAGGCGTGCAAGGGTCTCGACGATCAGCCGACGCAGCGACTGCCGGTACTGAAATTGCCGTTCGGTCTCGCGCCCCATGCCCAACGGTAGGGCCGGATTCGGCCGGGGAGCAAGCCGCCAGGGATTGCGGCCGCATGGAACGCAATCGCCGGTTCGTGCTTTTCGGATTCCGACAAGAGCCGTTCGGCTGTCGAAGACCGTCATGCCCAGAAAGGACGCCAGGCGCGCGAGGAGAGCCGTATCGGCGCGGCTTCGCTGGTTCGTGGCCCGGCTCATGCGGCTGTTCAAGACGGCGCCCGCGGAATTGCTCGAGCGTGCCCAGGCCAAAGCGGACGCGGTGCAGTCACCCGAGCCGCCGGACCGCGCAGGAAATCCGTAGTATGAACCCGCGGGCTTCCGGCTTCACGGCGTCATCCCGGCCGCTTCGCCGTTCAGGCTCGAAGGCGCGACGCGCCGACGCTCCTAGTACCAGCGGCCGCGGCCGTACCAGCCACCGCCGCCGAGCACAAGAACGATCAGCACGATGATGAGAAGCGTGGTTGTATCCATCCTGGGTCTCCCAGTGAGCGAACTTGGCCGTTCAAACGGCTCTTGTCGGTCATCAACCGTGTAAAACGTTCCGCGACGCTCCTTGTTCCGCGCCCGTTCTGGCAGTTCTCGTCAACCCGGTGCGCCGCGAAGCGATTGCGGCATCGATTGATCGAGACAGAAGCGGGCTCGACGAGCGACTGAGTGACGAGACCGCCAGCGAGCGCGGCCTCAGGAATTGAAAAAGACCGAGATGAATGTCGTGGCTGCAACGCCGATCGACAGTGCCCACACTGTGTAGAATTTCCAACTCATCGCCGTTGCTCGTGTTCGCTCGGGGCGGGAGCACAACCGATCTCTCAGCCATCGGCGCCTCGGGGAAGAGTCGAGCCGGTGATCCGAGGACATTACGTCATGCCATGTTGGGCGTCTGTTCAATTTTGAACACCAAAGGGGGCCGCCTCTGCTTGTCAAAAGGCCCCTGTCGTCCGACCAGCGACGGAGTGACGAGGCCGCCAGCCAGGACGCCTAACCATCTTCCTTCTTCTTCTGCTGCTGCTGTTGCTGCATCGGCTGGCGCTGCACCGCGGCGGCGGGCGGGCGGGACGCCATAAGGACCTCGGTCTCGGCCAATCTGTCGTACTCTGCTGCGAGTTCGAGCCAATGCTGTTCGGCGGCCGGATCACTCCACCGGAGCGAAGCTTCTTCGCGGCACATCTTGGCGCGCGCGCCAAATCGACTCTTATTGTTCATCGCGCACGGATAGCACACTGGGCGGCAACAAGCCGTCCATTTGGCCCCGACTTTTGCTCGGGAAGTTCCCTGCGGCCGGGCTCGGAAGCATTCGAGGCCGGCGCATGCAAAGCCGTCAGGAAAGCTGATGGACGGATACCCGGATTTCTGCCCTCGCGACCCGCTTTTCTGCAAATGACGAGCAGGGGCAAGGTCCGCGGAGCCAGTTCACGGCAGCCGTTCGGACAGCCACGCCAGGATCATTGCCGCAACGACCACGAGTCCGAAGATTCCATAGCCGTTGAGACGCTCTGATTGCGGGCGCTCGAACCCGCCCCTGATCGCGCGGTAGGCCGCGTAAGCGCAAATCGCCCAAAGCACGAACCAGATCATGGAGATTGGTCGCCTCAGAGGCGGCTTGCGTTCGATCCACACCGGGTGGGAACCCAGCACCACCGGCGATCAGGCCGGAAACGAAAAGCAACATTGCTAGTTGACGGCACCCATACCGGCGTGGGCAGGTAGCCAATGACCAAGACAGCTTCAAAGTACCTCCCGGCAACTTCTGCCGAGCCGAAATTCAAAATCGGCCAAGACGTGCACCTCAAGACTGGCGGTCCGCAAATGATCGTCAACCAATGTACGCAGGACATGGACGGCAAGGTCGTTGTCCATACGATCTGGTTCGGAGTGGGAAGAACCGAAGAGCATGGGGCCTATCAAGAAGGCCTTCTCGAGGCTCAGGAAGTCCCTTCCTACAAACGCAAAGTATAATTCCCTTCCATAAAGGTGCCGCCCTGAGCAGGTGGCGCTCGCATCAGGGCACGCCAACAGCTTCGCCACCGAGGAGGCGTTCCAGCGTCCACCTCGCGCGGAGCGGATGCCGCGCTGCGTCTCGGGGCAGGCGAATACCAGGGCGCTGGCAGCCCGCTAGCGAGCACGCGACGGCGGTCTGGCGAGGAGGTTCAGGCCTGCCTCGACAACGCGGCGCTCGTCCTCGGCATGGCGCTGCTGCAAGGCCAGCTGTGCGTCGCGAGGCTGCGGCCCGACAACACCTTCGAACTCCATGCTTTGCGCGAGCAATTCGTATTCCTCAGCCGATCTTCGCCAGCGTGGTGCGGCCACCGAATCCGGATTGCTCAGCGCGAGCCTGCGGCAGCGCTCGGCTTCATCGCGGTAGTATTGTGCGTTGGTCATGACGGCAAAACTCAGGGACGCTCGATCGTTCCTGTTCGATCCAAAGGCGCATAATGTTGTATGAAGGCGGCGGGCCGAGGTTCATGGTTCCGCCTCGGACATCATCACGAAAGCGCGAGTGGTTGCCGCTTTCTTCCGCACAGGCAAGGCATAGCGGCGCCTGGAACGGGCAGCGTTCAGCCTTCGAGGTGGTGATCGCCAGCAAGCTCGGACTGAAGGCCAAGTCTAAGTCCCCGCCTCAGCCCCCGATCAACCATTGGCCCAGTGGCCGGGCGGGGTGAAAACGGTCGAGCTCGGCTTTGGCCGGCTGTGGCGGTAGATCGCCGTTCTCGTTCGGGTAATAACGCCGCTTCATTGCGGTCATTGCGACCACGGCCGCGAATTGGCCACCGATAAGGGTTGCGAAAGCCAGCGCTTCCAGTGTGATCGTCATGGCGCGCCCCATCCTTGCAATGATCGATACAGCACATGTTAGACGCAGAACGTTTCGGCGGGATGTCGCGGCTGGTATCGTCGGTATCGAGCTCCTGAGATGCCGAGGGCATGCGAAGGAAGATTTGGAAGCGACAACCGCGGCGCGAGCGATTTAGCTTCACAATGGGCGAGGTGTACCAACGGTCACCACGCGCCGCCCGGCCCACGCTGATCGTGGGGCACCAGCCGCGCTCGGGTTGGCCGCCCGCGCTCCAGGGAGACGCGGGTTATACGTTCGGGCGGATTTATGTCGCATCATGACCGCATCGTCGCGCGACTAACCCAGGTTAGCCGCACTTACGTGGTCGCATTTCGCGCTTCGGCGACTGCTGAACATCTCCAACGTAAAGCAAAGATTAAGGCGCACCCCGCAAAACTGCAGCAAATGCGAGCGACTAATTTAGAGGGTTGCGTGCACATTGGCGCACGGGAGGGCTGAGATCATGTCGGTGTGCGAGGTCGGAAAGGCCGGTTGGTCCTACGTGCTCGACGAGCCCGTCCGAATTCTTGTGGCGGATGATGATCCGACGTTGTGCGAGTTCGCGTCCGTCCATCTGGCCACGCCGACGGCAACCATCGTCACAGCTCCGAACGGAGCGGCGGCACTCGAAGCCCTCAGAGACGCGCCCTTCGACCTTGCGGTGCTGGATATCGAAATGCCGGAACTCAACGGCTTCGAGCTCCTTGCGCGCATTCGTGCCGACTCGGCCTTGCGGCAGTTGCCGGTGATGATGCTGACTGGACACGACGATATGGCTTCGATCGACCGTGCTTACAGGTTGGGAGCCAATGCATTCTCTTCAAAGCCGGTCAACTGGCGGCTGCTCAGCTATCAGATCCGCTATGTGCTGCGCAGCTCCTACATGGAGCAGCAGATCCAGGCAGCAGGACACAACCTCGCTTCGTTCCGCCTGACCTTCGCCGAGAACAAGCTGTTGCGCGAGCGGTGCGAAGCGGCTCTGCGCGATGCGCGTGCAACATGCGCGCAGGCGCCCGCCGCAGCCGCCTGCCTGGAGCGAATCGTCAAAAGCCTGAGCGAAGCGATCGAGGGTGATGTATTTGCAGTGCCGGCCGGGAATGCCGCGACGCTTGCTCCCGAGCACTGAGCGCATGTTGACCAACCTCACCATTGCGTTGCGAACCGGCCTTCGGCGCTTCAGCCCGGATGATCGCGGCAACACGCTCGTCTCCTTCGGTATCGCATTTCCGATGCTCGCGGCCGCCGTGGGCGTTGGCCTCGACTACGCGGGCGCGGCGCAGACACGCGGGAAGATGCAGGCGGTCACGGATGCCGCCGCGCTCTACGCGGCGCGCGAATTCCAGATGGTGCAGGCCAATGTCGAGAAAGTCTCGGCCGTCGCGCGGAACTACGCCAGCCAGATCCAGGGCGTCGCCGTTGACGTCGCGGTCGACACCACGGCGCTCACGGTGCGCGTGACATTGGAGAAGAATGTCCCGAACATGTTCGGCCAGCTCGGCTGGGGCAACACCACGCACGTCAAGACCGCCGCGACGGCGAAGATGACCAACGGCCTGCCGCTCTGCCTGCTTGCGTTGGAACCGAAAGCCAAAGGCGCCATAACGCTGCAGAAGAATGCGCGCCTCACGGCACCGGCCTGCGTGGTCAACTCCAACTCCACCAATTCAAACGGCCTGATCTCGATGGATGACGCCGTCCTGCAGGCCGGGCTCATCTGCTCCGCCGGCGGCAAGGTGAAGACCAAGAACACGAACTATGCGCCCGAGCCGAAAACGGACTGTCCCGTAATGCCCGACCCGCTGGCCGGCCGGCAGCCGCCGCCGAGCACGACCTGCGCCTTCACCGACAAGGTCGTCAGCGCTGCCACCGAGACGTTGCAGCCCGGAGTTTATTGCGGCGGACTGACGGTCACGAACGGCGCGACCGTGACGCTGAGCCCGGGCACGTTCATTTTCAAGGACGGTCCGCTTCTGGTCGACGGCGCAGCGAGTCTCAAGGGCAATGATGTCTCCATCTACATGAAGGGCACCAACGCCAACCTGACATTCGATACGGCCAGCACGATCTATCTTACGGCCGCGAAGTCCGGTCCGCTTTCCGGCATTCTCATCTACGACGATCCAATCGGAACGGAGGCGCCGGAGAAGTCGGGAAAGCACGCGAAGGAGGGTAAATCGCCGCGCGAGCACTCCATTCTGAGCGACGACGCGCGCATGCTGCTCGGCACGATCTACATGCCGAAGGGCCGGTTGATCATCGATGCCACGAAGCCGGTGGCCGACCGCTCGGCCTATACCGTACTGGTCGTGCAGCAGCTCGATCTTTACGAAGGGCCGAACCTGGTTCTTAACACCGATTACCGGGCAACCGACGTGCCGATCCCGGAGGGCGTCGGTCCGTATGGCGGTAAGGTCCTGTTGACCAACTGACACAAGCTGCGCGGCAACAGGACGCCCCGGCGCGGTGGGGTTCGCGAGGGGAAGGGCCACGCCGGGGCTCCCGGACAAAACTTGGAAAGCCCGGGCAGCCGTCAACGCGTGTCGCTGCGGAATGTTTCAGAAGAACGGAAGCAGCGGCGCGGTTTCCGCCTCGTCCATAGCGTCGCGGCCGCGCCGTGATGATCGCCAAACCATCCAACGGTCCGCCACCGCCGCCGCGCGCAACTACGGCCAGGGGTTCAGCGCGCCGTAGTGCTTCGAGTGAACGGATTTGCCATCGCACGTGACCTGCAGCCACGTGTCCTCTTCGACCTTCGCGATGGAGGCCCCTGCCCATGCCTCTGCGAGCTTGATTGCCTCTTGTTCGTGTTCCGCGCCAATCGGCGCGGATTCGAACGGAACGAGGTTGCCATTCCTCATGCGGCAAAGCGCAGCGACATAATCTTTCATCGGGAATGTTCCCTTCGGTTCCCACGCAATCACTGTGCGGGGCGAACAATGATCCGGTCGCGAACCTCCTCTGCAGCGTCCTTCCGAGTTTGTGACAGAACTTCCTTTCCGCTCCCGGCCCGCACGGAGCCGGCCAGCTGGAGCGTCCTGGCGATCTTGCATACGCGCAACGATTTGAGGCTGTTGCGCGCCATGCCGCACAGGCAGGCCTGGGTTGCGGTCTTGCAAGTCGTGCAGGGCACGTGGCCGGCCGGTGCATCCCATGCCGCGTGGAACCGGGTCATCGCGGCCGTTCGACCGCGCACGTGTTGGAAATTCACCGCGGACCATTGCCCGTTGCCGCGCGAGGTCGCGAGCGTTCAAGCGCTTTGCGGCTCAGGCCGCCTAGCAAGTGATCGGCCCGTAGCGATACGGATCACCTGCCCCGCCCGCGCCGCGGCGCTCGACCTTCCGTTCCATGACGAGCATCGAGCAGTCCTGATTCGACGCGCGCGTCATCGTGATGCCGAACTCTTCGCGCAGGCTGCGCATGATCGCGCCGGCGGAATCATAGGCCGCCAGGCGCTGGACGACGTATTCCTTCAACTCGGTCATGAGCTTTCCCTGTTTCTCGTTGGTTCGTCCCATCTATGGTCCTCCTGGATTGCTGCAGCGTCGGCGGCGCGTGCGAAAGTCCGTCCGCAATCCCGCAAGCCGCGCAGCGGCTATCGGGGATCCACATCGCGCATTGTGTTGATCGAGGGTTCGGTATCTCGCCGGCCGTTGATCGGCTGCACCCTTGGTGCCTCGTTCCTTGAGCCGGGATTCCATCCGAGCGGCGCCGGCCCTCTGGGACAGCGCCGCAAGGGCGGCTTCACATGCGCCAGAGCAACACCGCCACGGCGACCACGATTGCGACGTTGAGCACGAAGATCAGCAGTCGGGTGCGATCGGTCATGGCCGTGCGTAGCCGTTTGGCCGAGGCGGCCTTGGAAATCAAAGACCGGACTCGCCTGGAAACTGTCAGGGTAACCAGGGTTCCGAGTCCGGGACTTTGCGAAATATCAACGAGGACCCTGCCATGCTCGAAAGCCTGAGCTGCGCCACGCCGGCGCCGTGCGCCCGGCGGCGCAATCGTCGTCCGGACGCGCAGCGGGGCCCGCATAACGCGATCGATGAACCGGGAATATCCGGGAGACGAATTTGTGTAGCACACCAAGGTGACCGCAAGGTGACCGTGCGCGGAAATATTTGCGTCTCACCGGCGACGGCAATCGCGCCTATGTGTGTGCGACCACGTCGCTGGTGGTCGAGCCGCACGCGCAGGCGAACTTTCTGACATCGAGATTGATGAACCGTTCGTGCGGCAAGATGCTGGTGACGTGCATCATCTCGCCGCAGCTTGCGCACGGCAATCGCATCGGCGGCCGCGGCGATCTCGGCGGCGGCACATGTGTGCTCGACATGACATCCCCTGAGCCGGCGCCCGGTTCCTATGCGTCCGATTTCGCTTCCGACAACACCCAGTCGCGCAGCGCTTTGGCATCCGCCTCCCCGCTCCGCGCCAGATCGATGATGCGCGTCGCGATGATGTCGCGTCCGCGATCATCGCCCGCCTGCACGCGAAGTGCGGCGCAGACATCCTCGAATGCCTTTGACATGGCCGTGACCGCCTCCGGTTCAAAAGCGGCTTGGTCGCTCAGGTACGAAAGGATAGCGGCCATATTGGTCCCTCCTCTGGCGGCTGTTCTGGAGTCTTTAATTCTTTTCCCGGTTGACCTTGCAGTCTGTCCGATAGCCGACATTAAGGACAATAATTTAGCCTGCGGTTCCCGCCCGCGAGACTAACCTGCGTTAAGTTGCCATTTGGGCGGACCGCCAGACGCGAGCTCTCTGGTCAGGGGCGGATCGGTGATTGACCCCAAACCGAATGATCATTTGTTCGGTCTTGGGACGTTCAGGAAGGGCTTCCCGCTTCACCAAACGCCGCGGCGACGGCGATGCCTTTCGGCCGGTGACCGCAGCGCGGTCGCGCGGGATGACCCGCAGACTATCCGCAAGATTGCGTACCTTCAGGACAAACCGGCCTCCGACCTTGCCGATGTGTCCTCGTGCATCGTGCGAAACGTGATCGAATACCGCCGTCCCTCCACGGGCGGAATGCTGTGCTCCCACATCAGCCGTGATTCTCCGGCCATCGTGTACAGCGACCGCGGCTCGGCGTTGAGCGTGTAGCGTTCCCATCCCTGTTGGACGCGCCGCCGGAACCTGAGCTTGCACGGAACCGCGAGCGACAGACCGAAGATCTTGTCGAAGTGCGGCTTGTCCTTGTGCCAGCCGATTCCGACGCCGACGTCATATTCCGTACAGAGGACCTGCCGGACCGAGCCCGGCGGCAAGGCTGCCGATGCTTCGACCCGGCCGATGACCGGTGCCAGCTCGGCCGGCTGAATTCCCCTCTCGGTGTAGTCATAACGAAAGCCGAAAGACGCAACGCGGCGCCTTCCCTCGAAGGCGCCGAATTGAAACGGCTGCAATGGCAACGCGCCGAAGTTCCGGATGAGATCGGTCTCGAGGTCGGAGGACACGAAGCCAGGCGTGGAGCGCAAGCCTTCGGGAGCCGATGCGCCTGCGGAGAAAAGGTCGAGTTGCGTGGGCATTCGCACCTGTCGGGTGTACTGAAGCATTGCAGAAAAAGTGGGTACCGCTCAGCCGCCCCGCCCGTTTTTCCGTTTTCATGAACACCGCCGATGCGCGACCGAGCCATTCTCATCATTGCGGTCGGCTTCGGCATAATTCTGTCGATTGTCATGGTTTTTGTGCTTCCGATCTCGTAAGGCCGCGGTCCCCTGCCGCCCAACCTTCCTAAGGCGGTTGTCCTGGTCTGTTCAAAATTGACCAGACAACCTCAACCCGTTGGAGGACAATGCCGCTACCACAAGCAGGGGAGGCGCCCGTGTCAGACGTAGCTCCATTGATTATGGGGTGGGCTATCGGGAGCTTGGTGACGACTGCCGTCTTCGGAGTCGGTTTGATGGTTGTCAGGCTCTGGAAACCCTAGAGCGGTTTCCGCTCGACTTGACCCCACATACTCCGTCATGTCCGCCGGTCATGCCGGGGTGCGACCGGCGCGGATCGCGGTTTCGTCTTTGACGCGGTGCGCGCCATGACCAATGCTCAGCTCGAACAGGCGCGCCGCGGGTTTCCGCAGCGATCCTCGGAGGTCAATCCTGCGGGGCTTGTCGCGTTCCTGGAAAACCAGAGCGCCCGCAAATTCTATTCCCTTCGCGCCCTTTCATGTTGCCCGCGGCGCGCGGAACGAACGTCCAGCCATTCGGATTACAGGAGGCTAGCCAGGAGCCCGGCAAAGTGAAGTCGAAAGTGGTTCTCACCGTTGAAGACGAGTTCCTGGTCCGCGCGTTCCTGGACGATGTTCTGGCGGAAGCGGGCTTCGAGGTGCTCTCCGCCAGCAACGCGGACGACTCGATGCGCTTTCTGGAGACGCGCGACGACATCTGCCTGATCGTGACCGATGTCGATATGCCCGGTACGATGGATGGGCTCGCACTTGCCGCGCTCGTGCGTGAGCGGTGGCCGTCGATCGAAATCTTGATAACCACGGGCAAGCCCGTGGCAGCCGCCAGGCTCAAGGATGCTCACTTCATGCCGAAGCCCTACTCGCCGGCAGAGGTCCTGAAGGCCGTCGGGCTTCTCTGCGCATGATCCCGAAACAGGGTGTACCGGTTTCCCGCATGTCGCCTGTGGCGGGCAATCGGACGATTACGTCGCCGCGAAGCGGTTCAGGGCGCCGACCACGGCGGTGATGAACGTGTCTCCACCGCCGTGGCCGGCATCGTCGAGGACGTGAAGCTCGCTCGTGCTCCACCGCCGCGACAATTGCCACGCGGTATCCAGCGGGCTGCTGACGTCGTGGCGGCCGTGTATCAGGACGCCCGGAATGCCGTTCAGGGTCGCGGCGTCCCGGAGCAGCTGGTCCTCCGCGAGGAAGGCGGCGTGCCGCCAGTAGTGCGTGACCAGGCGCGCGAACCGGAGGCGAAATTCCGGATCTTCGTAACGCGGATTCGGCCGATGGCCGGGGGTGAGGGAGACGTGCGCATCCTCCCAGGCGCACCACTCCCGCGCCGCGTGATCGCGGACGGCGGGATCGGCGTCAAACAGCAGCGTGGCGTACGCATCGGCGAGCGGCAGATGCCGCAACGTGTCGGGCACGGCTGCGGCGAACCGGTTCCACTCGCGCGGAAAGATGCGGCCGACGTCGCGGGTGATCCATTCGACTTCGCGACGGGATGTGGTGGTCACGAGCGCCAGCACCATTGCGTCGACCTGCCGCGCGTGTGCCTGCGCGTAGGCCAGGCCAAGGGTGGTTCCCCAGGACATGCCAAGGACGGTCCAGCGCTCGACCCCGTGCAACCGGCGCAACGCTTCGATGTCGGCGATGAGATGGGCGGTGGTGTTGGCGCTCAGGTCGGCACGAGGCACGCTCGCGAGCAGCCTGCTGCGTCCGCACCCGCGCTGGTCGAAGAGTACGACCCGATAGGCATCCGGATCGAACAAGCGTCGCTGGCTTGGCGAGAAACCTGAACCGGGGCCGCCGTGCAGATAGAGCGCGGGCTTGCCAGCCGGGTTCCCGCAGCACTCCCAATAGACCTGATGGCCGTCACCCACGTCGAGCATGCCGCTGTCGTATGGTTCAATCTCCGGGAATCGAGCGTCCTGCATCCAGCAGCCTCGCATCTGCCGGCACCTCTCATGAAGCTCGAACATTGGTGTGCTCCGGAACCGGTGTTTCTCGCCGGAGTTGCCCATGCGCGACAACAACCGGAGTTATTCCATGCGCAGAAGTCCTCTTATCCTCGCGACAATTCTTGCGGCAGCGCTGTCCACGCCCGCGTTCGCGCAAGGCGCCGGCGGCACAGGCGGCGGCAATACCGATGCGACCGTTTCCCGGGGCGAGACTGGCTCCACCAAGGTAGCGGCCCCCAAGAACACCGGGATGAAGACCGTGAAGAAGAAAAAGGCAAAGAGGATGTAGGTTCGCGGCGGCGGTCATCGAGGCCGCTGCCGCTCCTCTCCTGCGCGGGAATTTCCGTCATGCCTGCGGATCCGCACCGCGCAGCCTTCGCTCAGCCGCTCGCGACCCGACCGGCAGCTAGCTCTAGCAGGCTGTTGAAGAAGTCTTCCACGGCCGGGCGGTGAAGTCAGCTTCATCGCCGCCATGGAAGCAGATTTGACCGATAATAGAGCCGTCGGGCTGGAGTTCGGCCCACCCGTCGCCGCTGGCTTCGTCCATTTCGTCGCTGCCGGTCCAGTCGAACTCGACAGCGTCTGTGTCACCGGCTCCGCGGATGGCGCCGGTGACACAGCCGAAGGCAAATTCGCCGCCGCCCTTGCCGTCGAACAGAATGTAGGCGGGCTCGACCATGTCGGGGAAGTCGGACGTGTAGTCCGGCATCTTGAAGATGCGCCATTTGCCCTTCACGTGACGGCTCCCAGGAGCTTGGGCAGCCGGACCAGGTTATAGGCTGCGAGCGCCAGCGTAAAAGCGGCATCCACCCGGTCTCGGCCTCGCAGCTTCACCTTGGCCAGACCGGCGGAGCTCTTGATCCAGCCGAACACTTCTTCGATCCGTTTGCGGCAGCGCTGGCTGATGTCATAGCCGATGTGGCGCGTGGTGCGGCGGTCGATCGCCGTCTTGCGCGGCGTGCCGGTCTTGCTGAGGTGTCCGTCGATCGCGATGTGCGGCGTGACCGACCGCTCTCTCAAGTCATGCACGAACTGCTCGACGTCATAGGCCTTGTCCGCACCGAGCGTGATCCGTTGTCTGCGATAGCGCCCATCAATCAAATCCAGCGCTGTCTCCCGTTCGGCAGTCCCGGTTGCCTGGCTGACACTGCCGCCAACCGCAAGGCCATGACGGTTCTCGATCAGGGCGTGCCCCATGTAGCAGAGCTTGGCCGGCTGTCCGTCGCCCTTCTTGTAGAGCCGCGCCTGCGGATCGGTCGTACTCTGGTGCGTCTCGTTGGACCGCTTTTCCTTGTGGAAGTGGCGCTCGGCGTTGCGGCCCGGCCCTTCCTTGTCGTTGTCGCTTCCGTCCTTCCGGCGGAAGCTCTTGATCGAGGCCCACGCCTCGATCAGCGTGCTGTCCACCGAGAAGTGATCGCTCGATAACAGCCGCTTCACCTTTGGCTGTGCCAGCACCGCAGCCAGGAACTTCGCCGCGATCTCGCCCTCCAGGAGCCGGTCCCGGTTCTTCGAGAATGTGGAGTGATCCCACACCGGATCGTCCACGCCGAGACCGACAAACCAGCGGAACAACAGATCAAATTCCAACCGTTCCATCAGCTGGCGCTCGGAGCGAATGCCGTAAAACGCTTGCAGCAGCATCGCCCGAAGCAGCTTTTCCGGCGCAATCGATGGCCGCCCGAAGTCCCTGTAAAGCGCCGCGAACGCCCGCGACAGGTCGTTCAACGCGGCGTTTGCCACCTCCCGTATCGCGCGCAACGGATGGTCGCGGCGAACACGCGCTTCCAAGTCCACATAGCTGAATAGCGATCCAGACTGCTCGTCAGAGCCGCGCATACCTCGCTCTCCCGATTCAATAAACCGAGAGAATCATCATCAATCCCGTCCCGCTAGGGACTTCTTCAACAGCCTGCTAGTGCGGTTTCCGCTCGACTCGACCCACATACTCCGTCCTGCCCGGCCTTGTGCCGGGCATCCACGTCTTGCTTTGCCGTGCGTTTGTTAAGACGTGGATGCGCGGGTCACGCCCGCGCATGACGAATTGCTGGTTCGGCGAGCCGCAAGGCCTGCACCATGCCGGTGGAGCGGCTC